>Ga0209257_1001097_pt1 | contig 35294 bp, 35 predicted proteins | sample AraplaCvi_mCL_r2_FD_184277 | JGI IMG/M metagenome (GOLD analysis project Ga0209257, IMG submission 184277) | Arabidopsis root microbial communities from North Carolina, USA - plate scrape MF_Cvi_mCL_r2 (SPAdes) (version 2) | ecosystem: Host-associated > Plants > Roots > Endosphere | place: USA...
CCACAGGAAGGTATGGTTACTCATGGTGCAAATGTTGGTTCTCGTTATCGAATGCTGAGGCAAGGAGGACTGTTGTGTCAAATTCCATTTCCGTCAACACCCGTGCCACGCCCGCCACGGCGAGCAATGACACGGCCATTTCGGCGTCCACCCGGGCCAAGATGCAGCTGAATGTGTCGATCCTGCATGAATCGGCCTCGGTTTCGCTGAATTCCGAAAATGACCCGCTGGCGCTGGTCTACAAATCGGCAATCACCTCGATCAACGAGCAGTTGGAAGCCGATTTCGGTCCGGATGCGATCCAGAACGCTGCCGGCCAGGACAACTCCCCGGAAGGCACTGCGGGGCGCATTGTATCGTTATCGACCGCCTTCTTCAGCGCATTCCAGCAACAGCACTCCGAACTGGAGGGCGACGATGCCCTGAACCGCTTCATGGACACCATCAAGGGCGGCATCGAAAAAGGCTTCAAGGAAGCGCGCGATATTCTGCAGGGCTTGAAGGTGCTGGGAGGCGACATTGCCTCGAACATCGACAAGACCTACGAGCTGGTGCAGAAAGGCCTGGACGCCTTTGCTTCAAACCAAAGGCAGGCTTCGTCCACCGACGAGTCCCAAAGCGGCAAGGTGGCATAGTCGGGGGCAGTCTTGGAAAATGGGGACGTACCCTTTGAAGGGGTACGTCCCCATTTTTCCGACTTTTATTTTGCGACTTCGACGCGGTTGCGGCCGGAATCCTTGGCGCGGTAGAGCGCTGCGTCGGCGGCGGCGATGAGGGCGGTTTCGTCCTGCCCGGGTCCCAGCGCTGCGACGCCGAAGGAGCTGGTGATGTGCGGCAGCGGCAGGCGCATGTCGTCAAATACCACCGCGTCGCGCATGCGCTGGCACAGGCGGCCGGCGACCACTTCGGCTACCTGCACATTCGTGTCGGGCAGCACCACCATCATTTCTTCACCGCCGTAGCGGACTGCGAAGTCGGTCGGGCGCAGGGCGCCGGTCAGCACTTGCGCGGCGGTGCGCAGGGCTTCGTCGCCTTGCAGGTGGCCGTGGCTATCGTTGAATTTCTTGAAGTGGTCGATGTCGAGCATGATCAGCGACAGCGGCTTGCCGGTGCCCTTGGCGCTGGCGACCAGCTGCGGCAGGAAGTCGTTCAGCCAGGCGCGGTTATACAGGCCGGTCAGGCCGTCCACCATCGAGAGCTGCCGATAGAATTCGCCCAGTTTCTGGCGCTTGCGCATCTGCGCATTGGCGGCGCGGATGCGGAAGGAGAGCAGTCGCAATAGATTGCGCGCTACGCCATTGGCGGCGTCGATCAATTCCCACGCGAGCTCCGCTTCGATCACCAGCAATTCGCTTTGCTCCAGCGCGGTGATCGTGGCCTGGTTGGCTTCTTCGTCGAGCACGGCCTGTTCGCCGACGCTTTCGCCGGGCAGTACTTTGCTGATGGTGCCGTCTGCCATGCCGGTGCTCATGTCCGCCGCGACCGACAAGGCGCCGCGCAGTACGATGTACAGGCGGGCGCGCTGCGGATCGGCGACCACTTCGCCCTGTTCGACCTGCACGATCGGGCAGTCTTTCAACAACGGCGAAATCCGCAGGCTGTCGGCGCCGCGGAATAGTTGCAAGGCCTGGATCTGGTAAGCGGATGCGCCGAAGGTGCCAATCGGTTTCAAGATGAACTTTCTTACTGCGGTATCAACAGGTGTTAATGATAGCCTAAGTGTGGTTCAATATCGCCCATGACTTTTACCGACATCCTCGGCCAGCAGCATGCGGCCGCTCCAAACGCGCGCATTGTTTCGCTGGTGCCTTCGATTACCGAGCTTCTTTGTGACCTGGGCCTGGCGCCGCAACTGGTGGGTCGAACGGGTTTCTGCATCCATCCGGCGGACGTGGTGCGCAATATCCCGAAGGTTGGCGGCACCAAGGACGTCAATATCGAAAAGATCCGCAAGCTGGCGCCGACCCACCTGGTGGTGAATATCGACGAAAACGAAAAGCCTACCGTCGACAAGCTTGCGGAGTTCGTGCCGAATATCGTGGTCACGCATCCGATCGAACCGCGCGATAACCTGGCGATGGTGCAGTTGATGGGCGGGGTGTTCTGCGCGCAGGAGCGTGCGGATGCCTGGTGCGGCGAGTTCGAACGCGAACTGGCGCTAGTGCAAAAAGGCCGCCCGCAGCGCGTGTTGTACTGCATCTGGAAAGACCCGTGGATGACGGTCTCGCGCGATACCTATATCGCCCGCATGCTGGCGCTGATCGGCTGGTCGATCCCTGAAGTCGGCGACGTGCGCTATCCAAGCTTCCAATGGAGCGACGCGCTGGTGCATGACGTGGACCAGGTGCTGCTGTCGTCGGAGCCTTACCGCTTCACGGAAGAACACGTGGACGCGCTGGAGCGCCAGATCGGCAAGCCGGTGCAGTTGGTCGATGGGGAAATGATGTCCTGGTACGGCAGCCGTGCCCTGCAAGGTATTCGATACCTGAAGGGCCTGGCCGCCGCAAGCTAAGGATTATTCCTCAGCCTCTTCGAAGTTGGGCTGGGACGTGTGGCGTTTGCCGTCGTTCAGGCGGCCCAATGCGCTGTCGATGGCTCGTTGCAGCTTGTCTGCTGCGCCGTTGATGGATTGATGCAGGGTTGCGTCGTGGTCGGTGACGGCAATCGGCTGGTAGCCGTTGACGCGCGCCTCGATCATGCAGCGGATATCTCCGTCAGAGGACTTCTGTGCATTGCCTTCGCTGAGGTGGACGTCGACGCGTCCGATGTGCTCGCCGAACCGGTGGAGTGCAGCCTTGACCACTTCTTTCACATGGTCGTCCAGGCCTGTAGTACGTTCGATGGTTTTGTCGGTGTTCACACTGATTTGCATATGCTGCTCCCGTTTGTTAACCAAAACGTGTTGCCACGCGATTTCATCATACGCCTACATCAGCGAAGCCGCCATATTCACAAATAAACCCAGGATAAGAAGATTGAAGAAGAAGCTCAGCACAGACTGGCCGAGCACCAGCTTGCGCATAGCGGGCGATTGCACCGATACGTCCGAGGTCTGGGCGGCCACCGCAATCGTGAAGGAGAAGTACAGGAAATCCCAGTAATCCGGCTGGGTTTCGCCGCCAGGGAAGGACAGGGGGCGCTGGCGCCCTTCGGCGTTGTAATACAAATGGGCGTAATGGAAGCAGAACAGGGTGCCGACCAGGAACCAGGAGCCTACCAGGGTCACCACCACGAAGGCGTAATGCAGCCCGCGCTCGCTGGCCGGCATGTCGCGCAGGCTGGCCAGTTCGCTGCTGATGGCGATCATGCTGGCGACCGTGGCGACCACCAGGCTGGCCAGGATGGTCGCTGCGCGTTCATCCTGGCGTGCGGCGGTGCGCTTCACTTCGCGGTGGTCGGCGCGCATCATCATCCAGCCTACTGTGAACAGGTACATCCAGACTGCGATGTCCCACGCTGACAGCACGCGCACCAGAGGCTTCCAGTGCGATGGCAGGAAGACGCCGGCCAGTGCGCCGACCGCGATAGCTGCGCTCAAATGGGGGCGGCTTCGAACGATGTGATAGCTCATGCAGCCAATCTTACTACTTGCCGTGATGGGGGAAGCGGTCCATGCGCGACAGGATCGGGAAGCGCCAGGCCCAGATGCCGGTTACGGCCAGGGTGGCGACGCCGCCGAAGATCACGGCGCGCGTCAGTCCCAGCCAGCCGGCGGTGACGCCTGATTCGAATTCACCGAGCTCGTTGGAGGCGCCGATAAACACGGCGTTCACGGCGCTGACGCGGCCGCGGATTTCGTCGGGCGTTTCGAACTGCACCAGCAGGTGGCGCACGTACACGCTGATCATGTCGCCGGTGCCAAGCAACAGCAGGCAGGCCAGGGCGAGGGTGAAGCTGGACGTGGTGCCGAGGATCACGGTGCAAATGCCGTACACGGCGACGCCGCCGAACATCCAGGCGCCAACGCGGCGCGTAATCGGCCAGAACGCCAGCGCGATCGAGCAAAGCGCGGCGCCGGCGCCCGGTGCCGTGCGCAGCAGGCCAAGCCCGGTTGGGCCGACGTGCAGCACATCATGCGCCAGTGCCGGCAGCAGGGCGGTGACGCCGCCGAAGAGCACTGCAAACAGGTCGAGCGAAATGGCGCCCAGCATAATGGGGCGCGACCACACGAAGCGCAGTCCTTCCAGCACGCTGTGCCAGGTTGCCGGCTCCTTGCGCGTGGCTTGCGGGGCAGGGCGGGTGAGCGTCATCAGCACGACGGCCGCCAGCAGCATGAGCGAGGTGACCGTGTACACGGTGCCGGGGCCGTAGATGTACAGCAGGCCGCCCAGGGTCGGGCCGAGGATCACGGCGACCTGGAAGGTGGAGCTGGATAGCGCCACGGCGCGGCTGAAATCTTCGGTCGGCACCATGTTCACCAACACAGCCTGCGTGGCGGGACTCATGAAAGCGCGAGCGCTACCATACAGCACCAGCACGGCGAAGATCGGCCATACGGCGCTGAAGCCGCTGTGCGTGTAGCCAAGCAGCGCCAGCCCGCAGACCAGTTGCGCGCCGAGGCAGGTGGCGATGATGTTGCGGCGGTTATAGCGGTCGGCAGCGTGGCCGGCGTACAGGATCAGCAGCAGGAAGGGCGCGAATTGCGCCAGACCGATCATGCCGAGGTAGTAAAGGTTCTTGGTTTGTGCGTAGACTTGCCAGCCGATGGCGACGTTCTGCATTTGTACGGCGATGGTGCCGAGCAGGCGGGCTGACAGGTAGAAGGCGAAGTTGCGGTGGCGGAGGACAGAGAAACCGTTGGATGACATACGTTTGCGTGCTTGGGGGAGCCGAAGGGCGCTGCGCGCCCCACGGCACGCAGCGCGGGGAAAGACTTAAGGTTGCTGGAGGTCTGCTTCGGAAGTGAAGGCGTCCGCGTAGAACTCATCTTCCGGCAGCTTGCAATCCTTGACGAAATCGCGCTTGGCAGATTCGACCACGATCGGGGCGCCGCAGGCGTAGACCTGGTAGCCCGACATGTCCGGCAGGTCGTCGATCACGGCCTGGTGGACGAAGCCGGTGCGGCCGCTCCAGTTTTCTTCCGGCAGGGCGTCGGAAACCACCGGAACATACTTGAAGTTCGGCAGTTCTTCCGCCCACTGGCGGCACAGCGCGTCCATGTACAGGTCTTGCGGGCGGCGGCCGCCCCAGTACAGCGTCATCGGGCGCTTGGAGCCGCTGGCGCGTTCGTGCTCCACAATCGCCTTGATCGGTGCGAAGCCGGTGCCGGATGCCAGCAGCACCATCGGCTTGTCGGAATCGTCGCGTACGAAGAAGGTGCCCAGCGGGCCTTCGAAACGCAGGATGTCGCGCTCTTTCATGGTGCTGAACACCTGGTCGGTGAACAGGCCGCCCGGCATGTGGCGGATGTGCAGGGTGATCGCGCCGCCTTCAGGAGCGGTGGCAATCGAATAGGCGCGGCGCTTGCCGTCGCGCAGCAGGAATTCGAGGTATTGGCCGGCCTTGTACTGGAAGGTTTCGTTGGCCGGCAGCTGCAGGGTCAGCACCATCACGTCCGGCGCCATTTTCTCCAGCGAATTGACGCGGGTCGGCATTTTCTTGATCGGGAATTCGCCGCTGCCCACCACTTCGCGCGCTTGCAGCACCAGGTCGGAATGCGGAATCGCGCAGCAGAACAGGGACATGCCGGCCGCTTCCTCTTCCTCGCTCAGGGCGCGGCGCTGGTGCGCCTTGTGGCTGACGGAACCCGACACGACCTTGCCCTTGCAGGAGCTGCAGGCGCCATTCTTGCAGCCGTAAGGCAGGCCGACGCCCGCGCGCATGGCAGCGGCCAACACGGTTTCGTCGTCTTCGCAGGTGAATTGGTGGCCGCTAGGCTGAACAGTTATTTGGAAAGACATACAATCTTAAAAATGGAAATCAGTAAAAAATTCAACAAGCCGCGCCTGCTGGTCATTGGTTGCGGCGATGTGGGCATGCGTCTGCTGCCTCTGGTGCGCGCGCATTACCGCGTATTTGCCGTGACCAGCCAGCGCGAGCGCTTTGCCGAATTGCGTGCGGCGGGCGCCGTGCCGCTGCAGGCCAACCTGGACCAGCCCGAGTCGCTGCGTCGCTTGGCCGGGCTGGCGCACCAGGTCGTGCACCTGGCTCCACCGCCGGGCGAGGGTATGCTGGATCGGCGCACCCGCAATGTGACCGCCATTTTACCTGACCGGGCGCAAGTGGTTTATGTGAGCACCACCGGCGTGTACGGCGACCTGGGCGGACGCTGGGCCGACGAAACCCAGACCGTTGCGCCTCGCAATGCGCGGGCGCTGCGGCGGGTCGATGCGGAGCAGGTGCTGCGCGCCTGGGCGCGCCGGGCCGAGGGGCGCCTGTCCATCCTGCGCGTGCCGGGTATTTATGCGCCGGACCGGCTGCCGATCAAGCGCCTGGAGCAGGGCACGCCCGCGTTGCGGCCGCAAGATGACGTTTACACCAACCATATCCACGCCGACGACCTGGCGCGTGTTGTTTTGGCGGCCTTGCGCAAAGGATTTTGTAACCGTGTGTATCACGCAGTGGATGACACGGAACTCAAAATGGGGGACTATTTCGACATGGTGGCCGATCATTTCGGCTTGCCGCGCCCACCTCGCCTCGATCGCGCAGCATTGGCGCAGGCCGTGGCGCCAACCCTGTTGTCCTTCATGTCGGAGTCGCGCAGGCTGGCGAACCGGCGCTTGAAGGAGGAGTTGCAGGTTCGGCTGCTGTACCCGGATGTTGCAGCAGCCTTGAGATGCATCAAGCGCCCGTGATGCTGCCGGCGCTATCTTGTGCCAATGTCTGCCAAGGAGGGCGCCATGTATAGCCATCCCACCAAGGAGCAAGTCCGTGTTTACCTGGCCCAGCGTGGCCATGCCCACCTTCCCCCGCCTTCACCCGAGGAAATCAGGCGCCGCCTGGACTGGCGTTCGGAGTACACTCCCATGCCTGCGGCCCTGATGTACCTGCCTCCCGCCCTGGTCTGGATCACGTTTGCTTGGCTCTGCTGGCCATTTACTTCAGCAACAAACGACCAGAAGTAGCATTTTTGTTAAACTATATGAATTCCTAGCACAGCTTTGCGCGCTAGAATCTATCAAAATCTCACGGCGTTAAGCGAACGGCAATAAAACGGTGTATGATACGCTCCGTGTGCCGAAAATTGCGTCAACAACGGCTTTTTCTGGCGCTCTTTGTCGAAAATTCCGCCAATAATTTTGTTGCGACCACGCAACACATTGAAAAAGTACTAGTCATGAGCTCTCTGAAAGAAATTACTGCATCGTCGTCTTACAATCCGAACCGCGTTCTGGACGCCATCATCGAAAAGCTGCAACTGAAAAATGACGCAGCCCTGTCCCGCGCGCTGGAAGTTGCTCCACCTGTGATCAGCAAGATCCGTCACAACACGCTGCCAATCGGCGCGACCATCCTGATCCGCATGCATGAAATCAGCGATTTCAGCATCCGTGAACTGCGTGAACTGATGGCGCACTAAGCTTTCGTTCGGACGAAAAAAACGGCCGCACCTGCTAGCAGGTGGCGGCCGTTTTCATTTGTATGCTCGGTCAGGCTCAGGCGGCTGCCAGGCGAGGACGGGCGGTGTAGAACAGCGATTGCGATGCCGCCTGGGCTTCGGCGCTGACGCGGCCGGAGTAGGCGGTTTGGGCGCCGGCTGCTACGCGGCCGGAGTAGGCAGTCTGCGCGTCAGCGGCGACACGGCCGGAGTATGCCGTTTTTGCTTCTGCCGTCACACGGCCCGAGTAGGCAGTCTTTGCTTCGGCTGCCACGCGGCCGGAGTAGGCGACTTGCGGTGCGGCTTCCGATGCGACGCGGCCGGAGTAAGCCACTTGCGGTGCGGCTTCGGCGGCCACGCGGCCCGAGTAGGCGACTTGCGGCGCAGCGTTCGACGCAACGCGGCCCGAATAAGCAACCGCGACACGGCCCGAGTAAGCTACTTGCGGTGCCGCCTCCGCTGCAACGCGGCCCGAGTAGGCAACCTTCGGTGCAGCTTCGGCAGCAACGCGGCCGGAGTAAGCGACTTGTGGTGCGGCTTCAGCAGCAACGCGGCCGGAGTAAGCGACTTGTGGTGCGGCTTCAGCAGCAACGCGGCCGGAGTAGGCGACTTGTGGTGCGGCTTCAGCGGCGACGCGGCCGGAGTAAGCAACTTGAGGCGCAGCTTCCGCAGCAACGCGGCCCGAGTATGCCACTTGAGGTGCAGCTTCCGCAGCAACGCGGCCGGAGTAGGCAACTTGTGGCGAAGCCTCGGCGGCGACGCGGCCAGAGTAAGCGACTTGTGCGCCGGCTTCCGCTGCAACGCGACCGGAGTACGCCACTTGCTCGCCTGCTTCATCGGCAACGCGGCCCGAATAAGCAACCTGGGTGCCGTCTGCAGCAGCTTCGGCGGCAACGCGGCCGGAGTAGGCGACCGCGCTACGGAAATAGGCTTCGCCGAAGGTCTCTTCGTACAGCTCCTTCATGCGATTGCCCACGCGCTCATGCGCCTCTTCGTCATCTTCGCCGCGCAGGCCGATGTATGGGAAGTGGTGCAGGTAGTAGCCGAACACGTTCTCGCAATCGATGAAGTACTTCATCGTGTCGAGAATGTGGTAGTGCCAGAAGATGTCCACATCCATCAGCGGAGCGGTCTGCTCGTTGGGGAACATTTTCATCAGGTACAGGAAGCGGCGATATTCGAATTCGATTGCGTTAACCTTTTCTAGCGACCAGCCTTCGCCAGATTCCACGTGCATCAGTTTCACCTTGATTGGTTCCAGGTCCAGGTCGGCAATAGCCTTGAAGCTTTCTGCAGAAATCATGAGTGACATCCCTTTATGGTGAGCGAATTTAAGACTGACTGAGAGAGAGAAGACGCCGTTCTAGGGGGCTGGTGTTGTAGTGCCAGGCATCTGAAGCGTTCGGAGTTGGGAACGCGTGTTGATGTAGATCAACTAGCTCAAGTATAGACAGAGCCCCCGCTAATGCAAGTAACAATTCAAGCGTGCGCGGCATAAACAACACAGGAGAACATCCTTTCAAATCAATAGCTTGTCGCGCCGTCAAATGTTACGAATGCATTTTTGCTGAGCTACGGAAAGGGAGTTTGATCTGGATCAATGGCGGCAGGTAAAGTCCTACCGAGTGGTAAAAATGCCTAAGCGCTGAGACGCATGTCGTCGGCAGGCGCCACGCGATAGCCGACCGGCACCGCAATGCTGACGGTAGTGCCGCCATGCGGCAGGCTGTTGATCGAACAATTCCCGCCGAGCAGGCTGATGCGCTCCTCGATGCCGACCAGGCCGAACGAGCCGGCCTTGTGGCGGCTGGCGGTATTGATGCCGATGCCATTGTCGGTAATTGTCATGCGCAACATGCCATGCGACTGGTGCAGCTCGACGCGTACCATGCTGGCACTGGCATGCTGGTGGATATTGCTTAACGATTCCTGGAGCACGCGGAAGAAAGCGGTCGCGCAATGGTCGTCGACCCCATGGTCGGCCACTGCGTCTTCAATGAATTCGCACTTGATGCCGGAGCGAAGGCGGAATTGCGCAATCTGCCATTCCACCGCTGCCGACAGGCCCAGGTCCAGCACGTTCGGCCGCAGGTCATTGATGATCTGGCGCACGCTGCGGATGGTATTGTCAATCTGGTGCAGCGTGGCACGGGCCCGCGCATGCAAGCGCGGATGGGTCTTCTCGGTGCGCGTGGCAAGGATGTCGGCTTCGATCCGCAGTGCCAGCAGGTTCTGGCCCAGGTCATCGTGGATTTCCCGCGCGATGCGCTTGCGCTCTTCTTCCTTGATGTGGTCCGCATGCGCGGCCAGGCGCCGCAGCCGATGGTGCGACAGTTGCAGGCGCGCCTGGCTATCGCGCAGTTCGCGTGTCATGGCGCGCGCCATCTTCACGGCGCGGCGGCGCGAAGAGGCGAGCGTAACGAACAGCGCGTATATCAGCACGCTTGCCCCGAAACCCATGCTGCCGGCCAGTGTCGGCAGGAATTGGTCGAAGCTGGAATACAGGTCGCGCTTCGGCACGCTGAACTGGGCATGCCAGGTGCGGCCATGGAACTGGACCGGCAATTCGGTAATGAAATGGTCCCCGCCCGCACCAGGGGTGTTGGGCTGGCTGTCGAACAGCAGGGTGGGCGGCTTGCCGATGCTGCTGCTGTCGCGCACGGACACGCGCATGGTACGCACCGGCATCTCGCCCAGCGCTGCATCGACCAGGCGCGGCACGCTGAAGCCCAGGCCTACCGAGCCAATACAGGCCGAGCGCCGTTCGGCGACAGTGGTGATCGGCATGCCATTGCGGTAGATCGGGATTCGCATTGCCATGCCGACGTGGCTTGGCGCACTGCGCAGGGGGATAGGCTGGCCGGAACTGCTCATGGCGCCCTGGTCGCGTGCGGAGAACAGAGCATCGGCCACGCCAGGGCGTGCCGCGATATCGAGGCCGTAACGGTCGCCGAAACCCTCCAGCGGCTCAATCAGGGTCAGCACCGCGTATTCGATGCGCTTCCCGGCGGGATGCAGCTGATAGGCGGGATAAAACCCGTCAGTGAGCTGGCGCTGGCGAGCTTCCGCTGCAGGGCGCTGGGCATCAGTGTAGTACTCGGCGAAGTTGATATTGTCGATGGCGGGGTAGTTGTGCTCAATGTCCAGGCCCTGCACATAGCGGTGGAAGGTTTCGCGCGTGACCTCGCCGCCGGCCTGGAAATAGCTCGCGGCGGCGCGCAAGACGTCCGTGTAGGCCTTGATGCTGGTATTGATATTGAACTGCGTGTTGCGGGCCTGGTTGTGAAAGCGCGCACGCGCCTCGCTTTCCACGGACCGGGTAGCCACTGTATAGAGCCCGGTTCCCACTCCCAGCGACAGCGCAAGGCCCAGCCACCACAAGGGTTTGGCGGGGGAGAACAGGCTCAGTTGTAGGCGGCTCATTGCCCGACTATAAGAATTTCCATGCTTCAAGGTCAAGTTGCAAAAACGCCACTTTGATTGAAATCAAACTAACAATAAAAAACCGCCCGAAGGCGGCTTTTTAGTCACAGTTTTTGGCCATTTATTTCGCCCAGCTGTCTTTCAGGGTGACGATGCGGTTGAACACCGGCTTGCCCGGTTGCGACAGCACGCGGTCGGCAACGAAGTAACCGTGGCGCTCGAACTGGAAGCGCTGTTCGGCGACAGCATCCTTCAGGCCGGGCTCCAGGTAGGCCTTCACCACTTCCAGCGCTTTCGGGTTCAGGAATTCCTTGAAGTCCTTGCCGCCCGCGTCCGGCTTCTCTTCGGTGAACAGGCGGTCGTACAGGCGCACTTCCGCTTCCAGTGCCGCTTCGGCGCTGACCCAGGTGATATTGCCCTTCACCTTGTAGGTGTCGGCGCCCGGGGTGCCGGACCTGGAGTCTTCAAAGTACTTCACGCGCACGGCGGTGACCTTGCCGTTTTCATCCTTGTCGTAGCCAGTGCATTCGGCCACGAAGCCGTACTTCAGGCGCACGCGGGCGCCCGGCTGGTCGCCGACAGGAGGGGTGAAGCGGAAGTAGCCCTTGGTCGGCACTTCCATGAAGTCTTCTTCTTCGATCCACAGTTCGCGGGTGAAGGGGAAGGTGCGGTGGCCCAGCTCAGGGTGGTGCGGGTGGACCGGCGAGGTGCACTCGACCGACTGACCTTCCGGGAAATTCTCGACGATCAGCTTCAGCGGGCGCAGCACAGCGATGGCGCGCGGGGCTTTCGGGTCCAGGTCTTCACGCACGGCGCCTTCCAGCACGCCGAAGTCGATCCAGCCGTCGGACTTGGTCACGCCGGTGCGTTCGCACATCAGCTGGATGCCTTCCGGGGTAAAGCCGCGGCGACGCATGCCGGCCATTGTTGGCAGGCGCGGGTCGTCCCAGCCGTCCACGATGCCTTCTTCCACCATCTGGCGCAGTTTGCGCTTGGAGGTGACGATGTAAGTCAGGTTCAGGCGCGCGAATTCGTACTGGTGCGGTACCGGCTTCTTGAAGAAGCCGCCCTCGGACAGGGTTTCCAGCAGCCAGTCGTAGAACGGGCGGTGGTCCTGGAATTCCAGGGTGCAGATCGAATGGGTGATGTTTTCCAGCGCATCCGAAATCGGGTGCGTGTAGTCGTACATCGGGTAGATGCACCAGTCGTCGCCCGTGCGGTGGTGGTGGGCGTGGCGAATGCGGTAGATCGCCGGGTCGCGCATGTTCATGTTAGGCGAGGACATCGCGTCTTCGCTGATCTTGGCGCGCAGTGCGTGCTCACCGTCCTTGTATTTGCCCGCCTTCATGTCGCGGAACAGCTGCAGGTTTTCTTCCACCGAACGGTTGCGGAACGGGGAATTGGTGCCGGCCACGCCGAAACCGCCGCGGGTGTTCTTCATTTCCTCGGCGCTCTGGCTGTCCACGTAGGCCTTGCCGACCTTGATCAGATATTCGGCCATTTCATACAGCTTGCCGAAGTAGTCGGAGGCGTAATACAGGTGTTCGCCGGCGCCCACCGGGCCTTTGTAGTTCCAGTCGAAACCGAGCCAGCGCACGCTGTCGATGATGGAGTCGACGTATTCCTGTTCTTCTTTTTCAGGATTGGTGTCGTCGAAGCGCAGGTGGCAGCGGCCGCCGAAATCGCGGGCCAGGCCGAAGTTGGTGTAGATGGACTTGGCGTGGCCGACGTGCAGGTAGCCGTTTGGCTCCGGCGGGAAACGGGTGATGACCGGCGGCAGGCCTTCGCGGGTATGCGCGCCGGAGGCCAGGTCGGCTTCAACGATATTGCGCAGGAAATTGGGCGCTGGGGCGTGGGTTTTGTCGTTGCTCATGTATGTTTTAGTCTTTAAAACCGGTAAACCAGGGTCTGACCCGCAGGGTCAGACCCTGTCAGTTCCACCGCCAGGGGCTTGGGTTCGAACCCCCGGCCGTAGATTTGACAGGGTCAGACCCTTGAGTCCGACCCTGGTTTACCGGTTTTAGGGTGATATTCAGCGTAAACAGGGCATTTTATAGGATAATTCGTCCTTACGCGTTTAAAAACCGGCCCGGAGTTGCAATATGGAAAATTTATATAATGTGCTCGGTGTCGCGCCCAATGCCTCTGACGAGGAAATCAAGAAGGTCTATCGTTCCCTGGCCATGCGTTTCCACCCGGACCGCAACCAGGAACCGGGCGCCGACGCCCGCTTCAAGGCCATCGTCAAAGCTTACGAAGTGTTGTCCGACCCCGAAAAACGGGAAGAATACAACCAGAGTGTGCACCACCGCATCATCATCGACCCGGAAGCGGAAGCCTACCAACAGTGGCGTTCCATCTTCAGCGTCAACGGCGTGACGATCCCCGCCGCCTGAATCGACAGAAAGACTGCAGCAAATGAGAAAAGTACACCCAGAGTTCGCCTACCAGGCGCGCGAACTGGAAGGGCAGATCGAGGGCATCCTCGGCGATCCGCCTGACCACAAGAACTACAAGAAGATGGTCGAAGCCCTGCGCACCGAATACCTGAACGGCGGCGGCATCGACGATTTGAACATGATGGCTTTCGCCCTGGTGGACGTGATCGAATTCCACGACCCGAAGGCAGCTTTTGCCGACGCCGAAGATTTCGAATACGGCGACCCGGCCCGAGTATTCGGCGCCGCCACCTGCCCGAAGGCGGAAGGCCTGCTGGAAGCGCTGGAAGAGAACCACCCGGACCTGGCGCGCCAGGCCATCATCACCGCGCTGCTGCACAAGCATCCGCGCATGTGGGACGACGAGGACACTTCGCTCGACCGCCTGGCTGAAGGCGACGAGGGCGACGATGAAGACGATTACGCGGATGATGTCGCAACCGACGACTTCACCGGCATCTTTGACCAGCAGGAGGATTGAGCATGACCGACAAGAATCTGCCAGCCATTCGCAAGCAGGTCACCGAACTCGTTCTGGCGGGCTCCCTGGAGCACGCCGAGCGCGCCTTTGCCGAAGCAGCGGACACCCACGGCGACCTGGCCGTGGTGGAAGTGCTGCAGGAACTGCCGCCGCACGTGACGGCGCTGCACATGTCCGGCTTCGACGGCGGCAAGATGTCGCTGGCGACCCTGCTGGTGCCGCCGAAGCAGTGGGCCGAAAGCCTGGCCTACATCGCCGCCACCTGGCCGGACGACATGATCGAAGACGATCCTGAGCGTATCGCCGAATCGCTGTTCGCCCACATGCATGGCGTGATCTTCGGCACTGAAGACGAAGAGCGCCGCGCCGAACTGCTGAAGGAAGCGTCGGCCACCGACTGGGGCTGCACCGCGTTCGCGATCCTGTTCTCGCTGGCGCCGAAAGAGGTGCTGGAAGTTGCGGGCGAAGTGATCTCGAAAGGCGCCTACCTGACCGGCCAGACTTCGTCCGACAACGACATCGTCCCGGTCGCCGTCGCCCTGGCGCAAGCCAATGAAGACGGCTGGGACCGCGCCCTGTTCGAACTGTTCCCGGAATTCCGCCACAGCGCCGACCTGGCCGACGCGGAGTTCAGCGACGATCCTGACGAAGAACCGGAACACCTGCAGCGCTCCACCAAAGAGCTGCTGTACCGCCTGCGCAAGCAAGTGCCGACCACCCGCAGTGGCACCGGCCGCGAACGCGCACGCCGCTCGATCGGTACGGGGATCTTCGGCTGATGCTGCCCGCACTCGTCAAAGAAAGCCTGCCGCGCCTGACCCGCGCCATCAAACTGCTGCCAGGCGACGACCGCGAAGATGCGGCCGTCATCCTGGCGGAAGAACTGAGCGGCATCACGGCCATGGTCGCGGACAAGTTCACCAACAACCGCACGGCGGAAGGCATCCAGAAGGCAGTCAACCTGACCATTGGCGGCGTGTCGCTCGGCCTGGAACAGGTGCTGACCGTCGATTCCGACGAGCTGGCGCTTGACTACCTGGTGGAGCAGGGCGCGGAACTGGCCTTCCAGGCGGGCTTCCGCCAGTTGAAGGACCTGGCTGCGATGCCCGAAGATACGCTGATCGGTGAATACGACAACGACCCGATGTATGCACAGCGCCGCCTGCGCGACCTGTTCTTCGACATCTGCTTTACCGAGCAGGGAGCCAACTGGGATGGACCGTCCAAGTACCAGGCGCAGTTGAAGCAGCGCCAGGAAGTGCAGGCCGTGGTTCGCCTGGCGAACTGGCTGCGCCGCCACAACGTGGAAGGCGCAATCAAGGACCCGGACCTGAACGCGGAAGGCGTGATCGCGCTGGCGATCATCTTCGCGGTGGAAGGCGGCGGCCGCATCGTCGCGCGCACCGGCCAGAAAGAGTTCGAACGCTTCGTGAAGGCTGTGCGCAAGGCCAAGCCGGATTACGAAGCGGGCTGGCAAGCGCTGGTCGCTGCGGTGCCGGAGCAGCATCACCCGGTCCTGCTGCATCGTATCGACCTGTACCGCCGCACCTGCACCGTGCTGCAAAAGCTGCCAGGCCGCTTCGCAATGAAGACGCTGTGGACCGAGCTGGAAAACTACGCCGGCTCCGAGCTCGACGCCGACTACGATTGATAAAACTGGACCAGCGCCGGAAGAGCATGCGTGTCTGACCCTGTGGGTCAGACACCGGCTTACCGGTTCTCCTCCAGCGCCACCCTCACAAACGCCTCCACCAACGCCCCGCCATCCCCCCGCCGCTGCGCCAATTGCAGCGAAGTGACCGCCCCCGTATCATCCAGCGGCCGAAACACCACCCCCTCCAGATGCATGGACTGGAACGGCGAAGGCAGGACCGACACCCCAATCCCCGCCGCAACCAGCCCGATAATGGTTGCCGCCTCGCCCGCCTCCATCGCCACCTGCGGCACAAAGCCCGCCGCGCGGCACATACCCAAAATAGCGTGATTGATGCCCACGCCGGACTCCTTCGGATACATCACCCACGGCAGCTCTGCCAGGTCCGCGACCTTGATCTTGCGCTTGCGCGCCAGTGGCGAATCGCTCGCAAGCACCAGCAGCAGCGGATCGCGGCGCAGCGTCGTCAGCTCAAGGTGCTCCGGCAATGCCACCTCCGGCGGACGCACGAAACCAAGATCTATTTTGCGCGCCTCCAGGGCATCGATCTGGTGCAGCGTCGTCATTTCATGCAAGGTAAGCGCCACGTCCGGATAAAGCTGGCGATAGCGGCGGATGGCGCGCGCAAACAGCGGCGTGAACGGCGTAGAAAACGTGAACCCCACACGAAGTTCGCCAGCTTCGCCACGCTGCGCCCGGCGCGCCCGTTCGGCCGCACGCTCCGATTGCGCCAGGATGGCCCGCGCATCTTCGAGAAACAGCTTGCCGGCCTCGGTCAATCTTACCCAGCGCTTGCTGCGATCAAACAGGCGCGCGCCCACTTCCGTTTCCAACGCCTGGATTTGTTGTGACAGGGGAGGTTGGCCGATATGCAGCCGCTCAGCAGCACGGGTGAAGCTCAATTCCTCGGCCACAGCCACGAAATAGCGCAGATGACGCAATTCCATAATATGTTAAAGCGATTAATAACGCCTCAAATATATATTGGACAGTAATACAGGGCAATCCTAAGATGAATTCACGATGAAAGCCCTCAGCCACCCCACCAATCGCGCCATGTTCTTTGGCGGCTTCTCCTGCTTTGCACTGTTGTATTGCGTGCAACCCCTGATGCCGCTGCTCTCCCACGAATTTGCGCTGACACCAGCGCAGAGCAGCCTGTCCTTGTCGCTGGCAACAGCCGCAATGGCGGTCTCGCTGGTCGCTTCCAGCGCCATTTCCGACCGCTTCGGCCGCAAGCCCTTGATGGTTGGCGCACTCGCCATCTCCGCGATCATGACTTTGCTGTGCGCACTGGCCGATGACTACGGCCAACTGCTTGCCGCGCGAGTTCTGCTTGGTGTAGCACTGGGCGGCATGCCAGCTGTCGCCATGGCCTACCTCGCCGAGGAAATTGAGCCCGAATCCTTGGGGCTCTCGATGGGGCTGTACATCAGCGGCAGTGCATTCGGCGGGATGGTCGGGCGCATGGTGACATCGGTACTGAGCGACTTTTTCTCATGGCGCGTCGCGCTGGTTGCGATGGGCGTGGCCGGCGTACTGGCCGCCGCCGAATTCTGGCGCAGCCTGCCGGAGTCGCGCCGCTTCCGCCCCTCGCTGGGAGGTTGGCGCGCACTGCCGGAAAATGCACGCCGCCACCTGAGCGACGATGGCCTGCCGTGGTTGTTCACCCTGGCCTTCCTGTTGATGGGTTGCATGGTCAGCGCCTACAACTACATCAGCTACCGCCTGCTGGCCGCGCCGTTCGAGCTGCGTCAAAGTGTGGTGGGCGGAATCTCATTGCTGTACCTGCTGGGGATTTTCAGTTCGGTCTGGGCAGGCAAGCTGGCGGACCGTTATGGTCGCAAGGGCGTGCTGTACCTGGTCCTGAGCCTGATGCTGGCCGGTATCGTGCTGACCTTGTCGAGCTGGCTTCCGCTGGTGATTGGCGGCCTGGCATTGTTCACCTTCGCTTTCTTTGCATCGCATTCGATGACGAGCAGCTGGGTCGGCAGGCGCGCACGCGGCGCGGCATTGGCGTCCGCGCTGTACCTGTTCTTCTACTATCTCGGCTCCAGCGTCGTTGGGTGGGCAGCAGGGATATTGTGGGGAAAGGCGGGCTGGGCAGGCGTGGTGGGGCTGCTGGGAAGCTGCCTGATTGCAGCCGTCGCGATCGCAATTCACCTGCGCCGGTTGACGCCAATCGCACCAATGTTGAGCCAGATCAAAGCTGAGGCAGGGTGAGTGAACTGCCGGGTTCAAACGATCTCCAAGTCCGACCGGCACGCTGGGTGCCGTTTTGAGCGAGGAGATCATCATGATGCACGATCGAGAAATCCGTATCAGGCTCAGCAACATCCAAATGGCCGTCAGCCAGGCAGCGCAAGCCCTATCGGCCGAACGCCACCTGACAGGCGAGCTGCGCGACACGATCCAGAAGCTGGACCGCCGCTCCGACGACATCAGCGAAATGCTGGTGAGTGAAGACTACGCCAACGTCCCCAAGTTGGTAGACGACATGGAAATGCTCGGCGCCCGGGCCCGCCGCGTGTGCGCCAGCGAGCGCATGCAGGTGACGCCCGAGATGAAAGCCGCAGTCAACTTCATGCACCGCGAACTATTTGACTTCAAACAGCACCTGCACTAAACGAAGCACCAGTCGAGCCCGTGTCAACCTTGGGGTCAGGCTCTTTAGTTGACACGGGCTCATCCCACTAGACCGCTGTGCCCGTGTCAACCTGAGAGCCTGACCCCAAGGTTGACACGGACTCTTCCGTTTAAAGGATGCCTTTGGCGCGCAGGTCGGCGATGTCGGATTCGCTGCGGCCGAGGACTTCGCGCAGCACTTCGTCGGTGTGCTGGCCAAGCAGGGGCGGGGCCATGTCGGTTTCGGCGGGGCTGGCGCTCAGGCGCATTGGGTTGCGTACCAGTTTCACTTTGCCGGCGGTGGGGTGGGCAGTTTCGATCATCATGCCGCGTGCCTGCACTTGCGGGTTCTTGAATACGTCATGCAGGTCGTTGATCGGGCCGCAGGGGACGCCTACCGCTTCCAGTTGTTCGATCCACCAGTCGCGTGGCTTGGCTTTTACCATTTCAGCCAGTATCGGCACCAGCTCGTCGCGGTTCTTCACGCGCAGCGGATTGGTGGCGTAGCGTTCGTGTGTGGCCAGGTCGGGGCGGCCGCCCACTTCCACGAACTTCTGGTACTGGCCGTCGTTGCCGGTGGCGACGATGATGTAGCCGTCGGCGCAGGCGAAGGTCTGGTAGGGCACGATGTTGGCGTGGGCATTGCCCCAGCGCTTGGGCGCCTTGCCGCTATTCAGGTAGTTGGATCCCATATTGGCCAGCATCGCTACCTGCACGTCCAGCAGCGCCATGTCGATGTACTGGCCTTCGCCGGTGCGGTCGCGGTGGGTCAATGCGGCCAGAATGGCGATCGTGGAGTACATGCCGGTCATCAGGTCGGTCAGCGCCACGCCGGCTTTCTGCGGGCCGCCGCCCGGCAGGTCGTCGCGCTCGCCGGTTACGGACATCAAACCGCCCATGCCCTGGATCAGGAAGTCGTAGCCGGCGCGGTGGGCATAAGGGCCGTCCTGACCAAAGCCGGTCACGGAGCAGTAGACCAGGTCCGGCTTGATTGCCTTCAGTGACTCATAGTCCAGGCCATACTTTTTCAGCTGGCCGACCTTGTAGTTCTCCAGCACGACGTCCGCATGTTTGGCCAATTCGCGGATCAGGGCCTGGCCCTCCGGCTTGGAGATGTCGCACGTGACCGAGCGCTTGCCGCGGTTGGCGGACAGGTAGTAGGCGGCTTCGGTAGTATCCGTGCCGGAGGAATCCTTGGCGTAGGGAGGACCCCAGGCGCGGGTGTCGTCACCGCTGCCCGGCCGCTCGATCTTGATCACGTCCGCGCCCAGGTCGGCGAGGTTCTGCGAGCACCAGGGGCCGGCCAGTACGCGGCTCAAGTCCAGTACGCGAATGTGTCCAAGGGCCTTCGGGGTCATGTTGTCTTCTTCCTACTGTTTTCAGGGAGCGTTAGCTTAACGCATCCAACCGTGTTAGTGTCTTAATCCTATGTGGCCCTACCCAAAAATCGTTGCGCATCGCGGAGGCGGCACGCTCGCGCCGGAAAATACTATCGCCGGCCTGCGCGCCGGCCTGGCGTATGGTTTCCGCGCGGTGGAATTCGATGTCATGCTGTCATCCGATGGTATTGGCGTGGTGATGCACGACCCGCATTTCGGCCGTACCGTGTATGGCGATGGCTACGTACCGAATTTTTCGGCTGCCGAATTGGCGAAGATGGATGCCGGCCGCTGGTTTGGTCCTGAATTCCGTGGCGAACCGGTGCCGCTGTTCCTGGAGTGGGTCGACTACTGCAAGGAGCACAAGATCTGGATGAATATCGAGATCAAGCCGGCCGAAGGCCACGATGAGGCGACCGGCCGCTGGGTGGCGCAGACCGCGCGGGCCCGGTTTGCGGCCGAAGTGGCTTCGGGCGATCCGGCGCAAATGCCGTTGCTGTCATCCTTCAGCATGCCTGCCCTGGCGGCGGCGCGTGATGCTGCCCCCGACCTGCCGCGTGCTTGTCTTTTCGATAAAATCCCCGCAAATTGGCTGGAAACGGCGCGCGAGCTTGGCGCCGTGGCGATCCATACCAACCACAAATACCTCACGCCGGACCAGGCGAAAGGGGTGAAGGCGGCAGGCCTGGGCCTGTTTTGCTACACCGTCAACACGCCTGAACGAGCGCGGGAAATCCGCGCACTCGGCGTAGATGCCTTCTGCACCGACCGCGTCGACCTGATCGGGCCGGACTTCGCTTGATAAATGGGGACGTACCCCATTTAGAGGATATTTCCCTCTAAATGGGGTACGTCCCCATTTATCAAGCGAACTGTTCACGTATAATCAACCCTTTGCACCAGCCTGCAACCTACCTTTTACGACATGAAATCTGCTGAAATTCGCGAAAAGTTCCTGAAATTCTTCGAATCCAAGGGTCACACGATTGTCCGTTCCAGCCCGCTGGTGCCAGGCAACGACCCAACCCTGCTGTTGACCAACTCCGGCATGGTGCAGTTCAAGGATGTGTTCCTGGGCCAGGATACTCGCCCGTACACCCGCGCCACCACCGTGCAGCGCTGCGTGCGCGCCGGCGGCAAGCATAACGACCTGGAAAACGTTGGCTATACCGCACGTCACCACACCTTCTTTGAAATGCTGGGCAATTTCAGCTTCGGCGACTATTTCAAGCGCGATGCCATCCAGTACGCCTGGGAGCTGCTGACCAAGGTCTACGGCCTGCCGCCTGAAAAGCTGACCGTCACCGTCTACATCGAGGACGACGAAGCCTACGACATCTGGGCCAATGAAATCGGCGTGCCGAAAGAGCGTATCATCCGCATCGGCGACAACAAGGGTTCGCGCTACGCTTCGGACAACTTCTGGCAGATGGCCGACACCGGCCCATGCGGTCCTTGCACCGAGATCTTCTACGACCACGGCGCCGACATCTGGGGCGGTCCTCCGGGCTCGGACCAGGAAGACGGCGACCGCTTCATCGAAATCTGGAACCTGGTGTTCATGCAGTTCAACCGCGACGAAGCGGGCGTGATGCACAAGCTGCCGAAGCCTTGCGTGGATACCGGCATGGGCATGGAGCGCCTGGCCGCTGTCCTGCAGCACGTGCACTCCAACTACGAAATCGACTCCTTCCAGGCCCTGATCAAGGCCGCCGCCCGCGAAACCGGCGCGACCGACCTGGAAAGCAAGTCGCTGCGCGTGATCGCTGACCACATCCGCGCCGCAGCCTTCATGATCGTCGACGGCATCATCCCTGGCCCGGAAGGCCACGGCTACGTCCTGCGCCGCATCATCCGCCGCGCGCTGCGCCACGGCCACAAGCTGGGCCAGTCGAAAGCGTTCTTCTACAAGCTGGTGGAAGACCTGAACAAGGAAATGGGCGTTGCCTATCCTGAGCTGGCAGAAGCCAAGGACCGCGTGGCGCAAGTGCTGAAGGCGGAAGAAGAGCGCTTCGGCGAGACGCTGGAAAACGGCATGAAGATCCTGGAGGCCCAACTGGCCAAGGATCCAAAGAACCTGGACGGCGCTACCGCCTTCACCTTGTACGACACCTACGGTTTCCCTCTGGACCTGACCGCCGACATCTGCCGCGAACGCGAAGTGACGCTGGACGAAGCCGGTTTCGCCGTGGCCATGGAAGCGCAGAAGCAGAAGGCGCGCGAAGGCGGCAAGTTCAAGAAGATGGCCGCCAACGTTGAATACTCCGGCGAGAAGAACAAGTTCGTCGGCTATGACCAGCTGCTGCATGACTCGAAAGTGATCGCCCTGTACGCCAATGGCGCGCCGGTGCAGGAACTGAAGACCGGCGAGCAGGGCATTGTCGTCCTGGATACCACCCCGTTCTACGCCGAATCCGGTGGCCAGGTGGGCGACCGGGGCTTGATCACCGGCGCTACCGGCCGCTTCGACGTGGAAGACACGCTGAAGATCCAGGCTGACGTGTTCGGCCACCACGGCGTGGTGGCACAGGGTTCGCTGAAGGTGGGCGACGCTGTCGGCGCGGCTGTGGATCAGCATTCGCGCGGCCGCACCATCCGCAACCACTCGGCGACCCACCTGATGCACAAGGCCCTGCGCGAAGTGCTGGGTTCCCACGTGGCGCAGAAAGGCTCGCTGGTTGATCCGGACAAGGCGCGTTTCGACTTCTCCCACACCCAGCCGATGACCGCCGAGGAAATCGCCAAGGTGGAAGCCATCGTCAACGCCGAAATCCTGGCCAATGCTGCGACCCAGTCGCATCACATGTCTTTCGACGACGCTGTGAAGCACGGCGCGATGGCGCTGTTCGGCGAGAAGTACGGCGACGAAGTGCGCGTGATGGACATCGGCTCCTCGAAAGAGCTGTGCGGCGGCGTGCACGTGCACCGCACCGGCGACATCGGCCTGTTCAAAATTGTGTCGGAAGGCGGCGTTGCTGCCGGTATCCGCCGCGTGGAAGCCGTGACCGGCGAAGGTGCGCTGGCGCTGGTGCAGGGCATGGCCCGCAAGCTGAACGAAGCTGCTGCCGCGCTGAAGTCGAACCCGGAAGAACTGACCTCCAAGATCACCGCCGTGCAGGACCAGGTGAAGTCGCTGGAAAAAGAACTGGCAGCACTGAAGTCGAAGCTGGCTTCCGGCCAGGGCGATGAACTGGTCAACAAGGCGGTCGACGTCAAGGGCCTGAAGGTGCTGGCTGCAACCATGGAAGGCGCCGACGTGACCGCGCTGCGCGAAACCATGGACAAGCTGAAAGACAAGCTGAAGTCTGCTGCCATCGTGCTGGCTTCCGTCAACGACGGCAAGGTCAGCCTGATCGCCGGCGTGACCGCGGACTCGATCGGTAAGGTCAAGGCAGGCGAGCTGGTCAACTTCGTTGCACAACAAGTGGGCGGCAAGGGCGGTGGACGCCCTGATATGGCGCAAGCCGGCGGCACCAATCCGGATGCGCTGCCAGGTGCTCTCGGTGGCGTTGCAGCATGGGTGGAGTCGCGTATCTAAGAGCTGACAAGGGCCCGCGCTTCCTAGTGCGGGCCTTTCCGACATTGCAATGTCGTTGTGATTTTGCAACGCAACATTAACTATTTTGGTGCAGTGCGTCAGACGCACAAAATTGGAGTAGTATGTCGGAACCAGTTGTACAGAAGCGAGATATTGATGAGCGAAACTCTTACTCTCGAGTCCGAGACCATGGAATTTCATAAGGACCTCGACGCCCGCGGCCTGAATTGCCCGCTGCCTATCCTGAAAGCCAAGAAAGCCTTGGCGGAATTGGAAAGCGGCCAGGTGTTGCGTATCGTGGCTACCGATCCAGGGTCAGTGCGTGACTTCCAGGCCTTTGCCAAGCAGACTGGCAATGCACTTTTGTCGCACGTTCAGCAGGGCACTGAATTTACGTTTTTGATGCGCCGCAAGTAAAAACTGCGGTATGCTACCGGTTGCTGATTTTCGGCGCCGGATTGTACTTAAAAAACGCACGACCGTGCTTTTATTCGATAAGTGATATCGAATTCCAATATAATCTAGCCCACTAATTTTACTTATCTCTTTTTCAAAGGCACACCTATGAAAGTCCTGGTACCTGTCAAGCGCGTCGTCGACTTCAACGTGAAAGTGCGCGTCAAATCCGACGGCACTGGCGTAGATATCGCCAACGTCAAAATGTCGATGAACCCGTTCGACGAGATTGCGCTGGAAGAAGCGACCCGCCTGAAAGAAGCTGGCAAAGTAACCGAAGTGGTTGCCGTGTCCGCCGGCGTGACCCAGTGCCAGGAAACCCTGCGCACCGGCATGGCGATCGGCGCCGACCGCGGCATCCTGATCGAAACCGGCGTTGAACTGGAGCCGCTGGCTGTGGCCAAGCTGCTGAAGGCCGTTGCCGACAAAGAGCAACCGCAACTGATCATCCTGGGCAAGCAGGCTATCGACGACGACTCCAACCAGGTTGGCCAGATGCTGGCAGCGCTGCTGGGCTGGCCACAGGCGACCTTCGCTTCGAAGGTAGAACTGGGCGACGGCAAAGTCACCGTGACCCGCGAAGTGGACGGCGGCCTGGAAACCCTGGCGCTGCAACTGCCAGCCATCGTGACCACCGACCTGCGCCTGAACGAGCCGCGTTACGTGACCCTGCCTAACATCATGAAGGCGAAGAAGAAGCCGCTGGATACCGTCAAGCCGGAAGACTTGGGCGTTGACGTGACCTCGCGCCTGAAAACCCTGAAAGTGGCCGAGCCTGCCAAGCGTTCCGCTGGTATCAAAGTGCCTGACGTAGCGACCCTGGTGTCCAAGCTGCGCACCGAAGCTAAAGTCATCTAATTCACCGAATACTCTAGGAACTCAATCATGGTCGCACTCGTAATCGCAGAACACGACAACGCATCCCTGAAGGGCAGCACCCTCCACACCGTTACCGCCGCCGCCAAATGCGCAGGCGAAGTGCACGTGCTGGTCGCTGGCTCGAACGCCGGCGCCGCTGCTGCCGCCGCTGCCAAGATCGCTGGCGTCACCAAAGTGCTGCACGCTGACGCAGCTTACTTCGCTGACGGCCTGGCCGAAAACGTCTCCGAGCAGATCCTGGCGATCGCTGGCGGCTACACCCATATCCTGGCGCCGGCAACTGCTTACGGCAAGAACATCCTGCCGCGCGTTGCCGCCAAGCTGGACGTGGCTCAGATCTCCGAAATCACCAAGGTTGACGCGCCTGATACCTTCGAGCGCCCAATCTACGCCGGTAACGCGATCGCCTACGTGCAATCGTCGGACAAGGTCAAAGTGATCACCGTACGTAGCACCGGCTTCGACGCTGCTGCTGCCGAAGGCGGTTCCGCTGCTGTTGAAACCGTGGCTGCGGCCGCTGATTTCGGCAAGTCCGCTTTCGTTGGCCGTGAAGTGGCCAAGTCGGACCGCCCTGAGCTGACCGCTGCCAAGATCATCGTTTCCGGTGGCCGCGGCATGGGCTCCGCTGACGCCTTCAAGATCCTGGAACCTCTGGCTGACAAGCTGAACGCCGCCATGGGCGCATCGCGCGCTGCGGTGGACGCAGGCTTCGTGCCGAACGACTGGCAGGTTGGCCAGACCGGCAAGATCGTTGCTCCTTCCCTGTACATCGCCGTCGGTATCTCCGGCGCGATCCAGCACTTGGCCGGCATGAAGGATTCCAAGGTCATCGTGGCTGTGAACAAAGATCCAGAAGCTCCAATCTTCTCCGTTGCCGACTACGGCATCGTAGGCGACCTGTTCGAGGTTGTTCCTCAGCTGGTCAAGGAACTGGGCTAAGAACCGGTAATGCAGTGTCAGACCCGCGGGGTCTGACACTGGCCCGCGACGGCCGCCTGATCGGGGTCTGACCCTGTGGGTCAGACCCCGTTTTTCAGGTTTCTGAGATATGTGGAGACATCAATGAGCTATCAAGCCCCAATGAAAGACATGCTGTTCGTGATGAACGAACTGGCGAACCTGGCTGGCGTGTCCGCGCTGCCAGGCTGTGAAGATGCAAACGCGGAAACCGCGGAAGCCGTGCTGGAAGAAAACGCGAAGTTCGTGAGTGGCGTGATCGCCCCGCTGAACCACGCGGCAGATAAAGAGCCGAGCTCCTGGGCTGACGGCAAGGTCACCACCTCGAAGGGCTTCAAGGAAGCCTTCAAGCAGTTCGCGGAAGCCGGCTGGCAAGGCCTGCAGCACCCGACTGAATTCGGCGGCCAGGGCCTGCCGAAGCTGATCGGCACCCCGTGCGTGGAAATGCTGCACGGCTCGAACCTGTCGTTCGCGCTGGTGGCCCTGCTGTCCGACGGTGCGATCGAAGCGCTGCTGACCGCAGGTTCCGACGAGCAGAAGGCGACCTACCTGGAGCCGCTGGTGACCGGCAAGTGGACCGGCACCATGAACTTGACCGAGCCGCAGGCCGGCTCCGACCTGGCTGCCGTGCGCACTCGCGCCGTGCCGCAGGGCGATGGCACTTACAAAGTATTCGGCACCAAGATCTTCATCACCTACGGTGAGCACGACATGGCCGAGAACATCATCCACCTGGTGCTGGCGCGTACTCCTGACGCGCCTCCAGGCGTGAAGGGCATCTCGCTGTTCATTGTGCCGAAGTTCATGGTCAACGCCGACGGTTCGCTGGGCGAGCGCAACGACGCGCACTGCGTGTCGATCGAGCACAAGCTGGGCATCAAGGCTTCCCCAACCGCCGTGCTGCAATTCGGCGACAACGGCGGCGCCGTTGGCTACCTGGTGGGCGAAGAGAACCGCGGCCTGGAATACATGTTCATCATGATGAACGCGGCCCGCTTCGGCGTCGGCATGCAGGGCGTGGGCCTGGCGGAACGCGCTTACCAGCAGGCTGTCACCTTCGCCAAGGACCGCGTGCAGTCGCGTGACCTGAACGGCTCCCCAGCCGGCGTGGCGATCATCAACCACCCGGACGTGCGCCGCATGCTGATGTCGATGCGCGCCCAGACCGAAGCGGCGCGTGCGCTGGCTTACGTGGCTGCCGGCATCCACGACGTGGCGCACCACCACGCTGACGCCGAAGTGCGTGCTGCCAACCAGGCTGTGTACGAATACCTGGTGCCGATCGTGAAGGGCTGGTCGACCGAAATGTCCGAGAACGTGACCCGCGACGGCGTGCAGGTGCATGGCGGCATGGGCTTCATCGAGGAAACCGGCGCGGCGCAGCACTACCGCGATGCCAAGATCCTGACCATCTACGAAGGCACGACCGCGATCCAGGCCAATGACCTGATCGGCCGCAAGACCGTGCGTGACGGCGGCGCGCTGGCCAAGTCGATCATTGCGCAAGTGCGCGCGACTGCGGAAGAACTGGCTGGCGTGAACAGCCCTGACTTCGCGGCGATCCGCAAGCACCTGGTGCAGGGCGCGGACGACCTGGAAGCGGTGGTGGACTTCGTCGTCAACCACGCCAAGTCGGATATCAAGGGCGTGTTCTCCGGCTCCGTGCTGTACCTGAAGCTGGCTGGCATCGTGTTCGGCGGTTGGCAGATGGGCCGTGCAGCGCTGATCGCGCAGTCCAAGCTGTCGGCAGGCGAGGGCGATGCATCGTTCTACCACGCCAAGATCGTGACCGCGCGCTTCTTTGCGGACCACATCCTGTCCGGCTCCACCGGCATGCGCGCCGCCATCGTTGATGGCAGCGCAGGCGTGCTGGGCCTGGACGTCGAGCAGTTCTAAGCCTGAACCATGGTGTCTGACCCAATGGGTCAGACACCGCTTCACCGGTTCTGCAGTTCATGCGCAAGGAGCCACTCCTTGCGCGCCAATCCCCCGCCGTACCCCGTCAGCGATCCGTCCTTGCCGATAATCCGGTGGCAGGGGATGATGATCGCAATCCGGTTCGCCCCATTCGCTCCAGCCACTGCCCGCACCGAGTTGGGCGCCCCCAGGCGCGCCGCCAGGTCGGCGTAATGCGTCACCTCCCCAAACTTCATTGCACGCAAGGCATTCCAGACGCCGCGCTGGAAATCGCTGCCCGGTGCATCGAGCGTCACGCTGAATTGCCGGCGTTTGCCTTCGAAGTATTCCGCGATCTGGACTTCGGCCTCGCGCGTGTGCGCGTTTTCTCCTGCCAGGATGCGGGCCTTGAACAGGCGCTGCAAATCGCGGAACTCGGTTTCCAGCATGCGCCGGTCGGTGAATTCCAATAAGCACACGCCGTTTTCGCTGGCGCAGACAAACATCGGTCCCAGAGGCGTCGTAAAGCGGTGCAGCACCAGTTGTTGCGCGCCCTGGCTCGGCGCATTGCCGGTCATCTTCTTGTAGGTATACGCGAAGCCGCTGAGCGATTCGTAGCCACTGTCGAGCGCTACATCGGTCGTGCTGCGGCCGTCCTTCAGTTCCGACATGGCCAGGTTGATGCGCAACATGCGCTGGTACGCCTGGAAGCTGAAGCCATGGTGTTTCTGGAACCAGCGCCGCACCAGTTCCGGGCTGATGCCCAATTCGCGCAGTTCGCCATCCTGGATGCGCCGCTTTGGCTGTTCGCGCACCAGCGCGACAGCGCGGGCGACTTGCGGCGGCACGTCGGGCGCATTTTCGGTCGGGCGGCACACCTTGCACGGACGGAAGCCCAGCGCCAGCGGTTCCTTGATGTCGGAGAAGAAGTCGACATTTTCCACCTTCGGCTTGCGCGCGCGGCAGGTCGGCAGGCAGAAAATGCCGGTGGTCTTGACCGCTGCATAAAATGCGCCGACATGCTCGGGCGAGCGTGCGACGAGGGCGTGGTAGCAGCGCTGAATTGCGGCGGGATCGGTGATTTTCATTGTCGATCGGGAACGTGATTGATGGAAGGAGCTTAGCGAAGCTCCTGCCAGCGCGACAACCGAAAAACAGACGACTATTTTTATGGCGGGGCGTTACAGTCCTTTCTTTGCCAGTTCGTCGATTTCGTAGTCGCCATCATCGACCAGGCGCTCGCCGCCTGGCGTCAAGCCCAGTCCCAGAGTGCGCCCCAGCGACAGCAGCAGGCTTTGCCCCGCAGCTTTGCGGACCGGTTCCAGTTTGTAGACCGGATCGGAAAATGCTTCTGTTGGCGTGATGATCTTCCAGCCCATTTCTTCGAATTGGGTCAGTACGTCGTCCAGCCACAGTGCGTTGAGCAGGTTGTGATGCAGCAGCAGGACTTGCGAAATATCTCGTCCCTGCAGCTGCTGCGACAGCTCGCGGTAGGCCAGCGCGCGTTGCTTGACGTGGGCGAGGTAGGCGGTCCGGATCGCGCTGATGTCGGCACTCGGGTCCTTCTTCAGCACTTGTTCCAGCTTTTCGTTAAGGCGCCAATCGCTGGTGTCCAGGCTTACATGCGCGTTGCGGTAGCCGTGGTCGCGCAGGAAGCTGCGCATGCCGTCGATTTTCTCAGGCGTGTTCCCTTCGCGCAGGTAAGTGAAGCGCAGCCATTTCTGGTAGCCCGGCTGGGTGCCGATCAAGCGGTCGCATTCCAGCACCTGGCGCTGGTACTCGGCCAGCGGGACTTTTTCCAGGTCGGGGTGCGTGACGGTATGGTTGCCGATGGCGTGACCGGCCTTGCTCCAGGCTTGCAGCAGCGGCAGCCCTTGCGGTGTGTTCGCGCCGAAGCCGGAGGTGACAAACAGTGCTGCCTGTACGCGGTGTTTGGCCAGCGCGCCCAGGATGGCCTGGTTGCGCTCCTGTGCCGACATGCGCGGCGTAGTGCCCGCGTTCGGGCCATCGTCGATCGTAATCGCCACCGATTGCGCTTGCACGGCGCCGGCGGCGGCCAGTGCTGCTGCTGCGAGAAGGCGGCGCATCATGCGGCACCCAGTGCGTCGGTGATGGCCTGGTAGACGCGTACCGGCTCTTCGGAAATGCGGTTCAATACGTACAAAAAGTACTCCTTTCCAAACACTGCGTATTCGCGCGTCGCAAAGCCGGCGTCGCGCAGGTCGGCGATATTCTGTTCGCCCAATCCGATCAGGGATTCAAATTCATAAGGGCCGGCGGCAATGTCTTCGGTGCGGATCATGGCCATCAGTTCGTCCTGGATCGCGCGGTCGTGCGTGGCGATCGAACATTTGTGTCCGCTGCGCAGCAGTAGTGCGGCATAGCGGCGATAGGCCGATGCCAGTTCGGGGCTGTTGCGTGGGTAGGCGATTTCCACCGGTTCGAACATGGCGCCCTTGACCAGGCGGATGCGGCCAGGATGGCGCAGCAGCGCCGGAAGATCGTTGGCGGTGCGATGCAGCTTGGCCGGCACCGTGATGCCGACATTCGACAGGCCATCCTTTTCGTGCAGGCGGCTGTAGATCTCGTAAATGCAGGAAGTGCGGTCGGAGGCCTCCATCGAGATCATCACTTCCTGCCCGATTTCGCTGGCAGCCCGTGCGATGCGGCGCGCGTTCTGGTAACCCAGTTCTGGGTCGACCAGCGAGCCGACGTGGGACAAGTCGAACGAGATCGAACAATCCAGGCGCTGCTCGCCGATGGCCTGCACCAGTTGCAGGAAGACGCTGGTCTCCTCGTTGGCAAAAGCCTCGTCGCGAACGCTCTCGCCCATGTACTCGGCGGAAGCCCGATGCCCGTTCTGGTTGATCATGGCGGCTCGTACGATCACATCCGACACGGTGCTGCCGGCAACATAGCGCTGCGATACGCGCTCCATATAAGGACGCAGCTGCGGGTCTTCGAGGAAGCGGGCCTTGGCTTCTTCATTAACTGCCAGTTCGCGCAAGGCACTGGCTGCGCGGTCGACCAGCGGTTGCCACTGGGGCGGGAAGTGCGGCGTGGTATTGTCTGTCACAGTGTCTCCTTGCGCGTTTGGACGTTGTATATTAACTAAAATTTCAATATGGAGCCGGCCATGGACGCTTCAACCCTCATGCTGTTCGTGCCTGCCTGTTTTGCGCTGAACATGGCGCCGGGACCGAACAACCTGCTTTCGGTCAGCAATGCCTCGCGCTATGGTTTTCGCCGCTCATGCCTGGCAGGTGCCGGGCGGCTGGTGGCTTTTGCGGGAATGATCGCGCTGGCATCGGCGGGACTGGCAGCGGTACTGCACACTTCGGAGCTCCTGTTTTACGGGATCAAGACTGCTGGCGCGATCTACCTGTTCTACCTGGCCTGGCAATTGTGGCGCGCACAGCCAGACGCGCCGGCGACTGCTCCGGCACCGGCGGCGCGATGGTGGCAGTTGGCGCGGCAGGAGTTCTTTGTCGCCTCGGGCAATCCGAAAGCAATCCTGATCTTCACGGCGTTCTTGCCGCAGTTCGTCGATCCTGCCGGGCCGGTGGGCGCGCAGTTCTTCGTACTGGGAGTACTGTTCCTGCTACTGGAAGTGGTGGCGCTGGCGGCTTACGCCTGGATGGGGGCGCGCATGCAGGATTGGTTCGCGCAACCGCGCGGGAAGAGGGTATTCAACCGGATTTGCGCCGGCCTGCTGGCCGGCGCGGGGATGGGATTACTGCTGTCGCGGCGGACTTAGATGCGGTTCAGGCCGCCGTTCTCGCGCTTGACGTGGTCGCCGTTACGCAGGTTTGGATCGTTCTTCAGTACGACGGTGCCGACCTTGCCGGTTTCGTATTTGACGGTCACGTGCCATTCCTTGACCTTGTTCATTTTGCCTTCGATCTTCTTGCCGGCGTAAGCGCCGCCTGCAGCGCCAGCAACGGTGGCCAGGGTTTTGCCGGTGCCGCCGCCAACCTGGTGGCCCAGCAGGCCGCCAGCGATACCGCCGGCTACGATGCCGGCCGCACCGCCTTCGCCATCTTTTTCAATCATTTTGACTGCGGTCACAGTGCCGCAATCAGCGCAAACAGCGCGCTTCGGTTGTGCATAAGCGCCGGTAACCGTTACGGCCAGAATGGCTGGCAAGAGGAATTTAATTACTTTCATATGAGTTCTCCAAAAGCGGTTGTGGTGCTGTGAGTATAGGCCAATAGTTTCCTTCTGGAATTCTAATTTGTGACAAGGCGTTGCAGAAGATTATTTGAAGGAACAGCTATAATCGCGGATTGTTAATGCTTTTAATTGATTTTTTACTATGATTGGCCAGTCAACCGCGCGCATTGCCATCCTTGTACCTTGTTACAACGAAGCACTTACCATTGAGGCTATCGTGCGCGATTTTCGCGCTAGTTTGCCGCAGGCCACCGTTTACGTATTCGACAACAATTCAACCGACGGCACGGCCGAAATTGCGCGACGTGCGGGCGCCAGTGTGCGCCTGGTGCCGCATCAGGGCAAGGGCAGCGTTGTGCGCCGTATGTTCGCCGACATTGAAGCTGACGCATACATCATGGTGGATGGCGACGACACTTATGATGCCGCGATCGCGCCGCAATTGGTCGCCAAGCTGTTCGATGAAGGCCTGGACATGGTGGTTGGCAATCGTGTTACCAAGGAGCAGGCGGCCTACCGCCCGGGGCACCGCTTTGGCAATAACCTGCTGACCGGCTGTGTTTCCATGTTGTTCGGACGCACTTTCACCGACATCCTGTCCGGCTATCGCGTGTTCTCGCGCCGTTACGTCAAATCGTTTGCCGCCCATTCCACCGGTTTCGAGATTGAGACCGAACTGACTGTGCATGCCCTCGAACTGCGCATGCCGGTGGCAGAGGTCGAGACCGTATACAAGGCGCGGCCAGAGGGCTCCTTCAGCAAACTGAATACCTATCGTGATGGATGGCGCATCCTGATGACCATCATGCGCCTGTTTAAGTCCGAGCGTCCGTTGGCATTTTTTGGCATCGGTTTTCTGGCTTGTGTCCTGCTTTCGGTCGGCCTGGCCGTGCCACTGTTAAGCGTTTATTGGGCCACTGGTTTGGTACCGCGACAGCCTACCGCCGTGCTGTGCTCGGCCATCATGCTGTTTGGGGTGGTATTGCTGGTCTGCGGCATTGTTCTCGATGCAGTGACCAAGGCGCGTATTGAACAAAAGCGCTTTGCGTACCTGGCTTACCCTGCCCATGGAAGCTAAGAGCGTGCGTCAATTCCTGCGCTTTGGCATCAATGGAATTGCCGGCGCAGGAGCCGACATGAGCGCTTTGTACCTGGCGCTGGCGCTGGGGGCGGGGCCTTACGTGGGACGCCTGCTGTCTTTCCTGTTTGCAGTCTGGGTTACTTGGCGGCTGAACCGGAGGTTTACATTCCGTGCCACGGAATCGGTTTGGCGTGAATGGTGGCGCTATCTGACGGTCATGCTTGGCGGAGGCGTGATCAATCTGGGCACCTATATGTTGCTGTTGCAGTTTTTGCCTGAAGCGCGCTGGGCGCCGGCCGTTGGCGTGGTGGCTGGTTCGCTGGCCGGCATGACTTTCAACTTCATTTCCGCAAAATATTTCGTATTCCGTGAGCTCCATGATTAACAAACTCATTTACACGTTATCGCATTATTTCGCCTTGCTGGTCTTTCTGGGGGCATGTTGGGGCGTTGGCCGCGCCTTGCTTCGTCGCTGGGCGTCGGAAGCGATCCAGCAAGACCCCGAAGAAGCCCTGCAATGGCATGCCATTGCAGCAACGCTCGGGATGGGACTGTACATATGCGTACTTCAATGGTTGGCCATCGCCGGACAGTTGCGGCTGGTTCCGTTGGCCTTGGTGCTGGTGCTCGGCCTCGGTCTATGCCTGTCTGAATGGCGTGCCCTGCCGGGCCGCTGGTGGGCTGCCATGGTCCCGCAATGGCGTGCGGCAAACTGGCCTGCGCGCGGCGCCACCTTGTTGATTGCCTTGATGGTTTTTCCGACACTGGTCGCTCCGTTGTGTCCGCCAGTGGTATGGGATGAGGTGATGTACCACCTGCCGCACGCCCAGGAATGGGCTCAGAGCGGCAAGCTGACTGTCAACGGCTGGCTGCGATATCCATGGTTTCCCTATAATGCGAACCTGCTGTTTGCTGGAGCCATGATCGTCTATGACGATGTGATGACCCACCTGGTCAGCGCGCTGATGGCATGGCTTACCACCGTGTTGGTGTATGTCACCGGCAAACGTTATGCAGGCCAAGGCGTAGCCAGCATCGCTGCCCTTATTTACCTGTATTTGACGCGAAGCCTTTACGATAACGCGATGGTCGATGCCGCTGTCACGCTATTCATTTTTGCGGGCTGCCTGGTCTTCTATCGATGGCACCAGCAACCTCAGCGGCGCGCATTGCTGGCGATGGCTTGCCTGTTTCTGGGAGTTGCCGCAGGCATTAAATACCAGGCGTTGCAATTACTTCCCCTGCCGGCGATCGTCTTGCTGGTACGGACGCGTTCCCCTCGCGACTGGCTCATCGCCGCGGTCGGGCTGCTCCTGCCATGCGCCTACTGGTACGGCCGGAATTATGTGCTGACGGGTGACCCGTTCAATCCGGTCGGTGGCAAGCTATTCGGTTTTAGCGATTGGAACCTGGGAGATTTCCAGTATCAATTCGAAGATCTCAAGCGCAACGAGGGGTGGCCGGCGTGGTTTATCTGGCCGGCATTGTTGGCACCTGTGATCGCGAGCGTGCGCCGCTTGCCGGGCGTGCGAGCCGGCAGCATGCTGGCGGCTCTCGGCATTACGCTGTGGTTGCTGAGCTCGCATTACCCGCGCTACCTGATGCCGCTTTATCCCGTCCTGGCACTGTTGGCGGCGGCTGTCTGGCACTGGCTTTTTGTCGCCGTATGCAAGCTATTGGCCCGTGGCCAGGCATCTGACCTGCAAAGCAAGGCAGCCGCGATTTGTGTGGCTTTGGGACTCCTGGCCGTTCTGCCGGGGGCGCTAAAAACCGTACACAGGACCTGGAAGCTTGTTGCGCCGACAGCTGCTGCCCGCGCAGTGGTATTGCAGGAGAAGATTACTGGCTATCCAATGCTGGCCTGGCTGCGCGATCATCCGATGGGTCGTACCTACCAGTTCGGCTTGGAGGACTCGATCTACTACGCCCCACCGCGAACGGGCGGGGATCATTTTGGACCGGGGCGTTATCGGGATTTCGCAAACCTGCCCCCGGCTGACCTGGCCAGGGCCTTACGCCATTCCGGCTACGCCAGCCTGTTGATCCATACGGTGCGTTGGCCGGGCATTGAGAACAAGCCGGGATTCGCGCAATCCTTCACGCTGATACATCGGGACGGTCCGGTTTCCTTGTACCAGATTGCTGAACCTGGGCAGGGCGCCGCGCCGGCCAATTAACCGTAGATGCCGCCTGTGTAGAGCAGGTCGAACAGGCGGGCGATGGCGGCGATCAGGCCGAAGGCGCCAAACATCAGGGTGGCGACCAGCACGATCGCCAGGGGCCAGCGTGAGTTGGACTGCTTGCCGCTGCCGGCGTTGAAGGAGGAGTCCCACTTCTCGTCGGGCATCAGGCCCAGCACCAGGGCTTCGAGGACGCCGACCAGGATCGACAGGATCAGGGGCAGCAGCAGGAAATAAGGATCGGCTTTCGGCCAGAGTGCAAAGACGGCGGCAACGCCGAGCAGGCTGGCGGCATGCAGCCAGCCCCATTTGTCGGCCAGGCCGCGCAGGTAGAAGCGGTGCAGGCCAATGCCCCCGGTGACGGCGGCGAGCAGGGCGGCGAAAGTTTTGTTCTTGTGTAAAACAGACATGATTGCAGCCGAAAAGTCCGAAAAACCGGCAGTATGGCACAACAAAGCTGTTGCCGCCGAGGCCAGTTCAGGGGATAATCCCGGATTGTCCAATTCCCCACCAATTTGATTAATCTTGCCGGTTGGAGTTAAAGCGCGCTATAATTTGCGGCTTTTTCCGACTCAGCACACTTTTTTGGAATTA
>Ga0209257_1001098_pt1 | contig 35264 bp, 22 predicted proteins | sample AraplaCvi_mCL_r2_FD_184277 | JGI IMG/M metagenome (GOLD analysis project Ga0209257, IMG submission 184277) | Arabidopsis root microbial communities from North Carolina, USA - plate scrape MF_Cvi_mCL_r2 (SPAdes) (version 2) | ecosystem: Host-associated > Plants > Roots > Endosphere | place: USA...
TTTCTTCTGGGATTACACCTCGACCGACTGGCGCACGCGCACGGTGTTCGAGGAACGCGCCGACGACAAGGTGCGCACGAAGGAAGAGCAGTACGGCGCGACCTTCGGCGGTCCGATCCTGCGCGACGCCGCGCACTTCTTCCTGTCGTACGAGGCCAAGGAATACGAATCGCCGCGCACGCTCACGCCCGGCCGCGGTTTCACCATCGACCAACTGCCGGGCTTCCTGCAGCAGGAAGCGGGTACGGGGCTGTTCGCCGCGCCGTTCAAGGAAAACCTGTACTTCGGCAAGGTCGACTGGCTCATCGGTGAAAACCACTACTTCGAGTTCAGCGGCAAGTACCGCGACGAGGAAGAGCTGACCAACACCGGCGGGCAGAACCTGCCCAGCTACGCGACCAACAAGCTCAACGAGGAAACGCGCGCGGACCTGCGCTACCAGTACACCAACGGTCCCTGGCTCAACGACTTCCACCTGACCTATGAGGATTCGAAGTTCAACCCGAGCCCGTACACGAGCGATATCGCGTACATCCTCAGCAACCGCAGCGACAACGGCGATGCGGATTTCAACAACGTCATCGTGCGCAGCGGCGGCGGCTCGGACTTCCAGGACAAGGGCCAGAAAGGCTGGGGACTCCAGAACGATCTGACCTTCACGGGTTTCCAGGGCCACACGCTGAAGATGGGCGTGAAGTTCAAGGACGTGGACGTCGATGCGACCGAGCGCCAGCCGTACTTCCCGCAGTTCACCTACGACCTGCTGAGCAGCCTCACGCAGCCGATCCACGTCAAGTTCGGCACCGCGCTGCCGGGCGTGGGCGATGGTTCGGCGTCGTCGGCGAACAAGCAATACGGCATCTATTTCCAGGACGACTGGGAAGTCAACGACAAGCTGATCCTCAATCTCGGCTTGCGCTACGACTACGAGAAGAGCCCGACGTACCTGGATTACGTCACGCCGGCCGACGTCGCCGCCGCGCTGCGTGGTTCGACGGCGATCAACAATCCGAACTCCGGCATCAACGTCGAGCGCTACATCAGCAACGGAAACAACCGCAAATCGTTCAAGGACGGCTGGCAGCCGCGCCTTGGGTTCTCCTACGACCTGTTCGCCGACCAGGCGCACGTGATCTACGGCGGCGCGGGCCGTGCATACGACCGCAACCTGTTCGACTGGCTGCAACTGGAAATCACCAAGTCGACGTTCCCGACCACCGACATCGACTTCCGTCGCGCCGACGGAACCTGCCCGCGTACGGTCGCGGGAACGCCGTGCCAGGACTGGAATCCGGCGTATTTCGATCCGAACGTCCTCGCGGGCCTCGCGTCGCAGACGGGTCTGGGTCGTGAAGTCTTCATGCTCGACAACAACCTGCAGACGCCGTACTCCGACCAGTTCAGCCTCGGCATGCGCAACCAGGTCGGCGAATGGCTCACCGACGTGACGATCTCGCGCGTGGAGAGCCATGACGGCTTCGTGTTCCTGCTCGGCAACCGCCTGCCGGACGGCAGCTACTTCCGCCCCGGCTTCAACTGGGGTCCGCCGTGGGGCCAGGGCTTCGCGCCGTTCGGCAACCTGATCCTGGGCACCAACGGCCTGGAGACGAAGACCAACGCGCTGTACCTGAAGGCCGAAAAGCCGTACACGGCCGAGTCCGGCTGGAGCGTCACGGTCGCCTACACCTACCTCGACGCCCGCGAGCAGCGTGAGTCGCCGGAAGTGTTCTCGCTGGACTATCCGACCGTCGCGGCGCTGGGCTGGCACGACGCCGAAGTTCCCGAGCACCGCCTGGTCGCCACCGGCATCTACGACGGTCCGTGGAACACGACGCTGTCGGCCAAGCTGACGTTGACCTCGCAGCCGCCGCGCTACTTCGTGAACTGCGTGAACGTCGACGTCGCCGACAACTGCTTCATCGACCAGTACAAGCCCGATGGGACCTACGGCTACAAGCAGTTCGACATCGCTGCGATGAAGGAATTCGACACCGGCGCCGGCTTCAGGATGTGGGCCCGTGCCGACATCCTGAACGTGTTCGACTGGGCGAACTACAACAGCTACCAGGATTATCCGGGTGGCTTCAATTCGCCCAATCCCGAATTCGGCATCCCGCTCGCACAGGCTTTGCCAACCCGTACCTTCAAGCTGTCGCTAGGCTTCAACTTCTGACCCGGGCCGCCGGCCGCCTACCTCGTCGGGGCGGTCGGCGGTTTCGTGGTGCGGCCTTCGCGGGCCGGGAAAGACGTAGACACATTCATTCGACAAGTGGCGTGGTGATGTTCGATTCGATACGACGCAGCGTGGGGACTGCATCGCTGGTGGCGGTGCTCGTGTTCATTTCGGGATGCAAGCAGGAAGGGCCGGCGTCCACGGCATATCCCATCGCGGCCGCTCCGCCGGTCGAGGTCGAACCGTTGAAGCCGACCAAGCTCGAACTGCCGCCGCTGTTCCGCGACGTCGAGAAGCGCACGTTCCAGTTTTTCTGGGACACCACCAATGAAGTGAACGGACTCACACCCGACCGTTATCCGTCGCGTCCGTTCGCGTCGATCGCGTCGGTGGGCTTCGCGCTGACCGCGTATCCGATCGGCATCGAGAACGGCTGGGTCAGCCGCCGCCAGGCGGTGGATCGCACGCTTACCACGCTGAAGTTCTTCCGCGACATCCCCGCCGGTTCGCAGGCCGAAGGGAAGGGCGCCTACAACGGGTTCTACTACCACTTCCTCGACATGGACACCGGCGCGCGTTACCAGAGCTGGGTCGAGCTTTCGAGCGTGGACACCGCGCTGCTGATGATGGGCGTGCTGTTCGCGCAGAGTTATTACGATCGCGACGATCCGCGCGAGAAGGAAATCCGCGACATCGCCGACACGCTGTACAAGCGCGTGGACTGGACGTGGCTGCAGCGCAACGCGCCGCTGATCTCGATGGGCTGGTTTCCCGAAAGCGGCTTCATCCAGCACGACTGGACCGGCTACAACGAAGCGATGATGCTTTACGTCCTCGCGCTCGGTTCGCCCACGCATCCGGTGGCGCCGGAGTCGTGGTCGGTATGGACGCGCACGTACAACGATTCCTGGGGCGTGTACCAGGGCGAGGAATACCTGTCGTTCGGCCCGTTGTTCGGCCATCAGTACAGCCACGTCTGGATCGATTTCCGCGGTATCCAGGACGATTACATGCGCGAGCGCGGCATCGATTACTTCGAGAACAGTCGCCGCGCCGCGTACGCGCAGCGCGCCTACGCCATCGCCAATCCGATGAAGTGGAAGGACTACGGCCCGGAAGTGTGGGGCCTCACCGCCAGCGACGGCCCGCAGCAGACGCTGCAGGAATTCCGCGGCGAACAGCGACAGTTCCGCCATTACTCCGCACGCGGCGCCGGCCTGCGCGACACCTTCGACGACGGCACCATCGCGCCGACGGCGGCGATCGCATCGCTTCCGTTCGCGCCGGAGATCGTGATCCCCACGACCGTCGCGCTGCACGAGCGATACGGCGAATACCTGTATTCAAGCTATGGCTTCCTGGATTCGTTCAACCGCAGCTTCGACTTCGATATTCCGCTGAAGACCGGGCGTCTGGTGCCGGGCGAAGGCTGGGTCGCGAGCGATTACATCGGCATCGACCAGGGGCCGATCCTTGCGATGATCAGCAACTACCGCAACGATTTCGTCTGGAACGTGATGAAGCGGAACAAGTACATCCGCGACGGCTTGCAGAAGGCCGGCTTCAAGGGCGGCTGGCTGGAACCGGTGAAGGAAGGCGAAGCCGCGGAAACGCAGCCCAAGCCACAGACCAAGGCCGAGAAGGACGCCGCGACCGCGCGCGCGCTGGGAGAGGCGGAATCGCGCGTGAACCGTGCATCGCAGACGCCGCAGCCGGCGCCCGCGCAGGATCCGAAGACCAAGTGATCAAACCTTCGCCGACCCTGTCGAAGATTCTCCCTCCCCTGTTTACAGGGGAGGGTTGGGGAGGGGTAGTAAGCCGCGCAGCGGCGAGCTTCGCGATACTGCTGATCCTGCTGCTCACCGCCTGCACCTCGAAGCAGGACACAAGAACCGTAGTCCGCTTCTGGGCCATGGGCTTCGAAGGCGAGATGGTGCGCCAGCTCATCCCGGATTTCGAACGCGCCAACCCCGGCATCCGCGTCGAAGTGCAGCAACTTCCCGTCACCGCTGCGCACGAAAAACTGCTGACCGCCTTCGCGGGCGACGGCCTGCCCGACGTGTGCGGCCTGGGCAACACCTGGCTGGCGGAATTCGTCGAATTGCGCGCGGTCGCGCCGCTGGAGCCGTTCCTCGCACGCACGCCGTCGATGCCGGCCAGCGATTACTTCAGCGGTTCGTGGGACACCGGCATCATTGGCGGCCACGTCTACGCGGTGCCGTGGTACGTCGAAACACGCCTGCCGTTCTATCGCAAGGATATCCTCGAAGCCTCCGGCGTGAAGCAGGTGCCGCGCACGTGGAGCGAGTGGAGCGACGCGATGGCCGCGGTGAAGCGCCACGTTGGCCCCGACAATTACGCGATTCACCTGCCGCTGAACGAGTACGAACCGTTGCTCAACCTCGCGATCCAGCAGCCCGATCCGCTGCTGCGCGACGACGGCCGTTACGGCAATTTCCGCAGCCCCGGCTTCAAGCGCACGCTCGCGTTCTACAACGGCATCTACGAGCGCAAGTGGGCGCCGAAGTTCGCCAATACGCAGATCGCGAACGTCTGGAACGAGTTCGGCCGCGGCTTCTTCACCTTCTACGTCAACGGCCCCTGGAACATCGCCGAGTTCCGCAAGCGCCTGCCGCCGGAACTGGAAGGCAAGTGGGGCACGATGCCGCTGCCCGGTCCCGACGGCCCGGGCGCATCGGTCGCAGGCGGCGCGAGTTTCGTCGTGTTCGAACAGGCGAAGAGCAAGGACGCGGCGTGGAAACTGGTCGCGTATCTGTCCGACCCGAAGGTGCAGGTGCGTTTCCACGCGCTCACCGGCAACCTTCCACCGCGCCGCAGCGCCTGGGCCGGCAGCGAGGCGTTGGCGAGCGATCCATACACGCTGCCGTTCCGAGAGCAGCTCGAACGCGCGAAGCCCGCGCCGAAAGTGCCGGAATGGGAACGCATCGCGCAGGAACTGCGCATCGTCGGCGAGCAGATGGTCGCCGGTCGCTACACGGTGGACGAGGCTGCGGCCGAACTCGACCGCCGCGCCGATGCGATCCTCGAAAAGCGCCGCTGGATGATGGACCAGCACCAGGCCGGAGGTGCGCCATGATCGCCGCGCGCCGCGTCAGCGCGTCCACCGCCGGCTGGATGTTCGCCGCGCCCGCGCTGATCGTGATCGGGTTGTTCTTCGGCCTCCCCGTACTGGCCGCGTTCGCGCTGAGCCTCACCGATTTCGACATCTACGCGCTGGCGGATCTTTCGAACCTGCGCTTCGTCGGCCTGCACAACTACGCGACGCTGCTGGGCGATCCGCTGTTCTGGAACGCGCTGGGCAACACGATGTACTTCGTCGTGGTCGGCGTGCCGCTGTCGATCGCCGTGTCGCTCGGCGCGGCGTTGCTGCTGCATTCGAAGACCGCGCGGTTCAAGCCGTTCTTCCGCACCGCGTACTTCGCGCCGGTGGTGACGACGGTGGTCGCCGTCGCGGTGATCTGGCGTTACCTGTTCCACACGCGCTACGGGCTGGTGAACTGGGGCCTCACGTCGGTCGGATTGCCCGCCATCGACTGGCTCGGCGATCCGACGTGGGCGATGCCGACGATCATCCTGTTCGCCGTGTGGAAGAACTTCGGCTACAACATGATCATCTTCATCGCCGGTCTGCAGTCGATCCCGGAAGACCTGTACGAAGCCGCGCGCATCGACGGCGCCACGCCCGCGCAGCAGTTCTGGAATGTGACGTTGCCGCAGCTGGGGCCGGTGTTGTTGATGGTCGGCATCCTCACGCTCTCGGGTTACTTCCAGCTGTTCGCGGAGCCGTACGTGATCACGCAGGGCGGGCCGCTCGAAAGCACGGTGAGCGTGCTCTACCTGATGTACGAACAGGGCTTCAAATGGTGGAACCTCGGCACCGCATCGGCGGTGGCATTCCTGCTGTTCGCGCTGATGACGATTGCGACCAGCGGGCTGCTCTGGTTCGCGCGCCGTAAAGGAGCGGAGGAATGAACCCGCGCCTCGCCAAGGCCATCGTCAACGGCCTGATGATCGCGCTGGCGGTGATCAGCCTCGCGCCGCTGCTGTGGATGCTGTCGGTGTCGTTCATGCAGCCCGGCGAAGCGGCGCATTTCCCGCCGCCGCTGGTGCCCGCCGCGCCCACGCTGCACAACTACCACGAGCTGTTCGCGCGCGCCGGCATGGGGCGTTACCTGCTCAACAGCGCGATGATCGCCACGGCGGCAACGCTCATCGCGCTGCTGCTCAACACGATGGCCGGCTATGCATTCGCCAAGCTGAAATTCGCCGGGCGCGAGCGCGTGTTCCGCCTGTTGCTGGCCGCGCTGGTGATTCCGGCGCAGGTGACGATGATGCCGCTGTTCCTGATGCTCAAGCAGATGGGGCTGGTGAACACGTATGCCGGCGCGATCGTGCCCTTGATGGCGAGCGTGTTCGGCATTTTCCTCGTGCGTCAGTACGCGCGTTCGATTCCCGATGAGTTGCTGGAAGCGGCGCGCATCGACGGTGCGAGCGAGACGCGCATCTTCTTCCAGATCGTGCTGCCGGTGCTCAAGCCGATCCTGGTGACGCTGGCGATCTTCGTGTTCCTCGGTGCGTGGAACGACTTCATGTGGCCGTTGATCGTGCTGAGCGATTCGGGCCACTTCACCTTGCCCGTCGCGCTGGCATCGCTGTCGCGCGAGCACGTGCAGGACAACGAGATGATGATGGCCGGATCGGTGGTGACGGTATTGCCGGTACTGATCCTGTTCCTGGCGTTGCAGCGTTACTACCTGCAGGGCCTGCTGGTCGGGAGCGTGAAAGGGTGAGAGTCGCGGGTTTGTGCGGATGGGCGTTGATGCTGGCCTCGCTGGCGGCGTGCACGCAGGGCGTTGGCGAAGCGCGCGTGCTGGACGATTTCGAATCGGCCACGCCGTGGCAGGTGGTCACGTCCGACCAGGTCAGCGGAAAGCTGCGCACGGTGCCGGGCGCCGACGGACAGGCCGTGTGCCTGGACTACGATTTCAACGGCGTTTCCGGTTATGCCGGGCTGACGCGCGAGTTGCCCATCGACTATCCGGACAACTACGCGTTCTCCTTCCAGCTGCGCGGCGACTCGCCGGCCAACGACCTGCAGTTCAAGCTCGTCGACGACAGCGGCGATAACGTGTGGTGGGTCAACAAGCCGCGTTACGACTTCCCGAAGACGTGGACGCCCGTCGTCTACAAGCAACGACACATCAGCCGCGCGTGGGGCCCGGCGCCCGACCCCACATTGCGCCACAGCCGCAGGGTCGAGTTCACGATCTACAACAGCGTCGGTGGCAAGGGCTCGGTGTGTTTCGACCAGCTCACGTTCCGCACGCTGCCGCCGCAGGACGACTCGCCGTTGGTCGGCGATGCGAGCGCGACGGTGCAGGAACCCACGGGGCCGGCGAGTGCCGCGATCGACGATTCGCCCACCCCCGCGTGGCGCGCGAAACTCGATCCGGCGAAGCCGCCGCAATTCACGCTCGACCTGCGCAAACCGCGCGAGTTCGGCGGCATCGTGCTGGACTGGCTGCCGCGCGAACACGCGAGCGACTATCGCATCGAGCTTTCCGATGACGGCGCGCAGTGGCGCCTCGCGCGCGAAGTGACCGGCGCCGACGGCGAACGCGACCATATCGCACTGCCCGAATCCGAAGCGCGTTTCCTGCGCCTGACGCCGCTGAAGGCGTCGCAGGGCAGCATCGCGCTGGCGCGCTTCCAGGTAATGCCGCTGGCGTTCGCGGCGACGCCGAACGATTTCGTCCGCTCCGTCGCGAAGGATGCACCGCGCGGTCGCTGGCCGCGAGGCTTCACCGGCGAACAGCCCTACTGGGCGATCCTCGGCCTCGATGGCGGTATCGAACAAGGGCTCATCGGCGAGGACGGCGCGGTGGAAGTGGGCAAGGGCGGCTTCAGCATCGAACCGTTCGTGGTGAGCGACGGGAAACTGGTGACCTGGGCCGACGTGGAGACCACTCAGTCGCTGCAGGACGGTTATCTGCCGATCCCGTCGGTGCATTGGCAGCATCCGCGATTCGCGCTCGACGTCACTGCGTTCGCGTCAGGCACGCCGGAGGATTCTGCGCTCAATGCGCGCTATGTCATTCGCAATACGTCGGCCACTCCGCAACGCTATGTCATGGCACTCGCCGTCCGGCCGTTGCAGGTCAATCCGCCAACGCAATTCCTCAGCACGGTGGGCGGGGTCAGCGAGATTCGTGCGCTCTCGATTCGAGAGGGCTTCGTCGGCGTGAATGGGCTCCCTGCGGGACGGATGCATCAGTTGCCGGCGAGCGGCTTCGCAAGCCGCTTCGATGAAGGCGACGTGGTGACGCGTCTGGGTCGAGCCGACTGGTCGCAGTTCTGCCGCGAGCGATGCGACGGACACGGCGCGCCGTTCAACGACGGCATGTCGAGTGTCGACACGGTCGACGATCCCACCGGCCTGGCTTCGGGTGCGATGCTGTTCGTGGTCGAGTTGGCGCCCGGCGAATCGCGGGAGTTCGGCTGGTCCAATCAACTCAGCGGCAATGCGCCGAGTCCGCCGCCGCCCCCGGCCTCGTTGCAGGCACTGCAGGACGAGGTGGCCGCGCAATGGCGCAGCAAGCTCGACCGCGTGCAGTTGCGCGTGCCGGCACAGGGCCAACATGTCGTGGATACGCTGCGCACCGCGCTGGCGCACATGCTCATCAGCCGCATCGGGCCGCGTTTGCAGCCCGGCACGCGTTCGTATTCGCGCGCGTGGATCCGGGACGGCGCGATGATCGGCGAGGGCCTGCTGCGCATGGGGCGCGAGGACGTCGCCACGGAATTCCTGCGCTGGTACGCGCCGTACCAGTTCGAGAACGGCAAGGTGCCGTGCTGCGTGGACGATCGCGGCAGCGATCCGGTGCCGGAGAACGACAGCCATGGCGAACTGATCTTCACCATCGCCGAGGTGTACCGCTTCAACCGCGACCGCGCGATGCTCGACGCGATGTGGCCGCATGTCGTCGGCGCGTTCGACTACATGGAGCAACTGCGCCTGAGCGAGCGCACCGATGCCAATCGCGCGCGCAATCCGGCGTTCTACGGAATGATGCCGGCCTCGATCAGCCACGAAGGCTATTCGGCCAAGCCGATGCATTCTTACTGGGACAACTTCTGGGCGCTGCGGGGTTACAAGGACGCGGTGGAGATCGCGCAGTGGCTGGGCAAGGACGCCGAAGCGAAGCGCTTCACCGCATCGCGCGACCAGTTCCGCGAGGATCTGTACGCCTCGTTGCGCAGCGCGACGCAGCAGCACGGCATCGACTTCCTGCCGGGCGCGGCAGAACTTGGCGATTTCGATGCGACGTCCACGACCATCGCGCTCGCGCCCGGCGGCGAGCAGGGCCGCCTGCCGCAGGACCTGCTGACGAACACGTTCGAACGCTACTGGCGCGAGTTCGTGGCGCGCCGCGACGGCACGCGCGAATGGAAGGACTACACGCCGTACGAACTGCGCACCATCGGCACGTTCGTGCGGCTGGGCTGGCGCGATCGTGCGCACGAAGCGCTGGATTTCTTCTTCGCCGACCAGCAACCGCGCAGCTGGAACCAGTGGGCCGAAGTCGTTTCGCGCACGCCGCGCAAGCCCTTCTTCGTCGGCGACCTTCCGCATGCGTGGGTCGCGTCGGACTATGTGCGTTCGGCGCTGGACCTGTTCGCGTATTCGCGCGACCTGGACGATGCGCTGGTCGTAGCGGCGGGCATTCCGTCGGACTGGCTGGCGGGCGGGGGAGTGAGCGTGGCTAACCTGCGCACGACGTACGGACCGTTGGGGTATTCGCTGACGGAACGCGACGGACGCGTGCTGTTCACGCTGTCGCCCGACACGAAGGTGCCGCCGGGTGGCGTCGTGCTGACCTGGCCGTATGCGCAGCCGCCCGGCGCGACGCGCGCCGATGGGCAGGTCGCGCAGTGGTCGAATGGCGAGCTGAAGATCGAGCGCGCCGGGGCCAGGGTGGAAGTGCGGTTGCACTGACAACCGCCTTGTAGCCCGGGTAAGCGCAGCGCACCCGGGTTCGGGCCTTGATGGGGCGTCACCCCGGGTGCGCTCCGCTTACCCGGGCGACGAGTGCGAGTTGCGCGGCCTTGACGCGCTCTGGACTGCCCGTGCGTCAACGTTGAAGCCTCCGCAGTAGGAAGCGCGGCCCTTGGCCCGGACTCCGCATCGCGTCATCACCGCCGTCGAAAGCGCACGCCAGCATGCGCTGGACCGCTACCACGTCGTCGATACGCCGAGCGAGTCGGTGTACGACGACCTGGTGCGCATCGCCGCGCACCTGTGCGACACGCCCATCGCGCTGCTGTCGCTGATCGATCGCGACCGTCAGTGGTTCAAGGCGCGCCTGGGACTGGCCGAACAGGAAACGCCGCGCAACATCGCGGTCTGCGCGCATGCGATCCTGGAGCCGGGCGAGTTGATGGAAGTGTCCGACCTCTCGCGCGATCCGCGGTTCTCCGCGTTCCCCATCGTCATCGGCGAAGTGCGTGCGCGCTTCTACGCGAGCGTGCCGCTGACCACGGCGGACGGGCAGGCGATCGGCACGCTGTGCGTCGTGGATCGGCAGCCACGCAAACTCGAACCGGCGCAGCGCGACTGGCTGGAGTCGCTGGGCCGCGTCGCGATGGGATTGCTCGACGGGCACGCGCGTCGTTACCAGGACGAAGTGCGCGTCGCGCTCGATATCCCGCGACCGCCCCCGTCGCAACCCGAACCCGAGGCGAAGGAGAACTACCGCATCGCCATCCTCGAGGTGGAGCGCTACGCGCAGGCCGTGGAGCGCGAGGGCGAACGCACGGTCGAGAAGATGATGCAGGCGCTGGAATCGCGCCTGGAAACCTGCCTCGACCTCGATGCGGGCGATCGCATCAATCGCGTGAGCGCGAGCGCCGAGTTCGTCGCGGTGCTGATGGGCGATGCGGGGGAGGCACGCCTGGCGGCATTGCGCGATGTCGCGTCGGAAGAACGCGCGCGCACCGGGCTGTCGGTGCTTCTTGGTTGCGCGGTGTCCTCACGTGCCGACGAAGCGTTGGGTGCCGTCTTCCTGCGCGCCGAAGCCGACCTCAGTCGGCGAAAGGACGGGGCGGACGCAGCGAGGCCGAACGCTTGACCGGACGCGTTGCGTTGTAGCCCGGGTAAGCGAAGCGCAACGCGCCCCCAGGCAATTCAGTCCCTTTGGCCATGAACGCGCCGCAGCGCGTTTTATCGTTGACGTGCGAGTTTCTTTTTGGAACCCGCCACGCTTCCCGGTTGCGCTTCGCTTACCCGGGCTACAGAAGCATGGCTACTTCTTTTCAGCCACGAACGCGCGCGCCTTCACCGGGCTGCCCGATGTCAGAAGCGCATTCGGTGCCAGCACGACGGTTTCGTTCGCGGCGACGCCGGACAGCACTTCGATCTCGTTGCCAAGGTTGCGACCCAGCGTGACGTCGTGGAAATCGAGCTTGCCGTCGCCGGTCACGACCGCCACCTGCGCGACCGCGCCGCGCTGCACGACGGTGGATACCGGCACGACCATCGCCGGCACCGAGCGCTGCAGGTGCAGCGCGACGCTGCCGACCATGCCGGCGGGGATGCGGCTGTCGGGATTGGGCAGGCGCAGTTCGGTGCGCATCACGCCGGCATCGCGCGAGATCGCCTGCGCGCTGCGCACGACCTGCGCCTTGAACGTCTGGCCCGGCAGTTCCGGGAAGGTGACATCGCCTTCCACGCCCGGCTGGATCTGCAACGCGACGTTCTGCGGGACATCGACCACCACGCGCAGTGGATCGAGCGCGTTCACTTCGAACATCGGCTGCGCGCTCGCCGCATCGCCGACGACGCGATCGCCGCGTTCGACGTTGCGCGCCACGACGACGCCGGAGAACGGCGCACGCACGGTCTGGAAGCCCTGGCGTTCGCGTGCGGCGGCCAGTCGCGCCTCGGCGGCGCCGCGTGCGGCGACGGCCACGTCGTAGTTCGCCTTGCGGTCGCTGTACAGCTCCCTGGAGATCGCGCCGGAACCGATCAGCACTTCGGCGCGGTCGTAGTTCACCTTCGCCAGTTCCTGGTCGGCCTTGGCCTGCGCGAGGCCGGCGGCGGCTTCGCGCACGGCCTGGTCGGACTCGGGCGCGGAGATGACCGCCAGCACCTGGCCCGCCTGAACCTTGTCGCCGAGGTCGACGCGGCGTTCGCTGACGAAGCCCGTCGCGCGCGCGAACAGCTGCGCCGATTCGCCGGCCAGCGCACGCGCGGGCAGGCGCAGTTCGAATGCGGGATCGGCGGGTCGGGCCTGCACGGTCAGCACTTCGGGAACGGTCTGCGCCGGCGTCGGTTCGGCCGAACTGCCGTTGCAGCCGGCCAACGCGAGCGCGATCGACAGCGCCGCGAGTGTCGGCATCGAACGTCGCGCCGACGCGAGGCGTGCGGTGGAAAGGGCGGTCGTCATGGTGTGGCTCCTGCCCCGGCGTCCGAAGCGCCGGTGCTTTTCTCTGGAAGGTCTTCGGGATGGGCTGCGTGGCGGACCGTGTCCGGCCTGCGCCGACCCAACACCGCGAGGATCGAGGGAACAAGGATCAGCGTGGCCGGCGTGCCGAACAACAGGCCGCCGATGACCGCGCGGCCGAGCGGTGCGTTCTGCTCGCCGCCTTCGCCCAGTCCCAGCGCCATCGGGATGATGCCCAGCACCATCGCGCTGGCAGTCATCAGCACCGGGCGCAGGCGCACGGCGGCGGATTCGTAGGCGGCCAGTTCCGGATCGTGGCCGTCGGCGACGAGGCCGCGCGCGAAGCTTGTGACCAGCACCGAGTTCGCGGTGGACACGCCGATCACCATCATCACGCCCATCAGCGCCGGCACGCTCAGCGGCGTGCCGGTGACGAACAGGCCGATGGCGGCGCCGGCGATCGCGATCGGCAGGCCCGACATCGCCACCAGCGGCTGGATCCACGACTGGAAGTTCACCACCAGCACCAGGAAGACCAGTGCGGCCGACATCAGCAGGCCCGCGGCGAGTTCGCCGTACGCGCTCTGCATCTCGCCGGCCTGGCCGACGATCTCGATGCGGTTGCCGGGCTTCAGGCGTCCGTTGAGCTCCTTCGTGATGCCGGTCAGCGCGTCGTACACCGAACCCAGGTCCGTGCCTTCGACGTTCGCCAGCACGCTGATCGTCGGCGCGAGCGTGGTGCGCGCGAGGCTCGCCGGCACCTGTCGCGGCGTCACCGTCGCGATATTGCGAAGCAGCACCGCCTGCCCATCGCTGCCGATGCGCAGCGGCGCGTTGAGCAGTTCGTCGATGTTGGTCATGTTCGGCGGTGGCGCCTGCACCTGCACGGTGTAGGCGAGCGCGTTGACGGTGTCGGTCCAGTACACCGGTGACACCGTGCCGGCCGAGCCGAGCACCGCCAGCACCGCGCGACTGGCCTGCTGCGCGTCCAGTCCCAGCTGCGCCGCGCGCGTGCGGTCGATGTGCACCTGGTATTCGGGCAGGTCGAGCACCTGGCGAAGCGCGACGTCCACCGCGCCCGGCACCGTGTGCAGGCGTTGTTCGATCTCGCGCGCCAGCGCGAGGTTGCCTGCGCTGTCGCGGCCGATGATGCGCACTTCGAACGCGGCGGCGGCCGAGCCGGCAAGCGTGCGGCTGGTCGCGTCCGGCGGACGCTCGAACATCCTCACATCGGGGAATTTCTCGGCGATGCGATGGCGGATCCGCGAGAGGTATTCATGGCTGGGACCGTGCGGTGTCTTCAGCTGCAGCATGATCTCCGCTTCAAACGAACCCACCACCGCGCTGTCGACCAGCGACAGGTTCACCGCGTCGGGCACGCCGATCTGTTCGTACACCGTCTGCAGTTCGTCCGGCGGGACGATCTTGCGGATCTCGCGCTGGATCTCGGTCACGCGCGCGGCGGTCTGCTCAAGGCGCGTGCCGGACGGGAAACGCACCTGGAATCGCAACTGGCCCGCGTCGACGTGCGGGAAGTACTCGCGTCCCAGCGAGGCGGCGGCCAGGCCACCTGCGATCAGCACCACCACCGCGCACAGCGTCAGCACGCCGCCGTGGTGGCCGAGTTTCACCAGCAGCGCGTGGTGCTTCTCGCGCAGCGCATCCAGACGCGTTTCGACGACGTGGTTGATCTTCAGCAGTGCCTTTTCCGGCGCCCAGCGCGGATTCGCGCGGCTCCTGATGTCGGCCGGCAGCAGCAGGTAGCACAGCACCGGGATCAGCGTTCGCGACAGCAGGAACGAAGCCAGCATCGCGAAGATCACCGCCAGCGCCAGCGGCGTGAACACCCACGCCGACAAACCCGTCATCAGCAGGATGGGCGTGAGCACGATGCAGATGGCGATGGTGGACACCATCTCCGGGAACACCACTTCCTTCGCGCTGTCGAGGATCGCGGTGCGCACGTCCTTGCCCAGTGCGATGTTGCGGTTGGTGTTCTCCACGTCCACCACCGCGTTGTCCACCAGGATGCCGATGGCCAGCGCCAGGCCGCCCAGCGTCATCACGTTGAACGTGTAGCCCAGCAGGCTGAGCATCGCGACCGAAGCGAGCAATGCCAGCGGGATCGCCGAAAGCACGATCAGGCTGGAGCGCCACGAACCGATGAACACCAGCACGACCAGCGCGACGAGCAGGCCGACCAGCAGCGCTTCGTGGCGGATCGAATCGATGGCGTTGTCGACGAAGACCGACTGGTCGAAGATCGGCTGGATGCGCGTGCCGGCCGGCGCGGAGGCTTCGATTTCCGGCAGGCGCTCGCGCACCGAACGCACCAGTTCCACCGCCGAGGCGTTGCCGAGCTTGATCAGCGCGACCGCGACGGCGCTGGAGCCGTCCATGCGTGCGACGTTGGTCTGCAACGCACCGCCGTCGCGCACGGAGGCGATATCGCGCACGTACACCAGCGTGCCGTTGCGCGAGGCGACGGGGATGTCGAGGAAGTCGGCCGCGGTGGCGGGGCTGGAGTCGAGCGAGATCTGCATCTCGCGCGCGTTCTCGCGGATCGAACCCGAGGGCAGGGTGGGGCTGCCGCGTTCGAGCGCTCCGGTGACGTCGGCCGGCGTCAGGCCGTAGGTCTGCAAGGCGGCGGGATTCAGATCGACCATGATCTGGCGCGCCGCGCCGCCGTAGGGCAGCGACATGCGGATGCCGGGGATCGTCTGGATCTGCGAGCGCAACTGCAGTCGCGCGTAGTCGTACAGCTGCGCTTCGGTGAGCGAGTCCGACGACAGCACCAGCATCAGCACCGGCGTGGACGAGACGTTGTTGCGGATGACCAGCGGCGGCGACGTGCCCGGCGGCATGCGGCGCAGGATCGTCTGCGAGACCGACGTGATCTGGCCGAGCGCGCGGTCCAGGCTCACGTTGGGCTGGAAATCGATGCGCACGATGCTGGCGCCGTTGATCGTGTCGGAGCGGACTTCCTTGAGGTCATCGACCGTGTTCAGGATCGCCGCTTCGGAGAACGAGGTCAGCTTCGCCGCCATGTCGGCGGCCGGCAGGCCGTTGTAGGTCCACACCAGGTTGATCGACGGAATGCCGACTTCCGGAAGGATGTCGGTCGGCATGCGCCGCGCGGCGAGGGTGCCGAACAGCAGGATCAGGATCGCGAGCACGCCGATGGTGTATCGGCGGCTCAGGGCGTACTGGACAATCCACATCGGGCGGCCGGCCTCTGGTGGGCGAAGCGTCGGGGAAGGCGCCCGCGCAGCGGCCCGGCCCGCGCGCCGCCGGAGCGGCGGGTGCGGGGCGCGCGACGTGGGGGCGTCCGTATTCCCGCTAAAGGTAGTGCGGGCGCCCGGGTCGCGATAGTCCATTGCTGCTGGATCATTGCCCGATCCTGCAAATCGACCGCAAGCCGGCATGATCGGCAAGTTCCGGCATAGGTAGGAAGTCATAATCGGGACGGCTCTCGGAATGCCCGGAACTTCAATGCCTCCCGCCGATTCCCCGCTGGACCGCCCGCGCTGCGCCACCCTGCCGGAGCTCGCGGAGCGGATTGCCCGATCGACACCGTCCGACGGCGTCCACGCGACCACCTTCGGGCCGTTGAGCCTGGTGCGGCTCAGTGGCCCGACGGCATGCACGCCGGTGGTGTACGAGCCGCGGCTGGTGATCGTCGCGCAGGGCCGCAAGTCGGCCACGCTCGCCGGACAGACGTACGAGTACGACCCGCTCAATTACCTGGTCGTGTCGGTGACGTTGCCGGTGACGGGGCAGGTGATCGAGGCGACGCCGGAGGAGCCCTATCTGTGCCTTCGACTGGACATCGATCCGGACGATGTCGCCGACCTGATCGCCGAATCCGGCCAGCCGCATGCGCAGGCCGCGGTCCAGAACGAAGGCGGCGCCATCGATCCGGGCCTTTACGCCGCACGCGTCACCGCGCCGCTGATGGACGCGGTGCTGCGTTTGATGCGCCTGCTCGACACGCCCGAAGACCTGGCGGTGCTCGGGCCGATGACGCAGCGCGAGATCCTGTACCGCGTGCTCACCGGCGAGCTCGGCCATCGCCTGCGTGCGCTGGCGACGACCGACACGCGTTCCAGCCGCATCGCGCGCGCCGTCGCGCGATTGCGCGAGGATTACCTGCATCCGCTGAGCATCGACGAACTCGCGCGCACGGTGCATATGAGCACGTCCTCGTTCCACCACCAGTTCAAGGCCGTGACGACGATGTCGCCGTTGCAGTTCCAGAAGCACCTGCGCCTGCACGAAGCGCGCCGGCTGATGATGGCCGGCGGGATGGAAGCGCTGTCGGCCGCGCGCCATGTCGGCTACGAGAGCCCGTCGCAGTTCAGTCGCGAGTACAAGCGGCTGTTCGGCGCGCCGCCGCGGTCGGAGGTGGGAAGGTCGCGGGGCGTACCGCAGGTTTAGGCGAATGGGATGTCGTAGCCCGGGTAAGGCCGAAGGCCGCACCCGGGGTGGGGGGGCGTGGACGGTTCAAAAAAACATCACGCTTCAACGACAAAACGCGCTGCGGCGCGTTCGTCGCCTTAGGGACCGAGTTGCATGGCGGCGCGGTGCGCTCTGCGTAGCCGGGCTACAGTGGGTTTTCTCCACGTAACGCCCGCACGCATGGACCGCGAACAACTCCTCCACCAGCTCGCCCTTACCCGCACCGGCCTGATCCGCACCTACGCCCTGCACGTCATCTGGTTCGCGATCATGTGCACGTTCACCGCGATGCAGTGGCGACACGACGGCCTGAAGTTCTCGGTATTCCTCACGCTGCTCACTGTGCCACCGGTGCTGTTCTACACGGTTCGCGCGCACCGGCTGTGCCGGGCGCTCGATCCGCGCGCTCGCACCGTGGGACTGGTGCCGGTGCTGGTGACGACGATCATCCTCAGCCCGTTCGAATCCGGACTGGTCCTGCCGCTGAAGAACCTGCTGGTCGCCAACCGCCTTTTGCGCGAAGCACGCGCTGCGACTGGCGAACGTATCGAAGCGGTGAGCCAGTCGCGACTGGACGCGCAGCGCTGACGCTCACGCGCACCAGTGCACTTCCAGCGGCGTCCCGTACGAAGACTCCAGCAACGTGAGGACGGGCCAGCGTTCGCTATCGTGCGACGCGATCGCCTGCTCGAACACCGACCGCTTGCGCGCGCCCTGGATCAGCAACAGCCGATGCGCGATACGCCGGATGCCATGCGGCGTGAGGCTGATGCGGCTCGTCCATTGCCGCGCGCCAGGACAGCCGGTCGCATCGACGACGGCGTAATCGCGCGGGCTCGCGAAGGCGCGCGCAAGTCCCTCCATCCCGGGGAACAACGAGGCGGTGTGTCCGTCCTCGCCCATGCCGAACACGGCGACCGCGGCCTGTCGACGCGCGTGCGCATTGGCGGTCGCGACCGCACCTTCGATATTGCGGCCGGCCTGCGTCATCGGTTCGAAGTGCGCGACGGCAGCGTGGTCGCGCAGGAGTGCTTCGTGGACGAGGTGCGCGTTGCTGTCGGGATCGTCGGGCAGCAGCCAGCGTTCGTCGACGAGGCCGACGTCCACGCGTTCCCAGTCCAGCGGTGCCTGCGAAAGGGCGCGATACACAGGCCCGGGCGTCTGCCCGCCGGACAGCAGCAGGCGCGCGCGCGGTCGCACGATCAGTTCACGTCGCAGTTCCGCGGCAATGGACACCGCGCACGCCCAGGTCCACACATCGCGGTTCGCGTGCGCATGGAACGCGTACGGCGCCTGGGATTCGGGCGTCGGCGGGGGCGTGCGGTCGGCCATGCGCGGATCCTCGCACAGCCCGCTTCAACGGCGCGTTGCCTCGCCGGGCTAGGCGAGATCCTGCGAGAGCGCGGCCGCGCCCAGCAGGCCGGGCTGCGGGTGCACCACCGCCAGCGTCGGAATGCGCGCCATCACCGGCGAGAAGCGGCCCTTGTATTCGAAGCGCTGGCGGAAGGCCGAATGCGCGATCGACGGCAGCATCTTCGGAACCAGCCCACCGGTCAGGAACACGCCGTCCCATGCCCCCAGCGTCAGCACCAGGTCGCCCGCGGCCGCGCCGAAGACCGCGCAGAACACGTCGATCGTGCGCAGGCTGCGTTCGTCGCCTTCTTTCGCGCGGGCCGTGATGTCGGCCGGCTTCATCGGGCCCGGATCCTCGCCGGCGATGATGCTCAGCGCGCGATGCAGGTTCACCAGTCCCTGCCCGCTGACCAGCCTCTCGTTCGATACGCGGCCGAACTCGGCGGACATCTGCGTGAGGATCTCGATTTCCTCCGGCGAATTCGGCGCGAAGCTGACGTGGCCGCCTTCGGTCTGCAGCGGGAAATAGCGTCCGCCGCGACGCAGCAGTCCGCCGACGCCCAGGCCCGTGCCGGCGCCGATGATGCCGAAGGTGCGGTCCGCATCGTCGTGGCCGTTCCAGCCGATGCCACCGACCGGCACCACGTCCTGCGGACGCAGCAGCGAGGCGCCCATCGCCTGCGCGGCGAAATCGTTGACCAGCCGTAGCGACTGAAGGCCCAGCGATTCGCTGGTGCGCACGGCCGAGATCACCCACGGATGGTTGGTGATGCGCGCCTCGTCGCCATCCACGCGGCCGGCCACCGCGAACACGCCCGTCGTCGCGATCGCGCCGGTGGTGTCGAGGTAGTGGCGTGCGGCGTCGGCGAGCGAGGGGAAATCGGCGACCGAGAACTCGCGCACGCTGTCCATCAGCAGCGGATCGACCGCATCGTGCCGGGCGAGCGCGAAACGCGCGTTGGTGCCGCCGATGTCGGCGAGCAGGGCGTGGGTGTCGGTCTGGGGAATCTCGCTCAAGGGGTCACCGGCGGGGGCTGGTATGCGTCGTGCGGGTCGGTCCGCAGCGTAATGGACCGGCGGGCGCCTGTCTGCCGTGCGGGAGGTGCGGGATTCATCCGGGACCTCTGAAAACGAAATCACCCGCCACTTTCCGCCCTCGTAGCCCGGGTAAGCGAAGCGCATCCGGGGCTGTCACCCCCAACCCCGGGTGCGCTTCGCTTACCCGGGCTACAAAAGGCAGACGTGGAGCCCAAGCAGAAAACGGCGGGACCCGCTGCCGTAGGGAGGGACGGGGCAGCGGATCTCGCCGTTTGAACCTCACGCGCTCAGTAGGGCAGCGGCTCGGACAGCGACCGGCCGTGGCTACCGATCACCTTCGAGTACCACAGCGCGCTGTCCTTCGGAGTGCGTTCCTGCGTCACGTAGTTCACGTGCACCATGCCGAAGCGCTTGGAATAGCCCAGCGACCACTCCAGGTTGTCCAGCAGCGACCACAGCATGTAGCCGCGCACGTCGACGCCCGCTTCGATCGCGTCGTGGATCGCGCGCAGGTGCTTGCGCAGATAATCGGTGCGCAGCGGGTCCTTGATGCGGCGCTTGCCGTCGTCGTCGGTCATCGCCGCGGGCGGATCGAAGAAGGCCGCGCCGTTCTCGGTGATATAGACCGGCAGGTCGCCATAGGTCTGCTTGAACCACACCAGCAGGTCGGTCAGGCCCTGCGGGAAGACCTCCCAGCCGGTTTCGGTGTAGGTGCCCAGCGGCTGGCGCACGACGCCGGTGTTGAGCGGGTAGCTCTCGGCGGCCTTGGTCACGCTGCGCGTGTAGTAGTTGATGCCGACGAAGTCGAGTTTCTGCTGGATCAGCGCGTAATCCTCCGCCTGCCATTCCGGCCACGCGTCGCCGAAGATTTCCTTCAGTTCCGGCGGGTAATGGCCGAGCAGGGCGGGGTGCAGGTACTGCTCGTTCATGTAGGCATGCGCGCGGCGCACGGCGGCGGCATCCTCGGCCGATTCGGTCGCCGCGTATTTGGGCTCGATGTTCACCACCAGGCCGATCTCGTGCTTGCCCAGCTCGCGATACGCCTTCACCGCGGCGCCGTGCGCGCGCATCAGGTTGTGCGAGGCGATCGGCGCTTCGTACTTGCTGCGATGGCCAGGGGCGAGGGCGCCGTGCAGGTAGCCGCCGTCGGTGACGACCCACGGCTCGTTGAGCGTCACCCACTTCTTAACGCGGCCGTCGAGTTCGCGGTACATCACGCCCGCGTATTCGGCGAACCAGTCGGCGATGTCGCGATTGAGCCAGCCGCCGCGGTCGTCCAGCGCCGCCGGCAGGTCCCAGTGGTACAGCGTGAGCAGCGGCTCGATGCCGTTGTTCAGCAGCTCGTCGACCAGGCGCGAATAGAAGTCCAGGCCCTTCTGGTTCACGCGGCCGGTGCCCTCGGGCAGGATGCGCGACCACGACACGCTGAAGCGGTACGCCTGCAGGCCCAGCTCGCGCATCAGCTTCACGTCATCGCGCCAGCGGTTGTAGTGATCGCACGCGACATCGCCCGTGTCGCCGTTGAGCATCATCCCCGGCGTATGCGCGAAGCGCGTCCAGATGCTCGGGCCGGCGCCATCGGCGAGCGGCGAGCCCTCGATCTGGTGGGCGGCGGTGGCGGCGCCCCAGAGGAAGCCCTTGGGGAATGCGTATTGCTCGGACGGCTGACTCATCTGTGCGGAGGCCTGGCGGGGTGGATAGGCATGAAAACGGTTACATGGCAGGATAGCGGACACCGGTGATATTTGCATCGCCGGTGGTCGAAAATGCGGGCGCCGTCCCGCAGCGGCTCACCCGAGGAACTCGATGGCGAAAGTCACGCTGGATCGTCTGCGCAAGGTGTACCCCAACGGTTACGTGGGCGTGGACGATGCGACCTTCGACATCGGCGATGGCGAACTGCTCGTGCTGGTCGGCCCGTCGGGCTGCGGCAAGTCGACGCTGCTTCGCATGATCGCGGGCCTGGAGACGATCACCAGCGGCGAGTTGCGCATCGGCGACCGCGTCGTGAACGACGTGGCGCCGAAGGATCGCGACATCGCGATGGTGTTCCAGAGTTACGCGCTGTATCCGCACATGACGGTGGCCGAGAACCTCGGCTTCGGCTTGAAGCTGCGTGGCGCATCGAAGGATGAAGTCGCGCGCCGCGTGCGCGAATCGGCGCAGATGCTGGAACTGGAACCGCTTCTGGATCGCAAACCGGCGGCGCTGTCCGGCGGCCAGCGCCAGCGTGTCGCGCTCGGTCGTGCGCTGGTCCGGCAGCCGCAGGTGTTTTTGCTGGACGAACCGCTGTCGAATCTCGATGCGAAGCTGCGCGCCTCCACGCGCGTGGAAATCGCGCGCCTGCATCGCAAGCTCGGCACGACCATGATCTATGTCACGCACGACCAGGTCGAAGCGATGACGCTCGGCCAGCGCATCGTCGTGCTCGACAAGGGCCGCATCCAGCAGATCGACACGCCGATGGCGCTGTACAACCGCCCGGCGAATCTTTTCGTGGCGACGTTCCTGGGCAGTCCGAAGATGAATGTGTTGTCGGGCGAAGTCGTCGCGAACGGCGAAGCGCTGGCGCTGCGCATCGGCGACAGTGTCGAACTTCCGTTGCATCCCGAACCGGAATTGCGCGAGCACGTGCGTCGCTACGTCGGCAAGCCGCTCACCATCGGCCTGCGTCCGGAAGATTTCACGCTGGCCGAAGCAGGTCCCAGTCATCTGCAGGCGAGAGTCGAAACGGTGGAGCCAGTCGGCAACGAAGCCTTCCTCAACCTCGATTGCGGCGGCCGTGAACTGATCGTCCGCCTCCCGCCGCGCAGCCTCCCGAAAGCCGGCGATACCGTGCACCTCGGACACAATCCCGAGCATATGCATTACTTCGATGGGGAGAGTGGGCGGAGTTTGCGGGCGTGATGCTCATTCGGGCTGCGTCGCCGCCCGCACCACATCCGCCGCATTCACATCCTCAGCCCCCGGCGAAGTCGTCGCCGCCGCCGCCTCATGCGGCCGGAACTGCCGCGATTCCGAATCCCCCGCCGCCCGAATCGCCCGTGCCACGCGGACGCGCGGCAACGCATACGGATGTTCGGCGTTGAGGAATTCGATCATCCGTTCGCGCACCGCGCAACGCAGGTCGAACAGGTCGCCGGAATTGCGGGCGCTTACCAGCAATCGCACCTGCAAGGTCGAACGATCGGAGTCGGTGACCTGCGCGACGCAGACGCGGCCGTCCCAGCGTTCGTCGGTTTCGCAAATGCGTTGCAGGGCCTTGCGGACTTCCGGCATCGGGGTGCGGTAGTCGAGCCAGAGGAACGCGGTTCCGAGCAGTTGCGAGGTCGTGCGCGTCCAGTTCTCGAACGGGTTCTCGATGAACCATTGCAGGGGCACGACCAGGCGCCGCTCGTCCCAGATGCGCACCACGACGTAAGTACTGTCGATTTCCTCGATCCGGCCCCATTCGCCCTGCACGATGACCACGTCGTCCAGGCGGATCGGCTGGGTCATGGCGATCTGCAATCCGGCAATCAGATTGCCGAACACCGGCTTTGCGGCGATGCCCGCGACCAGGCCGATGATGCCGGCCGAGGCCAGCAGCGTCGTGCCGAACTGGCGGATGGCGGGGAAGGTCATCAACGCGATGGAGACGCCGGCGAGGATGATCGCGCCCTGCGCGATCCGGCTGAGCACGCGCGTCTGCGTCTGGATGCGCCGGGCGTCGAGGTTGTCGGCGACTTCGACCGGGTGCTGACGCAGGATCCGCCGCTCGACCGCGCCGACGGCCCGCACCGCCAGCCACGTCAGGCAGAGCAGCACGCCGATGCCGAGCCAGTGCTGGGCGCGTTCGAGCCATGGCCCGGGCAGCGGCGTGGCCCGCACGGCCAAGCTGAGGAAGAACAGGGGCAGGGCGACCGCGGCAGGTGTGGCGATGACCTGGACGACCCGCGCCCGCATCCGCGTCGCCACGTGGGCGTCGGCCCGGCGGGACAGGGCCAGCAGGGCGCGATGGACCACAAGGCCCAGCACGAGCGCGATCGTCAGTGGCCACGCGATCGCGCCAGCCTGCAGCCAGAAGCCCGGATCCATGGGCCCAGCCTCGCAGCGGGGCCGTAAATGCCGCGTCGACCGGCCGGGTCCCCGACTCGAAAGGCCGCGGGACGGCCGATCCGCCCCGCAGCGGCGGCCAGCCTCGCTATACTCTTTCATCTTTCGGCCGAAACGCCGAGCCTTCGCTATACCAATCAAGCAGTTAGCGTAGATAAGTCATCCACCTCACGAGGATGCGCGCGCGGTCAGGCGACACGCATCGAGACCGAGAACCCATCGACGCATGCGTCTGTCCACGATCAAGCTGTCCGGCTTCAAATCCTTCGTCGATCCGACCACGCTGCACCTGCCGACCAACATGACCGGTGTTGTCGGCCCGAACGGCTGCGGCAAGTCCAACATCATCGACGCCGTGCGCTGGGTGATGGGCGAAAGCTCCGCCAGCCGCCTGCGCGGCGATTCGCTGACCGACGTGATCTTCGCCGGCTCCTCGGCCCGCAAGCCCGTCTCCCAGGCGATGGTCGAGCTGATCTTCGACAACTCCGACCACACCATCACCGGTGAGTACGCGGCGTTCAACGAGATCTCGGTCAAGCGCACCGTCAGCCGCGACAGCACCAACCAGTACTACCTCAACGGCGCCAAGTGCCGCCGCCGCGACATCACCGACCTGTTCCTCGGCACGGGCCTGGGCCCGCGCAGCTACTCGATCATCGAGCAGGGCATGATCTCGCAGGTCATCGAGGCCAAGCCCGAGGAACTGCGCGTCTACCTGGAAGAAGCTGCCGGCATCTCCAAGTACAAGGAACGCCGCAAGGAAACCGAAACGCGCATCCGCCACACGCGCGAGAACCTGGACCGCCTGAACGACCTGCGCGAGGAAGTCGGCAAGCAGCTCGAACACCTCAAGCGCCAGGCGCGGCAGGCCGAGCAGTACCAGGCGATCCAGGCCGAACGAAAGGTCAAGGACGCCGAATGGAAGGCGCTGGAACACCGCGCCCTCGACGAGAAACTTCAGGCCCAGCGCGCCAAGCTCGACCAGCAGGAAACGCGCCTGCAGCAGCTCATCGCCGAGCAGCGCGAAGCCGAGCGCGAGATCGAAACCGGACGCGTGAAGCGTGAGGAATCGGCCGAAGCGCTCAACAAGGCGCAGGCGGCCAGCTACGAAGTCAGCGGCACGCTGGCGCGCATCGAACAGCAGATCCAGCACCAGCGCGAAATGGCCAACCGCCTCAACAAGGCGCGCGACGAAGCCATGACCGCGCTGGCCGAACTGGGCCAGCACATGGGCAGCGACCAGTCCAAGCTCGATGTGCTGCGCGAATCGGTGGCCGAGATCGAGCCGCGCCTGGAGCAGCTGCGCGACGAGGACGGCATGCGCCAGGACACGCTGCGCGATGCCGAAGCCGCACTCACCGACTGGCAGCAGCGCTGGGAAGCGCATAGCCGCGCGCAGGCCGAGGCCTCGCGCGCCGCCGACGTCGAACGCACGCGCATCGAGCATCTGGATCGCCAGGTGCTGGAAGCCGATCGCCGTCGCGAATCGCTCAACGCCGAGCGATCGGGCCTCGACCTGACCGCGCTGTCGGATTCGTTCGCCGAGCTGCAGGAAAAGCACGAAACGCAGAAGTTCTCCATCGACAGCCTCAGCGAGGAGCTGGAGACGCGCAAGGCCACGCTGGGCGAACTGCAGGAGCAGCAGCGCTCCACGCAGTCCGAGCTGGCCGAAGTGCGCAAGCAGGCGCAGGCCGCGCGCGGTCGTTTGTCGTCGCTGGAAACCCTCCAGCACGCCGCGCTGGGCCAGGAACAGGGCGCCGCGCTGGGTTGGCTGAAGGCGCGCGGACTGGATTCGGCCACGCGCGTGGGCGAAGCGCTCGATGTCGACGCCGGCTGGGAAAACGCTGTGGAAAGCGCGCTCGGCCAGATGATCGAAGGCGTGCTGGTCGAGTCGCCGGAAACGCTGGTGGAGGCCATCGGCGAACTCGGCGAAGGCCGTCTCGCGCTGGTCGATCCGCACAACGATTCCGCACAGTTCGCGCCGACTTCACTCGCTTCGAAGGTGCGCGGCCCCATCGCGATCCGCCGCATCCTCGCCCGCCTGCACGCCGCCGACGACCTGACCCAGGCCCGCGCGCTGCTGCCGCAGCTGGGCGAAGGCGAATCGGTCATCACGCGTACCGGCGAGCGCCTTGGCGCGGGCTGGGTGCGCGTGCTGCGTTCGGGCGCGGCCCAGCAGGGTGCGCTGCTGCGTGAACGCGAGATCCAGACGCTGCGCGGCGAGATCGAAACGCTGCTGTCGCGCGAGAAGGAACTCGAATCGCTGCTGGTGCAACTGCGCGACCGCACGCTCGCCGCCGAACAGCAGCGCGAGGACGCCCAGCGCACGCTGTACATGGCGCATCGCAGCGTGTCCGAACTTGCCGGCCAGTTGCAGAGCCAGCAGGGGCGCCTGGACAACGCACGTTCGCGCATCGAGAAGATCGACGCCGAACTGGCGCAGCTGTCGCAGACCCTCGAATCCGCGCAGGACCAGGCCCGCGAGGCGCGCAATCGCCAGGAAGAGGCGGTCGTGCGCATGAGCGAACTGGAAGACGCACGCCAGGCGCTGGAAGGCGAGCGTCGTTCGATGACCGACGCCCGCGACCAGGCGCGCAACATCGCCCGCGAATCGCGCGACACCGCACATGCACTGGCGCTTACGCTGGAGTCGCAGCGTACGCAGATCGCGGCGCTGGAACAGGCGCTGTCGCGCATGGGCGGCCAGCGCGGCCAGCTCGACACGCGACTGGAAGAGCTCTCGCTGCAGCTGGCCGAAGGCGACGACCCGGTCGTAGTGCTGGAAGAGCAGCGCCAGGTCGCGCTCGAGCAGCGCGTGATCACCGAACAGAACCTCACGCTCGCGCGCACCACGCTGGACGGCATCGACAACGATCTTCGCCGTTTCGAGCAGATCCGCCACCAGCGCGACGAACAGGCCATCCAGCAGCGCGAAGCCATCGGCCAGCGCCGCCTGGAACAGCAGGCGCTGGTGCTCAAGGCCGAGCAGCTCGCCGCGGCCGTGGTCGAAGCCGGCTTCGTGCTGGAGGACGTGGTCAACACCCTCACCGACGACATGAACCCGCAGGTGTGGGAGCGCACGGTTTCCGAACTCGACGGCAAGCTGCGCCGCCTTGAGCCGGTGAACCTCGCCGCGATCGCCGAGCACGCCGAGGCCGAACAGCGCAAGGAATACCTCGACGCGCAGAACACCGACCTCACCACCGCGCTGGAAACCCTGGAAGAAGCCATCCGCAAGATCGACCGCGAAACCCGCGGCCGCTTCAAGGACACCTTCGACCGCGTCAACAGCGGCGTGCAGGAGCTGTATCCGCGCCTGTTCGGCGGCGGCCATGCCTACCTGGAACTCACCGGCGAGGACCTGCTCGACACCGGCGTGTCGATCATGGCGCGCCCGCCGGGCAAGCGCGTTTCGAACATCTCGCTGCTCTCCGGCGGCGAGAAGGCGATGACGGCCGTGGCGCTGGTGTTCGCGATCTTCCGCCTCAATCCCGCGCCGTTCTGCCTGCTCGACGAGGTGGACGCGCCGCTGGACGAAGCCAACGTGGGGCGACTTGCCCAGATGGTCAGCGAGATGAGCGAACAGGTACAGTTCCTCTTCGTGACCCATAACAAGGCGACGATGGAAGCGGCGCACCAGCTGTCCGGCGTGACCATGCGAGAGCCGGGCGTCAGCCGACTGGTGTCGGTGGACCTGGCGGAGGCCTCGCGCCTGGCCGGCGTCGCGTAAATGCTGGGATTCGGGAATGGAGAATCGGGATTCGGATGAAGCCACGGCAGGCCGGCATTTTCGAATCCCCAATCCCGAATCCCGAATTCCGTTCCTAGGAGAAATCGAATGTCCGACGTGACCCTGCTGCGAATCGGCATCCTGATCGCGGGCCTGATCCTCGTCGCCGCCATCGTGTTCTTCGGCCGCCCGCGCAAGCCGGGGCAGGGCAAGCGCGTGCAGCGCGAACCGTCCTCCTCGCCGGCGGGCACGCAGCGCCAGGAACCGACGCTGGGCGAGCAGATCGAGCGCGACCTCGCGCAGGGCGGCGCGGCCGGCGGCTCGACGACGCAGGCCGAACTGGAACTGTTCGACCGCACGCTCGAAGGCGGCGCCAACAGCGAGCTCGGCCGTCGCGTCACCGAAGAGTTCGACAAGATCGTGACCCTGTACCTGGCTGCGCGCGCCGGGCAGAAGCTGCACGGGCCGGACATCGTCGTCGCCGCCGAGAAGGCCGGCCTGGTCTACGGCTACATGGGTGTGTTCCATCGCCTCGTCGAGAACCACCCCGACCGCGGCCCCGTCTTCAGCGTCGCCAACATCATGAAACCCGGCAGCTTCGACATGGCGAACATCCAGTCGATGGAGACGCCGGCGATCGCGTTCTTCCTCACGCTGCCGGCGCCGGTCAACGCGCTGGACGCGTGGGAAACCATGCTGCCCACCGCCCAGCGCATGGCCGAACTGCTCGACGGCGTGGTCCTGGACGAGCAGCGCAACGCGCTCGGCCGCCAGCGCATCGCCCACATCCGCGACGAACTGCGCGCCTACGACCGCCAGCGCGAAGCGCCGCCGCTGACGAAGCCGGCGCGGTGGTGATCGTCGGCGCCGTTGGTTGAACCCCTTTCCTTTGGGAGCGGGGGCGTGAGCATGCTGGGACTTGGCCTCCTACAAAGAGGCGTTGCCGCTCATGTCACGAACATCCACATGAGTTTCAACTTTCGCTGGAATTACAGGTGAGCGATGACTGACGGCCCTGGTCACGCTTCGCCGGGATAACTGACCTCCGCCACCCCCCATTCTCCCGAGGGCTTTTTTGGGCCAAGACGGGCATGCGCGCACACTTGCATTCGTGAGTGCCGATAATGCATTAAGGAAACGAGCAGCTCCCAAGCGACTGCGTGAAGGTAAAGTTAACGATGTTTGGCGTTGTGACGTCCGGTGTGGCGATTTGTTTAATGCTTTCCCCATAACGCATACGCCCTCAGAATGACCGCGCTAAGCCGTTCGGCTCAAGGATTACACGTGGTTAAGACTCCCAACCTCGCGGAGCGCATCGCTAAACTTCGCGATCGCATCGATGAAGCAAATCATCGTTACTACGTCCAGGACGATCCCTCAATTCCAGATGCTGAGTACGATCGCTTGCTGCGCGAACTGCAGGATCTTGAGGCCCAGTACCCTGACTTGGTTTCCCCTGATTCGCCGACCCAGCTTGTGGGCGCCGTCTCCGATGTGCCGTTTCGAAAGATGCGGCATGAGACACCGATGCTATCGCTGGAAAACGCGTTCAGTTACCAAGATGTGCAGGAATTTGTGTGGCGTATTGAACGCCGCTTGGAAGTGATCGGTCCAGAATTCTCTGTTGAGCCAAAACTAGACGGGTTGGCAATCAACTTGCGGTATGAAAAGGGGGTGCTTGTAGCTGCTACGACTCGCGGCGACGGCGTCATCGGCGAATCTGTTACCGCGAACGCCAAGTCGATCGACTCAATTCCTAAAGAGCTCGATGGCAATGTAGTGCCCGCCATCCTTGAGGTGCGTGGCGAGGTTTACATGTCTAAGAGAGACTTTGAGGCATACAACCGCAAAGCTCTTACTTCTGGCCGCAAGCCGTTAGCAAATCCCCGGAATGGCGCTGCTGGTTCCCTCAGGCAGCTTGATCCAAGAGTGACTGCGCAACGGAAGCTGAGCTTTTTCCCCTATGGAATTGGACGCATAGAGTTCGAGGCTGACATGTTTTCGCCTTCGCCTCGTCTCAATCTGAAAAGTCAATCCGATGTTCTGAAGTTCCTCTATGACGTTGGCTTTGTTGATCATCATTTCAGTCGTGTTGTCCGCGGTCTTTCAGGGCTGTTGGACTTCTACAACGAAGTTGCCGCGAAGCGAGAAGGATTGCCGTTCGATATTGACGGTGTGGTTTACAAGGTGAACTCCTTGCGGCTGCAGGAAGAAATGGGCTTCGTCTCGCGCGCGCCGCGCTGGGCGATCGCACACAAGTTCCCGGCGCAGGAACAGTCGACGGTGCTGGAAGGCATCGACATCCAGATCGGCCGCACCGGCGCGGCGACGCCCGTCGCACGCCTGAAACCCGTGCAGGTCGCGGGCGTGGTCGTGACCAACGCGACGCTGCACAACGCCGACCAGATCGCGCGACTGGACGTGCGCATCGGCGACACGGTGATCGTGCGCCGCGCGGGCGACGTGATTCCCGAGATCGTCCGCGTCGTCCCCGAGTACCGCGATCCGCACGCGCCGGAATGGCGGATGCCGACGCAGTGCCCGGTGTGCGGTTCGGAAATCGTGCGCGAGGAAGGCGAGGCGGTGTGGCGCTGCTCGGGCGAACTCACCTGCGCGGCGCAGCGAAAGGAGGCGATCCGCCATTTCGCTTCACGCCGCGCGATGGACATCGAAGGCCTGGGCGAGCGTTTCATCGAGGATCTTTCGGACCTCGACTATCTGAAGTCGGTGGCCGATCTCTACAGACTCGAACTCGACGATCTGCTGGAAATGAAGCGCCGCGCCGACGAGCGCGACGGCACGACCCCGGAGACGGCAAAGGCCGGCAAGGTCGCGACGAAGTGGGCCGAGAACCTCATCGCCGCGATCGACCACAGCCGCAATACCACGTTGGAGCGCTTCCTTTACGCGCTGGGCATCCAGCACGTCGGCGAGAGCACGGCGAAGGCGCTGGCGAACTGGTTCGGGGACATCGCGCTGATCCGTCGCCTGCCGTGGCCGCTGTTCAAGCGCGTGCCCGATGTCGGTGGCGAAGTCGCGCGCGCGATCGGGCATTTCTTCGACCAGCCGGGCAACCAGCAGGTGATCGACGACCTGCTCGCGCGCGGCGTGACCATTACCGACACGCACGCGCCGAGCGCGAAGCTGCGCGACGGCCTGGATTTCGCGACGATGCTGGTCGACCTGGAAATCCCGAAGATCACGAAGATTCGCGCCGAACAACTGGCCACCGCGTTCCCGAACGTGCAGGCGCTGCTCGACGCGCCACAGCACAACTTCGTCACGGCGGGCTTGCCGAACGAAACGGCCATCGCACTGTCCGAATGGCTGGAGGACGAGGAACACGCGCGGCTGCTCGGTCGCGGTGGCGAATCGCTGGCGATGCTGCAATCGCTGACGCCGGCGGCCGAAGCCGCGGCGAGCGGCCCGCTCGATGGCCAGACCGCCGTGCTCACCGGAACGCTGACCGCGATGAGCCGCGACGAAGCCAAGGCGAAACTCGAAGCGCTGGGCGCCAAGGTCGCCGGCAGCGTGTCGAAGAAGACCAGCTTCGTCGTTGCCGGTGAAGCCGCCGGCTCCAAGCTCGACAAGGCGACCGAGCTGGGCGTCGAGATATGGGACGAGGCGCGGCTGCTGGCGTTCCTCGCGCAACACGGAGGCTGACCGCATGAGCGACTGGCAACCGTCGGCGTCGTTCGATGCCTTGCGCCTGCGCGCGCGCCTCAACGCGGCGGTGCGCGCGTTCTTCGCCGAGCGTGGCGTGGTCGAAGTGGAAACGCCGGTGATGTCGATGGCCGGCAACACCGATCCGAACATCGCCTCGTTCCACCTGGAATTCAGCGGCCGCACCGACGGAGCGCCGCGCACGCGCTGGCTGCGCACGTCGCCGGAATATCCGTTGAAGCGGCTGCTGGCGGCGGGCTTCGGCGACTGTTACGAGTTGGGCCGCGTGTTCCGCGATGGCGAGGCCGGCGGCCGGCACAACCCGGAATTCACGATGCTGGAGTGGTACCGCCTCGGTTGGGATCACACCCGACTGATCGAGGAAACCGCCGCGCTGGTGCTGGCCGCGCTGGCGCTGGTCGGCAGGACGGCGACGCTGTCGCGCATCGCGTACCACGACCTTTACCGCGAGCGGCTCGGACTGGATCCCGCGACCGCGAGCGACGAGCAGCTGCGCGCCGCGCTGGGCGATGTCGTGATCGATCCCGCCGGCCTGACGCGCGACGACTGGCTCGACCTGCTGATGACGCATCGCCTGCAGCCTTCGTTCGGCACGGACGAACTGCTGGCCGTGTACGACTACCCGGCCTCGCAATGCGCGCTGGCGCGGATACGCCACGACGAGCCGCCGGTGGCCGAGCGTTTCGAGTTGTACCTCGGGCCGCTGGAACTGGCCAACGGCTACCACGAACTGGCCGACGCGGCCGAGCAGGGCGCGCGCTTCGACCGCGACCGGCAGGTGCGGCGTGGGCGCGGCGATATCGAACCGCCGCGCGACGAGCGCCTGCTGCACGCGCTGTCGGCGGGCTTCCCCGCGTGCGCCGGCGTCGCGATGGGCATGGACCGGCTGATGATGGCGATGCTCGGCACCGGCCGTATCGCCGATGTGCTGGCCTTCGACTTCGCGCGTGCCTGACGTCCCGGTTTCGCAATCCCCTCCCGTCTTGATGCCCGTTTACACACGGACGCTATACAGTGGCGTCTGGAAGACAGGGGTGCATGATGCGCGGCTTGGCAGTCTCGACGTTGCTTGCGGCATGTGCGGTGATCGCGCCTGACGCGTGGGCGCAGGAAGAGGGTGGACGCTTCTACGGCGATCGCATCCTGCGTTGCGAATCCAAGGATGGTGAGGACAACATCTGCCCGGCCGACATCCGCGGCGGCGTGCGGTTGCTGCGCACGCTCTCGCGCACCGACTGCGACGAGAACAAGACCTGGGGCGTCACCCCCGCCGGCGTCTGGGTGAAGGACGGCTGCCGCGCGGATTTCGTCCTGGGTTACGGCGGCAGCGTCGGCAGCGGCAGCGGTTCGCGCGTGATGCGCTGCGAGTCCAAGGGCAATCGCTGGACGCACTGCCCGTCGGAAACGCGCGCCGGCGTCGAACTGGTCCGCCAGCTTTCGAAGAATCCCTGCATGCGCGGCCAGAACTGGGGCGCGGACGCACGCGGCGTGTGGGTATCCGGCGGCTGCCGCGCCGAGTTCCGCATGATGGTCGACGTCGCCAACGAAACGCCGCGACAGCTCGTGCGCTGCGACTCCGTCGAAAAGCGCCCGCGTCATTGCCCGGTCGACACCAAGGGCGGCGTGCGGGTGTTCAAGCAGCTGTCGCGCTCGGCCTGCGTCGAAGGCCGCACCTGGGGCGTGGACGACAACGGCATCTGGGTCGAAGACGGTTGCCGGGCGGAGTTCGAGATCCACCAGAAGCCGCAGCAGTCCGGCGGCTGAACCGCCGCGAGCGGGGCCCGTTTCATGCGGTCCCCGTTAAGTTTCCCTCGTTAGTCTGAGAACAATTCTCATCGCACGCAGGGGAGCTCCGATGATCGCGCAATCGCTCAAGGCGTTTGGATTCTTGTCCGTCATCGCGGTCGGTGCGCTGTGGGCGCAGTCCGCGCAGGCGCAGGTCGACGCACAGCGTTACGGCTCCGACCGGACCATTCGCTGCGATTCCAACGACAGCCGTCTGCGCCACTGCGACGCCGACACGCGCGGCGGAGTGCGACTGCTGCGGCAGGTCTCGAAGGCGTCATGCATCGAAGGCCGCAGCTGGGGTTACGACCGCAACGGCGTGTGGGTCAATAACGGATGCCGCGCGGAGTTCGCGCTGGGCGTCGGCAACGGTTGGGGCGGCGGCTGGGGCAATGGCGGCAACGGTGGCGGCGATGGTCGTACCGTGCGTTGCGATTCCAACGACAACCGCTATCAGCAGTGCGCCATCAACGGCCGCGGCGCGACGCTGGTTCGCCAGTATTCCAAGTCGGCCTGCGTCGAAGGGCGCAGCTGGGGCGTCGGTCGCGGATTCGTGTGGGTGAACAACGGCTGCCGCGCCGAGTTCGCCACGGACAACGGTGGCGGCTGGGGCGGCGGGAATGGCGGTGGCCACGGCGGCGGCTGGGGCGGTGGCAATGGCGGCGGCGGTCCGGTGCAGTCGCTCTACTGCGGTTCCGACGACAACCGCCAGCGCCGCTGCAACGTCACCATCCGCCGCGACGCGCGCATGGTCCGCCAGGCGTCGAAGGCCGCGTGCATCGAAGGCCGCAGCTGGGGCTGGGACGGCAACGGCATCTGGGTCAGCAACGGCTGTCGGGCCGATTTCCAGGTGCAGTGACGCTTCGCACGGGAGCGCGTGTACTGCGCGTTTCCCGTCCTGAATCCTGCGGCCTGTAAACTGGCCGCATGAACACCAACGCCATCGATTTCGACCGCTACGACCGCATCCGCCCGATCCGCTGGACCGGCCAGGCCCTGGAGCTGCTGGACCAGCGCAAGCTGCCGTTCGTGGTCGAGTACGTCACCTGCGCCGACAGCGACGCCGTTGCCGAAGCGATCCATGCGCTCACCGTGCGTGGCGCCCCGGCCATCGGCATTGCCGCCGCATGGGGCGTGGTGCTGGCCTCCCGCACGGTCGAAGCGAACGATGGAGGCGACGCGGCCGTGAAGCTGGAGCCGGCCATGCAGCGCCTCAACGCCGCGCGCCCGACTGCCGTGAACCTGGCCTGGGCGCTGGCGCGCATGCGCCGCGTGCTGGCCGTTGCCGGCACCGACTGGCGCGACGTGCTCGAACGTGAGGCCAAGGCCATCGCGGACGAAGACCTCGCCGCGAACCGCCGCATGGGCGCGCTCGGCGCCGCGCTGATCCCGCCGGGCAGCGGCGTGCTGACCCACTGCAACACCGGCTCGCTGGCGACCGCCGGTTTCGGTACCGCACTGGGCGTGATCCGTGCCGGTGTCGCCGAGGGCCGCATCGACAAGGTCTTCGCCGGCGAAACCCGTCCGTGGTTGCAGGGCGCGCGCCTGACGGTGTGGGAACTCCAGCAGGACGGCATTTCGCCCACGCTGATCGCCGACGCCGCCGCATCGCACCTGATGAAGTCCGGCGACGTGCAGTGGGTGATCGTCGGCGCCGACCGCATCTGCGCCAACGGCGACACCGCCAACAAGATCGGCACCTACCAGCTCGCCATCGCCGCGCGCCACCACGGGCTGAAGTTCATGGTCGTCGCGCCGTCCTCGACGGTCGACATGGAAACCCCGTCCGGCGATGCCATCCACATCGAAGAGCGCGACCCCGGCGAGCTGTTCGCCGTCGGCGGCGTGCGGACCGCGGCCGATGAGATCGGCGCCTGGAACCCCGTCTTCGACGTGACCCCGCACGAACTGATCGACGCCATCGTGACCGAGCACGGCGTGATCGAACGGCCGGATGCGGCGGCGATGAAGGCGGCGTTCGGCTGACACCTCTGCTTTCGTAGCCCGGGTAAGCGAAGCGCACCCGGGAACCGTCACGCTCGACCCGGGTGCGCTTCGCTTACCCGGGCTACGTGACGTGACGCCGTTTGGCGCATGCCGATGGGCCGTCTTGCCCTGCGCCGTAGCCACCGCTGGAGCATGCCGCCGGCCCGGCTCGCAAAACCGCCGAAAATCGCCCGCAAGTCCTTGTTTCTGGGCGGGAATCGGCTGCCTCGAAACCCCCTTTTGTGCTATCATTTCCTGTCGATCCGACACCGCCCGCAGCGGACTGGAACGCCAGCCCGCAAGGGGTGTTTTTGCGGCTGAAACATCGCGCTGAATGAACCGCCGGTTCAGCCGCGCGCAAAACAAACAGACACGGAAACCCGATGGCCGAACTCGCCAAGGAAATCATCCCGGTAAACCTCGAAGACGAGATGCGTCGCAGCTATCTCGATTACGCGATGAGCGTGATCGTGGGGCGCGCGCTCCCGGACGCGCGCGA
>Ga0209257_1001099_pt1 | contig 35228 bp, 27 predicted proteins | sample AraplaCvi_mCL_r2_FD_184277 | JGI IMG/M metagenome (GOLD analysis project Ga0209257, IMG submission 184277) | Arabidopsis root microbial communities from North Carolina, USA - plate scrape MF_Cvi_mCL_r2 (SPAdes) (version 2) | ecosystem: Host-associated > Plants > Roots > Endosphere | place: USA...
GTGCTCAGGGCGTCTTCCAGCCCGGGGTCGCCAGGAATCAGCGAGGCGATGTGACCGTCCTCGCCCATGCCCAGCATGACGGCGTCGAACGGCAGCAGCGCCGCCAGCGCCGCGGCCTCTGGCTCGGGCCAGAGCGGGAGCAGGTGCGCCTTGGCCGCCGCGCCTTTCAGCAGGCGCTCGCGCACCAGCCGGGCGTTCGAGGCCGGGTCGTCCTGCGGCACGCAGCGTTCGTCGGAGAGGGTCACGACCACCCGCGTCCAGTCTTGCGCGGTGCTGGCCGCCAGCCGGTCGTAGACGGGCCCGGGCGAGCGGCCGCCCGTGGCCACCAGGCCCGCCCGCCCGTGGGTGCGAAGGGCCTCGACGAGTTGGCCCGAGATGGCATGGGCCGCGGCGTCGGCCAGGGCGTCGCCCGTTGCAAAGGTCTCGATCATGCCTGCCTCCATAACGCGTCCGGCGGGTCTCGGGAGCCCGCCGGGGCGCCAAATCGCAGTCGCCATGGAACCCTAGGCGGCGGCAGGGCGTCCTAGTGGTGGATGTCAGGCGCCGCAAGAGACTGCGCGGCGCGGAGGAGTTCGCCATGCGTATCGCTCAGGTCGCCCCCCTGTATGAAGCCGTGCCCCCCCGCCTCTACGGCGGGACCGAGCGTGTCGTGGCCCACCTGACCGACGCCCTGGTGGGCCTGGGCCACAGCGTGACGCTGTTCTCCAGCGCCGAGGCGCAGACCCTGGGCAAGCTGGCGGCGGTGCGCGACCAGGCCATCCGGCTGGATCCCGCGCCGCTGAAGTCCGACCTGGCGGCCCACCTGAACCAGCTGGCCGAGGTCCGCCGCCGGGCCGCCGACTTCGACGTCATCCACTTTCACACCGACATGATCCAGTTCCCGATGTTCGAGGACATGCCGCAGAAGACCATCACCACCCTGCACGGCCGCCTGGACCTGAAGGACCTGCCCGAGGTCTACCGCCGCTGGCCGCAGTTCCCGCTGGTCTCGATCAGCGACGACCAACGCCGCCCGCTGCCCTTCGCCAACTGGGCCGCCACCGTCCACCACGGCATGTCCACCGAGCTCTATCGGTTCAGCCCGCGGGGCGACGGCTATCTGGCCTTCCTGGGGCGCATTTCGCCGGAGAAGCGGCCGGACCGCGCCATCGCCATCGCCACGGCGGTCGGCCGGACGCTGAAGATGGCCGCCAAGGTCGACAACGCCGACCGGGCCTATTTCGAGACCGATATCGAACCCCTGCTGCGCAACCCGCTGGTCAGCTTCGTCGGTGAGATCGGCGACACGGCGAAGTCGGCGTTCCTGGGCGGGGCGGACGCCCTGCTGTTCCCCATCGACTGGCCCGAGCCCTTCGGCCTGGTGATGATCGAGGCCATGGCCTGCGGCACGCCGGTGATCGCCTGGGAGAACGGTTCGGTCCCCGAGGTGGTCGAAGACGGCGTGACCGGCTTCATCGTCCGTTCGGAGGCCGAGGCGCGCGCGGCGGTGGCGCGTCTGCCGGGGTTGGACCGCCGGGCGATCCGCGCACGCTTCGAGGAGCGGTTCTCGGCCGTCGCCATGGCCCGCCGCTATCTGCAGATCTACGAACGGCTCCCCCAGAAACAGCCACTGACGGAGGCCGCCTGACCCCTGGATAGCGCCAAGAGCGAACGATGAACGACCTCGCGCCTGCTCATGAAGCCCCCGTCGAATGGGGCGAGATCGAGGAACCTCGGGTTCCCCAGCGGCTCTACGCGCTCAAGGACCGCGACACCTTCATCGTGGCGGATAGCCACGGCGACATCGTCGGGGCGGCCGACGGGCTATTCCACGACGACACCCGCATCCTGTCGCGCTGGGAGGTCACCCTCGGCGACAAGGCTCCCACGCTGCTGTCGGGCGCGATCAGCCAGGACAACGTCTATTTCACCTCCCACGGCCTGAACCGGGCGATCCCCGCGCCCTCCGGGCCCGTCGCCCCGCCCGGCGTGGTGCACCTGGAGCGCAAGCGCTTCCTGTGGGGCGAGCGGCTCTACGAGCGCATCCGCCTCACCAATTACAGCCCGGACGTCATGGGCCTGCCGCTGGTGTTCCGCTACGCCGCCGATTTTCACGACATGTTCGAGGTGCGCGGCGCGCGGCGTCGGGCGCGGGGCAAGGTTTTCCCGCCGGAGATCGACGAGAGCTCGGTCCGCTTCGGCTATGAGGGCCTGGACGGCGTGGCCCGCGCGAGCGTCCTGGCCTTCTCCGAGCCTCCCGTATCGCTCTGCGAGGACCAGGCCGAGTTCCACATCTCGCTACGCACCGACGCCTGCATCGAGCTCTACATCGAGGTGGGGGCCACCCACGCCGAACGGCCATGTCGCGACCGGTTCCGGGCCGCTGCCGCCCGGGCCCGGTTCGCCATGCGAGAGCGCCGGCGGCGCGGCGCGCGGATCACCACCAACGGCCGGCTGTTCAACGCCTGGATCGACAAGTCGCGCTCGGACCTGGCCCTACTGACCACGCCCATGAAGACCGGGCCGTATCCCTACGCCGGCATCCCCTGGTTCTCGACCGCCTTCGGCCGGGACGGGATCATCACCGCCTGGCAGATCCTGTGGTGCGAGCCCAGCCTGGCGAAGGGCGTGCTGTCGTATCTGGCCGAGTGGCAGGCGCACGAGACCTCGGCCTTCCGCGACTCCGACCCGGGCAAGATCATGCACGAGACCCGGCGCGGCGAGATGTCGGCCTTGGGCGAGGTGCCGTTCGGCCGCTACTACGGCGGGGTCGACACCACGCCGCTGTTCGTGGCCCTGGCCGGCGCCTACGCCGAGCGCACCGGCGACTACGCCCAGCTCGAACGCTGGTGGCCGGCGCTGGAGCGGGCGGCCGGTTGGATCACCATGAAGGCCGATCGCCACCCGCTGGGCCTGATCTCGTACGAGCGCGCCATGGACGGCGGCCTGACCAACCAGGGCTGGAAGGACTCGGGCGATTCCATCTTCCACGCCGACGGCCGGTTCCCCAAGGGGCCGGTGTCCCTGGTCGAGGTGCAGGGTTACGCCTACGCCGCCTATCGCACCATGGCGGCGCTGACCGCCCGGCGTGGGGACAACCAGGCCGCCGAGCGCTGGAGCGGGCGCGCCGCGGCGCTGCGGGCGGTGGTCGAGGAACGCTTCTGGATGCCCGAGCAGGGCTTCTACGGCATCGCCCTGGACGGCAACAACGAGCTCTGCCGGGTCGCGGCGTCGAACCCCGGCCACCTGCTGATCACCGGCCTGCCGCGCGCCGATCGGGCCGAGCTGGTGGGCGAGCGGCTGTTCTCGTCCGACTTCTTCTCCGGCTGGGGGCTGCGGACGCTGGCGGTGGAACAGCCGCGCTACAATCCGATGTCGTACCACAACGGCTCGGTCTGGCCGCATGACACGGCCCTGGCCGCGCTGGGCCTGTCGTACTACGGCGAGCGGGCGGGGGTGGTGAAGCTGACGGCGGCCCTGTTCGAAGCGGCGACCCAGCTGGAAATGCGCCTGCCGGAGCTGTTCTGTGGGTTCCCCCGTGCGGCGGGCGAGCCGCCCGTGGCCTATCCGGTCGCCTGCCTGCCCCAGGCCTGGGCCGCAGGATCGGTCTTCATGCTCCTGCAGGGTTGCCTGGGCCTGTTCATCAGCGGCGAGGGCTCGGAGGTGGAGATCCGCGACCCCGCCCTGCCCATCGGCATCGACCGCCTGACCGTATCCGATCTCCAGGTCGGCGACGGCGCCATCGACCTCACCTTCGAGCGCCAGGGCGCGCGCGTCGCCGTCCACTCCAACAGCCGAGGCCCGCGCCTGCGCGTCCGCTACTGCTAGGCGACCGTGCACGCATTCGGTGTGGAGCCAAGCTCCCGCCGCTGCGTTTCAGAGTCGACCAGCAGACGGAGGGGCCTGCTTGAACACCATGCGCGTCGTCAGGAGGAATGGGTCTTGAGCCAGAACCTGGACCTGTTCCCCATCGGCAACTGCGCGGCCAGCGCGCTGATCGACCGGGCCGGCCGCTACATCTGGGCCTGCGCGCCGCGCGTGGATGGCGACCCGTTCTTCTGCGCCCTGCTGGGCGGCAAGGACCCGGGCCTGCCCGACGCCGTCGGCCTCTGGTCGATCGAGGTGGACCGGGCGACCGAGACCGTCCAGGGCTATCTGCGCAACACGCCCATCCTGCGCACCGAGATCCGCAACGCCGACGGCGCCGCGGTGGAGATCATCGACTTCTCGCCGCGCTACCGCCACCTGGGCCGGCAGTACCGGCCGCTGGCCTTCGTGCGCATCGTGCGGCCGATCCGCGGGGCGCCGCGCATCCGCATCCGCCTGCGGCCGATGCGGAACTACGGCGAGCGGCCCTGCTACCAGACCGCCGGCTCCAACCACATCCGCTATGTGGGCGACGAGGTGACGCTCAGGCTCACCACCGATGCGCCGGTGAGCCACATCGTCGAGGAGCGCGCCTTCCGCCTGGAAGAGCCCATCGGCATGTTCCTCGGTCCCGACGAGGGGATGGACGCCGAGGTTTCCACCACCACCGCGCGCATGCTGCGCGAGACCACCGACTACTGGCGCGGCTGGGTGCGCACGCTCTCGGTGCCGCTGGAGTGGCAGGAGGCGGTGATCCGGGCCGCGATCACGCTGAAGCTCTGCGCCTACGAGGAGACCGGCGCCATCGTGGCGGCGCTGACCACCTCGCTGCCCGAGCACAACGCCGCCACCGGGGACGGGCGGAACTGGGACTACCGGTACTGCTGGCTCCGCGACGCCTACTACGTGGTGCAGGCGCTGAACCGGCTGGGCGCGGCGGACATGCTGGAGAACTACCTCGTCTACCTGCGCAACCTGGTGGACCAGGCCAGCCGGGGCGACATGACCTCGACGGGCGCGCCGGCGGCGCAGCGCGAGCTGCCCGGTCTGGAGCAGGCTCCCACGCCGAATGGCAAGGCGGGGCACGTGCAGCCCGTCTATGGCGTTGGCCTGGAGCCCGTGCTGACCGAGTGGACCGCATCGCACCTGCCGGGATACCGCGGCATCGGGCCGGTGCGGGTGGGCAACCAGGCGCACGAGCACCTGCAGCACGACGTCTACGGCCAGATCGTCCTCTCCACCGTTCAGGCCTTCTTCGACGAGCGGCTGCTGCGGCCGGCCAGCACCGACGACTTCCGCGCGCTCGAGCCGATCGGAGAGCGGGCCTTCGAGCTGCACGACAAGCCGGACGCCAGCCTGTGGGAGTTCCGGGGTCGCGAGGCGGTGCACACCTATTCCTCGGTGATGTGCTGGGCCGCGTGCGACCGGCTGGGCAACGCGGCGGGCAAGCTGGGTCTCACCGAGCGGGCCGACTACTGGAACGGTCGCGCCGCCCAGGTGCGCGAGACCATCGAGCGGCGGGCCTGGAACCACACCGAGGGCCGTTTCGCCGCCACCTTCGAAGGCGACGAGCTGGACGCGTCGCTGCTGCAGCTGGTGGACGTGCGCTTCGTGCCGCCGGACGATCCGCGCATGCAGGCCACCATGGCCGCCGTCGAGCACGGCCTGCGCCGCGGGCCCTACATGCTGCGCTATGCGATACCCGACGACTTCGGCCTGCCCGAGACGGCCTTCAACTTCTGCACCTTCTGGCTGATCGAAGCCCTGCACCTGTCGGGCCGCACCGACGAGGCGCGCAAGCTGTTCGAGGAGATGCTGGAACGCCGCACCGCCGCCGGCCTGCTGTCGGAGGACATCACCCTCGACGGCAAGGAGCTGTGGGGCAACTACCCGCAGACCTACTCCCTGGTCGGCCTGATCAACTGCGCCCACCTGCTCTCGAAGAGCTGGCAGAGCATCCGATAGGCGCCGCCGCGTCAGTCCGACCAGTCGCGGCCGAAGCGTTCGATGAGGGCGAAGGCGCCGGAGGGGCCCCAGCTGCCGGCGGCGTAGGGCTTGGGAGCCTGGCCGGCCTCGGCCCAGGCGTCGGCGACGCCGTCGACCCAGCGCCAGGCTTCCTCCACCTCGTCGCGGCGCACGAACAGGGTCGCGTCGCCCTGGATCACGTCCAGCAGCAGGCGCTCGTAGGCGATCCGCCGCCGGCCGCCCGCGCCCTCGTAGGTGTTGAGCAGCGACAGTGACAGCGGCAGCGACTGCAGCCGCATGCCCCCCTGGCTAAGGCCCGGCGCCTTGTTCATCAGGCTGAGCTTGATGTCCTCGTCGGGCTGCAGGTCGATGACCAGGCGGTTGGGGGCCAGGTCCGCGGTGGAGTTCGAGCCGAAGATCGAGTGCGGCACCGGCTTGAACTGGATGGAGATCTGGGTGCGCTTCTCAGGCATCCGCTTGCCGGTGCGCAGGAAGAACGGCACCCCGGCCCAGCGCCAGTTGTCGATGTCGGCCCGAAGCGCCACGAAGGTCTCGGTGCCCGTCTTCTGGCCGCGCTCGGCCTCGTAGCCGTCCGCCGATTTCCCGGCGACGACGCCGGCCGTGTACTGGCCGCGCACCGACTTCTCCTGCACGTCCAGGCGCGTGAAGCGGCGCAGCGAGCGCAGCACCTTGACCTTCTCGTTGCGCACCGAGTCCGGCTCCATGTCGGCCGGCGGTTCCATCGCCACCAGGCAGAGCAGCTGCAGCATGTGGTTCTGCAGCATGTCTCGCAGAGCGCCGTACTCGTCGTAGTAGGGCCAGCGGGCGCCGACGCCTTCGGTCTCGGCCACCGTGATCTGCACGTGGTCGATGGTGAGGTTGTTCCAGAGCGGCTCGAACAGGGTATTGGCGAAGCGCAGCGCCAGCAGGTTCTGGACGGTCTCCTTGCCCAGGTAGTGGTCGATGCGGAAGATCTGCTCCTCGTCGAACACCGCGCCTAGCGAGCCGTTGATGTGGCGCGAGGTCTCCAGGTCGCGGCCGATCGGCTTCTCCAGCACGATGCGGGTGGCGTCCGTGGCGATGCCGGCGGAGGCCAGAGCGATGCAGACCTTCTCGTAGAGGCTGGGCGAGATGGCCAGGTAGAAGAACGGCGTCTTCGCCCCCTCCAGCGCGGGCTTCAGCATCGCCGCGCCCTCGGCGGTGGTGGCGTCGGCGCCGACGTAGGTCAGGCGCTCGGCGAACCGCTTCCAGACCTTCTCGTCCAGGCCCTCGGGCCGTTCCGACAGGGTGGCGTGGGTCTGTTCCAGGAACGCCTCGCGGCTCAGCTCGGCGCGCGCCGTCGCGACGATCCGGAAGCCGTTCGGCAGGAAGCCGTCCGCATCGAGAAAATAGAGCGAGGCCAGCAGCATCCGGCGCGCCAGGTCGCCAGTGGCGCCGAACAGCACGATTGCGTCAGCCTGCGGCGTTGCGGGCATAGGTCTTCCTTCCGTTACGGAGCGCGGACACCACCGCGCGTCTCGCAGCGGGTCAAGGGGCAGACGGCGATCTGTTCACATTTGTGCGCTGCAGGATCGAATAGGGCGCAGCGACGTTCTCCTACCGTCCGGGTGGGAGTGCCATGTCCGTCGATACGCTCACTATGAATCTGCCTGCGCCGACGCCGATCCGGCTGTCGGAGGCGGCGCTGTTCCTGGATCTCGACGGGACACTGGCCCCGATCGCCGCCCGGCCGCAGGATGTTCGGCCCGACGCGCGCCGCACCCGCCTGCTGGACTGGCTCAAGGAGGGCCTGGGCGGCCGGCTGGCCGTCGTCAGTGGGCGCACCCTGGAAGACATCGACCGGATCCTGGAGGGGCGGATCACCTGCGTCTCGGCCGTGCATGGGCTCGTGCGCCGCGACTGCGACGGCAGCCTGCACCAGCCCGATCCCCATCCCGGCATGGCGCGCGCCGTGGCGGCGCTCCACCAGTTCGCCGCCCGCGACCCCGGCCTGATCGTCGAGGAGAAGGGCCCCAGCGTGGCCCTGCACTTCCGCCTGGCCCGCAACCAGGCCCTGGACGCCCGCGCGCTCGCCCGCCGGATCGCCGCCGAAACCGGCCTTGGGCTGCAGGAGGGCGACATGGTCGAGGAACTGCGGACGCCGGGCCCCTCGAAGGGCGACTCGATCCGCGATTTCATGGACACCGCCGCGTTCCGCGGCGCCCATCCGATCTTCGCGGGCGACGACGCCACCGACGAACACGGCTTCGCCGAGGTGGGACGCCTGGGCGGCTTCGGCGTGCTGGTGGGTAATCCGCGCCCGACCCACGCCCGCTTCGGCCTGCGCAACGTCGAGGACGTGCTGGCCTGGCTGGAGGCCGCGCGATGAGCCGCCTGATCGTGGTCTCCAACCGCGTCAACCCGCCGTCGAGCGACGGCGAGGAGAGCGTGGGCGGCCTGGCGATGGCGCTGGCCGCGTCGCTGCGGGAATATTCGGGCGTCTGGTTCGGATGGTCGGGCAAGACCGTCGACACGTTCACGGGCGAGCTCAACATCGAGGAGATCGGTGGGGTCACCGCCGCCACGATCGACCTCGAGGAGATCGACCTCGAGGAGTATTACAACGGCTACGCCAACAAGACGCTGTGGCCGCTGTTCCACTACCGCAACGACCTGGCCGCTTTCGACCGCGCCTACGACAAGGGCTACATGCGGGTGAACCGCCGGTTCGCCGAGACCCTGGCGCCGCTGATCCGGCCGGACGACCTGATCTGGGTCCACGACTACCACCTGATCCCGCTGGCGCGGGAACTGCGGTCGCTGGGCGTGAAGAACCGGATCGGCTTCTTCCTGCACATCCCCTGGCCGGCGCACCAGGTGATGATCAACCTGCCCCGCCACCGCCAGTTGGTGGAGGCGATGTTCGACTACGACCTGGTGGGCTTCCAGACGGGGGAGTACCAGCAGGCCTTCGAGGAATACGTCATCTCCGAGGCGGAGGGCGCGGTGATGCGGCCCGGCTGTCTGAAAGGCTTCGGCCGCATCCTGGAGGTGGGCGCGTTCCCGATCGGCATCGACGCCGCCGACTTCGCCCGCATGGTGAAGAGTTCCCGCGCGCGGCGGATGCGCGACCTGATGACCGCCTGCACCGTCTTCCGCCACCTGATCGTCGGCGTGGACCGCCTGGACTACTCCAAGGGCCTGGAGGAACGGTTCCTGGGCTTCGAGCAGTTCCTGCAGCGCAATCCCGACCTGCGCCGCGAGGTGCTGATGCTGCAGATCGCGCCGGTCAGCCGCGAGGCGGTGGAGGCCTATCAGGAGATCCGCGCGCGGCTGGACTCGCTCTCGGGTCGGATCAACGGCGAGTTCGCCGACGTGGACTGGGCCCCGTTCCGGTGGGTGAACCGCAACTACCGCCGCGACGAACTGGCCGGCATCTATGGCGCGGCCCGCGTCGGCCTGGTCACGCCCCTGCGCGACGGCATGAACCTGGTGGCCAAGGAATATGTGGCCGCCCAGAATCCTGACGACCCGGGGGTGCTGATCCTGTCGCGCTTCGCCGGCGCCGCGCGGCAGATGCGGGACGCCCTGCTGGTCAACCCGAACAGCCCCGAGGAGGTGGCCGACGCGCTCAGGCGCGCGCTGGCCATGGAGAAGCCCGAGCGGATCCGCCGCTGGGGCGCCCTCTTCGACAACGTCCAGCGCGAGGATGTGGTGGGCTGGCGCGACGAGTTCGTGGGCGCGCTCTCCGGCAAGAGCGTGAAGATGCGGCCGGCCCTGGTGGTCTGAGATGGTCGACAAGCTCGCGCGCTACCGCTCGATGCGGGACTTCTCCCGGACCGCGGAGCCGGACAGCGCGGAGAAGACCAAGGCCTCGAAGCGCCTGCGCTTCGTGGTCCAGAAACACGCCGCCACCCGCCTGCACTACGACTTCCGGCTGGAGCTGGACGGGGTGTTCCTGTCCTGGGCCGTGACCCGCGGACCGTCGTTGGATCCCGCCGACAAGCGCCTCGCGGTCCAGACCGAGGACCACCCGCTGGACTACGGCGACTTCGAGGGCACGATTCCCAAGGGCGAGTACGGCGGCGGCACGGTGATGCTGTGGGACCGCGGCTACTGGGAGCCGGAGGGCGATCCCAGGGCCATGCTGAAGACCGGCGACCTCAAGTTCACCCTCGACGGCGAGCGGCTGAAGGGCTCGTTCGTCCTGGTGCGCATGAAACGGCGCGAGGGCGAGAAGCGCGACAACTGGCTGCTCATCAAGCACCACGACGGCTGGGCGGTGGAGGAGAACGGCGGCGCCCTGGTCGAGGAGGAGGTGACCTCGGTGGCCTCGGGCCGCGGCATGGAGGAGATCGCCGCCGGCAAGGGCAAGGGGCCCACGAAGTTCATGACCGGCAAGGGTCGCGCCACCGGCAAGAACGTCTGGCAGTCGAACCGGGCGGAGACGAAGCCCGCCGTGCCGCTGAAGACCGCGCCGTCCCCGAAGCTTAAGGGGGCCGCCCTGCCGGGGTTCGTGCCGCCGCAGTTGGCGAAATCGGTGGACCGGCCGCCGCCGGGCGCCGGCTGGGGCCATGAGATCAAGTTCGACGGCTACCGGCTGCAACTGCGCGTGGAGAAAGGCCGGGCCACGCTCAAGACCCGCAAGGGCCTGGACTGGACGGCGAAGTTCAAGGCGATCGCCAAGGACGCCGTCGCCCTGCCGGACGGCCTCTACGACGGCGAGGCCTGCGCGCTGGACGCCCACGGCGCGCCCGACTTCCCGGCGCTGCAGGCGGCGCTGTCGGATGGCAGGACCGACGACCTGATCTTCTTCGCCTTCGACGCCCTGTTCCTGGCCGGCGAAGACCTGCGCGACCTGCCGCTACGCGAGCGCAAGCTGCGCCTGCAGGCGGTGATCAAGGCGGCCGGCAAGGCGCTGGAGCGGCGCGTCCGCTATGTCGACCACTTCGAGACCGCCGGCGACGCGGTGCTGGAGTCGGCCTGCCGCATGTCGCTGGAAGGCATCGTCTCGAAGCGGCTGGACGCGCCCTACCGCCCGGATCGCGGCGACCTCTGGCTGAAGTCCAAGTGCCGCGCCGGGCACGAAGTGGTGATCGGCGGCTGGACCGGCGAGCCAGGCCAGCTCCGCTCGCTCCTGGTGGGCGTGAACCGCGGCGACAAGCTGGTCTACGTCGGCCGGGTCGGCACGGGCTTCGGCCGCGATAAGGTGGGACGCGTCCTGCCTCGCCTCGAGAAGGTGGAGGCGGCGAAGAGCCCGTTCTCCGGCCCCGGCGCGCCCCGCAAGGAGGCAAACGTCCACTGGGCCCGGCCCGAGCTGGTGGCGGAAATCGAGTTCGCCGGCTTCACCACATCGGGCATGGTGCGGCAGGGCGCGTTCAAGGGCCTGCGAGACGACAAGCCCGCGCGCGAGGTGGAGGCCGATACGCCCCAATCCGTAGAGAAAGCCGAACTGGCCACGCCGAAGCCGGCGCGGAAGGCGCCTGCCAAGGCCGGCCCGCCTGCGGTCATGGGCGTGACGCTCTCCAGCCCCGACAAGGCCATCTGGCCCGACGACGGCAAGGGCCGGCCGATCACCAAGCTGGAGCTGGCCGAGTACCTGGAAACCATCGGCCCCTGGATGATGCAGCACATCAAGGGCCGCCCCTGCTCGATCATCCGCACGCCGGAGGGGATCGGCGGCGAACGGTTCTTCCAGCGGCACGCCGGCAAGGGTTCCTCGGCCCTGCTCACCGAGGTGAAGGTGTTCGGCGACCACAAGCCCTACCTGCAGGTGGATCGGATCGAGGCCCTGGCGGCGCTGGCCCAGATCGGGGCGGTCGAATACCATCCCTGGAACTGCCAGCCGGACCAGCCCGAGGTTCCGGGCCGCCTCGTCTTCGACCTGGACCCGGACGAGGACATCTCCTTCGAGCGCGTCATCGAGGCCGCCCTGGAGGTGAAGGCGCGGCTGGAGGCCCTGGGCCTCGAGGCGTTCTGCAAGACCACCGGCGGCAAGGGCCTCCACGTGGTCACACCGCTGAAGGACGGGAAGGGCAAGGTGGACTGGCCGACCGCCAAGAAGTTCGCCCAGGACGTCTGCCTGGCCATCGCCGCGGACCAGCCCGACCGCTACGTGGTCAATATGGCCAAGGCCAAGCGGGTGGGCCGGATCTTCCTCGACTATCTGCGCAACGACCGCATGTCGACGGCGGTCGCCCCGCTGTCGCCCCGGGCCCGGCCGCTGGCCCCGGTGAGCTTCCCGCTGAACTGGAGCCAGGTGAAGAAGGGCCTGGACCCCAAGGCCTGGACGATCCGCACCGCGCCGGCGCTCTTGAAGAAGACCAAGGCCTGGGCGGACTATTGCGACGCCGAGCGGCCGCTGGCGGATGCGATCAAGCGGCTGAGGAAGTGATCCTCCTCTCCCCGAGGCGAAGCCCGGGGGCAGAGGGGGCCTACCGACTCGCCACGCGCGACCGGCGCTTGCCCACGGGGTCCGAGACGCAGGCGCGGCGGACTCGGTTGTTCAGCGCCTCGCGATCGCCGTCCTTCATCTTGCTCATGGCGAGCGCTGCGGCGCTGCCGGCGAAGGGGACCACCAGGTTGCCGGCGACAGCGATCGCCACGCGGCCGTCTTTCTGGTCGTCGTAGCGCGCGACCGCCGAGCGCGCCTGGCGGCAGTCGCGGGTGGCGTACTCGGGGTCGCGCTTGTTGAGGCTCTTCACCGTCTGGCGGGGCGAGGTGGCGCAGCCGGCGGCGATGAGGCCCGCGGCCCCGAGGATCAGGAAACGTCGCAAGGTTCGTCTCTCCGCTGAGTCCCGGGAACCCGAACCGCGCGGGGCGGCGAAGGTTCCGCCTCAGTCCCCGTAGCCGTCGACGATATAGACCCGGCTGGTGGAGGTCGCCTCGCGGATCGGCAGGATGGCCAGGTACTCCGGCGAGCTGCGCCAGGCCCGCGCGGCCTCGCGACTTTCGAACCGCAGCACCACCAGCCGCTCCGGCGGCTCCGGGCCGTCCACCCGCTCGGGCGCCCCGCCGCGCACGACGTATTCGCCGCCATACTGCTTCAGGATGGCCGGCACCTGTTGGGAATAGGTCTGGAACTGCTCGGGCTCGGTCACGACGATCTCGTTGACGACATAGGCGGCCATGGGTCCTCCGGGTGCGCCCAGCACCTTAGCGCGAGCCGCCCGCCTGGACACAATCGCGCAACAGCGGCTGGCTAAGCAGACCGGAAATTCGAAAGATTCCGGGGGAAGTCATGATCCGTTCGTTCACCGCCGGCGCGCTGGCGCTGGGCCTGCTCGCCGCGCCGGCCGCCGGATGGGCCCAGGCGCCGGCCGACGCCTTCGCTTCCGATGTCACCCAGGTGGTGAAGATCCGGCAGGGCGCGCTGAAGGGGACGGTGAAGGACGGCGTGGCCTATGCGCTGGGGATCCCCTACGCCGCCCCGCCCGTGGGCGACCTGCGCTGGAAGCCGCCGGCCGCCGCCCCGTCCTGGACCGGCGAGCGCGATGCGTCCAAGGCCGGGCCGCGCTGCCAGGACGTCGAGGACTGCCTGACGATCAATGTGGTCCGCCCGGCGAACGCCAAGCCGGGCCAGAAGCTGCCCGTGATGGTCTGGATCCACGGCGGCGCCTACGTCATCGGGACCAGCATGGGCGCCTTCGGCGGCGACACCGACGGGACCAACTTCGCCAGGCGGGGGATCGTCCACGTCAGCCTGAACTACCGCCTGGGCCGCGCCGGCTGGTTCGCGCACCCCGCGCTGACCAAGGAAGGCCCCACCGGCAACTATGGGATGATGGACCAGATCGCCGCGCTGAAGTGGGTGCAGGCGAACATCGCCAGCTTCGGCGGCGACCCGAAGAACGTCACCATCTACGGCGAGAGCGCCGGCGGCATCTCGGCGCTCTACCTGATGCTGTCGCCCGACGCGAAGGGGCTGTTCGCGAAGGTGGTCGGCGAGAGCGCCTTCGCCCGCCACACGCCGACGCCGTTGAAGACCGCCGAAGAGGCGGGCCTGAAGGCCGCGGTCGCCGCTGGCGTGCCGGGCGAGGACGCCGCCGCTGCGGCGGCGCTGCGCAAGGTCCCGCTCTCCGCCATGCCCTATTCGGGCGGCCTGGTGGGCCGCGCCGGGCCGATCCTGGATGGCCGCTACATCACCCAGGGGATCGCCCAGGGCTTCGCCACCGGGAAACAGGCCAAGGTCCCGCTGATGATCGGCGGCAACTCCAACGAGGCCAGCCTGGTGCGCCCGCAGCCGGCGCAGCTGGACGCCGTCCCCGAACCCCAGAAGGCCGCGCTCCTCAAGGTCTTCGACCCCAACGGGACGGGGGACAAGGCCCGGATCATCAACGACGTGGTCACCATCCAGATGATCACCGAGCCCGACCGCAACGCCGCGCGCCTGCATTCCAAGGCCCGCCAGCCGGTCTACCTCTACTACTTCAGCCACGTGGCCGCGGCGGCGAAGGCCCGGAAGCCCTACGGCGCCGGCCATACCGACGAGATCCGCTACGTCTTCGGCGCGCCCACCGCCCCGGCGACCTTCGACGCCGGCGACAAGGCCCTGTCCGACGCCATGACGACCTACTGGGCCAACTTCGCCAAGACCGGAGCTCCGGGGACGGCGGGCGGCGTCGCCTGGCCGAAGTTCGACGTCGCCAACGAGGCCCAGGTCGAGTTCGGCGACCAGGGCGTCGAGGTGCGCGAGCGGCTCCTCAAGGACTGGCGCGACGTCGTGGAAGCCGGCGCGAAGTAGCTTCGGAGCGCGGGGCTCGCGCGGACCTAGGCCCGCTTCTTCGCCGGCGCCTTCCGGGCCGCGGGCTTCTTGGCGGGCGCAGAAGCTTTGCGGGCCGGCGCCTTCCGGCGCTCGCCGCCCAGGCTGCGCTTCAGCGCTTCCATCAGGTCGATGACCTCGGCTTCCTTGGGCTCCTCGACCTTCTGCACGCCGTGGCCCTTCTGCTTTTCCTTGATCAGGGCCCGCAGCGCGTCCTCGTAGCGGTCGTTGAACTTGGACGGGTCGAAGGGGCCGGCCTGCTGGCTGATGATCTTCTCGGCGATCTCGACCATGGCGGCGGGCGGCTTGTGCGTGGGGATGCGGTCGAACACCTCGCCGGCGTCCTTCACCTCGCGGTTCGAGCGCAGCGAATAGGCCAGGATGCCCTTGCCGCGCGGTTCCAGCGCCATCAGCCGCTCGCGCTGGTGCATGACCAGGCGGCCCAGGGCGACCTTGCGCGCCTTCTCCATCGCCTGGCGGATCACCGTGAAGGCCTCCACCGCCATGTCGCCGTCGGGGGTGAGGAAATAGGGATCGTTCCAGTAGAGGCGGTCGATGTCGGCCTCGTCCACGAACCGCTCGATATCCAGCGTCCGCGTGGTCTCCAGGCGGACGTTCTTGATCTCCTCGTCGGTGACCACGACGTAGTGACCCTTCTCCACCTCGTAGCCCTTGACGATGTCGGACCGGTCCACCGGCCCGGTCTCGGGGTCGGTGGGGATCATCTTGATCCGGTTGTTGGTCTGCTTGTGCAGCATGTTGAAGCTGACGTCGCTGGTCCGCTGGGTGGCGGTGTAGAGCGCCACGGGGCAGCTCACGAGGCTGAGGCGCAGGTAGCCCTGCCAGGTCGGACGAGTAGCCATGGGAGCCTCCGGATTGCCGGAGTCAACGCGGCTATGGCCGAGTCAGTTCGCGCGGACCAAAACTCGTCATCCCACGGCCAGCCGAAGGCTGGACCGGGGGACCCAAACGGACTCGAATCCCGCGCAAATTCAGCCTGGGTCCCCCGGATCGCTCCGCGACCGCGGGATGACGATGCACGTTATTTCGCCAACCCCAGCGTCGGCAGGGTGCTGGCCGCCTGGGCGTCGTACTGGGCCTTGCGGAAGTTGGTCCGGACGCCGCTGCTCGACCCGAACTCCATCAGCGTGTCGGCCTTGGCGCCGTAGGCGGGCCAGGCCTCGCGCCCGCACCTGGGCGCGCCGGCCTTGGCGAAGCTGACCCAGCAGGCGTGCATCAGGGCCGCGACCGCCTTGTCCTCGTCGCTGACCACACTCATCGGCGTGCGGCGGCCCCAATACTCCCAGACGTAGGGGATCTCGGCGGCGTGGGCGGCGGACTTGACGCCGGGCCGCATCCGCGTGGCCACGTAGGAGAAGTGGTAGAGCCAGGCCGGCTTGCCCGGCGCGGCCTCCGCGGCGATCCAGCGGGCCGGGGCGCCGAACACCTTGTCGTTGAAGATGGCGCGGGTGATCGCGTCGTCGCCAGTCGCCGCCTCGTCCTTATAGACCGCGCGCACCGGCTCGGTGATCGGGCCCATCCGGCCGGCCACCGGCCCCGCCCCCATCAGCGAGTCCTCGCCGGAGTTGAAGCCGATGATCAGCGGGACGTCGGCGAACCGGCCCGCCGCCAGCGCCTGGGTCGGGGTTTCGGTCAGCAGCCTGCCGTCGGTGAAGGGGCCGTAATTGCCCGGGATGGCGTTGATCTTCTCCCACGGGACCGCGCGCAGTTCGTCGGCGGTCGAGGCCGTGATGCCGGCCTTTTCCACCGAGGTCGCGTAGGTCTTCTCCTTCGCCGCCAGGGTCGAGGGCTCGAACCAGCCCAGGCCGGATTCCACGATGGCTTTCTGATAGAGACCCTTGGCGGCGGGCGACGCCAGGATCGCCAGCGTGCTCATGCCGCCCGCGGACTCGCCGAAGACGGTGACGTTCTTCGGGTCGCCGCCGAAGGCCGCGATGTTCTTCCGCACCCACTTCAGCGCCGCGATCTGGTCCATCAGGCCGAAGTTGCCGGTGGGCTGCGCGCCCGCGTCCCGGGTCAGCGCCGGGTGGGCGAAATAGCCCAGCGGCCCCAGCCGATAGTTGATGGTGACGATCACCACGCCGTCGCGGGCGAAGTTCTGGCCGTCGTAGATCCAGCCCGCGCCGGTCCGGTGGCTGCCGCCGTGGATCCAGACCATCACCGGAGCGCGTTTCGCCCCCTTCGGCGCGAAGACGTTGAGCTGCAGGCAGTCCTCGCTCATCGGCCCGTTGGCGCCGCCCGAGTTCGGCGTGCCGTCGGCGTTCATCGGCTGCGGGCACGAAGGGCCGTTCTTCGTGGCGTCGCGCGCGCCCGACCACGTCGCGGCCGGCTGCGGCGGCGCCCAGCGCAGCTTGCCGACCGGAGCCGCGGCGAACGGGATGCCACGGAAGATGTTGGCCCGTTCGGTAGCCTCGCCGACGAGCACGCCGCCCTCGACATTGGCCTTCGCGGGGGTCTGGGCATGAGCGGCGCCCGCCGCCAGCCACGCCGTCGCCGCGATCACCGCCAGCCGCATCCCGAGCCTCCCGCTTGCCAGACGCGGATTTAGGCCCGGTTTCCCCACTGGCCGCAACCGGCCGCCGGACGGCCTATTCGCCGGCGGGCAGTGTGCCGGCGACGCCGTCCTTCGCCGCCCCGTTCGCTTGCGGCGTCCGCAGCGCGGCGGTGAGGCCGTCGACGCCGGCGCCGTTCAGGCCGATCTCGGCCAGGAGCTGGTCCACCAGGGGCGCCTGGGCGCGATACCGCAGGGCGCTGGTGACCACATTGTCCGCCAGGTTGCCGCCGTTCCCGCCGTCGCCGCCCGAGCCGCCGCCGGGGTTCAGGCCGTCCACCTGGACGATCCTGATGGAGTCGATCGCCTCCATCGGCTTCACGGTCTCGGCGATGATCCGGTCCAGATTCTCGATCAGGCTGAGCTTGATCCGAAGCGCGATCTGCTCGGCCGAGAGCACGTTCGCCGCCTCGTTGACCGCCTTCTGGCCCACGGCGTCGACGTCGTAGCGCACCCGGTCGGCCTCGGCGGCGAGGCGGACGGCGTCGGCCGTGGCGGTCGCCTGGATCTTGACCTTGTCCGCCTCGGCCTTGGCCTGCTCGCGGACGGCGTCGGCGCGGTCCGTCGCGGCGGCCTTCTCGGCCTCGGCGGCCACCCGGATGGCGATGGCTTCGCGTTCGGCCTCGCGGGACGCCTCGATGAGCTCGATCGCCTTCTGCCGCTCGGCGGCTTCGCGCTCGCGGGCCGTGACGACCCGTTCCTCGGCCGAGACCGCCAGGGCGCGGGCCTCGTCGGCCTGGGCCTGCGCCTCGGACTGGGCGCGCGACTTCTCGGCCACGGCGATGGCGCGGTCCTGCTCGGACAGCTCCACGGCCTTGGCCTTCTCGACCTCGCGCTCCTGGATCTGCTGCTCCATGGCGATCCGCTCCTGGGCGACGGCGCGGTCGGCTTCGATCTTGGCCTGCTGGATCTGGCGCTCGGCCTCGATCTTGGCCGCTTCGGCGGCGCGGCTGTTGGCCGCCTGCTCACGGGCCACCTCGGCGGCCTGCAGGGCGCGGCGGATCTCCAGCTCACGCTGCTGCTCCAGGCGCGCGTACTCCTCGTCGCGGCTGATGGTCAGGGTCTGCCGCTCGGTCTCCAGGTTCTTGTTCTTGATCTGGACCAGAGTGTCCTGCTCGATGTCGTTGCGCAGCTTCTTGCGCAGCTCGATCTCCTCGGTGAGCCGCGTCAGGCCCTCGGCGTCGAAAGCGTTGGAGGGGTTGAAGAATTCCATGGCCGTCTGGTCGAGGCCGGTCAGGGACACGCTCTCCAGTTCCAGGCCGTTCTTCAGCAGGTCCTCACTGGAGACCTGCTGCACCTTCTGGACGAAGTGGGTCCGCTGCTCGTGCAGCTCGGTCATGGTCAGCTCGGCGGCCACCGAGCGCAGGGCGTCCACGAACTTGCCCTCCACCAGTTCCTTGAGTTGTTCCGGCTGCATGGTGCGCAGGCCCAGGGTCTGGGCGGCGGCGGAAATGGCGTCCGAGCTGGGCTGCACCCGCACATAGAACTCGGCCAGCACGTCCACGCGCATGCGGTCCTTGGTGATCAGCGCCTGTTCGTTGTTGCGCTCCACCGCCAGGCGCAGGGTGTTCATGTTGACCGGAATGGTCTCGTGGAAGACAGGGAGCACGAGGGCTCCGCCGTTCATCACCACCTTCTCGCCGCCGAAGCCGGTGCGGACGAAGGACACCTCCTTGGACGCCCGCTTGTAGAGCCTCGCCACGATGAGGCCCATGATCAGCAGGGCGGCGAGGCCGACGCCGGCCAGGATCAGGATGTCGAGAACGGGCGTAAGCATAGGTTTTCCCCCAGGAAACTAGACGCGGGCGTCCCGCAGGGCGGCGACGCCGCGGATCGCGAAGAAGGTGGCGCCGGCCCGTCGCACCAGGATGACGTTCTCGCCCTGGGCGAAGGTCTCGTCGGCGGTGTCGGGCTCGACCATGACGTAGTGGGGCTGGCCGTGGGCGTCGCGCGTGCGCGCCTGGGCGGGCGAGCCGGGCGCGGCCTCGCCGGTGACGATCACGGCGATGCGGCCGACCAGGGTGTCCCGGTCGACGGCGGAGGTTTCCTCGGTGGGCAGCAGGCGGGCGATCCATCGGCCGGCGGTCCGGGTCGCGGGGAAGGCGCAGGCCACGGCGACGGGCGACGCCAGGAACCACGGGGCCGGCTGGCCCATCACCGCGGCGACCAGCCGCTGCAGGACCAGGCCGGCGAGGCCGAAGCTGCACAGGAACACGACCAGCAGCAGGAGCAGGGGCAGGCGGCCCAGGTTGAGCCACTGGAGCAGCGAGGCGTCGGCGTCACCGTCGGCGTCGGGGACCAGGCCGCCGCCCAGGCCGGCCAGCTCGGCCACGCCGATCAGCAGCATCAGGGCCAGGGCCGCGACGAAGGGCAGGTTGTCGCCCGCCAAGAGGAAACCCAGCATACGCCTAAACGCGCCCCACGCCCTAGTTGAGGGAGTCATAGGTGCATCCGAGGCGTTTGTAATCAGGCCAGTTTCGCCGCGCCTCGGAACTTGACTCCTGCGTTCGGGCTTCTAGAACAAAGATGGAACAAAAGGAGTCCCAAAGCCATGTCCGATTTTCGCGGCATGCGGCTCGCCGCGATGCGAGCGAAGATCTCCGCCATCGAGAGCGGCGGGCGGGCGGACGCGGGCGTGCTGCCGTTCGGCGCGGCGGAGGTGGATGGGCGGCTGCCCGGGGGCGGCCTGCCGCTGGGGCGCTGGCATGAGATCACCGGGGCGGGGTTGGAGACCGAGACCTCGGCCGCGCCGGCGGCGTTCGCGGCCCTGGCGGCGGCGCCCCTGGCCCGCAAGGGCGAGGCCGTGTGGGTGTTGCGCCGCGACGACCTGTGGGCGCCGGGGCTGGCCGGCCTGGGCTTCCCGCCCGACCGGCTGATCCAGGTCTGCGCCCGCGACGAGGCCGAGACCCTGTCGGTGATGGAAGACGCCCTGGCCACGGTCGGCGTCTGCGCCGTCTTCGGCGAGGTGGAGGCCGTGGACCTCACCGCCGGCCGGCGGCTGCAGCTGGCCTGCGAGAAGCGCGGCGCCACGGGGTTCGTGATCAAGCGGCGGCCCTTCGGCGGGACGGGCAAGGCCGAGGCCGCGGGCTCGGTGGCCGCCAGCCGGTGGCGGGTGGCCTCCGCCCCCTCCGAGCCGCCGGTCGGCGAGTTCGGCCTGGGCGCGCCGCGCTTCCACGTGGCGCTCGAACGCTGCCGGGGCGGCCGCACCGGCGAATGGATCCTCGAGGCCCAAGCGGCCTATTCCTGGGAGGCCGGCGATGTCGCGCATCCTCTGCGCCTGGTCGCCGACCTGGGCGATCGCGAACTGGCGCCGGCGAGCGAACGCCGAGCAGCCTAGCGCTCCCTCCACCGCGTTCCGCGGTCCCCCTCCCCCTATAGGGGAGGAGAAACCAAGGCTGCGACCCTCCTCTCCTCCCCCCAAGGGGGAGGGGGACCATGCGCAGCATGGTGGAGGGGGGCTGCCGCCCTTGGCCCTGATCGAGACCGTCCGTCAGGTCCGCCGGCTCTCCGCGGTCAGCCCCGAGGCGGCGGAGCTGGGCCTCCATGTGGGCCAGAAAGCCACCGACGCCATGGCGCTGGTCCCGGAGCTGACCACCGCCGAGGCCGAGCCGGACGCCGACGCCCTGGCCCTGACGGCGCTGGTGGACTGGTGCGTACGCTTCTCGCCGGCGGTGGCGGCCGACCGCCCGGACGGCCTGTTCCTCGACATCTCGGGCGTCGCTCACCTGTGGGGCGACGAGGCCGGGCTAATGGCCGACTTCCGGGAGCGACTGGCCGGCAACGGCCTGCCGTTCCGCCTGGCCATCGCCGACACGCCGGGGGCGGCCTGGGCGCTGGCGCACTACGGCCGGGACGGGACCATCGCGCCCCCGAACGGCCAGGTCGAGCTGATGCAGCCCCTGCCGCCCGCGGCCCTGCGCCTGGACCCCGAGGCGGCCGCCCAGATCGAGCGGCTGGGCCTGCGCCGGCTGGGTCAGCTGATGGAGATCCCGCGCGCGCCGCTGGGCCGCCGGTTCGGCGCGGCGACGCTGGACCGCCTGGACCAGGCGCTGGGTCGCTCGGCCGAGGCCCTGGCCTTCCGCCGCCCGCCGACGCCGTGGATCGCGCGCCTGGCCTTCTTCGAGCCGATCAGCGCGCCCGACGACATGGCGCGCGTCACCGAGGACGTCACCGCCAAGCTGTGCGCCCGCCTGGAGACGGAAGGGCAGGGCGGCCGGCGCTTCGAGGTCGCCTTCCACCGGGTGGACGGCAAGGCGCTCACCGTCGCCGTGGGCCTGTCGCTGCCGGGCCGCGACGCACGCCGCATCGCGCGGCTGTTCCAGCCCAGGCTGGAGACTGTCGATCCCGGCTTCGGCGTCGAGTCCGTGACCATCGCCGCCTATGCGGTCGAGCCGGTCGGCGGCCGCCAGGTCCGTATCGAGGCGGGGCTGGACGCGGCGGTGGAGGACGGCTTGGCGCCCCTGGTCGACCGCCTGACCAACCGGCTGGGTCCCTGCGCGGTCTGGCGCGCCGCGCCCTTCGAGAGTCACGTGCCCGAACGGTCGGTGACCCGCGAGCCGCCGCTGGGCGCGCCGGCCAGCGAGGCCCGCCCCTGGGACCGCGAGGCGCCGCGGCCCATCCGCCTGTTCCGCCGCCCCGAGCCGCTGGAGGGGGTGATCGCCCTCACCCCCGACGATCCGCCCAGCCAGTTCCGCTGGCGCGGCCGCCTGCACCGCATCCGTCGCGCCGAGGGGCCGGAACGGATCGGCGAGGAGTGGTGGAAGGGCGACATCGGCGACGTCTCGGTGGCCCACGTCCGCGACTACTACCGGGTGGAGGACGCCGACGGCGGCCGCTTCTGGCTGTTCCGGGCCGGCCTCTACCAGGGGAACGAGCCGGCCAAATGGTGGCTGCACGGACTGTTCGCATAAGGAGCCCGGATGAAACCCAAGATCAGCCTCATCACCTTCGGCGTCCGCGACCTGGAGCGGATGATCGCCTTCTATCGGGACGGCCTCGGCTTCCCGCTGCACAACTACACGCCCGGCGACGACATGGTCATGTTCAAGCTGGAGGGGACGTGGCTGGGCCTGTTCCCGCGCGACGAACTGGCCAAGGACGCCACGATCTCCGCCGAGGGCTCCGGCTTCAGCGGTGTCGCCATCGCGCACAACGAGCCGTCGAAGGAGGACGTCGACCGCGCGTTCGCCGAGGCGCTGGCCGCCGGCGCGACGGCGGTGAAGCGGCCCGAGGACGTCTTCTGGGGTGGTTACTCCGGCTATTTCGCCGACCCCGAGGGCAACCTCTGGGAGGTGGCCTTCAACCCATTCACCGACCTCGCATGACCCGCTACGCCGAGCTCCAGGCCACCACCAACTTCTCGTTCCTGCGCGGGGCGTCGCATCCGTGGGAGCTGGTGGTCGGCGCGGATGCGCTGGGGCTCGAAGCCGTGGGAATCTGCGACCGCAACAGCCTGGCGGGCGTGGTGCGGGCGTGGCGGCAGATGAAGGACCTGAACGACGGCGGCTCCCGCATCCGGGCGCTGACCGGCTGTCGCCTCGACTTCGCCGACGAGACGCCCAGCCTGCTCGTCTACCCCGCGGATCGGGAAGCCTACGGCCGCCTGACCTCCCTGCTCACCGCCGGCCAGCGGCGGGAGGAGAAGGGCGGCTGCGAGCTGCACTGGGAGGATTTCCTGCAGCACGCCGAGGGACAGCTGGTGCTGGTGGTCCCGCCCGAGCGGCTGGACCAGGCCTTCGAGGGCGACCTGCGGCGGATCCGCGGGGAGCTGCCCGACGTCTGGCTGGCGGCCGCCCGCCGCTATGGCGCTCGCGACCTGCATCGCCTCGCGCGCCTGGACGGGCTGGCCCAGGCGTCCGGGATCCCGATGGTGGCGACCAACGACGTCCTCTACCACGGGCCCGAGCGGCGCCCGCTGCAGGACGTGCTCACCTGCATCCGCGAGACCTGCACGATCCACGAGGCCGGCCTGCGCCTGGCGGCCAACGCCGAACGGCACCTGAAACCGCCGGAGGAGATGGCGCGCCTGTTCGCGAAGTTCCCCGGCGCGGTCGAGCGCAGCGCGGAGATCGCCGACCGGATCGGCTTCGATCTCGGCCAGCTTCAATACGAATACCCCGACGAACCCGTGCCCCCCGGCAAGACCGCCATCCAGCATCTGCGCGACCTGGCCTGGGCGGGCGCCGAGTGGCGCTTTCCCGACGGCGTGCCGGAGAAGGTGCGCGAGACGGTGGCCCATGAGCTCGATCTCATCGAGGAGCTCAAGTTTCCCAACTACTTCCTGACGGTCCACGACATCGTGCGCCACGCCCGCGACGAGCTGGGGATCCTCTGCCAGGGGCGCGGCTCGGCCGCCAACTCCTGCGTCTGCTTCTGCCTCGGGGTGACCGCGGTCGACCCGACCAAGGAGGACCAGGACCTCCTGTTCTCGCGCTTCATCTCGCGCAACCGCGGCGAACCGCCGGACATCGACGTCGACTTCGAGCACGAGCGGCGCGAGGAGGTGATGCAGTACGTCTACAAGCGCTATGGCCGCCACCGCGCCGCCATCGTCGCCACCGTCATCCACTACCGCCCGCGGATGGCGATCCGCCAGGTGGGCAAGGCGCTGGGCCTCACTGAGGACATCACCGCGGCGCTGGCGAACACCGTCTGGGGCAGCTACGGCGACAGCGTCCCCGACGAGCATATCCGGCAGACGGGGATCGATCCGGACGCCCCCGAGATCCGCCGCGCCACGGCGCTGGCGCAGGAGCTGCTGGGCTTTCCGCGCCACCTCTCGCAGCACGTGGGCGGCTATGTCCTGACCCAGCGCCGGCTGGACGAGACCGTCCCCATCGGCAACGCCGCCATGGAGGACCGCACCTTCATCGAGTGGGACAAGGACGACATCGACGCCCTGGGCCTGATGAAGGTCGACGTCCTCGCACTCGGCATGCTGACCGCCCTGAAGCGCTCCTTCGACCTCCTGCCACCGCTCGAGGACGGGACGGTCATCACCGACGTCGCCCACATCCCGCAGGGCGACAAGGCGGTCTATGACATGCTCTGCCGGGCCGATTCCGTCGGGGTCTTCCAGGTGGAGAGCCGGGCGCAAATGTCGATGCTGCCCCGGCTGAAGCCGCAGAAGTTCTACGACCTGGTCATCGAGGTGGCGATCGTCCGGCCGGGCCCGATCCAGGGCGACATGGTGCATCCGTACCTGAAGCGGCGGGACGGAATCGAACCCGTCGAATACCCCTCGCCGCATCCCGCGCATGGAGACAAGGACGAGCTCAGGGCCATCCTGGAGAAGACCAAGGGGGTGCCGCTCTTCCAGGAACAGGCCATGCGGGTCGCCATCGTGGCGGCGAAGTTCACGGACGACGAGGCCGACAAGCTGCGGCGCTCCATGGCGACGTTCCGCCATGTGGGCACCATCGGCACGCACGGCGAGATGTTCGTAAAGGGCATGGTCGATCGTGGCTACGACGCCGCGTTCGCCGAGCGGTGCTTCAAGCAGATCGAGGGGTTCGGCTCGTACGGCTTCCCGGAGAGCCACGCGATCAGCTTCGCGATCTTGGTCTACGCTTCCGCCTGGGTGAAGCATCACCACCCCGACGCCTTCCTGGTGTCGCTGCTGAACAGCCAGCCGATGGGGTTCTACCAGCCGGCCCAACTGGTCCGGGATGCGAAGGAGCACGGGGTGGAGGTGCGGCCGCCTGACGTGATGTTCAGCGACTGGGACTGCACGGTCGAGGCGAAGGACGACCCCCGCGAGCGCCTGCGGCCGGTGCGGCTGGGCCTGCGGCAGATCAAGGGGTTCAAGAAGGACGACGCCGAGGCCCTGGTCGAGGCGCGGGCCGCCGGCGCCGACAGCATCGAGGCCTTCGCCCGCCAGGCCCGCCTTTCCCGCCGCGCGCTGGAGCTGCTGGCCGAGGCCGACGCCTTCCGCAGCCTGGGCTTCCCCCGACGCGAGGCGCTGTGGGCGGTGAAGGGGCTGTCGGGCGAGTGGGGGGCGGAGAAGCATGCGCCGCTGCTGCTGCGCCAGAGCCTGAAGGAGGCCCAGGTCGAGCTGCCGTTCATGAGCCTGCCGCAGCATGTGGCCGAGGACTACCGGACCACCAGCCTGTCGCTGAAAGACCACCCGGTCCGCTTCTTCCGCGAGGAGCTGATCCGCCAGAAGGTCGTGCCCTGCGCGGCGCTGAAGACCGTGCGCGACCGCCGTCGGCTGTCGGTGGGCGGGCTGGTGCTGGTGCGCCAGCGGCCGGGCACCGCCAAGGGCGTGGTGTTCATGACGCTGGAAGACGAGACCGGCATCGCCAACATCGTGGTCTGGCGCGACGCCTTCGAGGCGCACCGCCGGCTGGTGATGACTTCGGCCTTCCTGATCGTCCACGGCCAGGTGCAGAGGGAGGGCGAGGTGGTCCACGTGGTCGCCGAACGCTTCACCGACCTCTCGGGCCGGCTTTCGGAGCTGCGCGAAGACCGGGGCGAGATCGCCGCCCACTCCAAGGTCACCGGCCGCCTGATCCGCAGCCGCGACTTCCACTGAGCCTGCGATTTTGTGGAACGTGTTGTCGGAGTAGGCTGACCTCGAGCGTCCTTTGGGGTGGGAGGTGACCAGATGGCGCAAGCGATCCAACTGCTCGTGGGCACCCGCAAGGGCGCCTGGATCTACCGCAGCGACACGGGCCGGGAGGCCTGGTCTGTGGAGGGTCCGATGTTCCTGGGCCAGATCGTCAACCACTTCGTCCGCGACCCGCGAGACGCCCGCACCCTGCTGATGGCGGCCTCGACCGGCCACCTGGGCCCGACGATCCTGCGCTCCACCGACGGCGGAGCGACCTGGATCGAGGCCAAACGGCCGCCGGCGTTCCCGAAGGGCGACCCCCACGGTCGCTCGGTGGACCACTCGTTCTGGCTGGAGCCCGGCCACGCCGACGAGCCCGGCGTCTGGTGGGCCGGCGTCTCGCCGCCGGGGCTGTTTCGCAGCGCCGACGGCGGCGACACCTGGGACAGCGTCGAAGGCCTGAACCAGCATCCGCGGGTGATGGACTGGTTCCCGCCCGAGGGCGGCACGCCGGACGGGGCGATCCTCAACCAGGTCCTGGTCGACCCGCGCGACGCCCGGCACATGTATCTGGCCACCTGTTCGGCGGGGGTTCTGGAGACGACCGACCAGGGCGCCAGCTGGCGGCCGCTGAACCAGAACGTCCGCTGCGACTTCCTGCCGGACCCCTATCCGGAGTTCGGCCAGGACAGCCACTTCGTGGCCCTCGCCCCCACCGATCCCGACAGGCTCTGGCAGCAGAACCACTGCGGCATCTACCGCCTGGATCGGCCGGGCGAACGCTGGGACCGCATCGGCGAGCAGATGCCCAAGGACGTGGGCGACATCGGCTTCACTATCGTGCCGCACGCCCGCGACCGCGACACCGCCTGGGTCTGGCCCATGGACGGCACCGAGGTCTGGCCGCGCACCAGCCCCGGCGGCCGGCCCGCAGCGTATCGCACGCGCGACGGCGGCGCCTCGTGGGAGCGGCAGGACCGTGGTTTTCCGACGGAGCAGGGCTGGTTCACGGTCAAGCGCCAGGCGTTCTGCGCCGACCGCGCCGATCCGCTGGGCCTCTACATCGGCACGACCGGCGGCGAGATCTGGATGAGCGGCGACGAGGGTGAGAGCTGGCGTCAGATCGCCGCCCACCTGCCGGAAATCTACTCCGTGGTGGCGGTCGAGGCCGCATGATCCGTGTTTCGATCCCCTCGCAGCTCATCGCCTACACCGACGGCGCGACGCGGGTGGAGGCCGAGGGCGCGACCGTGGGCGGGGTGCTGGACGATCTGGACCGGCGCTATCCCGGCCTGAAGTTCCGGGTGATCGACGAGCAGGACCGCATCCGCCGGCACATGCGGATCTTCCTGGGACAGGATGAGGCGAGACGCGTCGACGCCCCCGTCCGCGACGGCGGCGAACTGCTGATCTTCGGCGCCCTGTCGGGCGGCTAAAGCGCCATGACGCCCTTCTTCGGGGTCGCCGTGCCGCAGGTGACGGCGCTCAGCGGCGCGCCGGCGGCCACCAGCGCCTCGCGGCGGCCGGCGGGCGTGGTGCGGATCTGGGCCTCCTCGAACGGCAGCAGGTCGGCGAAGGCCGGGTGGGCCAGGGCGCGGGCCACATAGGCCGCCGTCTTCGGCCAACGTTCGGTGTCGACCTTGAACCGCGCGAAGGCGGCGTTGCGGAAGAAGGTGGCGATGGAGATGTCGGCCAGGCCAATGTCGCCGAACAGGAAGCCGTCCGCGGGGACCTGGCGCTCCAGATAGTCCAACACCGCGGGCGCGTCCTCGGCCAGGGTCTTCTCAGCGCGGGCCTTGTCGCCCTTCTCGCCCCAGACCGCCGGGTGGACGACCAGCGGGTAGAACAGACCCCAGATGAACACGTCGCCCATGCGGCTGTCGGCGAACTCCTCCAGCCAGCGGGCCCGGGCGCGATCCTTGGGGTCGGCCGGCAACAGCGGCCGGTCCGGATAGGCCTCGTCCAGGTAGGCGCAGATCACCGAGCTGTCGCAGAGCGACAGGTCGCCGTCGACGAGCACCGGGATGCGCCGCAGCGGGCTCATCCGCTCGAACTCGTCGTCGCCGAAGAAGGGGGTGATCGGGTCGATCTCGTAGCTCAGCCCCTTGAGATTGAGGCAGGCCAGGACCTTACGGACGTAGGGCGAAACGTAGCTGCCGATGATCTTCATTGGGGCCTCCCGAAGCCTTTCCACTTAGGTGCGATGGAAGGCTTCGGGCGGCAATGGTCAGTCGATCAGAACCGGAGTACGCGGGCTTCCTTCACGTGCGGCAGGCCCTGGATCTTGGCCAGCAGCGTCTCGGACGGCTCCTGGTCCACGCCCACGAGGGCGATGGCGTCGTCGCCGGCGTCGATGCGGCCCAGGTTGAAGGTGGCGATGTTCACGCCCGCCTCGCCCAGCAGGCCGCCCAACGCGCCGATGAAGCCCGGCTTGTCCAGGTTGTTGACGTAAAGCATGCGCGGCGAGAACGGCGCGTCCAGCTCCATGCCCTTCACCTCGACCACCCGCGGCGCGCCGGCCAGGACGGAGCCGGCGAAGGAACGCTTGCCCTTCTCGGTGGTGACGGTGATCCGCACCAGGCTCTCGTAGATCGGCGAATTCTCCTGCCGGCTCTCCGAGACCGTGACGCCGCGCTCCTTCGCCACCGCCGGCGCCGAGACCATGTTGATCTCGGCCAGCATCGGCCGCAGCACGCCGGCCAGCGCCGCGGCGCTGAGCGGCTTGGTGTTGAGCTTGGACACCTCGCCTTCGAAGGCGATGTCCACGGCCTTGATGCCGTAGTCCAACATCTGGCCGGCGAGCGCGCCAAGCTTCTCGGCCAGGGCCACGTAGGGCTTCAGGCGCGGGGCTTCCTCGGCGGTGACCGAGGGGCTGTTCAGGGCGTTGGTGACGGCGCCGGTGAGCAGGTAGTCGCTGATCTGTTCGGCGACCTGCAGCGCGACGTTTTCCTGCGCCTCGTTGGTGGAGGCGCCCAGGTGGGGCGTGGCCACGAGATTGGGCGCGCCGAACAGCACGTTCTCCTTGGCCGGCTCCTGGGTGAACACGTCGAAGCCCGCGCCGCCGATGTGACCGCTTTCCAGGCCCGCGCGCAGCGCCGCCTCGTCGACAAGGCCGCCGCGGGCGCAGTTGATGATCAGCACGCCCTTCCTGGTCTTGGCCAGGTTCTCCGCCGACAGGATGTTGCGGGTCTTGTCGGTGAGCGGGGTGTGCAGGGTGATGATGTCGGCGCGCGACAGCAGCTCCTCCAGCTCCACCTTCTCCACGCCCATCTCGACGGCGCGTTCCGGCGACAGGAAGGGGTCGTAGGCCACCACCTTCATCTTCAGGCCCAGGGCCCGGTCGGCGACGATGCCGCCGATGTTGCCGGCGCCGATCAGGCCCAGGGTCTTGGCGTAGAGCTCGACGCCCATGAAGCGGTTCTTCTCCCACTTGCCGGCCTGGGTGGAGACATCGGCGGCGGGGAGCTGGCGGGCGAGCGCGAACATCAGGGCGATGGCGTGCTCGGCGGTGGTGATCGAGTTGCCGAAGGGCGTGTTCATCACGACGACGCCAGCGGCGGTGGCCGCAGGGATGTCGATGTTGTCCACGCCGATGCCGGCGCGGCCGATCACCTTGAGCTTCTTGGCGGCGGCGATGACGTCCTTGTTCGGCTTGGTGTCCGAGCGGACGACAAGACCGTCATAGTCGCCGATCACAGCGATCAGTTCGTCCTTGGACAGGCCGGTCTTGATGTCGGTGTCGACACCGCGCTGCTTGAAGATGTCGACGGCGGCGGGGCTCAGGCTATCGGCGATGAGAACGCGGGGCATGGTGAATCTCCTCGGGGAGCGCCCTCCCGGCCCGGCCGGGAGGGGAATGTGTCAGGGTGTGCGGAGGTGAGCCGCGCCTAGGCGGCTTGCAGGTCGGCGGCGACGGAGGCGAAGGCCCAGTCGAGCCACGGGGTCAGGGCGTCGACATCCGAGGTCTCGACCGTGGCGCCGCACCAGATCCGCAGACCGGGAGGGGCGTCGCGGTAGCCGCCGACGTCGAGGGCCACGCCCTCCTTTTCCAGCACCGAGGCCAGCTTCTTGGCGAAGTCGGCCTGGGCGTCCGCCGAGAGGCCGGTGATCCGCGGATCGACGACCTTCAGGCACACCGAGGTGTTGGAGCGCGTCGCCGCGTCCTCGGCCAGGAAGGCCACCCAGTCGGTCTTGGCGACCCAGGCGTCCAGCACGGCGAGGTTGGCGTCGGCGCGGCGCTTCATCTCGGTGAAGCCGCCGATGGACGCCGCCCACTTCAGCGCATCCACCGCGTCCTCGACGGCCAGCATCGAGGGTGTGTTGATCGTGGCGCCCTCGAACAGGTCGAGCGTGACCTTGCCGCCCTTGGTCATGCGGAACAGCTTCGGCATGGGCCAGGCGGGGGTGTGGCTCTCGAGCCGGGCGACTGCGCGGGGCGACAGGATCAGGACGCCGTGCGCGGCCTCGCCGCCCAGGGCCTTCTGCCAGGAGAAGGTGACCACATCGAGCTTGGCCCAGTCGAGGTCCTGGGCGAAAGCGGCCGAGGTGGCGTCGCAGATCGTGACACCTTCACGGTCGGCGGCGATGAAGTCCGCGTTCGGGACGCGGACGCCCGAGGTGGTGCCGTTCCAGGTGAAGACCAGGTCGGCGTCCTTGCGGACCTTAGTGAGGTCGGGAAGCTTGCCGTACGGCGCGTCCAGCACCTCGGCCTCGAGCTTCAGCTGCTTGGTGACGTCGGTCACCCAGTCCTTCCCGAAGCTTTCGAAGGCCAGCAGCTGGACCGGCCTGGGCCCCAGCAGCGACCACAGGGCCATCTCGACGGCCCCGGTGTCGGAGCCGGGCACGATGCCGACGAGGTAGTCGTCGGGCACGCCCAGCACCTCGCGGGTGCGGTCGATGGCTTCCTTCAGGCGCGCCTTGCCCAACTTCGACCGATGCGAGCGGCCGAGGACGGCGTTGCTGAGGTTTTCGGGATTCCATCCGGGGCGCTTGGCGCACGGGCCGGAAGAGAACTCGGGACGAGCCGGGCGCATGGCCGGCTTCGGCGGGGTAGTCATAGCGATGTCTCCCATCCTTGCAGATGAGCAGCGCTCCGTTGGGGGAGCGTGGCCCGCGGGCCAAAGGCCCTCGTTCTTGCTGCGGCGCAAGAGAAACTTTTCTAACGGGGTGTGAAGGCCGGCTATCGCCAAGGGAAGCTTGGCCTCGGCTGCGACGATGTGATCCAAGCGCGGCATGGAGAGAGGCAAGGCGTTCGATTGGCTGGTGCTGGCCGTCCTGGTGGCGATCTGGGGCTCGGGCTTCGCGGCGCTGAAAATCGCCACCGCCCACATCACGCCCGTCTGGAACAGCGCGGCGCGCATCGCCATCGCCGTGGTCACCCTGGCGGTCGTGATGGCCGTCCAACGCCAGCGGCTGCCGCCGCTCAGCCATCCCGCGTGGCGGGCCTATGCGGTGATCGGCTTCTTCGGCATGGCGTTCCCGTTCGTGCTGTTCGCATTCGCCTCGCAGCGCCTGCCCTCGGCCATCGTGGCGATCTGCAACGGCGCCTCGCCGATCTTCACCGGCTTGCTCGCCCACCTGTTCATCGGCGGCGGCGACCGGCTGAGCGGCCGCAAGGCGGCGGGCGTGGGGCTGGGCTTTGCGGGCCTGGTGACCCTGGTCGCCCCGCGGCTGGCGCAGGGCGTGACGGTGGAGACGCTGGCGCTGGCGGCGGCGCTGTTCGGTGCGGCCATGTACGCCATCTCCAACATCGTGACCCGTCGGGCGCCGACCGTGCCCTCGACGGCCGGCGCCCTGATGCTGTGCCTCTGGGCGCTGGTGTTCGCCGGTGCGGCCGCCGCGGCGCTGGAACCGCCGCCGCCCTGGCCGCCGCTGTCGTCGCTGCTGGCGGTCATCGCGCTGGGCGTCTTCTCCACGGGGCTCGCGACCGTGGGCTATGTGTTCCTGATTCAGCGGCGGGGGCCGCTGTTCATGTCCATGTCGATCTACCTGGCGCCGTGCCTGGCCACCCTGCTCGGCATGGCCGCGCTGGGCGAGCGGCCCGGCTGGCCGGCCTTCGCGGCGCTGGCCCTGATCCTGTCCGGCGTGGCGCTGGTGACGGTGACGCCGCGGTTGCGGGCCTAAGCCCGGGCCGCGAGGCTGCGGCGACGCCAGGCCACCGCCGTGCCGATGATCAGGCACCAGACGATGGCGCTGAAGTTGATGTTGTTGATCAGGGCGTGGAGATAGTCGGTCTCGGCCCGGCCGGTCACGATGTAGTAGGCGTGCAGGGCGAACTGGGCCGCGTAGAGCAGCATGACGACGCCCATCCAGGCGGCCGCGTAGCGCAGGGTGATGGCCAGCAGCACGGCGGCCGACAGGCCGTCGTTGGCGAAGCGCAACATGTCCTGGTACGGCCCCAGCGCCTCGGCCACGATCACGCCGAGCGCCAGGTTGGCGGCGACGACCCCGGCGCCCACGCGCTCGGGCAGCCCGCCCTTCCACGTGGCGAACACGACGCCGCATATTGCGAACGCCATCAGCAGCTGAACGATCGGCGACGTGGGCATGTCAGAGCGCGCCTGCTTGGCCTAGAGGCGCACAGATCCCTCGTCCATGGCAATGCTCTCGGGAATTTCGGCCTTCCGCTAGGCGGCGGCGCGCGCCCGCACGCGGCGTAGCCACGCCGTCAGGGTGCCGACGAGCAGCAGCGCCACGATGCTCAGCAGGTTGAGGTTGTTGAACACCGCGTGGAACCGGTCGGGCGCTCGCTCGGTCACGAAGTAATAGCCGTGCAGGGCGAATTGGGCGGCGTAGAGCAGCATCGCGCCGCCCAGCCAGAGGCTGCCGTACCGCAGGGTCGCGGCGAGCAGGGCCAGGGCGATGAGGCCGTCCCCGGCGAGATAGAAGATCGGCGCCAGCTCATCCGACAGGAACAACCCGACCAACACGCCGGCTGCGATGCCGGCGGCCACGACGGTGCCGCCGATACGCTCCGCCGCGCTCCCCTTCCACCAGGCGAGGGCGCAACTGGCGAGGACCAGTGCGAAGATGGCTTGTGCGATCGGTGACGTCGGCATGATTAAGCGCCCCTAATCTGAATTAGAGGCGCCCAACCAGTTAATCTATTGCAATGATCGTCGGGTAACCGACTGATCTGCGGCTCAGCCGACTTCGCGGAGCGTGGTGTGCTCGCGAACGGCGGCTTCCGGCTTGTCTTCGACACCCAGCATCTTCGTGCGGATGCCGAGGCGAAGCTTGGCTTCGTTCAGCTCGTTGTGCACGGCGACCATGGCGGTGCGAGCTTCGCTCAGCGCCTTCATGGCTTCCATCATCTTCACTTGCACGTCGTCGGCGAAAACCATCGACGTGTTGACGTCCTTGCGAGCCTTGAGCATTTCGCCCATCAGCTCCGCCGCCTCGACCAGAGCGCCGTCAACGGCGGCTTCGGTTTCGAACAGCTTCTTGGCCACACGCTTGGCCACGAAAACCTTATCCATGTGGATACACCCCTTTGCGTTACCCGACACTCGTTAAGGTAAAGCAAAGGTTACCCCGCACGCAATGGATTCAGTGGTTGTTAACCATGTTTTCCCCTGCGGCTAGTTGTAGCGTGGCGCCAAAGGCACAGTTTGAGTGGAGCGCTGTGAACTAACAGGTCCTGACGGAAGCGAAGCGTTAGGACTATCCGTCTATCCCTGAATGTATGAACCTGCCGGGTGATACGTCTGGAAAAGGGGCGCCGAAGGGCGTTGCCCCGACCGCGACGTTCCACGCGCGCGTCGCGGGCGTGGGACTCGTCACGACGGTCGTCGTGCTGGTAGCCGCGTGCCTCACCTTCATGCTCCAGCAGTGGGCGGTGGCCCGCACCCAGTCGCACAAGTTCCACGAAGGCCTGACCGAGATCGCCGCCCAAATGGCCGGCCCGTCGATGACGCCGGCCAACCGCATCCATCTCAGCCAGGCGATGGCGGCCGTGCAGGCCAGCAAGGACGTCGTCTCGGCGCGCGTGACGGACTCCGCCGGCCGCGAGCTGGCAAGCTATCGCAGCCGCGAGCCGGCCAAGGGCTCCACCGAGACCCTGACGCGCCCGGTGATGCTGGACGGCCGCCCGGTGGGCCAGTTCGCCATGACGGTGGCGCAGCCTTCTCTCACGCCGATGCTGCCCCAGTTCATCGCGCTTACCTTCGTGCTGCTGTTCGGCGGCGTGGGCGTGGCGCTCTTCCTGGCGCGCAGCCTGGCGCATCGGGTGATCCGGCCGGTGCAGAGCCTGTCGGACGCCATGCACGAGGTGGCCGCCGGCGGCAGCTTCACGCCCGTGAAGGTCGATGCGTCGGACGAGCTGTTCCAGAGCCTCACCGAGAGCTTCAACCACCTGCTGGGCAAGCTGGCCGAGCGCGAGGACGACCTGAAGGGCGCCATGCGCGAGCTGGAGCTGGCGCGCGACGCCGCCAACGCCGCCAACGTGCTCAAGACCCAGTTCCTGGCCAATATGAGCCACGAGATCCGCACCCCGTTGAATGGCGTGCTGGCGATGGCCGAGGTTATGGCCCTGGGCCAGCTGGACCAGGTGCAGCGCGATCGGCTGGACGTGATCCGCCGCTCGGGCGGCCTGTTGCTGGCCGTGCTGAACGACGTGCTCGACCTGTCGAAGATCGAGGCCGGCAAGCTGACCCTGTTCGAAGAGGACTTCGACGTCGAGGGCGCCGTCGAACAGGCGCGCGAGAACTTCGAGGTCATGGCCCGGTCGAAAGGCCTGTCGTTCGAGATCTCCGTGGCCGACGAGGCCAAGGGCTGGTGGCGCGGCGACGCCGACCGCCTGCGCCAGATCGTCGGCAACCTGCTGTCCAACGCCGTGAAGTTCACGCCGCAGGGCTCGGTCGGCGCCGAGGTCGGCATCGGGGCCGCGGGCGGCCTGCGCATCGTGGTCCGCGACACCGGCGTCGGCATCTCGCCCGAAAAGCTGCCCAGCCTGTTCGAGAAGTTCACCCAGGCCGACAACTCGGCCACCCGCCGGTTCGGCGGCACGGGCCTGGGCCTCGCCATCTGCCGCGAGCTGACCCAGATGATGGGCGGCTGCATCAACGTCGAAAGCCGCGAGGGCCACGGCTCCACCTTCACCGTCGAGCTGCCGCTGACCCGCGGCCGCCCGGCGTCGCTGCCGGCGACCGAGCCCGCCCAGGCGTCGGACGACGGCGACCTGCGCCTGCTGGCCGCCGAGGACAACCCGACCAACCAGCAGGTCCTGGCCGCCGTGCTGGGTTCGCTGGGCATCGAGGTGCACATCGTCCCGGACGGCAAGGAAGCGGTCGAGGCCTGGCGCACCGGCGCCTACGACCTGATCCTGATGGACATCCAGATGCCGGTCATGGACGGCATCACCGCTGCCTCCACCATCCGCGAGGCCGAGCGGACCAGCGGCCGGCGGCGCACCCCGATCGTGGCCCTGACCGCCAACGCCCTGACCCACCAGGTCGAGGAATACCTGGCGGTAGGCATGGACGCGCACGTGGCCAAGCCCATCGAGATCGCCAAGCTGTACGACGCGATCTCCTCGGTCCTGAACGCCGCCGCCA
>Ga0209257_1001100_pt1 | contig 35215 bp, 35 predicted proteins | sample AraplaCvi_mCL_r2_FD_184277 | JGI IMG/M metagenome (GOLD analysis project Ga0209257, IMG submission 184277) | Arabidopsis root microbial communities from North Carolina, USA - plate scrape MF_Cvi_mCL_r2 (SPAdes) (version 2) | ecosystem: Host-associated > Plants > Roots > Endosphere | place: USA...
CTCGCCAATGTGGATGCGCTCGGCACGCCGGTGCCCTGCTGCAATTTCATGGGCGGCCGCGAGTTCTCGCGTCTCACCAAGGGCCTGCACGGCTGCATCACCACCATGGACGATGTCGCGGCGGTGCTGGAGCAGGGGGCGCTGCTGGTCCCGCCGCTCGGCGATGACGGCGGGCCGTTCGACGGGCATCCGCTGGGCGGACCGGCGGGCGCGCCGACCGCGACCGACGAGCAGACGGTCGCCCGCGCCAGCGTCTATCTCGCGCTGATGACCGACTATTGCTTCGACCTGCTGCAGGCCAAGGGACCGGTGATCGTCGAAGGCAGCCTCACCGGCAATCACGCATTCCTCAATGCGCTGGCCTGCCTCCGGCGCGAGAACGGGGTGATGGTCTCCAGCGACGCGACCGGCACGGTCAGCGGCGCCGTCTTGCTGGCGGGGGATAGCATTCCGGAAGAGCCGGAGCCGGTCGCGCCGATCGATCTCCCGATGGCCGCATACAAGAAGGCTTGGCGGGAGGCGCTCCCCGCATGAACAATCTGCTCGAAGTCTCCGGCGTCTCGAAGTCCTTCGGTCCGGTGAAGGTGCTGAAGGGGATCAGCTTCGATGTCCGCCCCGGCGAAGTCCACGCGCTCTTGGGCGAGAACGGCGCCGGCAAATCGACCCTGATCAAGATCGTGGCCGGCGTGATCCTGCCCGACGAGGGCGAGGTGCGCCTTGAAGGCAAGGCCGTGCGCTTCTCAAGCCCGCGCGAGGCGGCAGCCCATGGCATCGCCACGGTCTATCAGGAGCTGCTGCTGTTCCCGGACCTGACCGTGGCCGAGAACATCTATCTCGGCCACGCGCCGAAGACCCGATGGGGCACGCTCGATTGGAACGCAATGCGGGCCGGTGCGCGGGCCTTGCTGGACGCGCTCGACAGCCCCGACCTTGACGTCGACACGCCCGTCGGCAAGCTCTCGGTTGCCAACCGGCAGAGGGTCGAGATCGCCAAGGCGCTGTCGCAGAACGCCAAGCTCGTCATCATGGACGAGCCGACCGCCGCCCTCGCCGATGCCGATGCGCGCAAGCTGATGGAAGTGGTGAAGCGGCTGCGCGACCGCGGCGTCGGAATCATCTATGTCTCGCACCGCCTGCCGGAGATCTTCGCGCTGGCCGATCGCGTGACCGTCCTGCGCGACGGCACCTATGTCGGCACCAGGCCGATCGGCGAGGTGAGCGAAAGCGATCTCGTCTCGATGATGGTCGGCCGCGCCATCGATCATCTCTTCCCCAAGGCCGAAACCACGCCGGGCGAAACGGTGCTCGAGGTGAAGAATCTCTGCTACCGCAACGTGGTGAAGGACATCAGCTTCACCTTGCGGGCCGGCGAGATCGTTGGCATCGCCGGCCTGGTCGGCTCCGGCCGCACGGAAACGGCGCTCACCATCTTCGGCATCACGCCGGCGACCTCCGGCGAGATCCGGATCGACGGCAAGCCGGTGACCATCTCCAGCCCGGACGATGCGCGCCGCCTGAAGATCGCCTATGTGCCGGAGGACCGCGGCCTGCAGGGCCTCATTCGCCCGCAGACCGTGCGGGAGAACGTCTCGCTGGCAATCCTCGACCGCATCGCCAAGGCCTTTGTCGTCGATCGCAGCCGCGAGGGCAGCCTCGCCCGGCAGGCGATCGAGCGATTCGGCATCCGCACCCGCGGGCCCGAGCAGCGGGTGAAGCAGCTCTCCGGCGGCAACCAGCAGAAGGTGGTGCTGGCGAAATGGGTCGCGACCGAGCCGCGCGTCCTCATCATGGACGAGCCCACCCGCGGCATCGATGTTGGCGCCAAGGCAGAGATCCACGCGCTGATGAGCCGCCTCGCGGGGCAAGGGCTCGCGGTGCTGATGATCTCCAGCGAGCTTCCCGAAGTCCTCGGCATGAGCGACCGCGTACTGGTGATGCGCGGCGGCCGCATCGTGGGCGAGTTCGACCACAAGGATGCGACGCCGGATGCCGTCGGCGCGGCGATGACCGCTGCCAAGCTCGGCGCCAGCCTGGAATCTGCCCCTCCCGGTTTGACGGGAGCGGCGGCATCATGACGGCGGAGACCATGACGCGGCCCATTCCGATCCGGCGCTGGAAGTCGGTCTTCGAGGCTTACGGCCAGGAGATCGTCATTCTCGGCGTCATCGTCCTGCTCTGCATCGGCGTCTGGCTCTACAATCCGCGCTTCCTCGGCGCCAACAACTTCCTCAGCATTTTTCACAGCAATGCCTATATCGCCATCGCCGCGATCGGCATGTCGCTGGTGATCATCTCCGGCAATATCGACGTCTCGGTCGGCTCGTTGATCGGCGTGCTCGGCACCATCGCCGGGACCATGGCCGTGAACGGCTATCCGATCATCTTCTGCTGGCTGGTGCCGATCCTGATCGGGATGGCGATCAATGCCGGGGTCGGGTTCCTGGTCGCCTATGTGAAGATTCCGTCTATCGTCGTGACCTTGGGCATGCTCTCGATCCTCAAAGGCGGCCTCATCAGCGTCACCGGCGGCGCCTGGATCAGCAACCTGCCGCCCGCCTTCATGATCGCGCAGTTCCGCTTGTTCGGGATTCCGTCCTCGGTCTATTTCATGGTGGTGCTGACCGTGCTGGCGGCGCTCTGGATGAAGTATTCCGTCTTCGGCCGCACCGTCTACGCGATCGGCGGCAATCCGGAAGCGGCGCGGGTGAGCGGCATCCGGATCCAGCCTTCGATCGTCGGGGTGTTCACCATCCACGGCATGTTCGCCGGCATCGCCGCCGTCTTGTTCGCGACCCAGCTCCAGGTCATCCAATCGACCGTGCCGCCCAATCTCGAGTTGACCGTGATCACCGCATCGGTGGTCGGCGGCGTCAGCATCCTCGGCGGCACTGGCACGGTGATCGGCTCCACGCTCGCCGCGATCCTGTTCGCGGCGATCGGCTCCTCGCTGGTCTTCTTGAACGTCTCCGCCTATTGGCTGCGCGCGGTGCAGGGTCTGATGATCCTCGCCACCGTGCTCGCCGACATGGCCCGCCGGCGGAGGATCTGACCATGGCCACGATGGTGATGAACCGGGTGCTGCGCCATGAATCGATCCTCGGCGTGCTGCTGGTCGCCGCACTCTTCGTGCTCTCCGCGCAATCGGAGCATTTCTGGACCGCCGACAATCTCCTGAACCAGGGCCGCCTGATGGCCGAGGTCGGCTTGATCGCCCTGCCGATGACCTTCGTCATCGTCACCGGCGGCATCGATCTCTCGGTCGGCTCGATCTTCGGCCTCTCGGCCATCCTGCTCGGCGTCTTCTGGCAGAACATGGGGATGCCGCTCCCGGTGGCGATGCTCGCGGCCATCCTGGTCGGCGCGGTCGCGGGCCTCGGCAACGGGTTCATCATCACCCGCTTCAAGGTGCCGCCGCTGATCGCAACCCTGGCAACGCTCGCGCTCTATCGCGGCTTGGCGGAAGGCATCAGCCAGGCGCGTTCGGTGCGCGGCTATCCCGAATGGTTCTTTCAGCTCGGGCAGGGCGAGGTCCTCGGTGTTCCGACCCAGCTCTGGCTGCTGATCGTCTGCTTCGCGATCGCCGCCTTTATCCTCGGCATGACCACCTTCGGCCGCACCACCTATGCGATCGGCTCCAACGAGGTGGCGGCGCGCTTCTCCGGCCTCAAGGTCGATCGCGCGAAGCTGCTGATCTACGGCGCCTCGGGTCTGATCTCCGGCCTGGCTGCGGTGATCTTCGTCAGCCGCGTCTCGACCACGCGCTCGGACATGGGCACCGGCTACGAGCTCGATGTCATCACCGCGGTGGTGCTCGGCGGCACGTCGATCTTCGGCGGGCGCGGGACGATCATCGGCACCGGCTTGGGCCTCATCCTGATGCAGGCCCTGAAGAACGGCCTGGCGCTTTCGGGCGTCAAGGGCGACGGAACGATCGTGGTGATCGGGGCGGTGCTGATCGCCGCGATCCTGGTCGGCAATCTCTTGAGTCGAGACGGCGACTGATTTCGGGAAGAAGGCGCGGACCCGCCGTTGCACAACCGCGCCATACATGAGGAGGAAAGCGATGCGTAAGACTCTGCTACTGACCGCCGCCTTGGGATTGGCCATGGGCGTCGGCACGGCCGCGATGGCGGATTCCGCCTGGACCGGCGGCGACAACCTGCCGACCAATCCGCTCGCCTGCGACAACACGCCGGGCGCAGCGGCGGCGAAGCCCTATGACGGCGGCGCGCCCGCCGGCGCTCCCGACTTGAAGGGCAAGAAGATCACCGTGGTCGACGTACCGAAGCTGATCGGCATCGGCTATTTCAACGCGACCTCGAAGGGCATCGCCGATGCGGCGAAGGAGCTGGGGAACGTCGAGGCCAAGACCGACGGCCCGACCCAGGCCAACATCGACCAGCAGATCTCCTTCATCGACAACTACATCACCAGCGGCGTCAACGGCATCCTGTTCGCCGCCAACGATCCGGTGGCGATCGCGCCGGTGCTGAAGAAGGCGCTCTCCAAGGGCATCCACGTGGTCGGCTACGACGCCAACTCGCAGCCGGACGCCCGCGAGTGGTTCGTGAACCAGGCCGAGTTCAACGGCATCGCCAAGGCGCTGGTCGACGACATGGCCAAAGAGATCGGCGAGGATGGCCAGTTCGCCATCGTCACCTCGACCTTCACCACGCCGAACCAGGCTCGCTGGATCGCCGAGATGGCGGCCTATCAGGCGAAGTGCCATCCGAAGATGAAGTGGCTGGAGACCGTGGAAGCCCAGGAGGACAACAACCTCTCCTTCAACCAGGCGACCACGCTCATCAACAAGTATGGCGATGACCTGAAAGGCATCTTCGGCATGACCAGCGTCGCGACGCCGGCCTCCGCCGAAGCGGTCACCCAAGCCGGCAAGTGCGGCAAGATTGCGGTGGTCGGCCTCGCCACCCCGAACGCGATGAAGCCCTATGTCGAAAAGGACTGCGTGAAGTCCGTCGTGCTCTGGAACCCGGTCGATCTCGGCTATGCCGCGATGCACGTGCTCCGCGCCGTGGTCGACGGCGATCTCAAACCCGGCGCCAAGACCGTGAAGGCCGGCAAGCTCGGCGAACTCCAGATCATCAATGGCAGCGAAGTGCTGCTGGGCGCGCCGACCACCTTCACCAAGGAGAACATCGGCAACTTCGACTTCTAAGTCTAAGCCTCAAACTTGCAGCACGGCGCAGACCGCAAGGCCCGCGCCGTTTTTCTTTGGTCCGGGAACGCGCCGCACGGAGCCGTGCCACACAGAAATGATTTCGTGTGGCAATCGCCGAAAACAAAAACGGCACTGGTTTTGCCAGCGCCGTTTCTTTCTCTTCCTGGAAAGAGAAGCCGGATCAGTTCGCCTTGGCGAGCCCGTCGTCGGTGGTGAAGACCATGCAGTCGGTCTTCTTCGCCTTCAGCTGCGCGCAGGCCTTTTCCGCGTCGGCCTTGGTGAGGCCGGTGACCCGGGCGCGGTAGAGCTTGTTGCTCTCGTCGATCGCGATCCTTGAATCGGCGAAGATCTCCGGCAGGGAGCGGGTGGCGCGGACCGCGGCTTTCTGCGCCGGGGCATATTGGGCATAGGCGCCGACCTGGACGCCGTAGCCGGCGCTGCCCGAGTGCCAGACGTTCTCGGTCGCCTGCGGATCGGGCGCGTTGGCATCGGCGAACTGGAGCTGCAAGCCGCTGCCCGGCTTCAGCACGGGCAGCAGCGAATCGCCGCTGCTGATGCTGGCCGGCATCACGGCATCGTCGTTCTCTTCATCGTTCGAGGCGACCGCCGGCTGCGCCGCGTCGTCCGCGGGCGCCATCGCGGCGGCGGCGACCAGGGCGGCCGGGACCGAGACCGGTGCGGCGGCCATGACCACGGCCGGGGCCTTGGCCGGACCGGCCGAGTTCGGCGCCGAAAGCGCCAGCATCGTGCCGCTGCCGCCCGCCGGGGTCTTGAAGCCCTTGGTCATCATCGCGACCATCTGCTTGTCGCGGAGATAAGGCGTGGAGCCGCCGAGCACGACACCCACCAGGCGGCGGCCGTTCTGCTCGGCGGAGGAAACCAGGTTGAAGCCGGCGGCGCGGATGTAGCCGGTCTTGATGCCGTCGGCGCCGTTGAGCTTGTTCAGCACGCGATTGTGACCGGCATACTGCACGCCGCGATAGGTGAACCGTTCGGCGGCGAAGTAATGATAGTACTCAGGAAAATCGCGCAGCAGCGCCACGGCGAGGATCGCCTGGTCGCGCGCGGTGGTGCGCTGGCCCGGATTGGGCAGGCCGTTGGCGTTGAGATAGGTGGTGTTCTTCATGCCGAGCGCGCGCGCGGTCTGGGTCATCTTCTTGGCGAAGGCCCATTCGCTGCCCGCCAGGCGCTCGCCGATCGCGGTCGCGGCGTCGTTGGCCGAGCGCACGACCACGGCGAGGATCGCGGTCTCGACCTTGATCTGCGCGCCTTCCGAGACCGCGAGATTGGTCGCGTCCTGGGCGGCGGCATGATCGGAGAAGGTGATCGAATCGGTGAGCTTGATCTGCCCGTGCTTCAGCGCATCGAACAGCAGATAGAGCGTCATCATCTTGGTGAGCGATGCCGGGTAGGTCGAGACATCGGCATTGCTGGCGGTAAGAACCTCGCCGGTCACCGCATCGACCATGATCGAGGCCGCCACAGGTTTGGCGAAAGCTTGGCCGGAATATGACAGAAGGACGAAGAGCAGCCCGGCGAACAGCCAGGCAAGGCCGCGGATCGGCAAGAGTTTTCCGCTCGTTACGCGGCGCGGCTCATCCGCCATGACAAGTACCCCGACTATATTCCGGAATTCCCTCGGTGATGACCAATTCTAGGGAAAACCATTAACCTTGTCTATAGCCCGAGCGGAGTTGAGAAGTGGTAAATTTCCGAAAGAGTCAGTTTTTTCATTGGGGTAGAGGATGACCGGACGAAGCGGAACGGGCCTTGGAATTGTGGCAAGGGTGATTGCCCTCCTATCGGCCGCCACCGGGACGGCGGTCCTGGCCGGCTGCGCCTATCACGGCGAATCGGCGACCGATATCGACAATCCGGCGGTCCAGAAATTCGCCTGGTTCAGCTTTTTGGACGGAAATGACATCCGCGAGGCCTGCGCCGCGTTGGGTCCCAAGGCGCCGGCGCGCTATCGGCTGGTCTACAACGGGCAGTATGACAAGCAGCTCCGGGTCTACGAGATCAACGCGACGCCGGCGGGCGGCGGCAATCTGCATGTGCGCACCAAAGGCGGCACGAATCTGGCCAATTGGTGGATCCAGGACACCGCCGACCTGCTGGCGCCCTGGCGCTGGCGCGAGTCGACGGCGGCCCTCAGTTCCGCGGAAATGACGCAGTTCCACAAGGCTTTGACCGATTCCGGGTATGGCTCCGGCGCGCCGCAAGGCCTGCGCCTGCCGTCGCAGGATTTTTACTGGGTGGCGTCCGGTTGCGAGGCCGGTCAGTTTCATTTCTATGCCTGGCGGGCGAAGAAAGGCCGGCTGGATGCTGCGAAGTTCCAGGACTTCCTGCTCCGGCATGACGGCACTGGTTTGGCCTTCAAACCTCCATATGTATTGGGTGTGGAGGAGAGCTCTTACCGGCCGGCCGGCGGCAAGAACGGCCGAAATCCCAGCTCGAATTTCACCGTTGAGGTCCGCGGCGAAGGGATCGGTGGTCTCATCAACGCATTTTGATAGAGGGTTCGGGTTCCAGGACGCGGGACCCGAACCAAACCCTGGTGCGCCTTATGGTCTTCAGGTGACTGCGACGATGGGATGCGACTTCGACTTTGGGAGGGTGACGCGGGGGGCACTGGAATGTCGCGCGTCAACACCCATTTAACCGAAAGTTTGCTTCCCATATTATAGTGTTAGAAGCGACCCGGTCGGTCTCCTCCGATCTTGCGGACAGGAGCCGGTCGCGGTGAAGATGCGGGATCAGGATGGATCGGCGGATAATGGCCAACGGCGACGACAACGACGGCGGTGAGAACGGGCGGGGCGGCGGCAACGGCCGGCCCAACACCGGCACCATCGTCAAGGCGCGGCCGAAGACCAAGAAGCCGTCGATGTACCGGGTTCTGCTTCTGAACGACGACTACACGCCGATGGAATTCGTCGTGCATGTGCTGGAGCGTTTTTTCGGCAAGAGCCGCGAACAGGCCACCGAGATCATGCTCCACGTGCATCACAGGGGCGTCGGAGTCTGCGGCGTATATACGTACGAAGTGGCGGAAACCAAAGTGGCACAGACGATCGAGTTCGCGCGTCGCCATCAGCACCCGCTCCAATGTACGATGGAGAAGGAATAGGCCGGCTCGGATCGCCATCACACCGATCCCCGCCCGGTGAGTAGGAAAGGAACGACGCCCGATGCTCTCGCCGACGCTGGAACAAACGCTTCACCGCGCCCTCGCTTACGCCAATGAGCGCCGGCACGATTATGCAACCCTTGAACATCTGCTGCTGGCTTTGGCCGACGATCAGGATGCGATCGCCGTCATGCGCGCCTGCAATCTCGATCTCGAGAAGCTGAAGCGCGAACTGACCGACTACATCGACAACCAGCTCTCCAACATCGTCGGCAAGCACCACAACGAGGCGAAGCCCACCGCCGGCTTCCAGCGTGTGCTGCAGCGCGCCGCGATCCATGTGCAGTCCTCCGGCCGCGAGGAAGTGACCGGCGCCAACCTGCTGGTTGCCTTGTTCTCCGAGCGCGAGAGCCATGCCGTCTACTTCCTGCAGGAGCAGGAGATGACGCGTCTGGATGCCGTCAACTACATCAGCCACGGCATCGCCAAGGTGCCGGGCCGCACCGAGCAGCGCCGCGTGCGCGGCGCCGGCGGTCCCGGTGGTGGCGGCGACGGCGAGAATCCCGAGCAGCAGGCGAAGAGCGGCTCGGAAGCGCTCGAGGCCTATTGCGTCAACCTTAACCAGAAGGCCAAGAACGGCAAGATCGATCCGCTGATCGGCCGCGAGGCGGAAGTGAATCGCACCATCCAGGTGCTCTGCCGCCGGACCAAGAACAACCCGCTCTATGTGGGCGACCCCGGTGTCGGCAAGACCGCGATCGCCGAAGGCCTGGCGCGCCGCATCATCAACGGCGACGTGCCGGAGGTCCTGAAGACCTGCACCATCTTCGCGCTCGACATGGGCGCGCTCCTGGCCGGCACCCGCTATCGCGGCGACTTCGAAGAGCGTCTGAAGGCCGTGGTGAAGGAGCTCGAGGCCACCGAAGGCGCCGTGCTCTTCATCGATGAGATCCACACCGTGATCGGTGCGGGCGCCACGTCCGGCGGCTCGATGGATGCTTCCAACCTGCTGAAGCCCGCGCTGCAGTCGGGCCAGCTGAAGTGCATCGGCTCGACCACCTATAAGGAATACCGCCAGCACTTCGAGAAGGACCGCGCCTTGGTCCGCCGCTTCCAGAAGATCGACGTCAACGAGCCGTCGCAGGAAGATGCGGTCAAGATCCTGCGGGGCTTGAAGCCCTACTACGAGAAGCACCACAAGGTGCGCTACACCAATGAGGCGATCCGCGCCGCAGTGGAGCTCTCGGCCCGCTACATCGGCGACCGCAAGCTGCCCGACAAGGCGATCGACATCATCGACGAGGTCGGCGCCGCGCAGATGCTGCTGCCGGAATCCAAGCGCAAGAAGACCATCGCGGTGAAGGACGTCGAGGCCGTGGTGGCCATGATCGCCCGCATCCCACCAAAGACCGTCACCAAGGACGACAAGGCGACCTTGAAGAACCTCGATCGCGATCTCCGCACCATGGTGTTCGGCCAGGATGCGGCGATCGACGCGCTCTGCGCCTCGATCAAGCTCGCCCGTGCGGGCCTGCGCGAGCCGGAGAAGCCGATCGGCGCCTATCTCTTCTCCGGCCCGACCGGCGTCGGCAAGACCGAGGTCGCGAAGCAGCTCGCGCGCAGCATGGGCATCGAGCTCATCCGCTTCGATATGTCGGAATACATGGAGCGGCACACCGTCTCGCGTTTGATCGGCGCGCCTCCGGGCTATGTCGGCTTCGACCAGGGCGGCTTGCTGACCGATGCGATCGACCAGCATCCGCATGCCGTGCTGCTCTTGGACGAGATCGAGAAGGCGCACCCGGATCTCTTCAACATCCTGTTGCAGGTGATGGATCACGGGAAGCTCACCGACCACAACGGCAAGTCGGTCGATTTCCGCAACGTGATCCTGATCATGACCACGAATGCGGGAGCGGCGGCCATGTCCAAGGCGGCGATCGGCTTCGGCCGTGACAAGCGCGAGGGCGAGGACCAGGCGGAGATCGAGCGGCTGTTCGCGCCCGAGTTCCGCAACCGTCTCGATGCGGTGATCCAGTTCGCCAACCTGCCGGCCGAAGTGGTGGCCCAGGTGGTGGACAAGTTCATCATCCAGCTCGAGACCCAGCTCGCCGACCGCAACGTCACGATCGAGCTCAGCGAGGCCGCGCGGAAGTGGCTCGCCGACAAGGGCTTCGACCCGCTCTACGGTGCGCGGCCTTTGGCCCGCGTCATCCAGGAGAACGTGAAGAAGCCGCTGGCGGAAGAGCTGCTGTTCGGCAAGCTCGAGAAGGGCGGCACGGTCCGCGTCGATCTCGACAAGGAGATCAACAAGCTGGTCTTCAAGATCGTGGAATCGAAGTCCAGCCCGCAGGAAGAAACCGTCGATACCGTCGACGCCTAGGACGGAGACTCACAGGGAATGTCGATCGCCACCATCATCGCCATCCTGACCGGCACCGCCGCAGCCGCCGTGGCTGCGGCGGCCCTGCCGAAACCGCAGGCCCGCCCGGTCCCGGCGAAAGCGCGCAAGGGCCGGCGCCGCTAGTCACGGTCCGGCGCGTAGTCTGACCGCGCCGGCGCCCACACTCGGCCGTCATCCCAAGCCTTGGGCTTGGGATCCACGAGCTCATATCCGCACACAAACTGCTCACGGTTCGAAAGCGCGGTAACCAAGGCCGCCCTCTAACCTTCGCCGCCGATTGAGCGGCAGCGCACGCTTTGCTACTCTGGGTCCGGTAACTGGGAGTGGGGGCGTGATGCTGTCATCTCTTGCCGACTTCATGGAGTTGCGGTTCCGCAGCTTCTTCGTTCGTCACGTCGAGCCTGGTTTGATCGCCGAGGTTTCTCCGGACATGCTTGCGCAGCTTCGCGAGGACGCGTTGCGCGGCATGCTGGCTTTGCCGCTGGTCTTGCTCGGTTCATTGACGGCAGTAAATTGGCTTTACGGTTTCTTCGGCACCGGGGCGCTTGAACGGCCGTCCGCAATTGCCGTTTGGGTGATTGTGCTCGGCTGTACAATTCCGACCTTGCCGGCAACGCTGCGCGCTCCCCTCGATCGCGAGGTCAAATTCCGCCGCCAGCACGGCAAGTGGCGCTGGGAGCGCTGACGATGAGTGCCATCACCTCCTCTATTGCCGGGTTGAGTGCGCGACTCGACGCGATCGCACTCGGACGCTCCAGTTCGGAGATGGTCTGCGAAATTCCTCCGGAAATGCTTCGACGCTTGCGCAACCAGGGGATCAAATACATTCTCGCCTGGCCCGTTTGGATGGTCGGTGGCATGACGACGTTGGACGCACTCTTCGACTATCTGGGCTGGTTTCCATTCGATGTGACGCCCAGGAGTGTCGGCATCAACTTCGGTGTGCAAATGCTGGGTGCTCTGATTTTTGCCCGGTACTTCATGCGCGCACCGGTCAAGCGCGAGGTCAGCTATCGCCGCCAGCATGGCAAATGGCGCTGGGAGCGTTGAGCCATCGCGCCGTTCACCGCACTCGAAGCCGCTGCCGGCAAAGGGCCGCAAGGGCGGCCGCTCGTGGTCTGACTGTGCCGCCGCCCCACACTCGGTCGTCATCCCAAGCCTTGGGCTTGGGATCCACGAGTTTCTCTCCACATGCACCGCGTGACCGAGCCGCCTGCATATTCCTGAATTCAGGCACTGCGCACCGGGGCAGACGCGGCGCGCGGATTGTGGTATGATCGGCGCGTTGTTTGAAATTGTGAACGTTGAACCATCGGCCGCCTGAGGGCGTCACGAAAGCGCGCGTTCCATCCACGTTGACCCAGCGTTTACGAAGGATCGCGGTGCCGCCCTCGTGCGGAAGCCGCGTGCGCCGCAACGTTGACCGGACGTTTACGGAATCCAACTCGCGTCAGCCTCGCTTGCACGCGGCAACCCGGACAGGACCCGGACGGAATCGATGCTTTCGCGGTCTAAAAAATGGCACAAAGACCAGCTTCTTCAGCGACTTGACGTGCTTTTGCCGGTATGGCCTCGTCTGGGTGAACCGGGTTCGGAACGGGTCGCCGGCCGTAAGGTTTGAGTCGGCCCCGCCGCCTTGCTAGCCTCGCTCTTATTCCGAAGGCGACTGACCCATGACCGATCCAGCCCTGGGCGCCAATGCGCGCCTCTCCGATTTCTCAGCAGACCAGGAGCTGCTGGCCGAAATTCCGGCCGGCATCGGCGACCTGCTGCATGAGCGTGCGCGCGAGCGCTATCTCCGGCGTGTCTGGCAGACGCTGTTCTTCGTCGTCCTGGTGGCCTTCGTGGTGATGCTCGCGCCAGGGCCGGCCCTGACGCCCACGGAGCGGCTCGCCGGCGCGCTCGCGGCACTCGGCTTCCTCGGCTATCTGATCTACGGATTCACGTGGGCCTGGCCGGAGCGCTGGGCGCACGCGCTGCTGCTCGAGGAGATCGAGCATCGCCGCCGGGTCGGCAAGTGGCGCTGGGAAAGGTGACGGAACGGCGGCGCGCCGAGACGCGCCGCCGCCCGCAGACCGACTACTTCTTCGTCACCACCGCTTCCAGGTACTCGCTCATCGCGACGAGCGTGCCATCCTTGGCGGTGTTGAAGCGCGCCATCAGCGCCAGGATGTCGGCTTCGAGCGCCGCCTGCTTCTCGGCGTCAAGTGCGCCGAAGGCCTTGTGCACCGGGCCGTAATAGGTGCGGAAGATTTCCAGCATGTGCTGCGGCGACTTGTAGCGGAAGGCGAAATGCCGGCCGGTCGTCGCGATCGAGGCGGCACCGGTGAACAGCATCTCGAGATGCGCCCGGTTGCCCCAGAGCGCGGGGGACTTCATGCCCGGCGCCGGCGGCAGGTATTGGCCGAGGGTCTTGAACAGCTGGCCGATGAAGCCTTCCGGCGTCCAGTTGGCGAGGCCGACCTTGCCGCCGGATTTTGCGACGCGCATGAGCTCGCGCGCGGCTTGCTCCTGGTTCGGCGTGAACATGACACCGAAGGTCGACAGCACGGTGTCGAAGCTTCCGTCGGAGAAGGGCAAGGCCTCGGCATCGGCTTCCTGGAACTTCACAGTGAGGCGGTCGGCCTTGGCGCGCTCCCGCCCGCGCTCCAGCAGCGCGCCGACATAGTCGGTCGAAGTCACATCGGCGAAACGGCGCGCCGCGGCCAGAGTCGCGTTCCCATTGCCGGCGGCAACGTCGAGCACAGCCTGGTTGCTGCGGAGATCCACCGCCTCGCACAGCATCTCGCCGACGATCTGCAGGGTGGTGCCGACGATCGCGTAATCCCCGGAGCCCCAGGCCGCCTGCTGGCGGGCCTTCACGGCGGCGAGATCGGGCATCGGGGTCGCGGTCTGCATGTTCATGGCTGCTCCTCCAGTCGCGGATTGTTGAAGTTCCAACACCGGCTGTGAGATACGACCAAGAAGGCGCAGCGGTCGAGTGACAGAAGTCACAAAAATGACCGTTAATTGATGTTGAGCTTAAAACAAAGCGTGCGAAGGGCTGGGATCAGCATTCCGCCTTGCGGAACGGGCTGAACTCGGCGAGGCCGGCGATCTCTTGGGTGATCACGCGGCGCTCGCGTTCCAGGAAATCGGCGACCGCGGCGCGGAAGCTGCGCTCGGCGATCCAATGCGCCGAATGCGTGGCCACGGGGAGATAGCCGCGCTGGATCTTGTGCTCGCCCTGCGCCCCGGCTTCGACCCGTGCCAGCTTATGCGCAATCGCGTAGTCGATCGCCTGGTAATAGCAGAGCTCGAAATGCAGGAACTTGTATTCGTCGAGACAGCCCCAGTTGCGGCCGTAGAGGCAGTCCGTGCCCTTGAGGTTGAGCGCGCCGGCGACCGGCTGCCCGGCCTTCTCGGCGAACATCAGCACGACATTCTCCGGCATGCTTTGGCCGAGGAGATCGAAGAACGCACGCGTGAGGTAAGGCCGGCCCCATTTCCGATCGCCGGTATCCATGTAGAAGGCGAAGAACGCATCCCAATGCCGCCGCGTGATCTCCGCACCGCTCAAGGCCTGGATGGTGAGGCCGTATTCCTTGACCTGCTCGCGCTCTTTGCGGATCGATTTGCGTTTTCTGGAAGCGAGCGCGGCCAGGAAATCGTCGAAGCTGCCATAGCCGGGATTGTCGAAGTGATACTGAACCCCGATCCGGTGCAGGAATCCGGCCTCGCCCATCGCCGCCGCTTCCTCTTCGGTGCAGAAGGTGACGTGCAGCGAGGAGAGCTGCGACTGCTCGGCGACCGAGCGCAGCGCACCGATGAGCGCTTCGCGCACCTCCGGATCTCCGCGACTGAGCAGCCGCGGTCCCGGCACCGGCGTGAACGGCACGGCGACCTGCAGCTTCGGATAATACTGCCCGCCGGCACGCTCATAGGCATCGGCCCAGCCATGGTCGAAGATGTACTCGCCCTGGGAATGGCCTTTGACATACATCGGCGCCGCCGCCTGCAGCGCGCCGCTCGCGTCGGTGAGGATGAGGTGCTGCGGCAGCCAGCCGGTCTTGCGCCCGACCGAGCCCGAATCCTCCAGCGCTTTCAGGAAAGCATGGCGCAGGAATGGATTGTCCGGCCCCGCGCAGGAATCCCAATCGGCGGCCGGGACGGCGTCGATGCGGTCGATCACGCTGGCGGTGAGCTGTCTCTGGGAGGCGGCGTGCATACCGCCGGTAATTTGGGCCGCCCCAGCGCTCCTGGCAAGGGCGGCCCGCAGTCAGTTTCGTTACTCCAGCTCGAACACCGCCTCGACCTCGCAGGCGACGTTCAGGGGCAGGACGTTGACGCCGACCGCCGAGCGCGCATGCTTGCCGGCCTCGCCGAACACCTCGACCATCAGGTCCGAGACGCCGTTCGCGACCTTCGGTTGGTCGGTGAAGTCGGCGACCGAATTGACGAAACAGGTGAGCTTGATGACTCGCTTCACTTTGTCGAGATCGCCGACCGCGGCTTTCACCTGCGCGATGACATTGAGGCCGCAGAGCCGCGCCGCCTTCTGACCGTCCTCGACGGTGAACTCCTTGCCGAGCTTGCCTTGATACTTGAACTCGCCGTTCAAGACCGTGACCTGGCCCGAGGTGTAGGCGGTCTTGCCGGCGATGACGACGGGCACGTAGTTGGCGACCGGGGCGGCCGCCTTGGGCAGCTCGATCTTCAGTTCGGCGAGGCGGGCCTCGATCTTGCCAGGCATGGACTTCTCCTGAAGGCAGATGTGAAAACGGCCGGCAGCATAGCCGCCGGCCGCGCCCGGTTCCAAGCCGGATTACGCCGCATTCGTGAGGGTTCGCGACCGGGTACCCCAGGCGATATTCGCCAGCACGGCGCCAAAGACCAGCGCGCCGCCGAGGATCGTGTTCCGCCCCGGCGTCTCGGCGAAGGCAAGCCAGACCCAGATCGGTGCCAGCGGCGCATCGAGCGACCCGATCAGGGCGGTCTCGATCGCGGGAATGAGCCGCGCACCCAACGTGAAGAGAGCGATCCCGATCGCCGAGTTCACCAAGCCGAACAAGGCGAGTTCGAGCATCATGCCGGCCGGCGGAACGCCGTGCGCCGCGAGCGGCCAGCTGGCGGCGGCGCTCAGGATCGCCGAAAGGCAGGCCGCCGCGAGCACGGGGATGTCCTGGTGCCGGCGCGAGATGATCATCATCACCACCATGCCGAAGGTCATGACAAGCGCCAGGAAATCGCCGAACAGCGAGCCTTCGCCGCCGCTGAAGCCCACCATGACCACGACGCCCGCCAGCGCCACCAGGCTCGCCGCGAGCGAGACCGGCGTCGGCCTCTCCCGCATCAGCACGAAGGCAGCGCCGGCTGCGAGAAACGGCACGATGCAATAGATGATCGCCACATGCGCGACCGTGGTCTGGGTGAGCGCGGTGATATAGACCATCATCCCGCCGCCGGAGACGATGGCAAACAGCCAGCCGGGGCGACCCAGCCGGCCGAACTGCCGCCAGCATTTCCTTCCGTCCCGCACCAGCATGAACAGGAAGATCCCGATCGCCGCGAAGATGCCGCGCCAGAACAGCAGGGTCCAATTGTCGAGCGGAATGAGGCGGGTGAAATAGCCGGCCGTGCTCCACGCGATCGCCGATGCGGTCACCAGCATCAGGCCGAGACGATACTGCGCTTGGGGCGTCATGCCGTGGCCTTCTTCCAGTCTCCGGTGGTGTTCCACCAGCGATGCGGATTCTTGCTGTCGTCGAGACCCTTCGACCGGCTGACCAGGATTTCCTCCACGGCGATGAAGGGTTCTTGATAACTATGCACCTGAAAGATCGCTTCGACGATCCGGGCCAGCAATTCCGGATCCTTCGGCAACCGGAAGCTGACCTCGACCACGCCGGGCCGCTTGCGGATCTCCGTCTCCGGCCCGGCCGCGGCCCCTTCCAGCGGTCGGTAACGCTCGATCCCGCCCGCCGCCTGATAGGCATTGCAATCATACTTGCCGACCGCCAAAGGCGTGGTCGCCGTGACCGCCGCCATGATCCGATCGACATCCTCCTCCGGCGCCTGGAAGCGCAGCATCAGCATCGCCTCCATGTAGACAGAAGTCGTTTCAAATGCCGCCGTGCCGCCCATCGCCATCCTCCTCATCCGGGTTTTCTCTTCCCTAGCGAAACGCTGCTGACATCTGTGTGTCAGCAGACATGCTATCGTGCTTCGCCATGGGCCGGTCCAACCGCATGTTCGAGGTGATCCAGGTGCTGCGCGCCGCGCGCAAGCCTTTGACCGCGCAGGGGATTGCGGAGCGCCTCGAGGTCGATAAGCGCACCATCTATCGCGACATCGCGGCGCTCCAGGCGATGCGGATCCCGATCGAGGGCGAGGCGGGGGTCGGCTATGTCATGCGCCGCGGCTTCGACCTGCCGCCGCTGATGTTCGATGCCGACGAGGTCGAGGCGATCGTCGTCGGCTTGGCCCTGCTGCAACGGACCGGCGATGCCGGCCTGCAATCGGCGGCGGCCAGCGTCGGCGCGAAGATCGCCGAGGTCCTGCCGAAGGAGACCGGCCGCTCCATCGATGCCAAGACCTTGCACGTCTCGCCCTGGGGCGCCGCCGCGCCGGGCATCGACATGAAGGCCTTGCGCCGCGCGATCCGCGAGGAGCGCAAGCTCCGCCTCGGCTATCTCGACGGCGGCAACCAGCCGACCCAGCGCATCGTGAAGCCGATCGCGGTCGTCTATTACATCGAAGTTGCCGTTCTGGCCGCCTGGTGCGAGTTGCGCGGAGACTTCCGCCACTTTCGCGTCGATCGCATCGCGTCGATGAAGATTCTCGCCGAGCGTTTCACCGGCGAAGGCGTCGCTTTGCGCAAGAACTGGGAGCTTACGCAGCCATTGAAAGACGAAGCCTCCTGACGCCAAGGTGTCAGGAGGCTCGCGCTATAATCCGCACCCATAACGTTTAAAGGTTTCCCATGACTAATCACTCCGGCAAAGGCGCTGCATTGCGCGCGCTGCATCAGCAACCCGGCGCTTTCATCATTCCCAATCCCTGGGACATCGGCACGGCGCGAATCCTGGCGGCGATTGGCTTCAAGGCCCTCGCGACGACGAGCGCCGGATACGCCTTCTCGCTCGGCCTGCGCGATGGGCGCGTGACCCGCGAACAGCACCTGGCGCATTGCCGCGACATCGTCGGCGCCACGGACCTTCCCGTCTCAGCCGATCTCGAGAAGGGCTTCGGCGATTCGCCGGAGAGCAGCGCCGAAACCATCCGCGCCGCCGCCGAGACCGGTCTCGCCGGCTGCTCGATCGAGGACTCGACCGGAAAGTCCGACGCGCCGATCTTCGATTTCAACCTCGCGGTCGAACGCATCGCCGCCGCGGTCGAAGCGAAGAACAAGCTGCCGCAGGATTTCGTGCTGACCGCGCGCAGTGAGAACTTTCTCTGGGGCCGCACCGATCTCGACGACACGGTGAAGCGCCTGCAGGCTTTCGAGAAGGCGGGTGCGGACGTGCTCTATGCGCCGGGCCTGCGCGATCTCGAGACCATCCGCCAGGTCTGCTCCGCCGTGACCAAGCCGGTCAATGTCATGATGGGCATGGGCCCGGCGAGTTTCGGCGTCAAGGAGCTGGCCGATGCCGGCGTGAAGCGTGTCAGCACCGGGCCGGCGCTGACGATGGCGGCCTTCACCGGCTTCGTCGAAGCGGCCAAGGAGATGAAGGAGAAAGGCACCTTCGGTTTCGCAACGAAATCGATCGGCTTCGGCGAACTGGCGGCGTTCTTCTGAGTCTCAGCCGATCCGCACGTTCTCGGCCAGATAGTCGATGAAGGCGCGGATCCGCGCCGGCAGGTGTCCGCCCTGGCCGATGAAGACCGCATGGATCGCCTCGGTGTCGCCGGGATTGAGGTGCTCCAGCACCGGTTTCAAGCGCCCGGCCTTGATGTCCGAGCCGACATGGAACATGGCGAGCCGGGTGAGGCCGACGCCGGCGAGCGCCAGCTGGCGGGCGCATTCGCCGTCGCCGACCTGGACATTGCCGGCAGCGGGAAAGTTCGCCAGCTTGCCGCCGTCGCGAACCGGCCAGCCTTCGAGCGTGCGGGCAAAGTTGAAGCTCACCAGGTTGTGGCGCGAGAGATCGCCGAGCGTCTTCGGGACGCCGCGGGCTTTGAGGTAGCGCGGCGCGCCGACGATCGCCATCCGGCTCTCGCCCAGCTTGCGGGCAACCAGCTGCGAGCTGTGCAAGGGTCCGACGCGGATCGCCACGTCGGCGCGCTGCTCCAGGAGATCGATGACTTGGTCGCTGAGGTTGATATCGAGCTGGACCTCGGGATGCTGCGCGACGAAGCCCGGCACCAGCGGCAGCAGGTAATGCATGCCGAAGGGCACGTTGCAGTTCACCCGCACCCGCCCGCGCGGTGCGGCACCGGCGGCGGCCTCGCGCTCCGCCTCGGCGATGTCGCCGAGGATGTCGATGCAGCGCTGATAGAAGGCCTGCCCCTCGGCGGTCAGCTGTAGCTTGCGGGTCGAGCGGTTGACCAGGCGGGTGCCGAGCCTCGCCTCGAGCCGCGCGACGAGCTTGCTGACCGCCGACGGACTCATCCGCAGTGCGCGGGCGGCGGCCGAAAACCCGCCGCTGTCGACCACGCGGGCGAAGACCTCCATCTCGGCGCTGCGGTTGATCTCGGAACGGGACATTGTGAATTTATATCACAGATACTTTTCCAATCGATCCTCTAATTCAACCGCATTTTTAGCGCCATTTCTGCTGCATCCGCTTCATTGGGGTGCTGCCATGCCGCTTGCCGTTTATGCTCTGACCGCCGGTGCCTTCGGCATCGGCACGACCGAGTTCGTGATCATGGGCCTGCTGTTGCAGGTCGCCGGAGATTTCGGGGTCTCCGTCTCCACCGCCGGATTGTTGATCTCAGGCTATGCGCTGGGGGTTTTCGCCGGCGCGCCGATCCTGACCCTCGCCACCCGGCGCCTGCCGCGAAAGACCGTGCTGCTGGCCCTGATGCTCATTTTCACTATCGGCAATCTCGCCTGCGCCCTGGCGCCGAATTACTGGGCGCTGATGGCGGCGCGGATCGTCACGGCGCTGGCGCACGGCACGTTCTTCGGCGTCGGCTCGGTGGTGGCGACCAGCCTCGTCGCCGCTGACCGCAAGGCCTCCGCAATCGCCGTCATGTTCACCGGCCTCACCGTTGCGACCCTGCTGGGGGTTCCGTTTGGCGCCTGGCTGGGCCTCGCGCTCGGCTGGCGCGCGACCTTCTTCGCCGTCGCCGCGATCGGCGTCGTCGCCCTGATCGTGCTCGCGATCTTCGTGCCGCGCTCGACCGCGACTGAAGCGCCGGTCGCATTGCGCCGAGAGATCGCGGCGATCCTGACGCCCCAGGTGCAGCTCGGCTTCCTGATGACCGTGCTCGGCTTTGCCGGCGTCTTTACCGTCTTCACTTACATCCAGCCGATCCTGGTCCAGGTCACCGGCTTCTCCGAGGCGGCTGTGTCGCCGATCCTGCTGGTCTTCGGCTTGGGATTGCTCGGCGGCAACCTACTCGGCGGGCGCCTCGCGGATCGCAACCTGGTGGCAGCCCTGATCGGCACCCTGGCAGCGCTGCTCGTGGTGTTGGTCGGGACGCGCTTCGCGATCGACGGCAAGGTCGCGGTGGTGGTCGCCATCGGCCTGCTGGGTGCCGCTTCCTTTGCGACCGTCGCGCCGCTGCAGATGCGGGTGCTGGAAAAGGCCGGGCCCGCCGGCCGCAACTTCGCCTCCAGTCTCAACATCGCCGCCTTCAACCTCGGCAATGCGATCGGTGCCTGGCTCGGCGGCGCGACCCTCGATCACGGCTTCGGCTTGACCGCCATCCCGGTCAGCGCCGCCGCCATCACGGCGTTCGGTCTCGTCGCCGCGCTTTGGAGCGCCCGTCTCGACCGCAATGCCAAGCCGGCCGCCGTTTGCGCGCCCGCCGAATAGGAGCTCATCATGGAATACCGAAATCTCGGCGCGTCCGATCTCAAGGTCCCGGTGCTCAGCTTCGGTGCCGGCACTTTCGGCGGCTCCGGTCCGCTGTTCGGCGCCTGGGGCAACACCGATGCCACTGAGGCCCGGCGCCTCGTCGATCTTTGCCTCGATGCTGGGGTCACCCTGTTCGACACCGCCGATGTCTATTCCATGGGCGCCTCGGAGACGGTGCTCGGCGAAGCGATCAAGGGCCGCCGCGACCGGGTGCTGATCTCGACCAAGACCGGCCTGCCGATGGGCGATGCGCCGGATCAATACGGCACCTCGCCGGCGCGCCTGATCAAAGCCGTGGACGACGCCCTGCTGCGCCTCGGAACCGACTATATCGATCTCTTGCAGCTCCATGCCTTCGACGCTGCGACACCGATCGCCGACGTGCTGGCGACACTCCATAAGTTGGTGAAATCCGGCAAGCTCCGCTATGTCGGCGCCTCGAACTTCTCCGGCTGGCAGCTCATGAAATCGCTGGGCCTCGCCGACCGCCATGGATATCCGCGTTATGTGGCGCATCAGGTCTATTACTCGCTGATCGGCCGCGACTATGAGTGGGAGCTGATGCCGCTCGGCCGCGAAGAAGGGGTCGGCGCCCTGGTCTGGAGCCCGCTCGGCTGGGGTCGCTTGACCGGCAAGCTGAAGCGCGGCCAGCCCTTGCCGGCCGGCAGCCGCCTGCACCAGACCGCGGATTACGGCCCGCCGGCCGACGATGCGCGCCTCTTCGCCGTCACCGACGCACTCGACGCCATCGCCGCGGAGACCGGCAAGACCGTGCCGCAGATCGCGATCAACTGGCTGCTGCAGCGCCCGACCGTTTCGTCCGTCATCATTGGCGCGCGCAACGAGGCGCAACTCCAGGACAACCTCGGCGCCATCGGCTGGTCGCTGACCAAGGAACAGATGCAGCGCCTCGACGCGGCCAGTGCCACGACGCCGGTCTATCCCTATTTCCCGTACTATCGCCAGGAAGGCTTCGCGCGACTCAACCCGCCGGCGGTTTAGCGCGTGCCGGTCGAGTAGTAGAAAGCGATCGCCTGCGCGCGGCTGTTGACGCCGAGCTTGTCGTAGAGATTGCGCAAGTGGAACTTCACCGTGTTGACTGAGATCTCGAGCTCGGCGGCAAGGTCCTTGTTGGCGAGGCCGCGGGCGAGCGCCGAGAGCAGGGCGCGCTCGCGGGTCGTCAGCTCTGCCGTCGGGTCGTGCTTCAGCGCGCGGACGTCGATGAAGGGGAACACCATCTGCCCCTGCGCCACGGCATAGGCGACGTCGATCAATTGCTGCGGCAGGTTGCTGCGCGCGCAGAAACCGGCGGCGCCGGCCGCCATCGCCTTGCGCACCAGGTCCATGTCGCCTTCCGGTCCGTGCACCAGGATGCGCGGCGCATTCGGCCGGCCGCGCAAGGTCTCGAGCAGCCGCTCGCCGCCCAAGGTGGGTAGCGCCCAATCGACCACGCCGATCCGTGTCGGCATGCGGTCCATCATTTCCAGGAAGGCCTCGGCACTGGAGAGCGTCGCCACCAGGGTGAAGCGCGAATCGCGCTCGAACAGATCGGAGAGCGCCGAGAGCATCAGCGGGTTGTTGTCCGCCAAAGCCACACTGATGGGACCTTGTGGCGCTGGATTCGTTTCGGCCATGGCGACAACCCGCAAAAACCACCCGTTCGGATAGGAGGCTATCTCATCCCAACGGTGGAAACAATCCTAAAGGATAGTTTTCTACCAACCCTAAAGGATCAGCGCGGGTGGGGCTTTCGAATGTTGTGGGGAGAAACCTACCCGATCAGACTGACCTGAAATAAACAAAGCCGGTCTGGTCCGGCATTCAAGGAGGAGGGCGTCATGGCTGGAGTACGAGGTCTCTTTATTCCAGGACCGACCAATGTCCCGGATCGCGTGCGCCGCGCCATGGACATTCCGATGGAAGACCAGCGGGCGCCCGACCTCCCCGAGTTCACACTGCCGCTGTTCCAGGATGTGAAGAAGATCTTCAAGTCCCAGGCCGGCCAGGTCTTCCTGTTTCCATCCTCCGGCACCGGCGGCTGGGAGGCAGCGCTCACCAACACGCTCTCGCCCGGCGATAAGGTGCTGGCCGCACGCTTCGGCCAATTCTCCCATCTCTGGATCGACATGTGCCAGCGCATGGGGCTCGAGGTCGAGATCGTCGATGTCGATTGGGGCGAGGGCGTTCCGCTCGAGCGCTATGCCGACATCCTCGCGGCCGACCAGGGCCACAAGATCAAGGCGGTGCTTGCCTGCCACAACGAGACCGCGACCGGCGTCACCAGCGACATCGCCGGCGTCCGCCGCGCGCTGGACGAGACCCGGCATCCGGCGCTGCTCTTCGTCGATGGCGTCTCCGCGATCGCCAGCATCGACTTCCGGATGGACGAATGGGGCGTCGATGTCGCGGTCTGCGGCTCGCAGAAGGGCTTCATGCTGCCGGGCGGCCTCGCCATCCTCTGCGTCAGTCCGAAGGCGCTCGAAGCGGCCAGCACGGCGAAGCTCCGCCGCTGCTACTTCGACTTCGCCGACATGATCAAGACCAACAAGGACGGCTTCTTCCCCTATACGCCGCCGATGCAGCTGATTCGCGGGCTCCGCACCTCGGTCGATATGCTGCTCGCCGAAGGCCTGGAGAACGTTTTCGCGCGGCACCATCGCCTCGCCGAAGGTGTCCGCCGCGCGGTCTCCGCTTGGAACATGAAGCTCTGCGCCAAGGAGAAGCGCTGGCATTCGGACACGGTGAGCGCGATCCAGATCACCGAAGGCTTCGACTCCAACAATCTCATTCGCCATGCCTATCGCCGCTACGGCCTCTCGCTCGGCATGGGTCTGGCGCGGCTCAATGGCAAGGTGTTCCGCATCGGCCATCTCGGCGACCTCAATGAGCTGATGGTCTTGAGCGCGCTCGGCGGCGTCGAGCTCGCGCTCCGCGATGTCGGCGTGCCGATCAAGGCCGGCAGCGGCGTCGGCGCGGCGGTCGATTACTTCCATCAGCAAGGCGTGGCCTTGAGCGCCGCCGCCGCCGAATAAGAAGACAGGGGAAAGAGCGAGATGGACATCCACGAATATCAAGCCAAGGAAATCTTGGCCGGCTACGGCGTCCCGGTTCCGCGCGGCGGCCTGGCCTACAGCCCGGAACAGGCGGCCTATCGCGCCCGCGAGATCGGCGGCAACAAATGGGTGGTGAAGGCGCAGGTTCATACCGGCGGCCGCGGCAAGGCGGGCGGCGTGAAGCTCTGCAGCAACGAGCATGAAGTCTATGACGCGGCCGACGAGATGTTCGGCAAACGCCTGGTCACGCACCAGACCGGCCCGGAGGGCAAGATCGTCTATCGCGTCTACGTCGAAGGGGCGGTCAATATCCTGAAGGAAATCTATCTCGGCTTCGTGCTGGATCGCAAAACGGAACGCGTGATGGTCGTCGCCTCGGCGGCGGGCGGCATGGAGATCGAGGAGATCGCCGCCGGCAAGCCGGACACCATCATCCGCAGCGTGGTCGAACCGGCGGTCGGCATGCAGGCCTTCCAGGCGCGCGAGATCGCCTTCGGCCTGGGCATCCCGCCGGAGCATGTGCAGAAGGCCGTCTCGCTCATCATGGGCTGCTACAAGGCCCTGGAAAGCCTCGATGCCAGCATGGTGGAGATCAATCCCCTGGTGATCACCGAGGAAGGCGTCACCGCGCTCGATGCCAAGATGACCTTCGACGACAATGCCTTGTTTCGGCATCCGAACATCTCGGAGCTCCGCGACAAGAGCCAGGAAGATTCGCGCGAGACCCGTGCCGCCGATCGCGGCCTCTCCTATGTCGGCTTGACCGGCAATATCGGCTGCATCGTCAACGGCGCCGGGCTCGCCATGGCGACCATGGACATGATCAAGCTCGCCGGCGGCGAGCCCGCGAACTTCCTCGATATCGGCGGCGGTGCGACCCCCGACCGCGTGGCCAAGGCCTTCCGGCTGGTCATGTCGGACAACAACGTGCAGGCGATCCTGGTAAACATCTTCGCCGGCATCAACCGCTGCGACTGGGTCGCTGAAGGCATCGTGCAGGCGCTGGAGAAGAATCCGGTGCATGTGCCGCTGGTCGTGCGCCTCGCCGGCACGCATGTCGAGGAGGGCCGCAAGATCCTCGCCCGCAGCGGCCTGCCCATCATCCGCGCCAACACCCTGGCCGAGGCGGCGGAACGCGCCGTCCAGGCCTGGCGCAACGACGTCGCAATGAAGCAGCCGAAAGCGGTGGCCTAGAGCGATGTCCTCCCAATTTGGGCCATTCTGTTCGCCAGCAGTTAGTCCGTCCGCTAGGAAGCGGGCGAAGCGCGTAGCGGCGCTACGGGCGAGCCCGCTGACGACGCGGCGGGCCGCTGATGGCGAACCCGAAGGGCGACGGCGCTTTTACGCGAGGGCCGTCGTCAAGCGCCTTGTCCGTAGCCCCGCTACGGACCGCGGCCCCTTCCTACTCCTCGCGCAAAATCGCCGTCGCAGAATGGCCCAAATTGGGAGGACATCGCTCTAATGACCGTACTTCTCGATCGCAACACGCCGGTGATCGTTCAAGGCATCACCGGCCGCATCGGCAGCTTCCACACCAAGGAGATGAAAGAATACGGCACCAATGTCGTCGGCGGTGTGACACCGGGCAAGGGCGGCGCCACCGAGCAGGGCGTGCCGGTCTTCAACACCGTGAAGGAAGCGGTGGAGAAGACGGGTGCCACCGCCAGCATCGTCTTCGTGCCGCCGCCGTTCGCCGCGGATTCGATCATGGAAGCGGCCGATGCCGGCATCCGGCTCTGCGTCGCCATCACCGACGGCATTCCCTCCCAGGACATGATCCAGGTGAAGCGCTATATGCGCCGCTATCGCGCAGAGAACCGCATGTGCCTGGTCGGCCCGAATTGCGCCGGCGTGATCTCGCCGGGCAAGGCCTTGCTCGGCATCATGCCGGGCCATATCTACCAGCCGGGCCATGTGGGCGTGGTCGGACGTTCCGGCACGCTCGGCTATGAAGCGGCTTCGCAGATGAAGGAGCTCGGCATCGGCATCTCGACCTCGGTCGGCATCGGCGGCGATCCGATCAACGGCAGCTCGTTCCGCGACATCCTCGAACTCTTCGAGAAGGATCCGGACACCCATGCGGTCGTCATGATCGGCGAGATCGGCGGCCCACAGGAAGCGGAAGCTGCGGAATACGTGCGCAACCACATGTCGAAGCCCGTCATCGCCTATGTCGCCGGCTTGTCGGCACCGAAGGGTCGCAAGATGGGCCACGCGGGCGCGATTATCTCGGCCTTCGGCGAGAGCGCCAGCGAGAAGGTGGAGATCCTGCGCGAGGTCGGCGTCACCATCTCGCCGACGCCCGCGGAAATCGGTTCGACCGTGCAAGCGGTCCTCAGGAAGGCGGCGTAGGGGGCTACGCTCGCTGACGCCCCGTTCCGGTCCTGCAATTTCCAGAGCGCGGGACCGGAGCGGGGCTCTTTTTATGCCGCTTCCGGCAACAACCAGCCGTCACTGACGGCAATCTTCACCGGCGTCCCCTCCGCCGGAGGCGCCGCGCGGTGCAGCACGCGCAGCAGAACGTCGGGCGCGCGCTCGACCCGGCAATGCAGGATCGTCGCCGCACCTTCGAACACCGCCCGATCGACCTTGGCCGCAATTCCTTCCGGCCCGAGAACCAGTCCTTCCGGCCGCAAGCACGCCTGCGTCGAAGGTGCTGCGCTACGCGTGGAGCGGAGATGGATGGCTTCGCCCCAGAGCCGCGCTTCGACGCTGCCGGCGCGTCCGGACACCGGCGTGTCGAGCGGCACGACCATGCCGCGGCCGACGAAATCGGCGACCATCGCGGTCGCTGGCTCGGCATAGAGGGCGCGCGGCTGCGCCACCTGCTGCAACCGGCCCTGATCGAATACGGCGACGCGATCGGCCAAAGCCATCGCCTCCGACTGGTCGTGGGTCACATAGACGATGGTGGCGCCGAGCTTTCGATGCAGCCGGTGGAACTCCGCCTGCATGCTGTCGCGAAGATGCACGTCGAGACTGGCCAGCGGCTCGTCCATCAGCACGACGGCGGGCTCCATCGCCAGGCAGCGGGCCAAAGCGACGCGCTGCCGCTCGCCGCCGGAGAGCGTCTCCGGCGCGGAATCCCGCCGCGCCGCGAGGCCGACAGTGGCGAGCGCGCGTTCGACCTGCCGCTGTCTTTCGGCGCTGGAAATCTTGCGGATCTTCAGTGCATATTCGACGTTCTCCCCGACCGTCATATGCGGCCAGAGCGCGTGAGACTGGAACACCATGCCGACGCCGCGTTGCTCCGGCGGAACCGAACCCTGGCGCGCGCGGGCGACCTCGCGCGGTCCGATCGCGATCACGCCGGTATCCGGTTCCTCGAATCCGGCGAGCAGGCGCAGGAGCGTGGTCTTGCCGCAGCCGCTGGGGCCGAGCAGCGCCACGAACTCGCCGGCGGCGACGTCGAGGTCGACCTCGGCGACGGCGGCCTTGGCGCCGAAATGCTTGGAGACGGATCTGAGGCTCACGGCATCCACGGCAGCGTTCCTTTCGGCAGGCGGCGTGCGAACAGGGTGGCGACCCCGGCGATGGCGAGGGTCACGATGACGGAGATGCTGGCGACGGCCGAGGCCGCGCCCGCAGCCCCCTCGCTCTGCAGCGAGAACACCATGACTCCCAAGGTCTCAGTGCCCCGCGACCAGAGCAGGGCCGAAACCGTGAGCTCGTTGAAGGCGGTGAGGAAAACCAGCAGCGCGCCCGACATGATCGAGGCCCGCACCGCCGGCACGATGATGCTCGCGAGACGGCGCGGGCCTTTCGCGCCGGCGAGCTGCGCGGCTTCTTCCATGGTCGGGTCGAGCTGCTTCAGCGCGACCGCGAGCGGTCGCAAGGCCAAGGTGAGGAAGCGCGCGATATAGGCGACCAGGATGATCCAGGCGGTGCCGTAGAGACTGATGCCGATGATGGGCAGCGGCTTCAGGAAGACCAGGATCTCGGCGATGGCCAGCACGATTCCGGGCACGGCATAGGGCGCATCGGCGACGGCATCGAGTGCGCGCATCCAGCGCCAGCGCCGGAGCTCGCCGTAATAGGCGATCACCAAGCCGAGCAGGGCGGTGACGATTGCCGCCCCCGCCGACAACAATGTGCTGTTGAGGAAGGCGCGCTGGGTCGGCTGATATTCGGTGAGGATGTAGATGAAGTTGTCGAGTGTCGCGCTCTCAAAGGTCAGCGGTACACCCAGGGCGGGCTCCAAGGCGGCGCCGAGCAGCGCCGCGAGCGGCACGATGGTCAGCACCAGCAGCACGAGCCAGACGGTGGCTTCGATGACCAGGCGCAGCTTCCCGAGCGGCAGGACCGGGCCGGTCGGACCGGCGCTGCGCAAGGCCGGCGCGCGGCCGATCACCCAGCGCTGCCAGACGAGGCCGATGCCGGCGAGCAGGGTCAGCACCAGGCCGAGCGCCGCGGCCTCGCCGAGCACCGACGGACCGAAACCGTTGAGCCGCTGGTAGATCAGCGTCGTCAGCACGGTGAAGCGGCCGGGAATGCCGAGCAAGGCAGGCACGCCGAAATTCCCGATCGAGGAGACGAAGGCCAGCGCGCCGCCGGCCAGCAAGGCGGGTTTCAGCAACGGCAGGATGATGGTGACGAGCAGCCGCTTGTGCCGGGCACCGGCCGCGCGCGCGGCCTCGACCAGGTCGCAGGGAATGGCGCGACAGGCGGCGGCGATGCTGAGGAACATGAGCGGGGCATGCTCGAGTCCCATCACGAAAGAGACGCCGGCGGCGCCGTAGAGCGGATGATTGGATTCGGTGCCGAAGATGAAATCGATCGCACTGCGCACCGGCGTGCCCACGTCCAGCATCTTGATCCAGGCGAGCGCGGTGATCTGCGATGGGATCAGCAGCGGCAGCAGGCAGAGCAGGGTCAGAATGCCCTTGCGCCGGATGTCGGTGATGCCGATCAGCAAGGCGAGCCCGCCGCCGAGCAAGGTCGAGATCACCGTCGCCGCGAAACTCGAGGCCAGCGTGTTGACGCCGGCGCGCCAGACGCTCCGCGATCCGAGGGTCTCCAGCGGCCAGCCGCCGTCAGGTCCCGGAGTAAAAGCCTCCTGCAACAGCCGCAGCATCGGCAGCAGGCAAAGCAGGATGACCAGCGCCGCAGCGATGCCGGCGAGCAGCCAGTCGCCGCTCCATCGCCAGCGGCGCGGCTTCTGCTTCAGCCCCGTCACGCGAACGGCGCTGGCCTTGGGGACAGCGCCGTTCGTCATGCGCGGCTTTCCGGTGTTGCGGGGTCAGCCACCGAAGAGATCGGAGAAATGCTTCTTGATCTCGGTGCTTTCGCCGGCGACGTCCTTGGCTGAGATCGGCATCAGCTTCAGATCCGCGGCGGCGGGGCGGCCTTCGGGGCCGGCGATGCCGGCCTTGCCGGGGATATAGCCTTGCACCGTCATGTATTGCTGGCCGGCATCGGAGAGCAGCCAGTTGACGAAGGCCTTCGCGGCTTCGGGGTTCTTGGCGGTCTTCAGGATGGCGACCGGCTCGGTCACCATGGAGACGCCTTCGGTCGGATAGACGAACTCGACCGGCGAGCCCTTGGCCTTGCCGTTGAAGGCCATGAAATCGACGATCATGCCATAGGCCTTCTGGCCGCTGGCGACGGCTTCCAGCACGCCGCCATTGCCTTTGGTGGCGACGGCGCCGTTATCGGCCAGCTTCTCGTAGTAGTTCCAGCCGAGGTCCGGCTGCGCCGCGATGGTGCCGACATGAATGACCGCCGCACCGGAATAGAGCGGGCTCGGCATGATCACCTGGTCCTTGGCATTGGGCGAGATCAGGTCGTTCCAGGAGACCGGGCGCGGCTTGCCCGACTTGGTGTTGTAGACGATGCCTGTCGGGATGATCTTGGTCCCGAAATAGGTCTTGTCGGAATCGTAGAATCCCGGCGGCAATCCATCGACCGGCGCCTCGGCATAGGGCATGAGCCGGCCGTCCGCCTTCATCTGCTCCATGACCGTCGCATCGGCGATGAACAGCACGTCCGGCTGCGGCGCGCCGGCAGTGAACTCCGCCTGCAGCTTGTTCACGACCTCGGTGGTGCCGGAACGGAAGAAATCGACCTTCACGCCGGGTTCGGCCTTGTTGAAGGCGGCGATCAGGTCATTCATCGCCTTGTCGGGCGTCGAGGTGTAGACGGTGAGCGTGCCGGAGGCGGCCTGCACCGCGCCGGCGAACAGTGTCACTGCTGCCAGAGCGGCGAGCAGGCTTCGGAACGGCCGATTGAGGAATGTCATGAAGAGCGGCTCCCAGTGCGATTGCGACGCGCGCCTGCTAACAGAGCCGCGTTGCGTTCTTGTGACTCTCTTGTGACGACAGCCTACAACCGCCCCGGCGACGGCTTCAAGCGCGGGCCGCTGCGATGGTGGCGCGGACCACCTGGGGATCGGTCAGGGTGTTGGTGTATTCGCGGTCGAGCTCGGTGCCGCCCATGCCGATTGCAGTATTGCGATACTGCATGCCGCTCGGCGCGGCTTTCGGCGCCGCGAAATGGAACTCCGTCCCGCCGGTCTCCCGCACCACCTGCGCGATGCTGTCGGGGGCAAGCTCGCCGCAAGCCATGACGATGATGCGTCCGGCGGCCTGATCGTTGAGCTTCTTCAGCACGGGAATGGCCTCGAGGGCGGTCGAGCGTTGGCCGCTGGTCAGCACGCGGTGAACGCCGCAGCGGATCAAGGCCTCCAGCGCTTCTGCCGGATCGCGGGTCATGTCGAAGGCGCGGTGGCAGGTCACGCTCAGCGGCTGCGCCGCTTCGACCAGCGCCTTGGTGCGCGCCTCGTCGATGCGGCCGTCCGCGGTCAGGCAGCCGATCACGATGCCGGCGGCGCCGAGCCTGGCGATCTCGCGGGCATCGTCCAGCATGGTGGCGAACTCGGCGTCGGAATAGAGGAAGTCGCCGCCGCGCGGGCGCACCATCACCTGGATCGGCACGTAGCAGAGCTTGAGCGCGGCGCGGATCGTGCCGAAGCTCGGCGTGATGCCGCCTTCCAGCAGGCTAGCGCAGAGCTCGATGCGGTCGCCGCCGCCCTGCTGGGCGGCGACGGCGCCATCGATCCCCTCGACGCAGATTTCGAACAGCATCCGCTCACTCGACATCGAACTTCACGCCCTGGGCGAGCGGAAGCTGCTTGCCGTAATTGATGGTGTTGGTCGCGCGCCGCATATAGGCCTTCCAGGAATCGGAGCCGGCCTCGCGCCCGCCGCCGGTTTCCTTCTCGCCGCCGAATGCGCCGCCGATCTCGGCGCCCGAGGGGCCGATGTTGACATTGGCGATGCCGCAATCCGAGCCCGCGGCGGAGAGGAAGCGCTCGGCCTCGCCGAGGTCGCGGGTGAAAATCGACGAAGAGAGGCCCTGCGGCACGCCGTTGTGCAGCGCCAGCACCTGATCGAAATCCTCATACTTCATCACATAGAGGATCGGCGCGAAGGTCTCCTGCTCGACCGGTCCGGTCTGCTTCGGCATCTCCACCAGCGCCGGGTGGACATAATAGGCATTGGGGAAAGTGTCGGAATCGGCGCGGGTCCCGCCATGCACGGTGCCGCCGGCGGCCTTCGCGGCATTCAGCGCCCGCTCCATGCCCTGATAGGCGCGGTGGTCGATCAGCGGGCCGATCAAGGTGCCCGCTTGCAGCGGGTTGCCGATGGTGACCGAGCCATAGGCCTTGATCAGGCGCGGGACCAGCTTGTCATAGACGTTCGAGTGCACGAACAGGCGGCGCAGCGTGGTGCAGCGCTGGCCGGCGGTGCCCATCGCCGCGAAGGCGACGGCGCGCAGGGTGAGGTCGAGATCGGCCGAGGGGCAGACGATGCCGGCATTGTTGCCGCCGAGCTCCAGGATCGCGCGGGCGAAGCGCGCGGCGAGCTTCGGCGCGACGGCCTTGCCCATCGTGGTGGAACCCGTGGCCGAGAGCACGGCGACCTTCGGGTGATCGACCAGGATCTCGCCGACCGCGCGGTCGCCGATGAGGAGGCTTGCCAGGTTCGCTGGCGCACTGTTTCCGGCCTCGGTGAAACGCGCGACGGCACGCTCGAACAGCGCCGTGACGGCGATGGCCGTCAGCGGGGTCTTCTCTGACGGTTTCCAGATGCAGCTGTTGCCGCAGACCAGCGCGACGGCGGCATTCCACGACCAGACCGCGACCGGGAAGTTGAAGGCGGTGATGATGCCGGTGACACCCAGGGGGTGCCAGGTCTCCATCATCCGGTGGTTGGGCCGCTCGGTCGCGATCGTCAGGCCGAAGATCTGCCGCGAGAGACCGACCGCATAATCGCAGATGTCGATCATCTCCTGGACCTCGCCCAGGCCTTCGCTCTCGATCTTGCCGACCTCGATCGAAACCAGGCGGCCGAGGGCGGCCTTATGGGCGCGAAGCTCTTCGCCCAGCAGCCGCACCAACTCGCCGCGCTTCGGGGCCGGGACTTCGCGCCAGGCCAGGAAGGCCTGGTGGCCGGCCTCGACCATGCGCTTGGCCTGGTCCGGGGTGGCGGTGTGCACCCGGGCGATTTCCTCGCCGGTGATCGGCGAATGGACGGCCATGCTGCCGCCGGTATAGTGGTCGCGCGGGATACCGAGGCTCTGCAGCAGGGTATCGGTTTCTCCGACAATCTTCGGAGCGGTCATCTGGGCGGCCATGCTGGTATATCCTTTCGGAAATGCGCGTTTAAGGCGGTTCTCTAGCCGATTTTGAGGCCGGAGCGAAAGCCCCGATCGCCCCCCGATGGAGGCCTGTGGATCGAGTCCATGTATGAAGACGTGACCGCGGAAGAGATCGAGCGGCGGATCGCCGCCAGCCATGAAACGGTGCGCGCCGTTTACGATTACTGGCGGCAAAAGGCCGCCGGGCGTCCCATGCCGTACCGGGCCGATATCGACCCGGCGGAGCTCAAACCCTATCTCCCGGCCATGATGCTGGTGGAGGTGGTCCACGACACAAGGCGCTTCGTCTATCGCCTGGTCGGCACGCATGAGGTGGCGGGGCGCGGCCGCGATCCGACCGGCCTCTCGGTCGAGGAAGCCTTCTATGCCGGCAGTGCCGAAGAGGCGCTGGCGGCCTATGAATACGTGGCCCGGGAGCGACGGCCGTTCTGCTTCTGCGAGCCCTATCGGACCCCGGATGGCTGGGAGGAACGGGAGGACACGATCTATCTGCCGCTCACCCGGGACGGGGAGAGTGTCGGCGTGGTCATGGTCTATGCCTATACTTATGGCTTCAAGGCGCGCGGTGCCGCGTCCTTGGTGGTGCGCTGAAGGGGAGAAGAGCGTTGCAGTTCATGGTGATCGAGCATTTCCGCAACCAGGACGCCAAGGCGGTCTATGCGCGGTTCCGGGAGAAGGGACGCTTGATGCCCGAGGGCATCAGTTTCGTCGCGAGCTGGGTGACCGCCGATCTCGGCCGCTGCTTCCAGGTGATGGAATGCGACGACGTGACCCTGCTGCAGCGCTGGGTGGCGGAATGGGCCGATCTGGTCGGGTTCGAGATCGTGCCGGTGGTGCCGGGCAAGGAGACGGCGGCGGCGCTCGCTTAGGTCAGCGAGGGGGATTTAACCGAACAGCGCCGCCACTTCGTAGAATATCGCCCCGACCAGGGCCGCCGCCGGCAGGGTGATCACCCAGGCGACGACGATGTTGCTGGCCGTGCCCCAGCGGACCGCCGAGGTGCGCCGCATCGCACCGACCCCGACCACGGCGCCGATGATGGTATGGGTGGTTGAAACGGGGATGCCCAGCCAGGTCGCGCCGAACAGGGCGAGCGCGCCGCCGGTCTCGGCGCAGAAGCCCTGGATCGGTTTCAGGTCGGTGATCTTCGAGCCCACCGTCTTCACGATACGCCAGCCGCCGCTCAAGGTGCCGAGCCCCATCGCGGCCTGGCAGCTGATGATGACCCAGAAGGGCACATGGAACTCAGGCCCGAGATGGCCCTGCGAATACAAGAGCACGGTGATGATGCCCATGGTCTTCTGTGCGTCGTTGCCGCCGTGGCCGAGACTGAACAGCGACGAGGAAACGAATTGCAGCACGCGGAACCGCCGGTCCGCGGCGAACGGCGTCGCGCGCACCGACGCCCAGGCGGTGACGATCATCAAGACGCCGGCGAGACAGAGCCCGATCAGCGGCGAAAGCACGATGAACAGCGCCACCGTGCCGAGCCCGCTCCAGATCACCGCGCCGAATCCGGCCTTGGCGATGCCGGCGCCGACCAGGCCGCCGATCAAGGCATGGCTGCTCGAGGACGGGATGCCATAGATCCAGGTCACCACGTTCCAGAAGATGGCGCCGATCAGCGCCCCGAAGATCACCTGGGGATCCACCACGCCGACGTCGATCAGGCCCTTGCCCATTGTGTTCGCGACGTGCAGGCCGAAGACCAGGAAGGCGATGAAGTTGAAGAAGGCGGCCCAGAACACCGCGAAGACCGGCGACAGCACGCGGGTTGATACCACGGTCGCGATCGAGTTCGCCGCATCGTGCAAGCCGTTCAGGAAGTCGAAGGCCAGCGCGATCACGATCAGCCCGACCAGGAGGTGCATGGAAAGCATGCGCGGTGCCCGCGTCAGACGTGCTCGACGACGATGCCGGCGATCACGTCGGTCACGTCTTCGCAGCGGTCGACAACAGCCTCTATCAGCTCATAGACCCGTTCGCCGATCAGCTTGTCGCCGGCGGGATCGGATCCGGCGAACAGTGCCTTCATGCCGCGCTGCAGGAGATCATCGGCCTCGCTTTCGGCGGCGCGGACTTTCTGCTGCATCTCGCTGAAGACCTTCTCGTTCCGCCCGATCGCGCTCAAGGCCGGCATCGCATCCCGGATCGCGGTCGAGGCACGGATCGCGCAATCGGCCATGCCCAGCATTTCCGGCGTATAGGCGACCTTGTAGAGGCCGAGGCGCCGGGCCGCGTCCTTCATGATGTCGATCGTGTCGTCGAGCGTGGTGATGAGCTCCAGCACCTCGGAGCGGTCGAACGGCGTGATGAAGCTGCGGTGCACGGCATGCACCGTCTCCTTGGTGACGTCGTCTGCCGCGTCTTCCAGGCGGAACAGCTCCTTGCAATGCGCTTCGTAATCCGCGCCGGACAGAATGCCGCGGAATTGCACCGCGCCTTCCACCACGATCGCCGAGTGTCTACAAAAACGCTCCACGAAGCGCTCGTCGCGCGGCATCAATTTGCGAAACAGCCTGAGCACCATGGCCCGTCCCCCGGACTTGCAATGGCGGCAGCATAGCGGCAAAGACCGGAATTGTGGCAGTTCTATTTCATATTTTTGACGGCGGCGGCGATGGTGATGACCAGGGCCACGATTGCCATCAGCAGCAGGCCGGGAGAGAGGCCGCGGCGGGGCTCTTTCGGCGGCTCCGCGCCCATCTTCAGCTGCCCGCAGCGAGGGTCGAGGCGATCCAGTCGCTGTAGCTGTGCAGCGGCGTCATAAAGGAGTTCTCGAAC
>Ga0209257_1001102_pt1 | contig 35143 bp, 31 predicted proteins | sample AraplaCvi_mCL_r2_FD_184277 | JGI IMG/M metagenome (GOLD analysis project Ga0209257, IMG submission 184277) | Arabidopsis root microbial communities from North Carolina, USA - plate scrape MF_Cvi_mCL_r2 (SPAdes) (version 2) | ecosystem: Host-associated > Plants > Roots > Endosphere | place: USA...
GGCCGCCGCGGCCGGCTGGAATGGCAGCGGGTCGGCAACCGGGGGCGGGGCGGTCTTGCTGGGGGCCTGATCCTTCCAGATCGACATGGGCACGGTTCTCCAGGGACTCGGGGGAAGGCCGACTATCGCGGCTCGTCCTCGAACCTTTTGTGACAACAATCACCGATAAGCTGATTGCCCGTGCGGAACAGGCCAGGCGCCATGACCACCGCCCAGGGCGCCGGTGCGCACGCACGGCACCTCCATGCGAGCCATATCAACGCACGGCCGGGCGGGGGCCCTGTATACGCCTTCGGCGAACAGGCTGCCCCCGCTGGTGAGGTTGCAGAGCGGATGTCCTTGCGAGCACACCGCCCTGCATCCCGAACGATGCGTCGAACACACACCGTGCAAGCGTGTCTCCCGACTGGCGGGAGGCGTTGCCACGAAATGCCTCTCGATTTTCTAATGAGTAAAAACACAAAGGCCCGCTTGCGCGGGCCTTTGCATGGTCGGCGTCGAAACGCCGGACCGGCAACTAACTTACTTCTTGGAAGCTTCCTCGGCCTTGGCCGAAGCCTCGGCGGCCTTGTCGGCCGTGGCCTGGGCGGCGTCCGAAGCAGCGGCTGCGGCGTCGGCGGCACCCGCCTGCACGGCGTTCTCGGTCTTCTCGGCCGCAACGCTCGCTTCCTGGGAGGCATTGGCTGCGGCGGCAGCGGCCGAATCGGCGGCGGCGCTGGCCTCGGCCGAGGCCTTGTCGGCGGCAACCGAGGCGTCTGCAGCGGCGCTGTCGGCGGTGGCTGCGGCGTGGTCCTGGGTCTTCTGGGAGCAGGCGCCCAGCGCCAGCGCAGCGGTCACGATCACGGCAGAGGTCAAAACTTTCATGCAAGTTTCCTGCTTGGGTGGGTGGTGGGCGGAGCATAGCGGCGCGGCCGCGAAAATGGCGTTGCCATCAGGACAATCGCCGCTGAATGTCAGACGCGTTATCAAGCGGCCGACCCAAACAAAAAAGGCTGCCGGTTTCCCGGCAGCCTTTTCGACGTCGACGCCCCGATGGGGGCATCAAAGCAGGAAGAAGATTACTTCTTCTCGCCTTCAGCGGCGTCCTTGGCAGCGTCCTTCGACTGCTCGGCGCTGTCGGCAGCGGCGTCAGCCTTGTCGGCAGCGGCTTCGGCAGCAGCGTCGGTCGGAGCAGCAGCGGCGTCGGCAGCAGCGTTGGCGGCTTCGTCGGCGGCGGTGGCAGCGGCGTCAGCGGCGGTCTGCGAGGCAGCGTCGGCAGCCGGGGCCTGGGCAGCAGCCTGGGCTTCGGTCGCGGCGGCAGAGGCGTCGGCGGCGGAGTCGGCAGCCTGCTCCTGCTTGGAGCAAGCAGCCAGGGCCAGGCCCATGGCCAGCGCGATCAGCGTCTTGTTGATGGTCATTTCGGTATTTCCTCGTCGATTGGTTTGGCAACGCGCTAATGCGCGCCTTAACAATGATGACAAGCCATCTACGGCTGTCAAGGGAATTGAATCCTCAGCCCGTCAAACCGGTGTGAATGATTCAGGGCAGTTCGACGGCGATGGCAGTGGCTTCGCCGCCGCCGATGCACAGCGATGCCACGCCTCGCTTGAGCCCACGCACACGTAAGGCATTGATCAGCGTGACAATCAATCGTGCACCCGAGGCGCCGATGGGATGGCCCAGGGCGCAGGCGCCGCCGTTGACGTTGACCTTTTCATGGGGCACGGAGAGGTCGTGGATGACGGCCATGGAGACCACCGCGAAGGCTTCGTTGATCTCGAACAGGTCCACCTGGTCCACCGTCCAGCCGACCTTGTCCAGCAGCTCCTGGACCGCCTTGACCGGCGAGGTGGTGAACCATTCCGGCTCCTGCGAAAAAGTATGGTGCCCGACGATGCGGGCGAGCGGGGCGATGTTGCGCCGGGCGGCATCTTCCTCGGACATCAGGATCAGCGCGGCCGCACCATCGGAGATGCTGGAGGAACTGGCCGCAGTCACGCTGCCGTCCTTCTTGAAGGCCGGCTTGAGGGTCGGGATCTTCGACACGTCCGAGCGCGAGGGCTGCTCATCGGCGGCGTATTCCACCTCACCTTTCCGGGTGGCCACCTTGACCGCCACGATCTCATCATCGAACGCGCCGTTGCCCTGGGCCTGCTGTGCCCGCTGGACCGAGGCGATGGCGTAGTCGTCCTGCTGCTGTCGGGTGAAGCCGTACTTCTCGACGGTCTTCTCGGCGAACACGCCCATGGCCTGGCCGTCGTAAGGGTTGGTCAGCCCGTCCCAGGCCATGTGGTCCACGGCCTGGAAATTGCCGTAGCGATTGCCGACGCGCGAGTTGGGGATCATATGCGGGGCGTTGGTCATGGACTCCATGCCGCCGGCGACCACGATGCCGGCCGAGCCGGCCTTGATCAGGTCGTGGGCCAGCATCACCGCCTTCATGCCCGAGCCGCAGACCTTGTTGATGGTCGTGGCGCCGGTGGACGTCGGAAGACCCGCGGCCAGCGCGGCCTGGCGCGCCGGGGCCTGGCCAAGGTTGGCGGGCAGTACGCAGCCCATGATGACCTCGGACACCTCGTTTGCCGCCAGCCCGGACTGTGCCAGGGCGGCGCCGATGGCTGAGGCGCCCAGGGTCGGGGTCGGCACGCCGGTGAACTGACCCATGAAGGCGCCGATGGCCGTGCGCTTGGCGCCGGTGATGACAATGCCGGTCATGTCTCGCATCCCGTTGTGTGGTGGCCCGATTATCCCGACGCAGATCCCCGTCTGCCAATCCGACCAAGGTCCGTGCGTGGATTAACGGAAATTTTGCGCTAGATTGCACGTCCGCCCCGCCATGGCAGGTGGGGCCACATTCGTCTTGGGGAGACACGGCAATGACCGCACGCAATCACGGGGGCGCCGCGATGGCGCACGGCATGGGGAAGCTGGCACTGGGCGTTCTGGCCTGTGCGGTCATCGCGGCCTGCGGCAGCGGGGGTGGCGCACGCAGCGATGTCCCGCCGCTGAACTCCGGTGGCAATCCGGGCACTCCCACGCCGCCACCGACCCCGCCACCCACCACCCCGCCTCCTTCCACCACGCCCGAGCCGGCTATCAACGCGCACCTGGCGTTGACCAACGCCACCGATGCCCAGCGCGGCGGGATCACCGGCGCTGGCTATGCCATTGGCGTGGTCGATACCGGCGTCAACCGCAATCATCCGGCGCTGGCCGGGCGGGTGGCCGCCAACCTGGTTTACGTCAGCAGCGCCAATGACCTGCGCGTGGACGACAAGGTCGGACACGGCACCACCGTGGCGCAGCTGGCAGCCGGCCGCGCCGTGGGCCGTTGGCCGGGCGGCGTGGCACCGGGGGCGACGATCCTGTCGGCGCGCATCATCCAGGACGAGTCGCCCAAGGACGATGGCAGCGGGCAGGGCAACGAGGTAACCGGTGCGCTGGGGCTGAAGTCGATCCACCAGGACCTGGCCGCGCGCGGCATGCGCATCATGAACAACTCCTGGGGCGGCCTGTACTGGACCCAGTTGAGCGCCACGGCGCCCATCGCCGACGAGTACCGCTTCTTCATCCGCGACAACGATGGGCTGGTGGTCTTCGCCACCGGCAACGAAGGACGCGCCAACCCCACCGACATGGCCGCGCTGCCCAGCAAGGCTGGCCCCGGCGACAGCCGCCCGGCCGCGGACCTGGAGCAGGGCTGGCTGGCCGTGGCGGCGCTGGATACGGCCACCCCGACCCAGCTGGCCAGCTATTCAAACGCCTGCGGACTGGCGCGCCGCTACTGCCTGGTAGCACCTGGAACGTCGGTGTTCACCGGGCACGACGATACCGCCAGCAGCATCACCTACTACTACGGCAGCGGCACCTCCTACGCCGCGCCGCTGGTGTCCGGCGCCGCGGCGCTGGTATGGCAGAAGTACCCCTATTTCAACAACGACCTAGTGCGGCAGACGCTGCTGGGGACCGCCACCGACCTGGGTCAGCCCGGTCCGGACGACGTGTTCGGGTATGGGCTGCTCAACGTGGAAAAAGCGCTGCGTGGGCCTGGACGGTTCGACTGGGGCGATGTGGACGTGACGGTGGCGGCGAGTAGCACCGGTACGACCTGGAGCAACGACATCGCCGGTGACGGTGGGCTGATCAAGCGCGGGCGTGGTGAGCTCTTCCTCAGCGGGCAGAACAGCTACACCGGCGCCACCCGCATCGAACAGGGCGCACTGACCTTGCGCGACGGGGCGCGGCTGACCTCGGAAGTGAGCATCGCCACGGTCGCTACTCCCACGGACGCGGCCACTCTGCGGTTCCATCAGGGCGGCGCCACGGTGCGCGGCAACGTGAGCAACGGCGGGGTGCTCGCCCAGTACGAGCTTGCCGACGGCGCGCGCATCGAGGGCAACTACCTCCAGACCGCGCAGGGCACCTACGACACCGCGCTGGGCGCCAGCGCCTTGAAGGTCACGGGAACGGCAACGCTGCAGGGTGGCCGCCTCAACTTCAGCCGGGTGGCCAGCGGCTACGTACCGGCTGCGGGTGTGGTCCAGCCGCTGATCCAGGCCGACGGAGGGCTGTCGGGTACCTTCGACTCGTACAGCTTCTCGTCCAATTTCGTGCTGCTCAACGGTGCGCCGGTCTATGACGCCAACAGCGCCAGTTTCCGCGTCGACCAGGTCACCGTCGCCGCAGCGGCCAGCGCGGCTGGTCTGGATGCCGCGGCCGTGGCCTCGGCCTCGCGCGTGGATACGGCCTTCGGCGTCCTGGATGCGCCGGGCACGGCGCTGCCGGGCTTTGCCGGTGCCGCGGGGGAGCTGCAGCGGGTGCAGGGCAATCAGGCGCTGGCCGCCAGCCTGGACAGCCTGTCCGGGCGCGCCCATTCGCTGGCGCAGGCGCTGACCTTCGACAACATCGACATGCAGCGCCGCGCGCTGTCCTCGCATTTCGATGAGCGCCTGGCCCAGCCCTGGAGCGCGGGCGCCTGGTCGGCCGGCCTGGGCGGCAGCGGGCAGGGCAGCTATGTCGGCAGCGGCTTTGAGGTCAATGGCTGGATGCTGGGCAATGACTATCGCCTGGGCGAGCACGGGCTGGCGGGCTTCGCCTTCGGCCAGACCCGTGCCAGCGATGGCGCCAGCGCCGGCCTGGACCGCACCCGCGACCGCCAGTCGCAGGGGCAGGTCTACGGCGGATGGCAGCGCGGCCATGCCTATGCGCTGGCGCAGCTGGGCTTCGGTCGCTACGACCGCGCCATCGACCGGCAGCTGCTGCTGGGCGCCGCGCAGTACGGCGTGCACACCGACTACGCCGGTTCGTTCACCACGGCCAACCTGGAGCTGGGCTACCGGCTCGGCATGGGGCCGCTGAACCTGACGCCGTACCTGGGCGCCGAGCACGCACGCGTGCGCAGTGATGGCTTCAGCGAACAGGGTGGGTTCGGCTTCGGACTGCGTGCGGGCGATGGCCTGTCCACGCGCAGCCAGGCCGTGGCCGGCCTGCGCGCCGAACATGCCTGGCGCGGGCTGAGCCTGCGTGGCTACGCCGAATGGCAGCAGGCGCTGTCGGCCGATGGCCTGTCGATGCAGGCCAGCTTCGTCGGCATCGATGCTTGGGCGCCGATGTCGGGGCTGCAGCCGGCGCGCTCCGGCGGCTTGCTGGGGCTCTCGCTCGATGCCTGGCTCTCGCCGAGCTCCACGCTGTCCTTCGGCTACGACCAGCGCTTCGGGCAGCGTGGCGACACCCATATGCTGTCCTTGCGCTACGGCATGGGGTTCTGAGCAGACGCAACCGCGCCCGTCTTGCAGACGAAAGCCCCGACGCGCATCCCGCGCCGGGGCCTGGGGCTCAGCCCCGTCCGTCGAACAGTTCGCGCCCGATCAGCATGCGGCGGATCTCGTTGGTGCCCGCGCCGATGCTGTAAAGCTTGGCATCGCGCAGCAGGCGCCCGGCCGGATACTCGTTGATGTAGCCGTTGCCGCCCAGCGACTGGATGCCTTCCAGGGTCACCTGCACGGCCGCCTCGGAAGCGTGCAGCAGGCAGCTGGCGGCCGCCGCGCGCGAGCCCTGGCCCGCATCGAAATCGCGCGCGACCTGGTAGGAAAAGGCGCGCGCGGACTGCAGGCTGGTGTACATGTCCGCCAGCTTGCCCTGCATCAGGCCGAACGTGCCGATGGCCGCGTCGAACTGCTTGCGCTCGCGCACGTACGGCAGGGTCAGGTCCATCGCCGCCTGCATCAGGCCGATGGGGCCGCCGCTGAGCACCACGCGCTCGGTATCCAGGCCGCGCATCAGTACGCGGACCCCTTCATTGACCTGGCCCAGCACATTGGCCTGCGGGATCCGGCAGTCCTCGAACACCAGTTCGCAAGTGTTGGAGCCGCGCATGCCCAGCTTGTCCAGCTTCTGCGCGGTGCGAAAGCCCGGCATGTCGCGCTCGACGATGAAGGCGGTCATGCAGCGGCTGCCGGCCTCCTTGCCCGCCGTACGCATGTAGACCAGCAGCACGTCGGCTTCCGGACCGTTGGTGATCCACATCTTGTTGCCGTTGGCGACCCAGGTGTCGCCATGCAGCTCGGCGCGGCAGGCCATGGAGCCGACCACGTCCGAGCCGGCGCCCGGTTCGCTCATGGCCAGGGCGCCCTTCCACTCGCCGCTGCACAGCCTGGGCAGGTACTTCTCGCGCTGCGCCTGGGTGCCGTTGAGATAGAGATTGGACACGCACAGGTTGGAGTGGGCACCGTAGCTGAGGCCAACTGACCCCGATGCCCGGGAGATTTCCTCCATGGCCACCAGGTGCGCCAGATAGCTCATGCCGCTGCCGCCCCAGTCGGGGGGCACGGTCATCCCCAGCAGGCCGAGCTCGCCCAGCTTGGGCCACAGCGCCTGCGGAAACGCGTTGTCGTGATCGATCTGCGCCGCGTAGGGCGCGATTTCGGATTCTGCAAAACGACGCACGGCATCACGCAGTGCATCGATGTCCTCACCCAGCGGAAACGGTCGCATCGGTCCTCCCAAACGTTTGCTTGGACCAGTGTGCCTGATGTTGCGCTGCGTTCGCGCGTGCGGCGGTCAGTGCGCCCCGCGCAGGTGGCCCATGAAGCGCGGCGACGAGCGACCCATCGGCAGCTTGAGCCGGCCGATGGCGGCGATGCGGGCCTCGGCGATGCGATCGGCCGCGTAGTGCGGGGTCAAGCCTTCCTTGTCGGCCAGCTCATAGATCTTGCCGAGGTTGTGGTAGATGTTACGCATCATGCGCATGGCGCGCTCGCGGTTATAGCCGTCGATCTCCAGGGACACGTTCATCACGCCGCCGGCATTGACCGCGTAGTCCGGCGCGTAGAGGATGCCGCGCTTGTGCGCTTCGACGCCGACCACGTGCGACATCTGGTTGTTGGCGGTGCCGCAGATGACCTTGGCCTTCAGTCGCGGCAAGGTCTGTGCATCGATCGAGCCCTCCAGCGCGCACGGGGAGAACACATCGGCGTTGACCTCGTAGATTTCCTCGGGCTTGACCGCCTCGGCGCCGTACTCGGACACCGCGCGCTCGACCAGGTCGGGGTTGAGGTCGCTGACGTACAGCTTGGCGCCGCGCTCCTTCAGCAGCTTGACGAACTCCATGCCGATATGACCCAGGCCCTGCACGGCATAGCTGAACTTGCCGATCTCCTCGCTGCCGAACTTGCGGTTCAAGGTGGCCATCAGCCCCTGCAAGGCGCCATAGGCGGTGAAGGGCGCCGGATCGCCGGAGCCGCCATGCACCTGGTGCACGCCGACCACGTACTCGGTCTCGCGGTAGACGTTTTCCATGTCGTTGACATTGGTGCCCACGTCCTCAGCAGTGATGTAGCGACCGCCCAGGGAGTCGACATAGCGGCCGAAGGCGCGAAACAGCACTTCGGTCTTGTCCTGGGTGGAGTCGCCGATCAGCACGGCCTTGCCGCCACCGACGTTCAGCCCGGCCAGCGCGTTCTTGTAGGTCATGGTGCGCGACAGGCGCAGGGCGTCCTTCAAGGCATCGTCGCTGCTGGCGTAGGGCCGCATGCGCACGCCGCCCAGGGCCGGGCCGAGCACGGTGCTGTGGATGGCGATGATGGCCTTCAGCCCGGCATCGGCGTTGTGGCAGAGCACGACCTGCTCATGGCCGGAGGAATCGAGCGTCTCGAAGATCATGTGGGGTGGGCTCCGATGTAGGCCGTCGCGAAGACGTACCGGGAACACTGCCTGACGGGTTGACACAAAAAGAAAAGCGACGTTCAGCCGGGGAGGGCGGGCGTCGCGGCTGCATAGTCTAAAGCAATCCCGCCAGCGCACCCGTCAATGCCCGCCTGTGGGGTGGTAGGGCGCTGCGATGGAGGTGCGATGAGCGACTGGAACAGGTGAGGCGTGCCGACACGATGATGGCTGCACGCTGCAGTCGAGCAGGATCGAAAGGGACTCGACGGTCGGCCGAGGTCGGCGCATCGCGGCCTGATATGTTCGTGTGAACAGCCGCTGCGCCCGCGGTCAGCCAGCACATCGCCCCGGCTGGCCCGGATGGCGAGCACCTCTTGCGCATGGGCGCGCGCGCCGTTCGCGCCACCTGACATGACCTTCGAAGCCAGGCAAGGCCGCGGCGATAGGGCCGCACCGGGCATGCGTGCATTGGCAGGCGCCTCGGCAGGCGCAGGTTCCATGTGTGGAATCGCACCGCTGCGATCGCCAGGCGCGGGGCGGGTTGCGTGCTCTAGCGCCCGGTCTGCGGGTCACCACGTGCTGCGTCCAATGGACACCATGAGGCGCATGTCGCAACGGGCTGCCGATTCGGAGATCGGAATCGCGCACACCGGCTTGCGCGAAATACTGTACTTGTTAGTACAATTATTCCGGGCCGGTTGTGGCTCGTCTCGAGTGGGGAAGTGTATGCGCATCGGAAGGCGTGGGGGATGGCTGTGGGCAGGATGGGTGCTTGCGCTTTCGGCCTGTGGCGGACCGGCGCCGGGCGAGGCGCCCGAAGCGGCCCCGTCCACCCTGGCGGTGACCCTGGCGCCGGCGCAGCAACGCCCCCTGCAGCGCAGCGTGGTGGTGGCCGGGCCGGTGTCGGCGTTCGAGGAGATGCAGCTGGGGGTTGAAGTCAGCGGCGTGCGGGTGACCGCGCTCAACGTCGATGTGGGCCAGCGCGTCCACCGCGGCCAGGTGCTGATGGAGCTGGACCACCGCACGCTGGACAGCGAGCTGCAGCAGGCCAAAGCCAGCCTGGCCGAAGCCGACGCCAGCGTCGCGCTGGCTCGGGCCAACCTGACGCGCTCGGAGCAATTGGTGCAGGCCAAGTACATCAGTGCCGCGCAGCTGGACGAATTGCGCGCGCAGCAGGCGCAGCGCGAGGCCCAGCGCAACACCGCGCGTGCCGCGCGCGATGCCGCCCAGTTGCGCCGCGATTTCGCCGAGCTGCGCGCGCCGGCCGACGGCATCATCAGCCGGCGGATCGTGCAGCCCGGGCAGGTGGTGGCCGCAGGGACCGAATTGCTGCGGCTGATCCGCGACGGCCGCCTGGAATGGCGCGCCGAACTGCCCGAACACGAACTGGCACGGGTCGAGCCCGGCGCCACGGTGCAGCTGCCCTACCAAGGGCAGGTGGTGAGCGGACGCATCCGTGCGGTCAGTCCCGGGGTGGACAGCCAGACCCGCACCGGCACCGTGTTCGCCGATCTGCCAGACCCTGGCGCGCTCAAGCCCGGCACCTATCTGGAAGGCCGCATCCTCGGTCAGGCCGACAATGCCTTGATGGTGCCCAGTGCCGCGGTGGTCCAGCGCGATGGCCACAGTTATGTGTTCACTGTGGACGACAAGCGCATCGCGCACCGCCAGCGGGTGCAGACCGGCGCGACCGAGCGTGGCCATACCGAGATCGTTGAGGGCCTGCGCCAGGGCGAGCAGGTGGTGGAGCAGGGCGCGGGCTTCCTGGGCGATGGCGACCGCGTGCGCGTGGTCGAAGCCGGAACCAAGCCGCAGGCGGCCAAGGCAGGTCGTCCATGAACATCTCCGCCTGGGCGATCCGCCGGCCGCTGCCGGCGGTGATGGTGTTCTTCGCGCTGTGCGTGGCCGGGCTTTGGGGCTTCTACCAGCTGCCGGTGGCGCGCTTTCCCGACATCGCCTTCCCGATGACCACGGTCACCGTGACCCAGCCGGGCGCCTCGCCGAGCCAGCTGGAAGCGGAGGTCACGCGCTGGGTCGAGGACTCGGTGGCCACCATCCCCAACGTCAAGCGGGTGATGTCCACGGTCAGCGAAGGCGTCAGCACCACCAATATCGAGTTCCAGCTGGAAGCGGACCTGGCCACCGCACTGGACGACACCCGCGATGCCATCACCCGCATCCGCACCGACCTGCCGCAGGACATCCAGGAGCCGGTGATCTCCAAGGTGGATATCGGCGGCTCGCTGATGAGCTATGCACTGGTCGCCCCGAAGATGACGCCCGACGAGGCCAGCTGGTTCGTCGACCGCGAGGTCACCAAGGCGGTGTATGGCGTGCCAGGCGTGGCCCAGGTCAAGCGGGTGGGCGGCGTGGACCGCCAGATCCGCGTGGACCTGGACCCCAACGCGCTGCAGGCCTTCGGCGTGACCGCCGGCGATGTGTCCCGGCAGCTGGCGCTGACCCAGGTCGAACGCGCCGGCGGCAAGGCCGAATTGCAGACTCAGCAACAGATGATCCGCACCCTGGGCACGGTGACCGATGCGCAGGCCTTGCGCGATTACTCGATCAGCCTGCCCGATGGCCGCGCCGTGCGGCTATCGGCCATCGCCCAGGTCAGCGATGCGGCCGCCGACCCGATCGAGGCGGCGCTGCTGGACGGCAAGGACATCGTGGCGTTCTCGATGTCGCGCACGCGCGGGTCCAGCGAGGTCAAGGTCGAAAAGGGCGTGCAGGAGGCGCTGGCCCAGCTCAAGGCCGCGCACCCGGGCATCGATTTCCGCCTGGTCACGACCATGATCGATGAGACTCATCGCTCCTACGACTCGTCCATGACCATGCTGTGGGAGGGCGCGCTGCTGGCGCTGCTGGTGGTGTGGGCCTTCCTGCGCGACTGGCGCGCGACCTGGGTCTCGGCCGTGGCCCTGCCGCTGTCGATCATCCCGACTTTCGCGGTGATGCACTGGTTCGGCTTCAGCCTGAACCTGATCACGCTGCTGGCCCTGTCGGTGGTGGTCGGCATCCTGGTGGACGATGCCATCGTGGAGATCGAGAACATCGTGCGCCACCTGCGCATGGGCAAGCCGCCGATCGAGGCCGCGCGCGAGGCGGCTGGCGAGATCGGCACGGCCGTCATCGCCACCTCGCTGACCCTGGCGGCGGTGTTCGTGCCGGTGGCCTTCATGCCGGGCATCGCCGGCAAGTTCTTCCGCGAGTTCGGCTGGACCGCGGCCACCGCGGTGCTGTTCTCGCTGCTGGTGGCGCGCCTGCTGACGCCGATGATGGCGGCGTACCTGCTCAAGCCGCACGGCGAGGAAAAGCCCGAGTCGCGCCTGATGACCTGGTACCTGGGCTGGGTGGACGCGGCGCTGCGCCATCGCGCGCGCACGCTGTGGATCGCCTTCGGCCTGTTCGTGGCTTCGCTGGCGCTGGTGCCGCTGATCCCGGCAACCTTCATCCCCTTCACCGACCTGGGCCGCAGCAACCTCAGCCTGGAACTGGCCCCCGGCACGCGCCTGCAGGAAACCGTGGCGGTGGCCGAGCGTGCACGCGCCCTGCTCAAGGACATGCCCGAGCTCAAGCAGGTCTACACCACGATCGGCAGCGTGCTGGACCTGGGCGACCCGGCGCGCACCGGCGTGGGCGAGGCGCGCAAGGCCACCCTGGTGCTGGACTGGGGCCCGGCCGGCGATCGCGAGCGCGACCAGAAGACGCTGGAACGCGAAGTGCGCCGGCGACTGCAGGAATTGCCCGGGGTGCGCGTGAGTTATGTCAGCTCCGAGCCGGGCGAGCTGATGCAGCTGGTGCTCTCCGGGGACGACCCGCAGCGCCTGCAGGATGCGGCCATCGCCATGGAGCGCGACCTGCGTGAACTCGATGGCCTGGGCAGCGTGACCTCCTCGGCCTCGCTGCTGCGCCCGGAGATCCAGATCGTGCCCAATCCGGTGCGTGCGGCCGACCTGGGCGTTGCCACCGCCGACATCGCCGACGCCGCGCGCATCGCCACCTCGGGCGATTACGAGCAGCGCCTTGCCAAGCTGAACCTGCCCGACCGGCAGGTGCCGATCCGCGTGGGCTTTGCCGAAGCCACCCTGGCCAACCCGGCGCTGATCGGCCAGTTGCGGGTGAACGGGCGCTACGGTCCGGTGCCGCTGGCGGCGGTGGCCGACATCCGCCAGGGTAGTGGGCCTTCGCAGATTTCGCGCTACCAGCGCCAGCGCAACGTCACCCTCACCGCCGAACTCAACGGTCGCGCGCTTGGCGAGGTGATGAACGAGGTGCAGGCGTTGCCCAGCGTGCGCAAGCTGCCGGACGGGGTGAGCTTCCTCAACACCGGCGATGCGGAAGTCTTCGTCGAGCTGTTCGTCGGCTTCGCCCTGGCCATGGTCGCCGGCCTGGTGTGCATTTACATGGTGTTGCTGTTGCTGTTGAACCACCCGCTGATGCCGTTGACCATCCTCACGGCGGTCCCGCTGTGCGCGGGCGGGGCCTTCGGCGCCTTGCTGATCACCCAGAACATGCTCTCCCTGCCGGCGCTGATCGGGTTGTTGATGCTGATCGGCATCGCCACCAAGAACTCGATCCTGCTGGTCGACTACGCGGTCATCGCCGAGGACGAGCACGGCTTGAGTCAGCACGATGCCCTGGTCGATGCCTGTCGCAAGCGCGCCCAGCCGGTGATCATGACCACCCTGGCGATGGGCGCGGGCATGCTGCCGATCGCCTTGGGATTCTCCGGAGATTCCAGCTTCCGTGCGCCCATGGCCATCGCGGTGATCGGCGGATTGATCACCTCGACCCTGCTCAGCCTGCTGGTGATTCCGGCCGCCTTCACCGTGCTGGACGACCTGGGCGAATGGATGGCCCGGCGCCTGCGCCGCAAGCCGGCCGCGACGCGGGCTCCGGCGGCTTGAGTGGTCCCTTGCAGTCGCCACCCTAAGGCGACTGCAGGGAGCCTCAGGCAATCAAGCTTCGCCACTGCCGAACCCGCGTGGACTTTCCTTTGGGAGAAGTTTTGGTCGCGGAGGTGTTCCCGGGAAAGCCCCTTCGCGGCTGAAGCCGCTCCCACCGGGCTTGCGAGGTCATGCAGGATTCTGCGCTTCGGCCGACCCTCAAGGGCTCTGGTAGTAGACGTCGTCGATGGCGAAGTTGACGTCGGCGGCCGGCGGGTCGGACACCACCATGAACATCTGCTTCACCGCGCCCAGGTCCAGGTCGTAGAAGGCGCTGAACGGGATGGTGACCTGATGCCAGGCGCCATCGCGGACCAGTCCGTAGTTGTTGCCGCCGGCCACGAAGTCCACCCAGCTGTCGCCGAAGGAGGTGTTGATGCCGATCTTGAAGGTCGACTGCGTGGTGGTCTGCATCTGGAATTTGAGCGAGCCGCCGGCGTAGTTGCCCATGTTGCGGTAGTCGGTGATCACGCCCAGGCCGTACCAGTTGCCGGCGGCCGCGCGGAAGGACATGACCTCGCTGCCTTCCACTGGCGCGGCGCTGGTGGGGGTGAGGTTGTTCCACAGGTACAGCTCCGAATCCTGGCCGTAGTTCAGGCGGCCGACCACATCACTGCGCTCGGCGAACACGCCGAACTTGCCGGCCGGGGTGGCCGAGCTGCTGCCGACGTAGAGCTCATCGCCCGGGTTCTGGTAGAGGCGGATGTAGTCCACTTCCAGCTTGCCCGGCAGCGGCGCGGTCACGCCCTGCGGCGAATTGACCCCGGTGTACAGCCCGCCCACGGCGAGGTTGAGCAGCAAGTAGTACTGCTGATGGAACTCGTGCAGCGAGGCGCCCTCGATATCGGAGATGGCGAACTCGAAGTAGGGCTGGTTGTCGATGGTGATGCGGATGAACTGCGCATCCCAGGTCATCCGGTAGGTGTGGAAGTCGTTCTGCAGGTCGGTGGTGCTGTTGTAGTCGTGCCCGTAGTCGGCCTGCGAGCCGTTGTAGTCCCAGTGCACGGCCGCGCCCAGGCGACGGTTGGCCACGCCATCGGCGATGGCCCCGGCATTGCCCGCCTCCATGATGTCGATCTCGCCACGGCCCGGCCACACGCCGATGGTGCCTAGCATCCAGTAGGCCGGCCACAGACCGTTGCCCACTTGCGGGATCTTCATGCGCGCTTCCAGCGTGCCGTACTTGAAGTGCATGCGGCCCTCGGTCTTCAGCCGCGCCGAGGTGAAGGCGCTGCCCTCGAAGGCTTCGCGATGCGCCTCGATCACCAGGTTGCCATTCTCGATGCGGGCATTCTGCGGACGGCTGGTGTAGTACTGCAGCTCGTTGTTGCCCCAACCGCACAGGCCGATCTGACAGCCGTTGCCGACATCGTAGGTCCACTTGCCACTGTCGATGCTGGGTCCGTCGAAGTTGTCTTCCCAGACCAGGGTCTGTGCCTGTCCCGCTGGCGAAAATGCAGCGGAGGCCGTGCCTGCCAGCAGCGCGAGCGTGGCGGCCAGGGTGCGTTGAATGCGCATGTGGATCTCCTTCCGGTGGTCGATTCGACGCCCAGGGGCGGGCGGCGCGAGGCACCGTGGACAGCGCATGACAGCGCTGTCAAAGGGCTTTTTCGTAAGCTTTCGTATCCGGGCGGCGGGTCACGAAAAATCGTTCAGCGCGCATGAAATGAAGTCGCTTGAGATTACCCGGCTGTTGCAAGACAACATCCGCCGGAACCGATTCCAGCGCCGCGGCGGTGGCCGTCAGGCCTGCTCCAGGTGCGTCAGGTACACGCGCAGGTCGAACTCCAGCTGGTGGTAGTCCGGGGCCATGTGGCAGCACAGCTGGTAAAAGGCCTTGTTGTGCTCGGCCTCGCGCATGTGCGCCAGCTCGTGCACCGCGATCATCTGCAGGAAGGCGGCCGGGGCGTCGCGGAACAGCGTGGCGATGCGGATCTCGCGGCTGGCCTTGAGCCTGCCGCCCTGCACGCGGCTGTGGGTGGTGTGGGTCCCGAGCGCGTGCTTGAGCACCTGCAGCTTGGCGTCGTAGCGCACTGCATGCAGGGGCGCGGACTTGCGCAGGTAGCGGTCCTTCATTTCCTGGACGTAATCGTAAAGCTGGCGGTCGGTGCGGACCTGGTGCGGCGTGCCGTGACGGCGCTCCAGCCACTGGCCCAGCGTGCCGGCCTCGCGCATGGCCTGGACCTGCTGCAGCAGGTGGGGCGGGTAGCCGGCCAGGAACTTCAGACCGGCCTTGGAATCTGCGCTGCGCTCACTCATGCGGCGCCACGCCATGGCCACGGTGCGCGCGCACGCACCACAGCACGCCGGTGATGAGGCAGCCAATCGCGGCCAGCTCCAGGCCCGTGGGCAGGCGCCTCTCCCAGGCGAAGCCGTAGAGCAGGGCGAATACCGTCTCGAACACGATCATCTGCCCGGCAAGGGTCAGCGGCAGCAGGCGGCTGGCGCGGTTCCAGAAGCCGTTGCCGACCACCGAGGCCAGCAGCGCCACGGCCGTGGCCACGCCCCAGAAGCGCAGCCAGTCCGCGGGTGCATGCGCCTGGCCGGCCAGCAGGAAGGCCGGCACCACCATCAGCAGCGACAGCGCGCCGGTGGCCACGCCGGTCAGCAACGACCAGTCGTGACCGGACAGATCCGCACGACGCTGCAGCCACAGGGTGTTGTACAGCGAGTAAGCGGTCCAGGACGCCAGCGCGCCGAACGCGCACAGCAAACCGGCGATCGTGGTGGCGCGCTCGCCGGGCGCGCCCTGGCCCAGCACGGCCTGCGCACCCACCAGCACCACGCCGGCCAGGCACAGGCCCAACGGCAGCAGCAGCCTGGCCAGCGGCACCGCCCCTGCGCGTCGTGCGCCCACCAGGGTCACCACCACCGGCAACAATCCGACGATGAGCGAGGTGGCCGCCCCGCCGGCCCATTGCACCGCGCTGGCCAGCAACAGGTAGTACATGATATTGCCCAGCAGGCTCAGCCAGGCCAGCGCACGCCATTCCCGCCCATGCACGCGCTCGCGGAGCCTGCGCCAAGTCGGCGCCAGCCACAGCGCGGCGATGAGTCCGTAGACCAGGTAACGCGAGGCCGCCAGCTGCATGGCGCTGAAGTCGGCCAGCAGCTGCGGGGCCAGGAACACCAGCCCCCACAGCGCGCCGGCAGCGGCGCCATTGCCCACGCCGAGCAGCGTCCGTTGCCGGGCGGTCATGGGGGCGGGGGCTGCAAGTTCCTGCATGGGACAACGGGCCAGGTGGGGCAGACGAGTCTATCGCCGGGCCCGACTGGTGGCTAAAGAACCGTGACAGGGCGCCGATAGCACGGTGTGATCCCTTGAGTGTGTCCTCATGTCGATGTCGGTGGTAGCGGTGGTTGCAGCGGTCGGTGCCTTCCTGCTGGCCGCGGGCTGGTTCCTGGCGCGCCGACGCCAGGTCTCCGCGCCCCTGCCGACCGCGGCGATCTGGGGAGAGCCCGTGTCCGCCCCGCAGCCCGCAGCGCAGCGCGAGACGCGCCAGGCACCGGCGCGCGTGGACCTGCAGGCCTACCGCATCCGCCTGCATGCGCTGGCCTTGCAGGCGCCCGGCCTGGGCGAGGGGCAGTTCCAGATCCAGGGCGCGCATCTTGAGGTCGCCGGCGATGTGGGGGTGACCCTCTCCGACATCGCCTCGCACCCGCGCTACATGCCGCGGCGCCCGCAGCTGCTGCCGCAGCTGATGCAGAAGATCAACGACAGCGGCTCCTCTGCCCAGGGCATCGCCGCGTTGATCGCGCAGGACCCGGCCCTGGCCGGCAACCTGCTGCGCATCGCCAACAGCCCGCTGTATCGCCTGCAGTCGCTGCCGGTGGAGAACATCCAGCGGGCCGTGGCCATGCTGGGCACCGAGGGCCTGCGGCAGATCATCGCCGCGGCGCTGATGCAGCCGGTGATGAGCGACAAGGGCGCCTTCGGGCAGTTCCCCACGATCATCTGGGAGCACACCCTGCTGGCCGCCAACGCGGCGGCCGAGCATGCCGGCAAGATCGAGCACGGCGATGGCTTTGCCGCGCAGTTGCTGGGACTGCTGCAAGGACTGGGCGCGATCATCGTGGTCCAGGTCCTGCGCGATGCCTATGCCAGGCGCCCGCAGCTGACCCCAGACCCGGCGGTGGCTGCATCGCTGCTCGACACCTGGGCCGGGCCGACCGCCTACCGCCTGGCCAGCAGCTGGGAGCTCTCCGAGCGCATGCTCTACGCGCTGGACGACCTGGGGCCGGCCAGCACGCGCCAGTTCAACAGCCTGGGCCGTTCGCTGCAGTTCGGCACGCTGGCCGGCACGTTGGCCACCTTGTCGCATCACGACCAGTTGCAGGAGTGCGAGCAGGACGTGCACGGGCTGCTGGCGTCGGCCGGCGCCGATGCGGCCCTGGCCCAGGGCCTGTGGACCCGGCTGTCGCAGCGCGAGCCCAAGGCCGGATAGTCGGTGACTCAGTAGGCGCCGAAGCTGCCGGCCGCGCCCGGGAACACCACCGGGCTCTCGCTGCCGTCCTTGGCCACCGCGGCCACCCCGAAGAAGTAGTTGTCGATCACCACGTTCTGCAGCGTGGCCTGGGTCACATCGCCGACGTAGCGGCTGCGGCTCCACTGCGGCTCGGTGGTCAGACGCCAATACAGCTTGTAGCCGGCCAGGTTACCGGCCTGGCCGGCGGGCGGCCGCGCCCATGTCAGCGTGGTGTCGGCGGTCACCGCGCCCTCGATGCCGACCTGCGCTGGTGGCGGCGGCGCCAGGGCCATGCCCGCCAGGCTGACCGCGTTGAGCGCGGTGATCCTGGCGGCGTAGTCGAAATCCACCCCGTCCAGGGTGTCGCCGTAAACGCGGCCGTGCTCGGTGCGCAGGTCCTGGTGCTGGCGATCGTAGTGTTCGTTGGTTTCCATCACGCGCACCGCGGGGAAGCCGACATCGTTGAACGGACGATGGTGGCCGCCACGCCCGAAGCGATCCAGGCGGTAGACCATCATCACGTCCAGGTTCGGCACATAGGCGGACATGCGCGCGATGTAGCGGGCCAGGTTGCGCGAGGGCGAATCGATCTCGCCGCCGGTGAAGCGGCGCTGGCGGGCTTCTTCGGCGGTCTCGGTCACCCGGGTGCCATCGGAGAACACGCGCACGCTGTGGTTGTCGTTGACGCCATTGAGGCCGCGGCTGTTGCCGATCATGTCGTTGTTGAGCACCGCCTCCACCCGCCAGCCCTGCTTGAGCGCGTGTTCGGCCAGGATCTTGCCGCCGAACAGGCCCTGTTCCTCGCCAGACAGCGCGGCGTAGACGATGGACCCTGCGAACTTCTGCTTGCTGAGGATGCGCGCGGCTTCCAGGGTGCCGGCCACGCCGGAGGCGTCGTCGTTGGCGCCGGGCGCATCGGCCGTGGCATTCATCACATCGCTGACCCGCGAGTCGATATCCCCGCTCATCAGCACATAGCGGTTCGGGTCGCTGCTGCCGCGCTGGATGGCGATGACGTTGACCACCTCCACCGGGTCGGGGATGCGCTTCTCGCCGGCGATGGTGCCGCTGACATAGCGCACCTCCAGGCAGCCGCCGCAGTCCTTGGAGATGCGTTGGAACTCCTCGAACACCCAACGCCGGGCCGCGCCGATGCCACGGGTATCCGAGCGGGTGTCCGACAACGTGTGCCGGGTGCCGAAGGACACCAGCTTGCGGATGTCCGCCTCGATGCGGGCCGCCGAGGGCGCGGTGCCGATGGCCGCCAGCCGCGCCTCGGCGCTGGCCGCCGGCGGGACTGGCGCGGTCTGGGCCAGGGCGGACATGGCGGGCAGGCAGGCGAGGGCGGCTAGGCGCAGGCGCATCGTGCGGGGCATCCGGAAGTTGGGAACATCCACCGATTATGCGACGCGGCTGACGCACATGACTGATTGATCGCACAGTTGCCGCTGCCAAGCCCAGCGTGCCTTGCCCAGGTGACGGGTGGCGCATGACCAAGGAGGGATGCAGGCGGCGGCGCCAGCTGTCACCCTTGCAAGGTCTTCCCTGTCCATGCCGGTCCCATGTCGCCTTCGCCCTGGCTGATTTCCGTGTCTTCGTTGGCCCTTTCCATCGCCCTTGCCGCCTCCGCGCAGGGTGCCGAGCTGAGCCCGCTCAACCGAGACAGCGGCCTTCCACGCGCACCCGAGCAGGAGGCGGTGGCCTTCGAGCATGCCGACCTGTCCTTCAAGGTGATTCCCGCCACGCGCAGCCTGGAGGGCGACGCCCGCCTGACCTTCAAGGCCAAGGCGCCATTGACGGCGGTGGTGCTGGATTTGGACCGCAACTACAGCGTCGCGCGCGTCGAGGTCGATGGCCAGGCCGTACCCGCCAGCGCCTGGAGCAATCCGGAAGGACGCATGCGCATCGCGCTGCCGCAGCCGGTCGCGGCCGATGGCCGGGTCATCGTGCGGGTGGTGTACAGCGGCAAGCCGCATGTGGCCACGCGCGCGCCTTGGGATGGCGGCTTCGTCTGGGCCAAGGCGCCCACCGGCGAGCCGTGGGTGGCCTCGGCCGTGCAGGGCGAGGGCTGCGACCTGCTGTGGCCCTGCATCGATCATCCGCAAGGCGAGCCGGCGCTGGTGGACGAGCACATCACCGTGCCCGCGCCGCTGGTGGCGCCCGGCAACGGCGTGGCGGTGGGCATGGACGAGCGCGAGGGCTGGCGCACCTACCACTGGCGCGCACGCGACCCGGATACCTATGCCATCACCCTCAACGTGGGGCCTTACCAGGCCATCACCGGCCAATACCGCAGCCGCTACGGCAACACGGTGCCGCTGGCGTTCTGGCATCTGAAGGGCAACCAGGACAAGGCCAAGGGGCTGTTCGATGAGTTCTCGCGGATGCTGGAGTTCTTCGAGGCGGTGATCGGTCCGTACCCGTTCGGCGATGAGAAGATGGGCGTGGTGGAGACGCCGCACCTGGGCATGGAGCACCAGACCATCAATGCCTACGGCAACGACTACAAGAAAGACAAGTACGGCTACGACTGGCTGCTGCAGCACGAGTTCTCGCATGAGTGGTTCGGCAACCAGCTGACCAACGCCGACTGGGACGACATGTGGCTGCACGAGGGCTTCGGCAGCTACATGCAGCCCTTGTACCTGCAGTTCCTGCGCGGGCAGATGGACTACCACGCCGCACTGCTGGACCAGCGCGCCGCGCTGACCAACAATGTGCCGATCGTGCTGGGCCGGACCCGCACCGAGGAGGCGGTGTACAACCGCGAGCAGGGCTCGGGCCTGGACATCTACTACAAGGGCTCGTTGATGCTGCACACGCTGCGCGGCCTGATCGGCGATGCGGCCTTCTTCGACAGCATCCGCCAGCTGGTCTACGGCACTTCCACGCCCCGGCCCGGCAATTTCAAGCCGCGCTATGGCACCACGCGCGAGTACATCGACATCGTCAACCGCATCACCGGCAAGGACTATGGCTGGTTCTTCGATGTCTACCTGTACAAGGCCGCATTGCCGGAGCTGATCGCCGAGCGCGATGCCACCGGCCTGGCGCTGCGCTGGAAGGTGCCGGACGACCTGCCGTTCCCGATGCCTGTCCAGGTGCGCCTTGGCGGCAACGACGGCAAGGTGGTGGATGTGCCGATGCGCGGGGGCCAGGGGCACGTCGACCTGCCTGCCGACATGCCGTACACCTTGGACCCGGACTCGCGCCTGCTGCGGGAAGAGCCGCGCTTCGCGGCGGCTCAGAAGGATGCCGCCGCGCGCAAGCAGGCGGCGGAGAAGAAAGCGAAGTAGGGTGGCGCGGAATCCAAGCGAGGGTGGCGGTAGCTAGGAACGTCGTGCTGCCGAAGCCGGCCGCGTGATGAACTGCGCTGCGTGTTGCGGACATCGAAATGCCGCGATCCGTCTGGATTGCGGCACTTCGCCAGTCTTTCGTACTGCCTTGACCACGGCTGGCACCGAGGTCAATTCGCTTGCGTGCTGCCGTCAGGGCTCCGGGTGGCGGTGCAGGGCGACGTTGAGCTGGTCGATCACCACGATCCAGTCCGCATCGTCGATGCGTTCCTCGCGCAGCAGCTGCGCCTGGGCGGGCGTCCAGAAATCGGCCTCTTCCAGGCGCACATCGTCGGGCAGCGGCGCGTGTTGGGCGATGAAGGCGCGGATGCTGGCCTCATCAGAGGGCAGGCCGAGCTGGTCGAACAGCTCGGAGAAGGGATGGACGGTCTGTTCCATGGCAAAACTCCGGATGGGGGAAGGCTTTCGGGTGATAGGAAAGCGCGAAGGCAAGGTCTCAGCCCTTGGCGCCCTCTTCCTTGGGTGGGTTGGCCGGTGACGCGTCAGGTGCCGGCGCATCCGACGGCGGCGCCTTCTCGGCCGGCGGCGGCAGGTGCTCCGGTGGCGGCTCGGCGTGGGATGGCGCGCTGCTCTCGTTGCAGGCGGACAGGACCAGGCCAAGGGCCAATGGGGTCAGCAGGGTCAACAGACGCATGGCGCGCACCTCCTCACTCGAATGCGCCTCAGCCTGCCGCAGCGGATGTGTAGGCACGGCGACGAGGCGCGCGTACGAATCAGGTGTAGGCGATCAGTCGCCCAAGCACCAGCGCAAACGGCCAGCACAGCAGCGAGAGCGCGGCGCTGGCACGGCCGAGCCTTGGTGGCCGTGTATCCCAGTCGGCCAGGCGATCCCGAAAACACACGCGGAAGGCCAGGGCGTTGATCACAGCGACGGCCACCACCCCGAGCTTGAGCTGCATGATGCGACTGCCGATGAGCGCGCTGGCGTCGGCCGCGAACAGGCACACTCCGGTGACGCACACGAGCAACAGGCCTGCCACGCCCAGCGGCGTGAGCAGACGAGAGACCTCGGGCACCGGCAGCCTCCGCCCATACCCCAGCAGCCGCAGGTCGAGCAGGGCGATCGCGCCCAGCAGCATCGCAAGGCCGACCAGGTGCAGCACGTTGGCGGCCGGATAGCCCCAGCCGGCGCGCATCCACTGTCCGAGCCAGGCATCCTCCAGCGTCTGGGCCAGGGGCATCAGCGCCGACATGGCAGGCTCTTGGCCGGTTAGCGCAGCTCGATGGTCTTGCCGTCCACGACCACGCGCTCGGCGCGCAGCTCCGGCGTGCCGTCCAGGCGCGGGTAACCCTCGATGGTGATGGTCTTGCCCTCGGTCAGCGCCGCTTCCGGCAGGCCACGCGAGGCCAGGCGGCTCAGGGGCGCCAGGACCACGTTCCAGCGCTTGCCGCCGTGGTCGACGCCGACCTCGGCATGGGGGTTGCGGTACTTGACCTCGGCCAAGGCCGCATCGAATCGCATGGCCTTGTTGGCGTCGTAGCTGCTCCAGCCGTGATGGGCCAGCACGGGCAGGGCGATCAGGAGCAGCAGGGAAAGCAGCAGGCGGGCAGGACGCATGGCGGTCGACCTCGGCTTGGGCGTGCGGCTGCTTTACCACACCTGGTCCTTAGCACCCTGCGAAATTCACCGACGCGCCAGGCCCGACTTCCGTGGTCCAGGTCCGCCGTCTTCACGGCCGCGCGGACTATGCTGCAGCCCTTGGTGGTTGGATGAGGGCGCGGAGATGGCAACGGGTTGGGCAGGCGATGGCGCGGTGCAGGACCAGATCGATGCGACGGTCAGCGATGCCATCCAGCGCGCCCGCCGGCAGCTGCCGAGCGGGCCAGGGCTGGAACGCTGCGAGGAGTGCGACGCGCCCATTCCGGCCGCGCGGCGCAAGGCGGTGCCGGGCGTCCGCCTGTGCGTGCGTTGCCAGGAACAGCATGACGAACATCAGCGCAGCGATGCGGCCGGCTACAACCGGAGGGGCAGCAAGGACAGTCAGCTGCGCTGACGGAGTTTGGATCGCCCAGCTGCGGGTCAGCCCGCGGTGATCGTCCGGTGGCCGCCACGCCAGCGCCGGATACCACGCTGAAAGAACAGGCTGTTGGGAATCTGCACCACGCTGGGGCCTTCGGCACCTTCGCTTTCCTGCAGCGTCGTGTACAGCAGGTTGATGTCCATGACCTTGCCCTTCAGCCCAGGCTTGTCGCCGCTTTCCAGCAGCTCGATGGTCTCGTACAGGCGGAACGGGCGGGTGATGAAGATCAGCACTGTGCAGAAGATGTTGGACAGCACGCTCCAGGCGGCGAAGAACGCCACGGCGCCGACCGTGGCAAAGCCGGTGAACGCCGTCCACAGCACGGTGCCGGACACGCCAAGCCGCTCCAGCACCAGCAGCAGGGCCGCGACGGACAACACGAAATTGATGACCCGACGCACGCCGACGGCCAGCTCCGGCGGCAGGTCGTAGCGCTGGGCGATGCGATCGAACAGGCGCTTGGCCAGGATCTGCGCCAGACGGGTGACCACCAGGATCAGCAGCACCTGGCCGCCAGGAACGATCACATCGACCCATTCCTGCATCCAGCTGGGCAGTCTTTCTTTCACTTCGCAACCTCGGATCATGCGGGGGGCGACATGATGCAACGCACCCACGCAGCGAGCCAAGCCGATCGGACGCTGGCTCGATTCAGTGCTGCGGTTGCGGCGCGCTGTTCCTCGGCATCTTGAACGCCATCTCTTTGCGCATGGGATTGCGCCGCGAGCCAGCGCATATCGCCATCGCAAGCGCAATGTTCCGCGACACTGGAGAAACGACGCCACGGCGCGTGCAAAAACAGCGTGACGCCACGCTGTTAGCGCCTCACGCAGCGCCACTTCAACCAGGCGCCGCGCTGGGAGAAGGTCTCCCTCAGACCGGAGTGCCCATCGGCCCCAGGTAATCCAGCTTGCCCACCGGGACCCCCTGCTGCCGCAGGATGCCGTGCGCGATGGCGAGGTGGAAGTAGAAATTCGGCAGCGCGAACGCGGTGAGGTACTCATGCGTGTCCAGCGCGACCTGCTGACCACCGGCCTTGAGCGTGATGCTCGCCGCTTCGTTGGCATCCAGTGTGGAGGGCTGCAGCGTCCGCAGATACTCCACGGTCTTATCCAGGCGCGCGATCAGCTCCGGCAGGCTCTGCTCGGTATCGGGCATGGGCGGAGCCGATAACCCGGACAGGCGCTGGCCAGAGAACTTGGCGGTATCGCTGGCGCGCTGCACCTGTGCCACCAGCGGCAACATGTCCTCGGCCAGCCGCGCCTGCAACAGGGTGGACTCCAGGGTGCCGGTTTCAGCCAGGTGCTGGCTGGCGCGCGTCAGCAGATGGGACAGGCGGCCAAGGCCACGGATCAGCGGTTGAATCGAAGCCTCATGAAGGGAGAGCGCCATGGCGATGCCTGCTGGACCGGAAGGAGGTGCAAGCCTAGCCAGTCGCAACGGCCCCGCCCATCGCCATCGGCAGGACACAGCGGGACGTGCGTGCCGGCCACGCGGGCTTGCGCGCCGGACACGTCGTCCCAACGGCAACCGGCGGTCAGCGCGTGCCGTCCACCTGGCCGTCGTTGGCCTCCTGCAGCGTGGCGGCCCGCACATCGGCCACGTTCACTTCGAAGTTCAGCGTCTGGCCGGCCAGCGGATGATTGCCATCGACCGTCACGCTGTCATCGCCAATGTGGGTGACGGTGACAATGAGCGGGCCTTGTTGCGTGCGGGCCTCGAACTGCATGCCCACCGACACCGCGTCGGCATCGGGAAACGACTGGCGCGGGACCTGCTGCACCAGCTGCTCGATCCGCGGTCCGTAACCCAGCTCCGGCCCAACCTGGGCGGTGAGGTGGTCGCCGCTGCGCTTGCCTTCCAGCGCCTGTTCCAGGCCCGGGACAATATTGCCGGCGCCATGCAGGTAGCTCAGCGGCCGCTGCGGCGAGGATTGGTCGATGACGGTGCCATCGTCATCGGTCAGGGTGTAGTGGATGGTGGCGACGACGCCAGGCGCGATCTCCATGGGGAAATCTCCTTCTTGGATGAGTCGAGGGGAACGCATCGGACAACACACGATGCAAGAGCGGGATGACGCACCCCCACCCTAGGAGCCAGTCCGCCACCACGCAAGCGCGAAGTGCTATCGCGCTGAATTCCCTCGAAAAACCATGAGCGCGAGTGTTTATCGCGCGTGAAATGCGCGCGTCATTCCGTCGCGATCTGTCGACGCTGCGGGTGCAGGTGCACAGGGGCGTCGGTGTCCAGCATGACCTGCACTTCCTGATCCTGGATCATCACGTTCAGGCGCATCCCGCGTTGCATCAACGCAGTGAGCGCTTCGACTTCGGCCGCATCGAGCGAAAGCACGGTCAGGTTCTTCACCCGCGCCAGCGCGGCGGCCTGCTTGTCCCACCACAGGTCCGATGCGCGGCCGGCGTAGTTGATGACCACCACGTGGCGCGCGCGGCCGGCGGCCTTGCGGATGCGGGATTCATCCGGCTGGCCCAGGTCGATCCACAGCGCGATCTCCCCGGTGTACTCACGCAGCCACAGGTCCGGCTCGTCCTCGGTGCTGAGGCCGCGACCGAATTCCAGCCGCTCCTCGGCAAACAGCGCAAAGGCCAGCAGCCGCACCATCAGGCGCTCGTCGGTCTCGGAAGGGTGTTGCGCCAACGTCAGGGCATGCGCCGCGTAGTAGTGGCGGTCCATGTCGCTGATCTGCAACTCGGCCTTGATGATGGTGGCCTTGAGCGCCATGGGCAGGTCCAGGGAAGTGGTCGAAGGGCGCACATTCTAGGCCTGCGGCGGGTGCGTGCCGTGCATGCGCGCAATCGCCGTTACAATCTGCGCCCCACACTCAACCAAGATGCCTGTCGCATGTCCGAGGCCCCCGCCTGTCCGCAATGCTCGCTGGAGAACACCTACGTGGACGGTGCGCAATGGGTCTGTGCCGACTGCGGCCATGAGTGGTCCGGCGAGTTGACCGAAGCCGCCGTGGACCTGGTGGTGCGCGACAGCAACGGTAACGTGCTCAATGCCGGCGATGCGGTCACCGTCATCAAGGACCTGAAGGTGAAGGGCTCCTCGATCCCCCTGAAGCAAGGCACGGTGATCCGCAACATCCGCCTGGTGGAAGGCGATGCCGAGCACATCGAAGGGCACTCGGACAAGATCAAGGGGCTGGTGCTGAAGACCTGCTTCCTGCGCAAGGCCTGAAGCGAGGGGGTCAGCGCGGCGTCGGCATCGGATCCAGGTGCGGGCGCAGCACGCTGGCCAGCCAGTCCAGGCAGGCGGCCACGCGCTGAGGCAGGTGGCGGCGTTGCGGGTACAGCAGCGTCAGCGGCATGGGCTCGGCCGGCGCATCGGGCAGCAGTTCGATCAAGGCCCCGCTGGCCAGCAGGCTGGCCACGCCGATACGCGGGACCTGGATGATGCCAAAGCCCGCCAGCGCGGCGGCCACGTAGGCATCGCCGCTGTTGACGGTGATCGGCCCGGGCAGGGCGACCGTGGCGTACTGGCGGCCATCGAAGTACTCAAGGCCAGACCCGCGCTGGCCCAGCGTGCCGACCCAGTGCACCAGCTGGTGGCCTTCCAGTTCCTGTGCCGTCTGCGGCATGCCATGGCGCGCCAGGTAAGCCGGGCTGGCGCAGGTGGCCACGGACATCAGCCCCAGTGGGCGCGCCACGAGCGAGCTGTCGGCCACGGTGCCGGCGCGGATCACGCAGTCGAAGCCTTCACCCACCACATCGACGATGCGGTCGGTGCTGCTGATCTCTACCTGCAGCAACGGATGCGCGGCCAGGAACTGGGGCAGCTGCGGGATCACATAGCCGCGGGCCAGACCGCTGGACATGTCCACGCGCAGGCGTCCGCGCAGCTGGTGGGCGCGACGGAACATGCCGTGCAGCTCGTCCATGTCCTCCACAAGATCCAGGCTGCGCTGATAGAAGGTCTGGCCGTCGGCGGTCAGCTGGACCCGGCGCGTGGTCCGGTGCAGGAGCTGCGTGCCCAGGCTGGCCTCCAGCCGCGCCACGGCGGTGGAGACGCTGGCCTTGGGCAGGCCCAGGCGATCGGCCGCACGGGTGAAACCGCCGAGTTCGGCGACGCGCTGGAAAATGCGCAGGGTTTCGAGCGAATCCATGATTGTTCGTGGATGGCGAACGGTGAGATCAGAATTGCCTGATTTATGCGCACCTGCAAGCGCAATAGCCTGCTCGCACCGGGCACTTCGCCCAGCCAGGAGCCAACGCATATGACCACCGCACCCACCACGACCCTGATCACTGGCGGCAGCCGCGGCCTGGGCCGCAACGCCGCCCTCGCACTGGCCGCGGCCGGGGGCGATGTGATCCTGACCTACCAGCACCGCGCCGACGCTGCGCAGGAGGTTGTAGAGCAGATCCAGGCGCGGGGTCGCCGCGCGACCGCCTTGCAGCTGGACGCGGCCGATGCCGCTTCGTTTGCGGGTTTTGCCGAGCAGGTGAAGCAGGCGCTTGCCGGCTGGCAGCGCACGCACCTGCAGGCCTTGGTCAACAATGCCGGCGGCGCCTTGCATGCTTCCATCGCAGAGACCACCCAGGACCAGTTCGACGAGGTCATGGCCGTCCACCTGAAGGCGCCGTTCTTCCTGACCCAGGCGCTGTTGCCGCTGATCGCCGACGGCGGGCGCATCCTCAATATTTCCAGCGGGCTCGCCCGATTCGCGCTGCCGGGCAGCTCGGCCTACGCGATGATGAAGGGCGGCATCGAGGTCTTCACGCGTTACCTGGCCCGCGAGCTGGGCGAGCGCGGCATCAGTGCCAACACCCTGGCACCGGGCGCGATCGAGACCGACTTCTCCGGCGGCATGGTCCGCGACAACCCGCAGGTCAATGCGATGGTGGCCTCCTTTACCGCGCTGGGACGTGCCGGCCAACCGGACGATATCGGCCCGGTGGTTGCCGCGCTGCTGGCGCCGGAGACCGCATGGGTCACCGGGCAGCGCATCGAGGCCTCCGGCGGGATGTTCATCTGAAGAAAACCACGCCGCGCTGCACGGCAGCTTGCGTCCACTGTGGACAGCACGCGCGTAGGGCGCGCGCTGTCCGTTGGCGGGCATGCTGGGTGCAGCACGCCCTTGAGCCGGTGGAGTTGGGCTTGGTGCCGCAGCGCGGACGCCAGATCAGTCCAGCGTTGGGTAGTCGGTGTAACCCTGCGCGCCGCCGCCGTAGAGGGTGTCCTTGTCCAGCGGATTGAGCGGGGCATTCTCGCGCAGCCGGCGCACCAGGTCGGGGTTGGAAATAAAAGCGGTGCCGAACGCCACCGCGTCGGCGGCGCCACGCTCCAGCGCGGCCTCAGCCATGTCACGGTCGTAGCCGTTGTTGACGATCCAGCCGCCGCGGAACTTTGCGCGCAGCGCGGCGTAGTCGAACTGCGCGATGTCGCGGTCGCCGCCCGTGGCGCCTTCGATTACGTGCAGATAGGCCAGCCCGCCGATGCTGTCCAGGCGCTCCACGGCGCGCTCGAACAGCGGCTGCGGATCCGAGTCGTGCAAGCCATTGGCGGGCGTGACCGGCGACAGCCGCACGCCGGTGCGCTCGGCCCCGATCACCTCCGCTACCGCCTGGACCACCTCGAACAGCAGACGCGTGCGGTTCTCGATGCTGCCGCCGTAGGCATCGCTGCGCTGGTTGGCGCCATCGCGCAGGAACTGGTCGATCAGGTAGCCATTGGCCGCATGCACTTCCACGCCGTCGAAACCGGCTTCCATGGCGCAGCGCGTGGCGTGGCGGAAGTCCTCGACCAGGCCGTCGATCTCCTCCAGCCCCAGCGCACGCGGCTCGGATACATCGACGAAGCCATCCTCGGTGAAGGTCTTGGCCTCGGCCCGGATCGCGCTGGGCGCCACTGGCACCTCGCCTTCGGGCAGCAGGCTGGTATGCGAGATGCGGCCGACGTGCCAGAGCTGGATGACGATGCGGCCGCCGCGGGCATGGACTTCATCGACCACCGGCTTCCAGGCCGCGATCTGGCCGGGTGTGTAAATGCCCGGGGTATCCAGGTAGCCCTGGCCCAGGGGGCTGATCTGGCTGGCCTCGGTGATGATCAGCCCGGCGCTGGCGCGCTGGCCATAGTATTCGGCCGCCAACGCGCTCGGCAGCTGGCCGCGTTCGGCGCGGTTGCGGGTCAGCGGCGCCATCACCACGCGATTGGCAAGCGACAGTGCGCCAAGACGCACGGGAGAGAACAACAGGTCGGGCTGGGGGGCTGCGGTCATGGCGGGCGCGGTCTCGAAAACGGGAGAGAAGGGCGGCCATGCTGGCAGCGGCGATGTTCGGCTGGCGTCGAACCAGCGTCCAGGCCTCGTGACCGCCGGACGGGTCCCCCCGGGTGAGGGCGGGGTCGCGACGGTTGGCAAGCGCGTTCGGCTGCATTAGCGTGGCGCTCCATCCCCGCAGCGAGACCCCCCATGATCCAGCGCTTCGACACCGGCCTGCGTATGTCCGAGATGACCGTGCACAACGGCGTGGCCTACCTGGCCGGGCAGATCGCCGAGGCCGGCGGCGACATTGGCGCGCAGACGCGCGAGGTGCTGGGGCATATCGACGCGCTGCTGGCGCGCGCCGGCACGGACAAGTCCAAGGTGCTGCGTGCCGAGATCTTCATGACCGATCTGGCCGAGTTTTCCGGCATGAATGCCGAGTGGGAGCAGTGGGTGGTGCCCGGCCACACCCCGGCGCGGGCCACGGTGCAGGCCAGGCTCGCCGACCCGAGCTGGAAGGTCGAGATCGTCATCACCGCCGCGGTCTGAGCGATCGCCGTGCAGCACGATCTGTTCGCCATGCCGGCGCAGGCGCCCAGCGTGTTCTTCGCGCTGCAGCCGGCGCAGGGCGACCAGACCGTGCTCGACGAGGCCCTGCGCACCTACGCGCCGCGCTTCGGCCAGCCCACGCCGCTGCCGGCGGCCAAGCGCCACGTCACCATGCTGTATCTGGGCCAGCCGCTGGAGGAACAGCTGCCGGCGCTGCTGGAAGGGGCGCAACGGGCAGGGCAGGCGCTGCGCGCCCAGTCCTTCGTGCTGACCCTGGACCAGCTGGCGGTGTTCGGACGCAACTCGCTGGTGCTGGCTGCCGCGCAGACCCCGCCGGCCGCCGCCGACCTGGAAGCGCAGCTGCGACGGCAGGCGGCCTTGCACCGCCTGCAGCTGGCCAAGCCGCCCAAGTTCCACCCGCATCTCACCCTGGCTCATACCCACGATGGCAAGCGCACCGCGGCCGAGGCCATCGCCCCGGTGCGCCTGAGCTTCAACGAGGTGCTGCTGCTGCGCGGCGGCGGCGATTGCTACGACGTGCTCGGCCGCTGGCCGCTGTCGCACTGACGCCGGTGCGTCGCCGCGCGCGCGGGGCCCCGGCCGGTTCGAACCATGCGGGGCCGTGTAGCTCTTGACCGCAGCGTCATAGAGGTTTCATCGGAACGACCAACACTGACGGGCTCCCCCACCTGGATCTGCCGTCGATGTCGTTTGTTTCCCGTCGTGCCCTGCGCGTTTCCCTGCTGTCCCTGACCCTGCTGCACGCGCTTGGCGCGCTGGCGCAGGACATGCCCAACGCTGGCACCGATGCCCAGGCCGCCGACGGCAAGCGCGAGGCGCAGACGCTGGATGAGGTCTCGGTGATCGGCCAGGCCACCACCTACGCCAAGGCGCCGGTGACGCGTGAGGCGATCGAGCGCAAGTCCATCCTGACCAGCGTCAACGGCGTCCTCAACGAGACCCCGGGCGTGCTGGTGACGGAAGCCGATGCCTTCGGCTCCTCGGACTGGGGCACGCAGATCAGCATGCGCGGCTTCGTCAGCAACCGCGACTCGCAGCAGATCGGCACTACCATCGACGGCGTGCCCAACGGCGGGTCGGGCTATGGCGGCGGTGCGCGAGGCAACCGCTACATCGACGTGCTGGACCTGGAGACGGTGGAAGTCAGCCAGGGCACGGCCGATATCGCCTCGCGTTCGAACGAGGCCCTGGGCGGCACCTTGAACTTCCTCACCAGCGATCCGCTGGGCGCGCAGCGCGTGCGTCTGGTGGCCGGCGGCGGCGACCAGCAGTCGCGCAAGTACTACGTGCGTTGGGACACGCCGACCTTCGCCAGCGGCACCACGGCCGCCTGGATCAGCGCCTCCTCGGCGGCCAATCGCGACTGGATCGACGGCGCCGGGCTGACCAAGCGCGACCATCTTTCGGCCAAGCTGGTCAGCGACCTGGACCGCTGGACGCTGACCGGCTACCTGTCCTACGACGACGCCGACGAAAGCGAATACGCCAGCGTCTCGCTGGAGCAGTTCCGCGCCAACCCCGAGGCCGATGCGCTGATCGGCACCTGGTCCGGCATTCCCTACATCGATCAGAACTACCGCAGCGGCTCGCGTGCGCTGCGCGAGAACACCTTCGGCTACCTCAAGGCCGAGTTCGAGGGCGATGCCATCACCGCCTCGGCCACCGGCTACGCGCATCGCCTGGAAGGGCGCGGCGACTGGATCCCGCCCTACCTGGTGGACGCCACCGACGATGGCGCGGGCAACCCGCAGTCCGAGTACATCGGCGGCAGCACCGCCTACGGTCCGCGTGAGGGCAACACCTTCTACTACGTCGATGCCAGCGGCCGCGCCGCACAGATGATCGCCGGCTGCACCGGCGGTGGGCAGATCCCGCCCGAGGCCGACCCGTCCTGCTATCCGGCCGGCTCCCTCCCGGTGCAGTCCTACCGCCACAGCCATTACGACAACCGCCGCGTCGGCGTGACCGGCGACATCGCCTGGACCACCGAGGTCGGCGCGGCGCAGAACACCGTGCGCGCCGGCCTCTGGCTGGAGCGCGTGCGCCGCAGCGTGCTGCGCGACTGGCACAAGCTGACCGATGCCCGCGTGGGCCCGGCCTTCGACGCGCAGCCTTACTGGGTGCAGTTCAAGGAGGAATACCAGACCGACGAGCAGATGTACTACGTCGAGGACGTGGTGCGGTATGGCCCGTTGGCCTTCCGCGCCGGCGTCAAGCAGTTCTTCGTCGACCAGACCCGCGATGAAGTCATCACTGGCGCCGAGCACAGCGAGTCCGACTCGCATTCGGACCCGCTGTTCTCCGCGGGCGTGGCCTGGACCACGCCGGTAGAGGGCATGGAAGTGTTCGGCGGCTACTCGCAGAACTTCGCGGCCATTCCTTCCGGCGTGCTGGGTCAGACCGACCCGCTGGTGCTGAGCCGGGTCAAGCCGGAAACGGCCGACAACATCGAGCTGGGCCTGCGCGTGAACCGCTGGCCGCTGATGGGCTCGATCACCCTGTACGACATCCGCTTCGACAACCGCATCGTCTACGTGCCGGCCAACTTCGTCGATGGCATCGACTACATCGGCCAGGTCGATGGCGTGTACGAGAACTTCGGAGGCGTGCATGCCCGCGGCGTGGAAGCGCACCTGGGCTATGGCTGGGACAACGGCCTGCGCCTGACCGGCTCATACACCTTCAACCGGGCCGAGTACCTGGGCAGCGGCAATGCCGGGCGCGATGCGGCGCTGGGCGTCGTGGAAGGCTCGCAGGTGCAGGGGCAGCCCAAGCACAGCGGTGTGGTCTCGCTGGACTGGTCCAACACGCTCTGGAAAGCGGGCGTCAGCGGCCGCTACATCGGCGAGCGTTATACCAACGCGGCCAATTCGGAGAAGATCAGCGCGGTGGTGGTCACCGACGCGCATCTGGGCGCCAGCCTGTCCGATGCGGCGTCCTGGCTGAAAGGCGTTTCCGTCGACTTCACCGTCAGCAACCTCACCAATCGCCGCTATCTGGCCGGTGTGGACGGGGCAGGCTATGCCTTTCCGGCGGCGCCGCGTACCGTGGGCATTTCGGTGACCGTGGATCTGTGATGCCGCGCTTGATGTTGTCAAACTGGACGCCACACGCATGAGCGGCACCACCCGCCGCCGTTTCCTGCAGGCGGGCGCGGCCATGGCCGGCGGCGCGCTGCTGCCGCCGGCCATCGCGCGTGCCTTGTCCATCGCCCCGGACGTGCGCAGCGGCTCGCTGCAGGACGTAGCGCACGTGGTGATCCTGATGCAGGAGAACCGCAGCTTCGACCATTATTTCGGCGGGCTGTCCGGCGTGCGCGGGTTCGGCGATCGCTTCCCGCTGCCGGTGCCGGGCACCGACCCACAGCGCCCGGCCACGGTCTGGCGCCAGCCCAGCCAGGACGGCACGCGCAGCTTGCTGCCGATCGCGCTGGACACGGCCGCGCAGTTTGGGCTGATGCGCATCCAGGGCACGCCGCACGTGTGGTCCGACGCCCAGCAGGCCTGGGATCATGGCCGCATGTCGGCCTGGCCCAGGGCCAAGCACGACCATGCCATGGGCCACTACGCGCGCGCGGACCTGCCGTTCCAGTACGCGCTGGCCGAGGCCTTCACCGTGTGCGATGCCTACCACGCCTCGCTGCAGACCGGCACCAATCCCAACCGCATCATGCTGTGGACCGGCACCATCGACGGGATGGGGCAGGGACACGGGCCGGCGGTGGCCAACTCGCACGACAACCTCCCCGAGCTGGGCGGGCACCCGGCGTCCTACACCTGGACCACCTACGTCGAGCGCCTGCAGCGCGCCGGGGTGAGCTGGCAGGTCTACCAGGACATGGACGACAACTTCACCGACAACCCCCTGGCCGGGTTCGCGCCGTTCCGGCAGGCCTGGCGCAAGGCGCCCGGGCACGACCCGCAGCTGCTGGCCCGCGGCATGAGCACGCGCACGCTGCAGGACATGCGTGCCGACGTGGCAGCCGGCACCTTGCCGCAGGTCAGTTACCTGATCGCCGATGCGGCGCACAGCGAGCACCCCGATCCATCCAGCCCCGCGCAGGGCGCGGACTACACCGCGCGCGTGATCGACATTCTCACGGCCAACCCCGATGTCTGGGCGCGGACGGTGCTGTTGGTGATGTTCGACGAGAACGATGGCTTCTTCGACCACGTGCCGCCGCCAGCGCCCCCGTCGGCCGATGCCGAAAGCGAAGGCGGATTCGCCGGGGCCTCGGTGGTGGACACGCGGGGCGAATACCACCACCTGCCGAGCGTGGGCAATGAGAAGGTCGACCTGCCGCAGTATCGCGGGCGCCCATACGGGCTGGGCCCGCGCGTGCCGATGTACGTGGTCTCGCCCTGGAGCCGGGGTGGCTGGGTGAACTCGCAGGTGTTTGACCACACCTCGGTCATCCGGTTCCTGGAGGCGCGCTTCGGCGTGGCCGAGCCCAACATCAGTGCCTGGCGTCGCGCCGTCTGCGGCGATCTGCTGTCGTGCTTCGATTTCACCGGTGCCGCGGCCGGGCCGCCCGAGCGCCTGCCAGACACCACGGCCCTGGCCGCGCGTGCCGCCGCGCTGCCAGGCAAGAGCCTGCCGGTGTTGCCGGATCAGGCTACCCAGCCGGTGCCGATGCAGGCGCGCGGGCGTCGGCGTTCGCGCGCCTTGCCGTACCAGCTGACCACTGCTTTCGATACCGATGCGCGCCAGCGCACGGTACGCCTGCGCCTGCAGGCACGTGGCGCGGCCGCGGTGCTGCATGTGTACGACCTGCACGCGCTGCAGGCGATCCCGCGCCGGTACACCGTCGCCGACGGCAAGCCGCTTGCGGCCGAGTGGGGCATCCATGACGCAGGCCGCTACGACCTGTGGTTGCTCGGCCCCAACGGATTCCACCGCCGCCAGCAGGGGCGCGTGGACGTCCGGCCGGTGCAGGCCGCGCTGCAGGCGCGCGGCGACGCGCTCATGCTGGCGCTGCGTAACCCAGACACGCAACAGGTCACCGTGCGACTGCGCCCAGGCGCTTATGCGGGCGTGATGCCTGACAAGTCGCTGCGATTGGCCCCCGATACCGAAACGGTCGTGAGCTGGTCGCTGCAGGAAAGCGCAGGCTGGTACGACCTGTGGCTGGAACAGGATGGCGCCCGCCAGCGCCTGGCAGGCCGCTGGGAAACCGGCCGCGACGGCTGGTCCGACCCAGAGCTAGGCGGCCCGGCGCGCCTGTGGGTGGATGAGGAGACAGACGCCGCCTAGCGGCGTCAGCGCGCACTGCGAAGGTTCGCAACGGACTGGTGGACAAGCTTCGCGTTGTCCGCCCTACGCGACCCGTAGGGTGGATGGCGCTCTTCCATCCACCATCGCCATGAGTGGCCTGCGTCGGTATGGCGGCGCGCTAGCTTGACCGCCGAGACCC
>Ga0209257_1001107_pt1 | contig 35003 bp, 27 predicted proteins | sample AraplaCvi_mCL_r2_FD_184277 | JGI IMG/M metagenome (GOLD analysis project Ga0209257, IMG submission 184277) | Arabidopsis root microbial communities from North Carolina, USA - plate scrape MF_Cvi_mCL_r2 (SPAdes) (version 2) | ecosystem: Host-associated > Plants > Roots > Endosphere | place: USA...
CGCCGCCGAACTTCTTGGACAGCACGGTGGCGATTGCCGCCGTCAGCGTGGTCTTGCCGTGGTCAACGTGGCCAATCGTGCCCACGTTCACGTGCGGCTTGGTCCGTTCAAACTTGCCTTTTGCCATCTTGCGCTCCTGAGGCGAACCCGTTGAGACGAGTAGAAGAAAAAGAAAGAGGTGGTGCCCATGACGCGGATCGAACGCGTGACCTCTCCCTTACCAAGGGAGTGCTCTACCACTGAGCCACATGGGCATCGGCACGGGTTTGACGGCGACTCTTTCGAGCCACTGGCCGGCAAACCGGTGTCGACGTCTGCCGACCAAGCCGCGCTGCTGGAGCGGGAAACGGGAATCGAACCCGTGTCATTAGCTTGGAAGGCTAAGGTTCTACCATTGAACTACTCCCGCCCTGGGAGTCAAACAACGCTCTTGCCATCGACTCCTGCCTCGATGACTCGAAGCGAAAGTCTTGGTGGAGGAGGCTGGATTCGAACCAGCGTACGCTATGCGGGCAGATTTACAGTCTGCTGCCTTTAACCACTCGGCCACCCCTCCTGAGGCAAGCCCGCAACTATAGCACAGAGCAAATGGGGTGCAACAGAGGCCTCGCAAAGAAGAACAAAAGAGATGCCTCGGCACGCTGAGTCACAGCGCCGTCCTCACGCCTGCCCGCCGTAGACAGGCCCCTGACCTGAAGCGCCACGCCGCATCGCGCGAAATGCCAGCGGCGGCGCCCTGAACCCCAGCGCTGCCGCCGCGCGGTAAAGCGACCAATTCAGCACCACATCAAGGCCACCGCACTACCAGCCGGCGCCGACAAAACGCGCCCGGAGCCGCCCGCGCAAGCCCTCCGTCGCCCCGCCGCAACGCCGGACAGGCCGCTGAAAGATACCAATAGCAGACCAATAACAAGGCCCGACAACACCCGCCACAGAGGGCGTCACCCCTTAGATACGGGCCTGGACGCACCACCACTCGGGAAAGTCCCCACAACAAACTGGTAGCTAAGTGGCGTTATCAATCGTTACAGTGGCATTGCACTGGCTGCACACGACTCAAGAAAGCAGCAAGACAGCAACCGGACTAATGGTGGTATGCAACGCAGCAGCCACCGCCCGCCCCAGTTTCCATTGGCCACAACGAGGAACAGCACATGAAGGTCAAGCAGACCCCCATCTCGCAGGCGGTGTTCATCGCTCTGCTCGGCGCCAGCGGCGCCGTCCTGGCGCAGCAGGCGCAGACCCCGCAACAGCTCGACACCGTCACCATCACGGGCATCCGGGCGTCGCAGGAGAAATCCCTCCAGGTCAAGCGCAACGCAGACACCCACATCGACGTCATCTCCGCCGAAGACATCGGCAAGATGCCCGACAAAAACGTGGCCGACTCCCTGGCGCGTATTCCCGGCGTCACCATCCTGAACAGCCCGTCGGGCGGTTCGGGCGGTTTCGACGAGCGCGACCGCGTGGGCCTGCGCGGCACCAACCCCAGCCTGACGCAAACCCTGCTGGACGGCCACTCCGTCGCGAATGGCGACTGGTTCGTGCTGGACCAGACCGGTGCCGGCGTGGGCCGCAGCGTCAGCTTCTCGCTGCTGCCATCTGAACTGGTGAGCCGCGTCGAAGTGCACAAGAACGCTTCGGCCTCAGACATTGAAGGCGGCACGGCCGGCTCCGTGAACATCATCACCCGCAAGCCGCTGGACTTCGCCAAGTCGCTGACCTTCGAAGCCGGCATTGGCGGCGTCTATGCCGACCTGGCCAAGAAGACCGATCCGCAGATCAGCGCCCTGCTTGCCTGGAAGAACGATTCCAAGACCTTCGGCGTGCTGATCCAGGCTTTCGACGAGAAGCGCCACCTGCGTCGCGACGGCGTCGAGACCTTCGCGCATGACGGCGCCGCCTCGCTGACGCCCATCACCGCCGCCACGAATCCCGCGGCCGTCGCCGCCGGCATCCCTGCCGGCACGCTCTTCCCCAACCTGATGGGCTCGGCCCTGTTCACCCAGGAGCGCGAGCGCAAGGGTGGCGTCATCAGCGCGCAGATCAAGCCAAACAGCGACGTCGACGTGACCCTGACGGGCTTCACGTCCAAGATGGATGCGGACAACTACAACCGCAACTACATGCTGTCCAACCAGTGGGCGTTGAGCCGCAGCCCCAACATCAGCAACTTCTCGATCGACCCTGCGACCCACATCCTGACGTCGGCCAACTACACCTTCGCGACCCCCACGATCTTCGGTGTCTATGACCTGATCTCGCGCAAGGCGTCCGCCGAAACCAACTTCCTGAACCTCGAAGGTTCCTGGCGGGTCAACAGCGCGCTGAAGCTGTCTGGCAACGCGGGCACGTCCCGCGGCAAGGGCAAGACCCTCAGCCAGGACGTCTACGAAGGCGACATCACGGCATCGAGTGGCGGCTTCCAGCTCAACGGCAGCGGTACGGCGCCCTCGTTCAACATCGGCAACGCCAACGGCGCCGCGCTCAAGCCGTCGGGCACGGACTGGATCTTCGGTGACCAGAACGTTGTCGTGCAGGACAAGGACACCTGGGCTCAGGTGGATGCCGAGTACACCCTGGATGCGGGCATGCTGCGCAGCCTGAAGTTCGGCCTGCGCGGCTCCAAGCACGACCGCTACACGGATGGTCCGATCGTCAATCAAGGGCCGAACTGGGGCACTGATCCCTTCGCCAATCCGCTCCCCGCCTCTGCCTACACCGAGACCTACCCCGGCAACTTCGGCAGTGGTCTGGGTAGCGGCTTCCCCACGGGCATCAGCTATCCGACGCCGGAAGCCCTGGCGGCCTACAACGCGAAATACTCCAACCGCGACATCTCGCGTCGCATGGTGACGCACGAATACTCGGTGGCGGAAAAGACGTCAGCGGGCTATCTGCAAGGCAACCTGGAAGGCGAGGGCTGGAGCGGCAACGTGGGCCTGCGCCTCGTGCGCACCAAGTCCAGCACGCTGGTCTGGGTGCCGACCAGCGACAAGACGTTGCCGGGCTATGTCCCGTCCGCATTCGCGGCCGTGGGCCCGAACTGGACCGACCCTACGGGCTATTACCAAACGTTCCATGACCGGAGCTACACGGACGCCCTGCCCAGCGCAAGCATCCGCATCGACATGACGTCGAAGGTTGTGGCCCGCCTGTCGCTGTCGCGAACGGTAACCCGCCCCGACTACACGGCCCTTTCGGCAGCCCAGCTCCTGGGCGGCTATTCCGATCCGACCGGTAAGGCCGTGGGCACCGGCACCAGCGGCAACCCCGACCTCGACCCGATCCGCTCGAACAACTTCGACGCGAACATCGAGTGGTACTTCGCGCCGCGTGCCTTCGTGTCGATGGGTGCCTTCCACATGAACATCGGCAGCTACATCATTGATGGCATTCAGCGGGTGACGGCCTCCACGGACGTCACGCCCGCCGGTGGCCAGCAAGGCTCGCCGACCAATCAGCGGGTTACGGCACCGTTCGATCTGACAACCCAGGTCAACAAGAAGGCCAGCGTCACGGGCCTGGAATTCGCGTTCGAGACCCCAGTGTTCGAAAACTTCGGCATCGGCGCGAACTACACCTATGCCGATGCGCACGATGCCTCTGGCCACGTGCTGCGCGGCGCGGTCAAGCACTCCGCGAACCTGAACGGCTTCTTCGAGAACGACCAGTTCTCGGCGCGGCTGAACTACGGCTACAACTCGGACAACTTCCTGGGCCGCGATCGTGGCACCGACTACTACCAACGCGGTGTCGGCGTCCTGTCCGCCTCGCTGGGCTACAAGTTCAACCAGAACTTCGCGGTCAGCCTGGATGCACAGAACCTGAATGACCCGATCCTGAAGTACTACGGCGACTTCAAGTCCGAGCCGCGCGCCATCTACAAGAACGGCCGCCAGTTCTACCTGACCGCACGCGTCAAGTACTGATCGCGCCGGCCCTGCTGGAACCTTCGGGTTCCAGCCATCGGCCGCGTGACTAAAAATCAAAGGGGAGCGTGCCACACGCTCCCTTTTTGCGTTGAAACGCCTCTATGACCGACACCGCCACCGTCTTCAACCAACACGTCGCCGCGCGCACTGGCTGCAGTTCCATCGATGCGCAGCCGCCTGTGCGGCATGTCTGCGTCGTGGGCGGGGGCACGGCGGGCTGGATGACGGCGCTGATGCTGGCCACCACCGCCTACGGCCCGCGCCTGAAGGTCACGGTGCTGGAGTCGCCTCAGGTCGGCATCATCGGCGTGGGCGAGGGCTCCACACCCTGGCTGCGCGGCTTTTTCGACGGCCTGGGCATCGAGGAGTCGGAGTGGATGCCAGCCTGCAACGCCACCTACAAGAGCGGCATCACCTTCGAGGGTTGGTCCACCAAGCCGGGCTTCGAGCGCTACTTCCATCCCTTTGCCTCGATGCTGGACAACATGACCATGCATCAGTTCGTGGACAACGTCCACGCGAGGCTGGAAGGTGCAGACGTCTACGCCCATCCGAACCGTTTCTTCGTCGCCGCAGCGCTCGCCCGCCAGAGCCGCGGGCCGCGCGCCAGGCCCAACTTCCCGTTCGACGTCTGGTACGGCTATCACTTCGACGCCCCCCTCCTCGGCCAGTTCCTCGGCCGCAAAGCCCAGGAACGCGGTGTCCACCATCTGCAGCGCCACGTCACCCAGGTGCTGCTCGACGAACGCGGCGACATCGCCTGCCTGCAGCTCGATGGCGACGAGGCGCTGGACGCCGACTTTTTCGTGGACTGCTCCGGCTTTGCCTCACTGCTGATCGGCAAAGCCTTGCAAACGCCCTTTGTCCCCTTTGCGGAGAACCTCTTCAACGATGCGGCCGTCGCGATGCCGACGCCGCTACAAGGCCCCATCGCGTCGCAAACCGTCTCCACCGCGCTGCGCCATGGCTGGGCCTGGAAGATCCCTCTCACCAGCCGCCACGGCAACGGCTATGTCTACAGCAGTGCGCACTGCTCTGCGGACGCGGCCGAGACCGAGCTGCGCCGGCACCTGGGCCTGCTGGACGCCGACGTCCCCGCCCGCCACCTCAAGATGCGCGTGGGCCGCATGTCTAAGGTCTGGAGCCGCAACTGCGTTGCCGTCGGCCTGTCGCAGGGCTTCATCGAACCGCTGGAAGCCACGGCCCTGCTGTTCGTGCAGCGCACCGCTGGCATGCTGGTGGAGGCACTCGAAAAAGGCGACCTGGGCCCGGGCGCGCAAGACCAGTTCAACGACGCCATGCGCACGCGCTTCGAGAACACGCGCGACTACATCGTGGCCCACTACAAGACCAACTCGCGCACCGATACCGACTACTGGCGCGCCAACGCCGAGAACATGAAGCTGTCGGAGTCGCTCCAGGGCGTGCTGATGACCTGGATGTCCCGCAAGCCCCTCGCCGCCGGCCTCAAGGCCGGGCGCTTTGGCCAGGGCTATCCCATCGTGTCCTGGTACGCCCTGCTGGCCGGTATGGGCATCTTTCCCGACGCCCACGACCTGGAGCCGCCGACCGCGCACCAGGCGCGGCACCGCCTGGACGAGGTGGACGACTTCGTCGCGCGCAGCGCGATGAACTTCCCCGACCACCGCGAGCTGCTTGCCGACATCCCACCGCGTATTGGCGACAAGAGCCTGCAGCTCTACCTCTGGTAAGGGCTTCAGCGCTTCAGCCGGTCGACGACTTCGTTGCGGATGGCCGCATCCGCCGCGGCATCCAGCGCCCCGAACATGTGGCGCTGCCCTTCGGGAATATGGGCCAGGCCTTCGCCACGCGCGCCGAACACGTAGTACCCGAACAGCGCGCGCCAGCCTTCGCGCTCGCCATCCGGCAGATGGCGCAAGGCCAGCATGGCCAACTGCATCGCCGCCATGTGCAAGTCGTCGCTGCGACCCGATGCGGCCTGAGGTCGCCACCAGTAGTTCACCAGGATGTTCAGGTGCGGCGCCAGGGCCTCGACCTGGTGGAACCACAGCGGCGGGATGTAGATCGCATCACCCGCCTCCAGCTCGGCCGTGACGGCATGCTCCAGGGCCTCGCGCACCTGCGGGAACTGCGCTGGGTCTGCCCGGTGCAGGTCGGGCACCACCGACATGGGCGCCGGCGTGGGCGCATGGTCTGGCGGGCCCAGATACAGCAACGGCGCGCATTGCGGCGGCAGCAGCGTGAAGCGACGCCGGCCGGCCGCCACGCAGGCGATGTTGTGAGAGTCGTCGAAATGCGCGGGCACGGTCGCGCGGTTGCCGATCCAGATGCGCGGCGGGATCGCGGCATCCAGCAGTTGCAGCACATTGGCCTGCTCCAAGCCCGGCAAGGCCTCTGAAACCAACGCGCTCTGCGCCGCCAGGCTGGGCGGCTCGGGGAAGTGGCTGTAGCGCCAGAGCTGCTCGAACAGCGCCGCATAGGGCCGCTTGTCGCGCGCGAAATTGAAGCCGTCCAGGCCTGGCTTGTAGCCAAAGGCTCGCGCGGGCTCCGGCTTGGCGAGCAAGGCATCGACCGACTGGCCCGCGTCGAAGCCCATCAGGTAGCGCAGGCAGGCCTCCAGGCCCGCGCGCCCCTTCGCCACCAGCGGCCAGTGCGCGACGGCGCCGCGCATCACCACGGGCTCGTAGGCCGGCACCACGTCGCGCTCGAAGCGCTCGCGCGTGATGCCCTGGACTTCCTTCATCGCCTGCATGCAACGTCCTCGTTGGCCTTCAGCGTTTGCGCGCCAGCACGCCCAGCCAAGGCTCGGGAATATGGGCCGCGGGCTCCTGCTCGCGCTGCACCACATAGTGCTCGAACATGGCCGCCCAGGCGTCACGCTGCGTCGCCGGCAAGGCATTCAACACCTTGATGGCCTGCATCAGTGCGGCGGCGGGCGCGGGCAGCGTTGCGTCCCCTGCCACGGGCCACCAGTAGTTGACCAGCAGGTTCACCCTCTCCAGCGCCTCGACCTGATGGAACCACAGCGGCGGCATGTAGAGGGCATCGCCCGGCTCCAACTCCACCACTCGCGCCGAGGCCAGGGCTTCGCGGTAGCGCGGGTAGCGCTCGAAGTCCGGCGCCTTGGGGTGCACGACCGAGATGGGCGCCCCCGACGGCGTGTGCTCCAGCGGGCCGATGTAGAGGTTGCCCACCTGCTGCGGCGCAAACAGCGTGAAGCGCCGCCGCCCAGCCACCACGCAGGCCAGGTTGTAGGGGTGGTCGTGATGCACCGGCACCGTCAGCGCATTGCCCAGCCAGAAGTTGGGCACCACACCGGGCAGCGCGCGCAGCGGGTTCTCGTCCAGGAAGCCGGGGATGACGTCGCTCACTTTGGCGCATTGGGCGGCGATGGACGGCGCGCCCTCGACCGGCAGATAGGCGGCCAGGTTGGCCATGAACTCGGGCAGGCCCATGCGCGCCTTCACGAAGGCGAAGTCCGTCAGCGCCTCGTTGTAGCCCATGACGCCGCGTGCAGCCGCCCGCGTCTTGGTCGCCATGACTTCGACGCCGCGGTCGAAGCGGCCCAGGTAGTCACAGATGGCCAGGCCCGGCTCGCGCCCGGCCTGCACGGCTGGCCAATGGCCTACCAGGCCTTTGAGCAGCACCGGCTCGGCGCACTGCTCCAGCCGCTCCTTGAGGGGCGGCGCGTCGGCTGCAGACCAGCTTTCAACCGGCTTCATGTCGGTGCATCACATCCTGAAATGGTGGCTGCCATTGTCCCGGCCGAACGGGCCGCTGGAGAGGTGGCCAAACCCTGTACCAGATTAAGGCCAGTCCGGGCTGACGGGATCAGATCGAGGCCAGTCGCGGTTCGCGTCAAGAGCTCGCGTCGCCGATCACCAACAACTTTGCATGACAAATCCAGGCACCAGTCCAATACCACTTTGAGCACCCACAAAGCCTGCCCCAGAGAGAAAGTAGCCCGTTTTCATAGGGCATGATCTAAGCCACTCGGGAAACTACCCGCCCCGCACTGGTACCTAAGTGGCGTTATCAATCGATATAGTGGCCTCTCACTGGTTGCACACCAATCCCAAGGCAGACAAGGCCGCAACCGGACTTATGGTGGTATGCAACGGGCCAGAAGTATCCACCGCTCGCACCATCTCATCGGCCACAACGAGGAACAGTTCATGAAGGTCAAGCAGACCCCTATCGCGGCCGCCGTGTCGCTGACATTGCTGGGTGCCGCGCTCGCGGCCCAGGCGCAGGAGGCCGCGGCACCGGCCAAGGCGGAGCAACTCGATCAGGTGGTCGTCACCGGTATCCGCGCCTCGCTGCAGACCGCAGCGACCATCAAGAAGAACGCCACCGCCGTGGTCGACGCCGTGTCGGCCGAGGATGTGGGCAAGCTGCCCGACTCCGACGTGGGCCAGGCCCTGGGTCGCATCCCCGGCGTGTCCGTCGGCCGTGCGTTCGGCCAGGGCGCCACCGTGTCCATCCGCGGCTCCGACCCGCAGATGACTTACACGACGCTGAACGGCCAGACCGTCGCGTCCACCGGCTGGTATGACCAGCTCGACATCGACCGCTCGTTCAACTACTCGCTGCTGCCCTCCGAGCTGATCGGTGGCATCGAGGTCTACAAGTCCTCCCAGGCCGACCTGACCGAAGGCGGCATTGGCGGCACGGTCATCGTCAAGACCCGCAAGCCGCTGGACATGGCGGCCAACAGCGGCTTCGTCAGCGTCAAGTACGGCAAGGGCACCATCAGCGACGCCGAGAAGGAAGTCTCGGGCCTGTTCAGCTGGAAGAACGAGGCCAAGACCTTCGGTGTGCTGGCTGCCGCCGCCCACTCCGACGGCGCCTACATCCGCCGCGGCATCGAGGCCGACAACCGCTGGTCGGCCGACGTGGCCCCCACCGCCTTCGTGCAGGACCGCAAGCGCGACGCCATCAACCTGACGCTGCAGGCCAAGCCCGCGCAAGGCCTGGACCTGGGCCTGAACTACCTGAAGCTCAAGCTCATCGGCGACAACTCGAACAGCAGCGACTACATCTTCCAGGACCCGAACTGCGACAAGCGCAACACGGACGTCAAGTCGGCCTGGAACCCGACCGGCATGTGCGTGCACAGCACCACGACGGCCGCCAACCCGCTGCCCACGCAGTTCTTCCAGGTCTGGGCCCGCCAGGCTCAGATGACCTCGGACAGCGTCACCTTCGACGGCCACTACAAGCTTGAAGGCGCCAAGTTCGACCTGGTCGCCGGCACCACCAAGGCCAAGGGCGGCACCTCGCTGACGGCCAACTACCAGACCGGCAATTGGGACGACGGCTTCAGCCTGCCCAAGTGGCAGGGCACCATCGACGCCACCGGCCACCAGATCTCGGTCAACCCGACGTCCAACCAGTCCTTCGGCGTCTCCAACCTGCCGTCGGCCCTGGGCCCGCAGACCTGGGCCACGTCGCAAGGCCCGAACAAGGACCAGGAAAAGTACGCCCAGCTCGACGCCACCATCGACCTGAACTGGGGCGCCATCAACGCCTTCAAGACCGGCGTGCGCTTTGCCGACCACACCTTCGAGAAGCGCGCCTACCGCCCCATCTGGGCCAGCACGATCGCGACGACCAGCACCTCCAGCCTGTTCAGCGGCACGGTGGACCTGGCCAGTGGCTGGAGCATCCCGCGCCCCAACATCGGCGCGATGGTTGCGGGCACGAACAAGAACATCAACGGCTGGATCGAGGACCGCTCGGCCTTCAGCGAGCTGAGCGAGAAGAACCAGGCCCTCTACGGCATGTTCGACTTCGAAGCCGAGAACATGCGCGGCAACTTCGGCCTGCGCTACATCTCGACCGACGTGAAGAGCACCGGCTACAAGTTCGACGGCACGCCGCTGGCCGCTGGCGACTACGCCGGCAACGAGAACTGGGGCAAGACCTACGACGTCAAGAAGTCCAAGTACAACGACGTGCTGCCCAGCGTCAACATCGCCTTCGACCTGCGCAAGGACCTGGTGCTGCGCGCAGCGGCTGCCCAGGCGATCACGCGCCCGAACTTCGCCAACATGTTCGGCGTGACGGTCTCCGGCTACAACGACGACCGCGTCGGCAACGAGACCTGGACGGTGGGCAGTGTCGAGCTCAAGCCCATGAAGTCCAGCCAGGTGGACCTGAGCCTGGAGTACTACTACGGCCGTGGCAACGTCCTGTCGGCGACCTTCTTCAACAAGGACATCCAGAACTTCATCACGGCCAATGTGCTGCTGAACCAGAAGATCGGCCTGGTCGATCCGAAGTCGGGCGTGGACAACTGGACGGTGCAGAACTTCGTGAACGCCGGCGGCGGCCGCCTGCGCGGCATCGAGCTGCAGGCCAACCACGCGTTCAACAACGGCTTCGGCGTCGTCGCGAACTACACCTTCACCGAGGGCACGGCGCCCAAGGAAAGCTTCGCCGACCAGCTGGGCCTGTTCACGCAGTCGTCCAAGCACAACGTGAACCTGGTGGGCTACTACGAGACGTCGGACTACTTCGGCCGCCTCGCCTACAACTGGCGCTCCAAGTACATCATCCGCGAGAACGCCTACTGGTACGGCAACCGCATGCATGCCAACACCGGCACGCTGGACGCGAGCTTCGGCTGGAACATCAACAAGTGGCTGAAGGTCAGCCTCGACGCGGTGAACCTGACCAAGCAGGACGACATCCAGTACGGCGTCATGTCCGCAAGCCTGCCGGCCGACGCGCTGCACAAGGACCCGCTCAAGGCCGGCTACCCCGCCTGGTCCTTCAAGGGCGAGACCACCTACAAGATCGGCCTGACCGCCAAGTTCTGAGCCCCTCCCCCTTGTCTCCTTCAAGCCCGGCATCCGCCGGGCTTTTTTATGGGTTGCTCATGCGATGCTGCGCCACCCGCCCTTTACCTTGCCGCCATGCGCGACTTGACCGAGCTGACAAGCACCACCGATCCCGCCTGGCCGCTGATCCAGCAATGGCTTGCCGATGCACCGCACGTAGAGGTACTCCCCGCCAACCGCGAGAAGGCAGCGGCTGCGTTGCTCGCTATGCAAGTAACCCTGCGCTCGGCCATGGGCGCCGTGGTCTACAACTCAGGCGGCCTGCTCATCCACCACGGCTGGTTACGCATGCTTGGATCGGGCCACGACCGCATGCAGCGGTCCGTGCCAGGCTGGAACGAAGGCAGGGCTCCCCTCGATGAATCGGGGCGCCCAGCCTTTCTGTTGGTCGCCGACGACGTGCTGGGTGGACTGTTCGCCGTGAACGGCGGCGCCCTTGGAGACGCTCTGGGCGATGTGTTCTATCTCGCACCTGACACTCTCCAATGGGAAAGCCTGTCCATTGGGTTTTCAGATTTTCTGGCCTGGGCACTATCGCCACGGCTCGACGATTTCTACCGCGATTGGCGCTGGCTTGGCTGGGAGCAAGAGGTCGCGACACTGAGCGGTGACCAGGCACTATCGGTCTATCCGTTCCTTTGGGCGGCTGGGCCGTCCATCGCCGAACGCTCCCGCAAGATCGTGCCAATGGAAGAGCTCTTCGAACTGACCCTCGACCTGCAGCGCCAGATGGCGCAGTAGCAGCCTTCCGTTTTCGCTTAGAAGTCGTAGAAGGAGTTCAGCGTCAGCCGGCCCGTGCGCGGGTTGGCGTCAATGCTGCGCTGGGGGTTCACGACGGCCGAGTGCAGCAGGCTGCCGCGGTAGATGACCAGGCGGTTGAAACGGGCCGGCATCATGCCCAGGAACTGGAAATGCTCGTCCGAGTCGTCGAAGTAGCGCTGCGCCGGGTGGCGCGCGTTGATCTCGGCGTAGTAGCTGTCCAGGAAGGCCTCGCGGTTCTCGGCCGTCACCTGCTGCAGGCTGGTGGCCTTGTGGCGGTAGAAGGCCGTGCCGCCATGCTCACCGTCGCAGAGATACAGCAGCACGGCCATGTGGTGCGGCGTGCTGGCGTCGAAATGCGGCGTGCGCTGCAGCGGGCCCAGCTCGCCCGGCAACATCGTCGTCAGCGAGAAGGCGCATTCGCTCTTGCGCAGCGCCAGGTCCTCCGGCACGCCGAAGTTCAGCCGGATCAGCGGCTCCATCAGTGCCGTCAGGTTGGCCGAATATTCGGCGGGCGCGGGCGCGCGCACGCCGGGATAGCCCTTGCGTTCGGCCACGCCGGGATAGGGTGCGAACGAGCCGCGGCTCGCGGCTTCGACGAGGGCCTGCGGGTCCTGCAGGAAGTTGTCGATGAAGACGACCGGGTGGTCGCCCACCTGCACGGACTGGATGTCCGGCGGCATGCGGATGGCAAAGGCGTCGCTCATCAGCGTTGATACGCGGCGCGCAGCCCCATCAGCCAGTCGCGGTGCCCGGGCAGCTGGCGTATGGCCTGCTCGGCCTCCCGGCCCACCTGGGCGAACTGGGCCAGGCTTTCCTCGCGCTCGAAGCCCGAGATGGGCAGCGGCCGCGTCTTGAAGCCCATGCCGTAGAGCACGTAGAGGTGGTTGTCCACGTCGAAGAGGTCGAAGCGGCTGGTGAAGTCGTTCTTCTGCGGGTGGTGTATGGCCCACTTGGCCAGGCGCCCGCGCAGCACGTCCGACAGGTGGGCGCCGTGGCGGTTCTCCAACCAGAAGGACGAGTCGCTGCGGTCCGACAGGTGGTAGTGCATCTGCACGAAATCGATGACCCGCTCCCAGGTGTAGGTCACGGCTTCGTTGTAGCCGCGGCGCAGCGCGTGGGCGTCGTCACGCATGCGCGGGAAGTTGCGCGACAGCAGGCTGGCCGAGAAGTCCGTCACCAGGATGGACGTGGCCTCCAGCGGCTCGACGAAGCCCTGCGCCAGGCCCAGCGCCACGCAGTTCTGGAACCAGAACTGCTGCCGGTAGCCGATCTTCATCGGGATCTTGCGCGGCGACAGCGTGTCGGGCTGGGCGCCCAGGTATTGCGCAAAGCACTCCACTGCTTGCGACTCGCTCATGTGGGCGCTGGCGTAGACGAAACCCGTGCCGCGGCGGTGCGTGACCGGGATGTCCCAGATCCAGCCGGCCTCGTGGGCCACCGCCAACGTGTAGGGCGGGATCTCGGCCTCGGGGTCGGTCGGCACCTGCTGCACGAGCGCCGTGTCGGTCAGGATCTGGTGCGACTTGTCGACGAAGGGCACCTTGAGCACGCGCTGCGTCAGCAGCGACGAGAAGCCGCTGCAGTCGACAAAGAAGTCGAAGGGCACCACCTCGCCCGAGGCCATGCGCAGCGCCGCGATTGAGCCGTCCTCGTGGCGCTCTGCGTCAACGACGGTGGCCACCAGGTATTGCACCCGGAAGCGCTTCTGCGCGTTCTCGGCCAGCAGCGCCGCAAACTTGTGGGCATTGACGTGATACGCGTACTCGACCTCGCCTTGGTAGGGCGGCGACGAGATCTGCTTGGGGCTGCGCAACGCCTCGGCAACGCGGGTGCTGGTGGACACGTCCGAGAACGGCATGCGTTCACGCTGCTCCAGCCAGCACGGCGTGATGTCCAGGCCATCGGGAAAGGGCGAGGCGAAGGGGTGATAGTAGAAATGGCCCTCGCCATGCCTGGCCACGTCCAGCCAGTTCTGGAACTTGATGCCGTTCTTGAAGGTGGTGTCGCAAGCCACCAGCAGGTCGGCCTCGGAGATGCCGAACTTGCGCAGCGAGGTCTTGATCGCCGGCACGGTGCCCTCGCCCACGCCAATGATGGGCACATCGGCCGACTCGATGACGGTGATCTCCACCTCGGCATCGGCGCTCAGCTCATAGCCCAGGTGGTTGGCCGCCAGCCACCCTGCCGTGCCTCCGCCGATGATCGCGATGCGTCGCGTCTTCATGGCTAGATCTTCCAGTACAGGCGGCGCTTGTCCAGGGCCCAGACGATGACGGCCCAGACGGCGACGAAGGCGATGGCAAACGCCAACGACTGGCCGTAAGGCCCGATCAGCGCGCCCAGCGGTCCGAACACCGCGCGGTAGAGCGGCTCCATCCAACCGGTGGCCACCAGCACCACCGTGCACATCCAGGCCCCCGCATAGGCGCCGATGGCGTTCAGCCCGAAGGCACGGCCCCAGGGGCGGTGGCCGAGGTGATCCACCCACCCATGCGCCGCTGCAAGCGCCACCGCCGCCAGGCCCCCCGTCCACAGCACGAAGGACGGTGTCCACAACTGCTTGTTCCACGGCAACCAGCCCGACCACCACCAGCCGACCAGGGCCGCCGCGACACCGGTCAGCAACAGCCCGCGCGTCTGCTCGCGCCGCAGCAAGCCGCCGCAGAGCAGGCCGAAGACGGTGGTGGCCAGCGCGCCCAGCGTGGACAGCAGGCCCTCGGGGTCGAAGGCAATGCCGGTGGCGGCATCCCATTCATAGGCCCAGCGGCCCAGCACGGCCGTGTCGATGCGTTGGTTCAGGCTGCCCACCTTGTCCAGCACGGGGCTGCCCGGCAGCAGCAACGCGCCATAGCCGATCAGCAAGGCCAGCAGCAGGACCCACTGGCCGCGCGCACGCAGATGGACGGCCACCACCCCGACGAATGCAAAGCAGATGCCAATGCGTTGCAGCACGCCCAGCACGCGGAATTCGGGCTTGTGCATCAGCCACCAGGCCAGCACGTGCAGCACCACGCCCAGGACAAGGATGCGCAGCCCGCGCTTCACGACGCCAGCCACCAGAGGCCCCGGCGCCGCGCCCGCGTCCACGCGCGGCCCCAGGGCCAGCGCGGTGGATACGCCCACGATGAACAGGAAGAACGGAAAGATCAGGTCGGTGGGCGTGCAGCCATGCCAGTCGGCATGCTCCAGCGGCCAGTACACATGCCCCCAGTCGCCCGGGTTGTTGACCAGCAGCATGGCCGCCACGGCCAGGCCGCGCAGCGCATCCACCGACGCGATGCGCCTGGAGGCAACGGCGCTCACGGCTGCATCGCGCTCAGGATCTCGCCGTTGTCCTGGCTCAGCTCCCAGGCGAAGACTCCGGCCATGCCCTGCTTCTTCGCGAAGGCGACCTTGGCGCGCACCGCGCGCGGGTCGTCATAGCCGACGAAGCGGCCGCCGCCGACCATGGCCCAGGACTGGGTGCGCTTGTCGAAATGGGCCTTCATGCCGGTCAGCGAGTCGATGTCCTTGAAGGGCACCGAGCCGTCCTCGTTGGGCCAGGGCTTGGCATAGCTGCCGTCGGCCTTCACGCCGTCAAAGCCGCGGCCATACATGGCGACGCCCGCGACGAGCTTGGCCGCTGGCACGCCCTCGCGCTTCAGGTTGGCCACCGACGCCTCCAGGCTGGTGTCGTCGCTGGGCTTGGCGCTGCGCAGCGCGGTGTGGTTGGCGGCCTTCTTCGTCCAGGGGCCGGCGAAGTCGTAGGTCATCATGAAGACCAGGTCCAGCGACGGTGCCGCGCGGCCCATGGCCATGCGGGCGAGCTGTTCCTTGGTCGTGGCAATCGCCGTGGTCAACGCGTAGCGCTTGCCAGCCTCGCGCCCCAGCGCATCCAGCCCCGCGCGCAAGTCCTGCATCAGCAGCACGTAGTTCTCGGCATCGGCCGGGCTGCCCAGCGGCACACCGTTGACGGAGCCGTTGGAGCCAGGGTGCTCCCAGTCGATGTCCAGGCCGTCGAAGCCGGGGTGGGCACGCAGCCAGTCCACGGCGTGCTTCACGAAGGCCTGGCGCCCCTGGGCCGTGGCGGCGAGGTGGAAGAAGGGGTCGGAACCGCCCCAGCCGCCCACCGAGGCCAGCACCTGCACCTTGGGGTCGCGCTGCTTCAGGCGCTGGAAGGCAGCGGAGAAGGTCTCCTGGTCAGCATGCGGTGCAATGCTGAAGCTGGGCTTGCCCGCGCAGGCCGCAACCTCCTGCTTGCGCTCCCCCTCACCGCAGATCAGCAGGAAGGCATACAGGAGATGCGTGACCCGGCCGGGTTGCAGCTGCTCGACGACGTCAACGCCCCGCTCGGCCAGGATGTAGGTGCCGACAACGGGCTTCGGTTGCGCCTGCGCCAGGGACGCGGCCAGCGCCAGGGCGGCGATCAGGATCTTCTTCATAGATTGCATTCACTCGTCAGGCCGGCATCGGGCACCGTGTCGCGGCGGGCCACGCCCTGCTTGCGCAGTTGCATGGCGCGGGCCTGCATGGCGGTGTGGCTGAGCGTCTTGCCGGCCTCGTGCAGCACCCAGTCGACCTCGAACTCGTAGTCGCGCGGCGCACCGGGCTTTGAACCGTCGGACAGCCAGTGGTTGAAGCTGATCGCCATCGGCTTGCTCGGCACATTGCGGCCGGTGTGCTCGCCGATCAGGCGGCCGTTAACGTAGTGGCGGGTGCGCGTGGCTTCGACCTGCACGGTCAGCAACTGCCAGCCATCGAAGCTGCCCTGCAGGATGGAGGCCTGGTTGAAGGACTCCCAGGGGTCGATGCGCACCGTGTGCCAGCTGACGCCATAGAGCCGCGTCTCCGGCTCGCCCCAGCCGCCGTGCGGCAGGTACTCGAAGTCCACCTCGCTGAAATCCGGGTCGTAGTCGTGCTTCAGCGGGCCGGCGAGAAAGAAGCTCTGGATGACGGGGTCGCGCGAGCCGGCCGTGTCGCGGAAGCGCACGCGCGCCGTCGTCGTGCCGATCAGGAACTTGCGCGGTGCACAGAGCTGGGCCAGCGTGGTGTTGGCCGGCGTGCCGTCCGTGGATATCTTCAGCTTCAGCAGGCCACCGTCCAGCGCGAGCTGGCTGGCTTTGAAGCTGGCGCCCGGCAGGCCGGGATGGCCGGTGCCCTCGCGCAGCACCCAGCCGCTGTCGCGCAGGGCGGCCAGGTTGGTCTGCGAGAAGTCGTCGAAGAACTCGCCGGCTGCGAAGGCGGGCGTGACCATCAGCACCAACAGAAGCGCCTTCACGCCGGCACCGCTTCCGCGGATGCGCTGGCGCGCGGCATGGGCACCCACAGCAGCAGCAGCAGGGCCGGCACGCCGCAGGCGATGGTCCAGGCAAAGAAGTGCTCGTAGCCCATCGCGATCTGGATCTTGCCGCTGATGAACTTGCTGAAGATGAAGCCCAGCTGCATGACGCCCGAGCCCAGCGCATAGTGCGCCGTCTGGAAGCGGCCCGGCGCGACCGCCTGCATGATGTACAGGATCATGCCGACGAAGCCGAAACCGTAGCCGAACATCTCGACGCCCACCGCAGCAGCGACATGCGGCATGTCACTCGGGAGCTGGCTGGCGAGGTAGTAGAAGGTCACATTGGGGATGCTCATGGCTACCAGCAGCAGCGGCATAGCGCGCTTGAGGCTCAGCTTGCTGGTCACCCAGCCACCCAGCACCGAGCCGACGAGGAAGGACCCCGTGCCGACCCAGCCGTAGACGTCGGCCACCTGGCCGGTCGTCAGGCCCAGGCCTCCCTTGGCGCGCGCCTCCAGCAGGAAGAGCGGGCCTATGGTCTGCACCTGGCCCTCGGCCAGGCGGAACATCACGATGAAGAGCACTGCGCGCCAGATGCCTGGCTTGCTGAAGAAGTCGATGACGACGTCCTTCAGCATCGCGGCCACCCCAGAGGCCGTCAGCTCGCTGTGTTCGGCGCTCAAAGTGCCGGGCAGGAAGCGCGCGTTGTAGGTAGCCAGCACGGCCACCAGCACGGCCAGCATCGCAAAGACGCTGGACCAGGCGCTGAACACACCCATCTCGCCTTCCAGGTAGCCGGCGAGCTTGAGCACGACGCCGGTGATGAAGAAGCGGGCGCCGTTGAAGAAGGCCCCCTGCCAGCCGGCATAGACGGCCTGGCGCTTGCTATCCAACGAGGCCATGTAGAGGCCGTCGCAGGCGATGTCGTGCGTGGCCGAGGCATAGGCGATCAGGAAGAGCACGATGATGGCCGCGCCGAACCAATGCGGCAGGTGCAAGGCCAGCGCCATCAACCCCAGGCCAACGGCGCCCAGGTATTGCATGCCGACGACGATGAGCTTCTTGCTGCGCGTCAGCTCCAGGAAAGGGCTCCACAGCGGCTTGATCGCCCAGGCCAGGCCCAGCACCGCCGTCCACTCGGCGATGTCGTCATTGGCCACGCCCATGTTCTTGAACATCAGGCCCGCAATGAGCATGACGACGAAGAACTGCATGCCCTGCACGAAGTACAGGGTGGGCACCCAGCGCATCGGGTTCTTCTGGACTTCCATCACTTCAGCCCTTCCGGCGCACGGCCCGTGGCTTCAGCGCGGCCTTCCAGCCAAGCCTTCAATCCGTCCAGCGCGCCCGGCGCAAAACCCCAGGTCAACACCGTCGGGCCGGCCACGTCCAGCGCTTGGTAGGGGTTCCACAACGCGATGTGCAAGTCGGGCCTCCAGCCCTTGGAGGCGGCGCCGTAGCGCGCGCGGCGAGTCGACACGAGCACATTGGTACGGCCGTCGCTGGGCACCGTGGCCCAGTCCAGCTGGGCGATGTCGTCCACCATCTGCACCTGCGCGTCCGTGAAGGCCGCGAACAAGGCCACGGCCTGGCGGCCCTTGGGGCCGGCCTCGGAGACCATGTCGGTGGGCACGTCGCCCTGCACGATGACGCGGATGGGCGCATTCAGCGCTGGCGGCTTGGCGCCGCGCAAGGCAGTCAGGCCGGCGGCCCAGGCCTCGGCCATCAGTGCATGGTCGGCCTTGCGTGCCGCGGCATCGCTGGCGGCACTGGCGGGATAGGCCGCGGCCAGGGTGTCCAGGCGGCGGCAGGCCGTCTCGCCCTGGGTCTGCGTGAGGCGGCCGTCGGCAAAAGCCTCGCGCAGCGCGTTGATCGCGACAAGCTGCTCGGCCTTGGAGCCCTGGGCCAGCACCATATCGGCGCCAGCATCGATCGCCATGACGGCGGAGCGGGCGTAGCCGAAGCGGTCGGCCACGGCCTTCATCATCAGCGCATCGGTGATGACGACGCCGTCATAGCCCCAGTCGCGGCGCAGGATGCCGCCCAGCAGCTCCGGCGACAGCGTGGCCGGGCGATCGGGGTCGATCTGCGGATAGACGATGTGGGCCGTCATCATGGCCGGGGCCTGGCTGGCCAGGGCCTTGAAGGGCACCAGTTCCAGCGCGTTCAGCTCGGCGCGCGACTTGTCCACCGTGGGCAGGTCATGGTGCGAATCGACGTGTGTGTCGCCATGGCCGGGGAAGTGCTTCACGCAGCAGGCCACGCCCTCGGCGAGGGACCCGCGCATCCACGCGGCCGCCAGACGGCTGACCTCCACCGGGTCGTTGGAGAAGCTGCGCTCGCCGATGACGGGGTTGGCCGGGTTGTTGTTGACGTCCAGCACCGGCGCGAAGTTCCAGTTGATGCCCAGCGACTTGAGGCCACGCGCCACCGCCGCGCCCACGGCCTCGGCCCGCGCCGCATCGCCGCTGGCGCCCAGCGCCATGGCCGAGGGCGGTTGCGGCAGGAAGGTCGCCCGCACGACGGCACCACCCTCCTGGTCGATGCCGATCAGCGCCTCGGGGCCCAGCACGGCGATGAGGTCGCTCATCAGCGCCCTCACCTCGTCCTCGGTGCCGAGGTTCTTGCGGAACAGGCAGACCGAACGGATCTTCTGCTCGCGCAGGAAGGCCGCGGTGTCGGCATCCAGGGACTGGCCCGGGATGTCGACCATCACGAGGCGGCCGGGATCAAACATGGTGCCCCTCGCTCGATGAGTACATCGATCGATCCCCCGAGGGGATGGCGGGCCCGCTAGGGGCGGCCCGGCGCTTGGCCCGCGGGTGGTTTGAGCGATGGTCGTTCATAGCGGTCCTCAATGGGTCTTGGTGACCTTGGCCAGGTTGGGGGGCACGTCGGGGTTGAAGCCGCGGGCTCGCGCCAGCGCCTCGACCATGGGATAGAAGCTCTGGACGAGGGCGATGGGGTCCAGGTCCTCGTTGCCCGTCGTCACCAGCGGCAGCTCGGCGCCGGGCGTGCCCAGCGGGGCCGCTAGCAGCACGCGGCCGCCACGCGAACGCATCTCTTCGGCGATGGCGAGCAGCCCCGCCTGGGCCGGGCCGCGCGGCGCGAACACCAGCAGCGGGTAGCCATCGCGCACCAGGGCCATGGGGCCGTGCTTGACCTCCGCGCCCGAGAAGGCCTCGGCCTGGATGCCGCAGGTTTCCTTCAGCTTGAGCGCCGCTTCCATTGCAACGGCCAGGCCCGTGCCGCGGCCCAGCACGAAGAGGCGGTCCGCGCCCTGCAGCACCGGCAGCGCGGCGCTCCAGTCCAGCTTGGCGGCCTGCTCCAGCGCGATGGGCAGCACGTTCAGTGCGGCGCGCAGCGTGTCGTCCTGCTGCCAGGCCGCGACGACGCGGGCGCCGGCCACGAGCTGGGCGATGTAGCTCTTGGTGGCGGCCACGCTCTTCTCGGGGCCGGCGTGCAGCTCGAACACATGCTCGGCCGCGGCCGCGAGCGGCGAGCCGCTGGCGTTGACGAAGGCCACCGTGCGCGCACCGCCTTCGCGGAAGAACTTGGTGGGGGCGATCAGGTCGGGGCTCTGGCCCGACTGCGAGAACGCCATGGACAGCAGGCCCTCGCAGTGGATGCGGCTCTGGTACAGCGTGATCAGCGACATGGGCAGCGACGTGACCAGCCGGCCCAGGCGCGCCATGACCAGATAGGCCAGGTAGTGAGCCGCATGGTCGGAGCTGCCGCGAGCGATGGTCAGCACGCTGGTGGGCGGCTGCTCCTGCAGCGCCTGGCCCAGGCGGGAATAGCTCAGCGGGTCGGCCGCCAACTGGCGGGCCACCGCGTCCGGCGCGCTCAGCGCCTCTTCAAGCATCAACGACGACATCGATCTCTTCACCTTCCACAAACACCTGCCGCAGCGTGAGCCCGGCATCCATCACCACCACGTCGGCCCAGGCGCCGGCGCTCAGGCGCCCACGGTCCGTCAGGCCCAGGTATTCCGCCGCCGCTGTCGACACGCGCCGCGAGGCATCCGTCAGCGGCAAACCCAGTTGCTGCACCAGGTTGCGCAGCGCCTGGTCCATCGTCAAAGCGCTGCCGGCCAGCGTGCCGTCCGCCAGGCGCACACCGCCCAGGCACTTCTGCACCGTGTGCTCGCCCAGGCGGTATTCGCCATCAGGCATGCCGGCAGCGGCCGTCGAGTCCGTCACGCAGAACAGGCCGGGGATGCAGCGCAGCGCCGCGCGTATCGCGCCGGGGTGCACGTGCAGCAGATCGGGGATGAGCTCGGCATGCTCGGCATGCGCCAGCGCCGCGCCCACCATGCCGGGCTCCCGATGGTGCAGGCCGGTCATCGCATTGAAGAGATGGGTGAAGCCCGCCGCGCCGGCTTGCAGCGCCGCGACGCCGTCGTCATAGCTGCCGTTGCTGTGGCCGATCTGCACGCGGATGCCGGCGTCGCGCAACGGGCCGATCAGCGCCAGGTGGCCGGGCATCTCGGGCGCAATGGTCAGCACCTTGATGGGCGCGAATTCGTTGAGCCGCTGCACCTCGGCCAGCGTCGCGGGGATGGCGTGCGCAGGCTGGGCGCCCAGCCTGCCGGGATTGATATAGGGGCCTTCCAGGTGCACGCCCAGCACGCGCGCCGACTGCGCACCACGCTCGCGGCAGACCGAGCCGAGGGCTTTCAGTGCGGCCTCGATCTCGCCGATGGGCGCCGTCATCGTCGTCGCCAGCAGCGCCGTCGTGCCGTGGCGCGCGTGGCGGCGTGCGATCGTGGCGATGGCGTCGCCGCCCTCCATCGTGTCGCGGCCACCGCCACCATGCACGTGAATGTCGATGAAGCCCGGCAGCAGGATGGCATGGCCGTTCTCGCCGGCACGCGCCGGGTCGATGAGCGTGCCGCTCACGTCGGCGATGCGCCCGTGTTCCATGTCCAGGTGGCCGCTCACGACGCCTTGCGGCGTGAGGATGTCGCCTTCAATGCGCCGTTTCATCAGTCCCTGCGCATCTCGGCGACGAAGTCGTAGTAGTCGCTTCGGCAGTAGGAATGCGTCAGCTCGACGGCCTGGCCCGAAGACAGGTAGCCGACACGCGTGATGAAGAGCACGGCGGCACCTAACGCCACCTCCAGCAGACCGGCAAGCTTGGCGTCCGCGTTCAGCGCGCGGATGTGCTGCAGCGCGCGCACCGGGGCGCGGTCGCCCAAGTGGGTGTACAGCGAGGCCTCGACCTTCTGCGGGTCGGGCAGGATGGACTGCGGCAGCACCGACACCTCGTAGGCCATGACCACCGAGTCGGCCAGGCGCAGGCGCTCCAGGCGTGCGACACGCTCGCCGCTCTTGAGCTCCAGCGACAGCTGCTCGTCTGGCGCCGCGGGCGTGAAACCGCGCAGCAGCCAGCGCGAGCTGGGCACGAAGCCGCGCTGGTGCAGCTCTTCGGAGAAGCTGGTCAGTCGTGTCAGCGGCTGCTCCAGCTTGGGCGCGATGTAGTTGCCCGAGCCGCGCTTGCGGATGATGAGGCCTTGCTCCACGAGGCGGTCGATGGCCTTGCGCGCGGTGACCCGCGACAGCTCCAGCTGCTCGGCCAGCACGCGCTCGCTGGGCAGGGCCTCGTCGGCATGGAACACGCCGTCGCGGATGGCCTGGGCCAGGCTTTGCGCGAGCTGCATGTACAGCGGCGAAGCCGCATTGGGATCGGGCTTGAAGTCGAAAACAGCGCTCATGCGAGATTCAATTCCTGTTGGATCAACCGGAGCGCGCCGCTGGCGGCGTCGCCCTGGGGTTCGACACGGCGGGACTGCAAGGCCGGGCTGAGGCGGCTGCTGAGGCGCAGCGCGATGCTGCCGGCCAGGGCCAGCGGCAGCGTGGGGTGAAGGGCGGCGGCCAGCGCTTCCAGTGCGCGGGCGGCATCGGCCAGCAAGGCGGCGGCGGCGGGGTCGTCGGCCTCGTGCTCGAAGACGAGGGGGGCAAGGCTGGCGTAACCGCCTTGGCCGGCCTGGGCGCAAAAGCCCAGCAGCTCTTCGCGCGTGGTGCCCGCCTGCTGCCAGACGGCTTGCACCAGCGTGCCGGCCGCCGCACGGCTGTCGTAGGCGGCCTGCGCGAGCTTCATGGCCTGCTGGCCCAGCCAGGCACCGCTGCCTTCGTCGCCGATCTGCCAGCCCCAGCCGCCCACCATGCGCCGGCTGCCGTCGGGCATCAGCGCCTCGGCAACCGAGCCGGTGCCCGAGATCAGCAGCGCACCGGGCCGGCCGCCATGGGCGCCCAGCAAGGCCACGAGGCCGTCGGTGACCAGCGTGAACCGGGCGACGCCGGGATCGGCGGCGACGAAAGCCTTCAATTGCGAGGGAACGCCCGTACCGGACAAACCGAGGCCGAGCGCACAATCGCGCAGCTCCAGGCCCGGCACTTCGGCATTGGCAATGGCCTGGGCAATATGCCGCCAGGCCTGTTCGGCGCCTTGGCCCAGGGCCGATGCGCCGGCTTCGCCGCGGCCGAGGATGCGGCCTTCGGCATCAGCGATGACGGCTCGCGTGCTGGTGCCGCCCCCGTCGATGCCGACCCACCAGCGCACGGGCCGGCCAGAGTCACGGGAAGTCAGAAGAGAGGGATCGAGAACAAGCGGCATGGTCGACAGGAATCAGTCGATACCACTCTAATACCAACAACGGGGTCCGTCAATTGGTTTTAAACTGGTCTACAACCCTTGGTGTAGGCTTGGAACCCGTCCCGGCCAGGGTGTGGCGTGCTCTCGGAATCGACAAGAATACCAGTGAGAAACCAACCTGATGCTGCCGCCGTGTTCACGCTTCATCCTGCTGCCAGTGACGCCCTGGCCGAGCTGCTGGCTCGCATCGCACGCGTCTCGCAACGCCACCCCGCGGTGGCCGACCGGCTGCTCGATTCGCTCAGCGTAAACGCTTTCACGGCGGGCGACACCGCTGTCGGCGTCGATGCCTTGTATTCGCGCTTCGGCCTGCTGGAGCCGCGCGGCCGTGCGCTCGAATTGCTGCCGGCCTTGGAGCAGGCGGGCGCGCTTGCCGCGGCCGGCCACTTCCCGGTGCAGGCCGCGCGTGTGTGCGAGGCGCTGGGCCGCATCGCCTACCAACAAGGCGAGTACCAGCTCGCCAGCGAGCAATGGTCGCGCGCGCTGGACCTCGCCGAGGTTAGCGGCCACCTGCAGACCGGCGTGGCCGCGCGCATCGGCCTGGGCCAGATCCACTACGCCCATGCCGACTGGGCCCGCGGGCTGCGCCAGATGCGCGACGCCGGCGAGCACCTCGCTGGCGCAGACGACAGCTACCTGGCCGCCAAGCTGGCGCTGAACATCGGCGTGGGCAGCTTCGAGACTGGCGACCTGCCCGCCGCCGAACGCTACTTCAGCCATGGCCTGGCCGCCGCACGCCGCGGCGCGCACCGCGTCTTCGAGGCCGAGGCGCACTGGCACCTGGCCCGCGCCGCACTGGCCCGCCAGCGCATGGACTGGGCCGTGGCCGATTGCCGCCTGGCGCTGGACATCGCCGCGCGCCAGGGCTACCCCTGGCTGGAAGCCGCCGCGAGCCGCACCTGGACCGAGATCGCGCTGGCGCGCGGCGACACGGCCGCCGCCATCCGCTCCACGCACCATGGCCTGGCCCTGGCCCAGCGCATCCAGGCCCGCGCCCAGGCACGGCAAGCCCACCTGCAGCTCGCCCAGTTGCTGCAGACCGAGGGCGACGCCGCTGGTGCGCTGGAGCACTTGTGGCAACACCTGGCCCTGCAGTCCGAGATCGAGCGTCTGAGCCTGCCGGCCCGCACGACGCTGGCCGCGCCGCCCGCCGACGAGAACGGCGCGCCGGTGACACCTGAAGAGTTGCTGCTGCACCTGAGCGGCCAGCGCCAGCGCCTGGCGGCCGCACCACCGACCGAGGCACTGATGGAGCTGAAGGCGGCCAGCGCCCGCATCCTGGGCCTGGCCAACGTGATCCGCTGGCAGCTCGACAGCGAAGGCGCCTTGAACGCCACCGAGCAGCCGCGCTACGTCGACCTGCTGACGCGCCACGGTGCACCGCTGGCCCTGCCGGACGCGGCCCTGCACCCCTGCCACGACGAATTGGCCAGCCTCGCCGGCGCGGCCGAGGCGCGCATCGAGGTGCCGCTGTACGACGGCGCCCAGCTTGTCGGCGCGCTGTGGCTCGTCGATGCCCGTGCCACGCGGGCCTGGACGCGGCAGGATCTGCTGATCGCGAGCCAGCTCGCGCTGTTGTTCGAAGCCCTCGCGCGCTGACACTCTCCGCGTTCTTTCGCGGCCGATTCACGGCCATTTCATGCCTGCATGAAATGCTCGCGACGGAGATATGTCAGCCCTCCTGTCGCCCCCCTGCCCCTCCCGCCGCCCCGCCCTGCCGCGCGGCTTCGGCCTTGTCATCGGCGCGCAGTTCGCGTCGGCCCTGGCCGACAACGCCATGCTCATCGTCGCGATCGCGCTGCTCACGCAGCAAGGCTTCGCGCCGTGGTGGGCACCGCTGCTGAAGGTTGGCTTCATGCTGGCCTACGTCGTGCTGGCCCCCTGGGTGGGGCCGCTGGCCGACGCCTTCGCCAAGGGCCGCGTGATGGCGGCGATGAATCTCGTGAAGATGCTGGGCCTCGCGCTGCTGGCGCTGGGCCTGCACCCGGTCGCCGCGCTGGCCGTCGTGGGCCTGGGCGCGGCCGCCTATGCGCCGGCCAAGTACGGCCTCATCACCGAGCTGGCCGAGCCCGAGGCGCTGGTGGCGGCCAATGGCTGGATAGAGATCAGCGTCGTGTCGGCAGCCCTGCTGGGCGCCGTGCTGGGCGGCGCCCTCGTGAGCCCCATGTGGCTGGCCTCAGGCCTCGCGGACTTCTGCGATGGTCTCAGCCTGCCGGCGGACAAGCTGACGGGCTCGCTGGCCGCATTGCTGCTGATCTATGCGGTGTCCAGCCTATTGAACGCCGGCATCCGCGACAGCGGGCAGCGCCAGCGCAGCGAGGCCCACGACCCCGCCACGCTGCTGCGCGAGTTCCGCGCGGCCAACCGCAAGCTGTGGTGCGACCCCGAAGGCGGCCTGTCACTCGCGGCGACCACGCTGTTCTGGGGCGTGGGCGCGACGCTGCAGTTCGCCGTGCTGCGCTGGGCCGGCGTGGCGCTGGAACTGCCGCTGAGCGAGGCGGCTTATCTACAGGCCGCAGTGGCCGTGGGCGTCATTGCCGGCGCGGCGGCGGCGGGCCGTTGGCTGGCGTTGCACCAGGCACGGCACGGGCTGTGGGCCGGCGTGGCGCTGGGGCTGTTGATGCCCGTGGTGTCGCAGGTCAGCGATGTGGCCACTGCGGCGCTGGTGCTGGCCCTCGTGGGCGCCGTGGGCGGCGCGATGGTGGTGCCGCTGAATGCGCTGCTGCAGCATCGCGGCCAGGAGTTGCTGAGCGCAGGGCGGTCTATCGCCGTGCAGGGGTTCAACGAGAACCTCAGCGTGCTGACGATGCTGGCGGCCTATGCGGCCTGCGAGGCGGCTGGCGTACCGATCGGCGCGACGCTCAGCGGGCTGGGCGTCCTCGTGGCCGCTGCGATCGCGGCGCTGATCTGGGCGGATGCAAGGCGGCGAACCGCCTGACCGCGCTCAAGCCGCCGGCTGCAATCCCGCCAACGCGAACGCCGGCTCGCCCCGAGCGATGGCACCTTCCAACACCGACTCAAAGCGCGCCGTGATGTCGCTCCAGTCCAGGCGCTTGGCCGTCACGCGCCCGGCCTCGGCCACGACGCGGCGGCCCGCGGCATCGGAAGCCGCAACGCGGGCGGCCGCCACGAAATCAGCCTCGCGGCCCGGCCCGGCCAGCCAGCCGTTCATGCCGCTGCGGATCAGTTCGCCCGCTGCCGCGCTCTCGAAGGCGACGACGGCGCAGCCGCTGGCCATGGCCTCGGTTGTGACGTTGCCGAAGGTCTCGGTGAGGCTCGCGAACAGGAAGATGTCCAGGCCGGCGTAGTGGGCGGCCAGGTCGTCGCCGCTGCGCTGGCCGGCGAAGACCGCATCGGGCGCACGAGCGGCCAGTTCGGCGCGCATGGGGCCGTCACCGACAAAGACCAGGCGCACGCGTGGCTGCACCAACCTGATGGCTTCATAGGCGGCCAACACGACGCCCAGGTTTTTTTCCGGCGCCAGGCGGCCCACGTAGCCCAGGACCAGGTCCTCAGGGCCCGCGCCCCAGCTTTGGCGCATCGCCGCGCTGCGGCGCGCCGGGTCGAAGCGTTGCACGTCGACGCCCCGGCCCACGACCGTGAGCCGCTCGAAGCCGCGCTCGGCCAGCAGCACGCGCATGGCCTCGGTGGGCACCATGGTCGCGTCGCAACGGTTATGGAACTTGCGCAGATAGCCCATGATGGGCTTGGACAACAGGCCCAGGCGGTAATGCTTGCCGTAGGCATGGAAGTTGGTGCGGTAGTCCGAAGTGACCGGCAGAGCCAGGTGCTGGGCCGCCTGCAGGGCCGACCAGCCCAGCGGCCCTTCGGTGGCGATGTGCACGACGTCGGGGCGGCGCAGCGACCACAGCTTCACGAGGCCACGCTTGCTGGGCACGCCCATGCGCAGGTTGGGGTACAGCGGCACGGGCAGGCCCTTGGTGAGCACCTCGTCCACCTCGGGCTTGCCGGTGGGTTGCGCGCCCAGCTTGGCCGGCTGGCGCGGGCGAATGAGCTGCACGTCGTGGTTGCGGCGGTTCAGGCCGTCCACGACACGGGCCATGGACATGGCGACGCCGTTGACCTCGGGCGGGTAGGTCTCCGTCACCACCGCGAGCCGGCGCGAGTGGCGCGGCGCGGGCAGGTCGTCGACCAGGATGTCTTCGGCGTCGTGTGCGGTGTTCATGCCGCGCATGGTCACGATTGCTTGCGACAGAACGATGACTTGCGGACCGTCACGCCGATTTCACGCAAGCCCACCACCATGCGCACCGATCTCCACCCAACAACGAGGACGGGATGAACGAATTCTTCCAAACCCTGAAGACCCAGCGCTGGGACGACCACCGCTACTACCACCACAGCCGCATCAACCAGAGCCTGCACCTGATCAGCGCCTTGAGCTTCCTGGTCTCCTACGGCCTGGTGTTCGTGAACCCGGCCTGGGCCGCGCTGCTGGCCTGGTGCGTGTCGATGACCACACGGCAGGCGGGCCACTTCTTCTTCGAGCCGCGCGGTTATGACCACGTCAACCAGGCGACCGACGAATACAAGGAAGAGATCAAGATCGGCTACAACATCCGCCGCAAGATCGTGCTGATGGCCGTCTGGGTGGCGCTGCCGGCCGTGCTGTGGGTGTCGCCTTCGCTGGGCGGCCTGATCGAACCCGCCGTGGGCATCAAGGGCTACCTGGAGGACGTGGGCATGGCCTGGTTCTGCCTGGGCGTGACGGGCCTGGTGTTCCGCGTCGTGCAGCTGTGGGTCACGCAGAACCTGATGCAAGGCCTGGCCTGGGGCTTCAAGATCATCACCGACCCCTTCCATGACGTGATGCTGTATCACAAGGCCCCGCTGTACCTGCTGCGCGGCCAGCTGATCGATCCCATGGACCACGTCGCCGCGAAGTGAGCCCCTCGCCCAGGCTTGCGCCGCTGAACGCGGACAAGCCTGAGCGGTCCCCCGCGGGGACGGCGATGCATGCGGCGTTGGGCCGCATGCACATCGCCATGGCGGGCCGGCTAGGGAGCGGCCCGGCGCTCGGCCCGCTCGAACACGGAGATCACTTGCGATGGACGAAACACTTACTCTCTCTGCGCTGGCCCTGGGCGTGCTCGCCCTGCTGCCGGCCGCCAAGCGGCGCCTGGAGCTGTCGCGTGCCAAGCACCGGTCGCTGGCCGGCCACTCGCGCATGGCCAAGCGGCTGGCACGCTGGGTGCCGGGCTACGCCTATGACGAGGCGCAGTTCTTCACGGCAGACGGCGCACCGGCAGACGTGGCCGCGGGTCGCCGTGCCGCGCTCCAGCGCCTGGGTGCGGAGTTCGACACGCGCTTTGCCAAGACGCTGGCCGCGACTGAAACAGCGCGCGAGACCATCTCCGACCTGCGCTTCACCGGCCGCTACCGCGTGCCCTTCCAGTTCAGCCCGGTGCTGCGCGAGCACGTCAAGGTCGGCGCCTTCCTGCAGGCGAGCGATGGCGTGCAGGTTGAGGACCTGGACGGCAACCGCCTCTATGACCTGACCGGCTCCTACGGCGTCAACCTGCTGGGCTACGACGCCTACAAGGAATGCATTGACGAGGCCGTCGCGACGGCGCGCGAACTGGGCCCGGTCCTCGGCGCCTACCACCCCTGCGTGCTGGATGTGCTCACGCGCCTCAAGGCCGTCTCCGGCCAGGAGGAGGTGAGCTTCCACATGTCCGGCACCGAGGCCGTCATGCAGGCCGTGCGGCTGGCGCGTTATCACACGAAGAAGAAGCGCCTGGTGCGCTTTGCCGGCGCCTATCACGGCTGGTGGGAGGACGTGCAGCCGGGGCCCGGCAACCCGCTGCCGCCGCGCGAGACCTTCACGCTGCAGGACATGGCCGAGCGCTCGCTGAAGGTGCTGGCCACGCGCCGCGATATCGCCTGCGTGCTGATCAACCCGCTGCAGGCCCTGCATCCGAACGCGAATGCGCCGGGCGACTCGGCGCTGATCGACGGCAGCCGCCGCGCCAGCTATGACCGCGAGGCCTACACGGTGTGGCTGAAGAAGCTGCGCGAGGTCTGCACCGCGCGCGGCATCGTGCTGATCTTCGACGAGGTGTTCGTGGGCTTTCGCCTGGCCCCTGGCGGTGCCCAGCAGTACTTCGGCGTCAAGGCCGACCTGGTCACCTATGGCAAGACGCTGGGCGGCGGCCTGCCGGTCGGCGTCGTCTGCGGCAGCCCTGCGCTGATGACGCGGTATCGCGAGGACCGGCCGGCCGACATCTGCTTCGCGCGGGGCACGTTCAACGCCCACCCCTATGTGGTGGCGGCGATGGCGTCCTTCCTGAAGCGCATCGAGCGCCCGGAGGTAAAAGCCCTCTACGACGGTCTCGACGAACGCTGGAACGCGCGCTGCGCCCAGTTCAACGCTCGCCTGCAGTCGGCCGGCGCGCCGGTGCGCATGGCCAATTTGTCGACGATCTGGACGGTGCTCTACACCCAGCCCGGCCGCTACCACTGGATGCTGCAGTTCTATCTGCGCAAGCATGGCCTGGCGCTGAGCTGGGTGGGCACGGGGCGGTTGATCTTCAGCCTGAACTACGGCGACGCCGAGTTCGCGGAGGTCATGGACCGCTTCATCGCCGCGTGCGATGAGATGCGCGCCGATGGCTGGTGGTGGACGGCTCCCGAGCTGACCGCCAAGGCCATCCGCCGCAGCGTGTTCCGAGAAATGCTGGGCCAGAAGTTCTGAGATGGAAAACCAAAATGCCTCGCCCGCCCTCGACGGCGGGTTGAGTGACAACACCCCTGCTCGCCACGGCTGGTTCAAGCGCCTGGTCGCGCAGGAAGACCTGAACTTCCTGCTGACCAACCGCGTGCCGCGCATTGCGCTGACCAAGCTGATGGGCCGCTTCTCGCGCATCGAGAGTCCACTGCTGACCACGCTGTCTATCGCCGTGTGGCGGCTGTTCACGCCGCTGGACCTGAGTGAAGCCAAGCACCAACACTTCCGCTCGCTGAAGGACTGCTTTACACGCGAACTCAAACCCGGTTCACGCGTGTTCGATGCGCGGCCCGAGGTGTTCGCCAGCCCCAGCGATGGCATCGTGGGCGCCTGCGGCATCGTGGAGCGCGGCCAGGTCTACCAGGCCAAGGGCTTTCCGTACTCCACCGAAGAGTTGTTCGGCCCCACGCAGAACGCCAGCAGCTTCGAGGGCGGCCGCTTCATCACGCTGCGGCTGACGTCGGCGATGTATCACCGCTTCCATGCGCCGGCTGAGGGCACCGTGGAGCACGTGACCTATCTGAGCGGCGACACCTGGAACGTGAACCCCGTGGCGCTGCAGCGCGTGGAGCGGCTGTTCTGCCGCAACGAGCGCGCCGTCGTGCGCATGACGCTCTCTAGCGGCCACGCGATCGCACTGGTGCCGGTAGCGGCCGTGCTGGTCGCCAGCATCCGCCTGCATTTCCTGGACGTGCTGCTGCACCTGGGCCGCAAGGGGCCCAACGAGATGCCTTGCTCGGCGCCGCACGCGAAGGGCGAGGAGATGGGCTGGTTCGAGCATGGTTCCACCATCATCGTCTTCGTGCCCAAGGGGTTCGAGCTGGCCGAGGGCATCGCGACCGGCGTGCAGGTGCGCGCCGGCCAGGCGCTCCTCAAGCTCAGCTGATGGTCTCTGGCGCGGCCGTCGTCGCGACGGCCGCGGGCACCGGCAGCACGACCGGTGCCGGCTTGGGCTTCACCGCCGGCAGCATGCCCGGCAGCGCGGCCTGCTCGCCGCGGTCGATGATCTCAAGGCGGCCGTCGTGGTGCTCGACGAGGGCGGTCAGGCTCTCGACCCAGTCGCCGTCATTGCAGTACAGGACACCGTCGATCTCGCGGATCTCGGCATGGTGGATGTGGCCGCAGACGACGCCATGCGCACCGCGCTTCTTGGCCTCGCGCGCAACAGCATTCTCGAACTCGTTGATGTAGCTGACCGCGCGCTTGACCTTGTGCTTCAGGTAGCGCGACAGGCTCCAGTACGGCAGGCCGCACTTGGCACGGATGCGGTTGAACCAGCGGTTGGCCTTGAGTGTGAACTCGTAGGCCAGGTCGCCTGCGATGGCCAGCCAGCGCGCGCACTGGATGACGCCGTCGTACAGGTCGCCATGCGTCACCCACAGCCGCTTGCCGTCGGCCGTCACGTGCATGGCCTCGTCCATGACGTCCACGCCACCGAAGTTGTGCGACAGGTATTTGCGCGCGAACTCGTCGTGGTTGCCGGGTATGAAGATGACCCGCGTGCCCTTGCGCGCCTTGCGCAAGAGCTTCTGCACCACGTCGTTGTGCGCCTGCGGCCAGTACCAGGAGCGGCGCAGTTGCCAGCCGTCGATGATGTCGCCGACGAGGTAGAGCGTGTCGCACTCCACGTCACGCAGAAAGTCCAGCAAGGCCTTGGCCTGGCAACCGGGCGTGCCCAGGTGCAGGTCCGAGATCCAGACGGTTCGCACCGACAGCGTGGGCGTGTCGGCGGCGGCAGTGGTGTCTTGCGTCGTCGGCATGCCGGGCATGGTGCCGGCCTGTCATGACGCGACCGTGAAGGTGTGGCTTAGGCCAGACCTTTGAATGGGCCGGTTGCCAACCAGCGCTCGATCTGGGCTTGGCGGTCGTTGCCCCAGAAGGGCTCGCTGTCCACGATGAAGTAAGGCGCGCCGAAGACGCCGGCGGCAATCGCCGCGTCGTTCTCGGCCTTGAGACGCGCCTTCCAGGCCGGATCGCTCCAGGCGGCTTCAGCGGCGTCGGCATCGATGCCGGATTCGGCCAGCAGGCCTTTCAGCGCTTGGGCGTCGTTCAGCGCGACTCCCCGTGTGAAATAGGCGCGCAGGCCCGCATGAGCCCAGGCGACCGCGCGCTCGGGGTCCTGCTCATTCAGCCACCAGAACACGCGCGCGGCGTTCTGTGTCGGGATGGGGAAGGCCTCGGGCTGGCGGTAGGGCAGGCCGGCAAAGCGGGCCGAGCGTTCGAAGTCCCGCAGCGTGTAGTCGCGCTTGATGGGGTAGGACACGGGCGTCTTCAGCTCCGCGGCCTGGAAGGTCACGCCCAGCAGGATGGCGTGCCACTGCACACGGCGGCCATGGCGAGCCGCAACGGCCTCGATCCACTCCGAGGCGATATAGGAATAGGGCGACGAGAAGTCGAAATAGAACTGCACCGGCGGGCGTTGCAGGGCCGCGTTTTCGGCCAGGAAACGGTCATCGATCATTCACGCGACCTTAGCCGCGCGAACGAGCGCTGTGCAGCGGGGCTTACGCCGAGTGCAAGCGGACCGCCAGTTTTGTAGTCGCAGCCTCGATCGGTGCGAGCAGTCGCGGCCAGAGCTTGGCGCCCAGGTCGCGGCGGAACGGGCCGAAGTGCTCGATCTTGCTCACGCCGATGTCGCTGGGCGCGATGGTGTGGCGCTGCACCTGGGCCGCGCTGAATTGCTGCGCCAGTGCATCGACCGCGGGACCGGGGCCGAAGAGGTGGTCGTCCGTGATGTTCCACAAGTGCACGGCGCCACCGAAGCGGTGATAGCTGCGCTCGCGCGCCAGGCCCTCGTCGCCGAACAGGAAGCCCGGCGTGCGGCCCCAGGCGGCCCACTCCAGTGCGGCACCGGCCGGCAGATTCTCGGCACGCGGGCCCAGCACGCGGCCTGGTGCGTGGCCAAATAGACGCACGAGCACCGGCAGCGCCAGGTGGAAGAACAGCCAGGCCTGCAGGCGCGCAAAGCCCGACCAGTGGCCCAGGTAGGCCACCTGGGCTGCCACACCCAGCACGGCATCGACCTTCTCCTCGAAGCCCGGGATGAGGCCCACCGAGTTGCCGCCCAGCGAGTGCCCGACCCACAAGAGGCCGACGTCACGCCCCTGGCTGGCCTGCTCTTCGCGGCGGCGGCGGTCGGCGGCGTGCAGGGCGGCCGCCATGTCCACACGAGCCCAATCGCGCAGGCGCACGTCCTCGCCCTGGCGCAGCGCCTCGCGCGAGGCAGCGATGCCGCGGTAGTCGAAGCTCAGCACCGCGTAGCCGCGGCGGGCCAGCCAGTCGGCGAAGTGGCGGTAGTAGCTGGCCGGCACGGCCGTCGCGGCGCCGATGACGGCAATGGCGCGCACGCCCACGGCCGGCGGCGGCTCGAACCATTGGGCGGCAAGCAACCGGCCGTCACTGCAACGCAGCGGCGTCGGAAACTGGCGGGTCTGCAGTGCGCTGGTGTCGACGTCGTCATCAAGATCGAGAGGCGTTGCCGCTGGGATGGTGTGCGGCAAGGCGTCGGCGGGGGTCAGGGGCAGGCTGGACATGGGTAAACCTCGGGTCAGCGCGCTTGTGGCGGCGTTGGAGGCAGTCTAGATTGGCAACTTTCTTGTCGGTAGATCGCTGGCAAGCCTCATATCGTCAACAGAATGTCGACAAAGAATCCCATCCCGCCGGGCGTAGGCCGGCGGCGGCAGACGGCTGCCGAGGAGGCGCTGGACGCAAACGCGCTGGAGCTGTTCGCACGCATTGCTCAGGCCGGCAGCTTTGCCCAGGCCGCGCGCGACCTTGGGCTGACGCGGGCAGCCATCAGCCGCCGCATTGCTGCCATCGAGAATGCCGTGGGCCTGGCGCTGTTCGCCCGCAGCACACGGAGCTTGGGCCTCACGGAGGCCGGCCGGCGGCTGCACGCGCGTGCCCGAGCGGTACGCGACGCCGCCGAGAGTGCGCGCCTGGCCTTGCGGCACACGCGTGACCAGCTCGACGGGACGATACGCATCAGCGCCACCGCGGGCTTTGGCCGCCACGTACTGGCGCCGCTGCTGGCGCGCTTCCAGGCGCTGCACCCCGCCGTACGCTATGAGCTGTTCTTCACTGACCGGCGCGTGGATCTGCTGCGCGAAGGGCTGGACGTGGCGTTCCGCGTGACGAGCAAGCCGCCAGAGGCCTGGGTGGCGCAGCCCGTGCTGCGGTTTGCGATCAAGGCCTATCGCCCCGCGGGCGGCCCGCCTTTGGCCTCACCCCAGGATCTGGTGAACGAGCCCATGCTGCTGCTGGGCCAGAGCGAAGAGCCCTATGCCAGCCAATGGCAGCACGAGGACGGCCGCAAGGATGAGGTGACGTTGCAGGCCAGCGCCTGGGGTAGCGATCTCGACGGCCTGGTGGCGCTGTCACGCCATGGCGCGGGCATCGTGCTTTCACCGGACTTCTGCGTGGAGCCCGTCGGCGATCTGCCAAGGAGTCTGGCCGATGAGCCAAAGCTCGTCGATGCGCTTCCCGGCTGGCGGCTGCAGGCGGGCCTGGAAACGGTGCAGGCGCTGACGCTGCCTTTGCCGGCGGGTTCCGAGACCGCCCGAGCACTCGTGCGGTTCACGCGTGAGGCGCTCTGGAAGGGCTGATTTGCGGGTTTGGTCGCAAACTCAGACCGGGATATTCAGGCTCACAAAGCAAAACGCCCAATCTCTTTCGAGACTGGGCGTTAGCTTAATAAATAGCCTGACGATGACCTACTTTCACACGGGAATCCGCACTATCATCGGCGCTGACTCGTTTCACTGTCCTGTTCGGGATGGGAAGGAGTGGGACCAAGTCGCTATGGTCGTCAGGCT
>Ga0209257_1001110_pt1 | contig 34966 bp, 34 predicted proteins | sample AraplaCvi_mCL_r2_FD_184277 | JGI IMG/M metagenome (GOLD analysis project Ga0209257, IMG submission 184277) | Arabidopsis root microbial communities from North Carolina, USA - plate scrape MF_Cvi_mCL_r2 (SPAdes) (version 2) | ecosystem: Host-associated > Plants > Roots > Endosphere | place: USA...
GCGTCGATTTGTCAGTTTTTATATGGATATTGTTCTTGATATATAACTGCTAAATCGACGCTTTATTATGGGAATGAGGGCTTTGAACACAGGAGTGACGTATGTTTTGCCGGGCTTATAAGTTAAGACCTGCTACTGTGGCGAAAAACATTTAAAACGAATACTTGTAAAATTTGTTGGAACATTTAAAAATTTCCTTAAATTGTGCGTCCAACTTTGAAAAAAAATCAATAAATTTCGATTTTCAAGGACAGTAACGATAGAGGGTTTAAGTAGGCCACTGCATTGTTGCTACTCGTTTTTGTGTTTAAAGTGTATGCTCAATAAATTGGAAAGAAGTCCTTACAGATGGGCTTTTGTGTGGAGGTTAAATTTTGTGAGATTTTTTGAGCAGCACTTGTTTTTTTAAGGCAACCGTACAATATTTGCGAATTCGGGGTAATTGTAGGCGTTACATTTATTTATTGAATAAAACGGAAATACAAAAAAAACCATAGTTTAATTTTTAACACTAAAATTCAATCAACATGGCTGAGACTAAAACAACTGTGACTGCAGCTGCTGCCAAGACGACCGCTTCTTCTCATCAACCTAAAAAGTCATCCAACCTGTTTGCAGTGTTGGCTGTACCTATCTGCCTGGTAATTGCATTTCTTTTTTTCTTCTTTGTATTAGGCAATCCTGCTAACTTCCAGGGAGGCGTTGTAGGCGGACATCCAGTTGAGGAAGGCATTGGTAAATGGTTTGGCACGGTTTACATGGGTGGTTATGTGGTACCTGTACTGATTTCAGTACTATTAATCTGCTTGACCTTCGTGATCGAGCGTTTTCTGTATCTGTCCAAAGCCAAAGGTAAATTCAGCGGCGGCGAGCTGGTAAGAAAAGTACAATATCACCTGGCGAACAAGAATGTAGATGCTGCACTGGCCGAGTGCGACAAACAGAAAGGCTCTGTTGGTAACGTACTGAAAGCCGGTCTGAAAAAATACAAGGAAATGATCACCAACACTGAGTTGGATACTGATCAGAAAATACTGTCTATCAAGAACGAGATCGAAGAAACTACAGCTCTGGAACTGCCTATGATGGAAAAGAACCTGGTGTTCCTTTCCACTATCGCTTCTATCGCTACCCTGTTAGGTCTGTTCGGTACAGTATTGGGTATGATTAAGGCGTTCTCTGCGATGGCAACCGGTGGTGCTCCTGACTCGGCTCAGCTGGCAGGTGGTATCTCCGAAGCATTGATCAACACCGCACTGGGTATCGGTACTTCTGCTGTATCCATCATCATGTACAACTACTTCACTACCAATATCGACAGCATCACTTACGCTATCGACGAGTCTGGTTTTACTTTAACTCAGAGCTTTGCTGCTAACCACAAATAATTTTTAATTATTTGTATGGAAAATCAGTAATTCTGAATCTAATTAAAGTACAAACTAAAAAGGAGTAAACATGCCAAAAGTTAAAATGGCCCGTAAGAGCACCACGATCGACATGACCGCAATGTGTGACGTTGCGTTCCTGTTGCTCACGTTCTTCATGCTGGCCACCAGTTTTAAGCCGGAGGAACCGGTAACTGTGGTTACTCCGTCTTCTATTAATACCAAGATTCTTCCCGACTCCGATGTAATATTGCTTACTGTGGGCAAGGATGGCAGGATATTCTTTAGCATGGACGGGCAGCCCAAACGGAAGAAACTGATCGAGGACCTGAATTCTCAGTTCCACCTCAATCTTGACCAGAAGGCGATGAATAACTTCATAGTTGGCGCTATTGTAGGTACTGAATTAAAGAACCTGAATAGCTATCTCAGTATGAAGATGGAGCAGCGGAAAGCATCCGGTGTAGAAACCGGTATTCCCGCAGACTCTGCCAACAACGAACTTGCTACCTGGGTGAACTACGCCAGGACTGCTCAGGGAGGAAATCCGAGGCTGCAGTACTGTATCAAAGCGGACAATGGTACGCCTTATCCTAAGATCAAGCAGATCATGCAGACATTTAAGGATCTGAAGATACAGAAGCTGAACCTGGTAACTAACCTGGAAGAAGCACCTCCCGGATCTGCAGCTGCAGATTTCCAGAAACAGGCTGCTAAGAAAGCCGGAGAATAATATTTAAGTAAATGACAGGTTCATTCTGCGGAAAGAACGCTGTCCATTAAAAACCAAAAAAAAGAGCTACTATGGCAGAAATGGATACCAGCAGTAGTGGTGGTGGTAAAAAACACCAGGGTACGAAATCGAAGAAGCTTTCTACCCGTGTGGATATGACGCCAATGGTGGACTTAGGTTTTCTCCTTATTACCTTCTTCATGCTGACGACAACCATGTCCAAGCCCAAAACAATGGACTTGATCATGCCGAAAGATACCAAAGATGAGAAGGAACAGAACAAGGTGAAGGAGAGTACAGCCCTTACCATACTGCTTGGAAAAAATAACAGGGTTTATTATTACGCGGGCTTAGCCCAGGACCCGAACGCATCCGCTGATCCGAACTTCTTCAAGGCAACCAGCTTTGCCAACAAAGATGGTATACGGGATGTGATCATTAAAAAGAGGGATGAAGTTGCACAACTGAGGAACGGCAAAGGTGAACCGGAAGATGTGGTAGTGATCATCAAAGCAGATGACGATGCTACTTACAAGAACTTCGTGGACATCTTAGACGAAATGGCCATTAACCGCATCCAGCGTTATGCTACCGTTGATATCAGCGATCAGGATAAAACATGGATCAAGCAAACCGAAACAGCGAATGCTGGTGGCTCCCAGTAATTTGTGGAATTATCTAATTTTTTGCATCCATCCATAAACAAGTAACAATGGATTCAGCTAAAGTACTAAAAGCCGATTTTCTCGATATCCTGTTTGAGGGCAGGAATAAGGATTATGGGGCTTATGAACTGAGAAGAAAATACGAGAAACGCGTACGCAATGCCCTTATCGGCACTGGCGCCGTGTGTCTCCTGGCCATCGGTGGTTATGTTACTAGCAACATTATAAAGGGCATTGAGGCCAGAAACCCCAAGAAGCCCGTTATAGAGCAGATAAAGATGGAGGATATCAAGTTGCCGGATGATCCTAAGACTCCGCCTCCTCCGCCTCCTCCGCCTGCTCCGCCGCCGCCGGTAAAACCCTCTGTACAATTTACTCCGCCCGTAATTAAAAAGGACGCGGAAGTACCACCGGAAGAAGAACCACCAAAAGTGGAAGAAATAAAGGACAAAGCGGTAAGTACCAAAACTATGGAAGGTGATCCCAACGGTATCGATCCGGGATTGCTGGAAGATAGCAAAGGTTCTGGTGTGGTAGAAGCACCGCCGCCGCCTCCTAAAGAAGAGATCTTCACCTTCGTGGAGCAACCTCCTACCTTCCCGGGTGGTGAGGAAGCCCTGGCCAAATACCTGAGCAAGAACATCCGTTATCCGCGCGTAGCACAGGAGAACGGTATTTCCGGAACAGTGTTTGTGCAATTCGTGGTAGACTCTGAAGGCACGATCAAAGATGTGAAGACAGTTGGCGCCGCAAAAGGTGGTGGTCTGGAAGAAGAAGCTGTACGCGTGGTGAAAACCATGCCCAAATGGAAACCTGGTAAGCAGAACGGCCGTCAGGTATCCGTACAGTTCAACCTGCCCATCCGCTTTACTTTACAGGAGTAGTACTGTTAGAACAATATTCTTGCAATTCCTCACCGGTACGCCGGTGAGGAATTTTTATTTGTGCTATATTGCTGCCTTATGTCGGCAAAACTTACAGGATACGATGAAACGATTGTGGCCCTGGCTACTGCCCCGGGCATAGGTGCTATTGCAGTGATACGGTTGAGCGGGCCACAGGCCATCGCGATCTGTAACGACCTTTTTCCTTCTAAAGACCTGCTGCAGCAGGCCAGTCATACGTTGCATGTAGGCAATATCGTGAGCGAAGGAAGGATCATTGATGAAGTAGTGGTCAGCCTCTTTAAAGGTCCCCGTTCCTATACCGGGGAAAATGTGGTGGAGCTCTCCTGTCACGGTTCTCCTTATATTCAGCAACAGATCATTGATGCGTGTATACAAGCTGGCGCCCGTATGGCAAAGCCGGGTGAGTTTACGATGCGTGCTTTTCTTAACGGTAAACTGGATCTTGCACAGGCAGAATCAGTGGCGGATCTGATTGCCAGCCATTCTGCCGCCAGTCATCAGACAGCTATGCAGCAGATGCGGGGAGGGTTCTCTAAAGAGCTGCAGGCCTTACGTGAACAGCTGATCCGGTTCTCTGCGCTGATAGAGCTGGAGCTGGACTTCAGCCAGGAAGATGTGGAGTTTGCAGATCGTACGCAATTGTATGCACTGATCAAAACTGCTATGGAAGTAGTGAAGCATTTGGCGGATTCTTTCCGCATGGGGAATGTGATCAAAAACGGCGTGAATACAGCGATTGTGGGGAAGCCTAATGCGGGAAAGTCTACCTTGCTGAATACACTGCTGAATGAGAACAGGGCTATAGTGAGTGATATTGCAGGTACCACACGTGATACGATTGAAGAAGTATTGAATATACAGGGTGTGCTTTTCCGGTTGATAGATACAGCGGGGATACGGGAAAGTGTGGATACGATCGAGAGCATTGGTGTGCAGAAGACACTGGAGAAAATAAAGGAAGCAGGGGTAGTGATATATCTGTTTGATGTGAATGAAGTAAGTGCGGATGAATTACGCAGGCAGGTGGACGTTTTTGAACAGGATGGAATTAATCATTTGCTGGTTGGGAATAAAATGGATGTGCTTGGGGAAGGGGCGGTGCAGGAGAAGTTCAATGGCATTCCTGATATATTGTTCATCTCTGCAAAGGCGCATGATCATATTGATACATTGAAGGAAATGTTGGTGCAGCGGGTGATGAGCGGAGATATTAATACGGAGTCTACGATTGTGACTAATGCAAGGCATTATGCAGCGCTGCAATCAGTGCTGCAGTCTTTGCAGGATGTGAAGCAGGGGATGGATAGTGGTTTGCCAGGGGATCTGCTGGCACTGGATATCAGGAGGTGTTTGCATTTCCTGGGAGAGATAACAGGGGAGATTACGAATGAGGACCAGTTGGATTTTATATTTAGTAAGTTTTGTATCGGCAAATAGGTCCTTTCTTTTGCTTTCTTATATTTTCATGTACTTACCTAACAGAATGCTTACCAGCACTTTATTGTAGCAGATTATCTAATTTTTTCCGCGTTTTATTTTTTTGTTGATCCTTTTACCCCAAAATTAGTTCCAAGATACGGAGGTACAAATCGGAATGGGGAAATAGGGGAAATAATGCAGTTTTGTGCAGTTTGTAGCAGTTTAATGCATCTCAGTGCAATTTCATGCAGTTCTAAAAATCCCGGTTAATCTTAAACAATGAGTAGTAACCAGCAAATAAAAAAGATATGTCAGCATTGTAACGAAATGTTCATTGCTCAGAAGGCGACTACTAAATTTTGTTCTTTAAAGTGCGCCCAGCGTAATTATAAGCTGAGGGAAAGAAAGGAACGGATTAATAAGAGCAATGATAAAAATGTAAAGATTTTACAAACTGCCCCAGTGGTTGAAAAGCAAATGGATATTTCTCAACCACAATTAGCTGGCGAATTGATTGACATAAAGACACTTTCAGCTATTACCAATATCAGCGAGCGCACCTTATTTTATCTGATTAAACGGGAGACAGACTTTCCTAAACTGAAGATTGGCCGCAGCCTTTTATTTCATAAGCAAACAGTCGTTAATTATCTAATCAATAAATATGGCAATCTATGAGGGGCACATTGCGAAAGAAGAAATTGAAAAATGGAAAGCTTAGTCTGTTTATTGATTATTATCCACCGGTATGGAATCTGCATAAGCAACAGTACACAAGAAGGGAATTTCTGAATTTGCATCTTCATGCCAATCCTGTTACGTCTCTTCAAGTTCAGGAAAATAAGCTATACACGGAGATTGCTGAAAAAATATACCTGAAACGTATGAAGGCCTTAATGCTTGATGCGAATGGTATGTTTAATAAGGACGCGCTGGAAGCAGATTTTTATACGTACGCCCTTAATTTTATTAGGGGAAAACAAAAAGATAAAGTAGATACAACCCATTATGAAACGGCGATAAAGTATTTAAAAAGATGGGTAGGTGATCATTTGAAATTTCGTCATATCAATGAAAAGTTCCTTGAGAAATTCAAAGAATATTTATTAACCACCTACTCGTTAAAATCTAAATCAGCAAAGCTTGATCAAAACTCCGCCGCTTCTTATTATGACAAGTTTGCTGTAATTGTTGGCAAAGCCTTTCTCGATAATTATCTGCCCGAGGATTACACGCTAAAAGTTAAACGTATCAGTAATGTAGAAACATCCAGGCAGATCCTTGATGATGAAGAATTGCAATTATTACTTGAAAATCCTATAGCTGATGATACGGTTTTCCGTTCATCCGTTTTTGCCCTTTTATCCGGTTTTAGATTTAGTGCCATAGAAATATTAAGATGGTCTCATTTTCATTTTTCCAAAACATTGAACTCATGGTACGTTTATATTATAGACCCTAAGCCTGAACGCTCATTTAAACATTATATCAGTAAACAAGCTATGGAGATATTGGGCGAAAGGAAAAATGGTGATGAATTGGTATTCCCGGATTTGAATTACTCCAGAGTAAGAGCCAAATTGAAAGAATGGTTTACGACAGTTGGGCTGGTAGACAAAGCGAAGTTCCATAACTGGCGGCATAAATATGCGACCGACCTGATTGAGAGAGGGGAGGACATTTATGTTGTAAGTAAGATGCTTAACCATAAGCATGTAAAAACCACACAGATTTATGCAAAAGTACCGGACACCATCAGGGCTAAGGCAGCGGGAAAAGCTATTGTGAATAATTTAAACTAGATTTTATGGGTCTGTCTCCATTAGAACAGCGTTTACAGAATATAGAATCTGATCTGGCTCAGATTAAAAGCTTGTTATTTGAGCTGTCGGATGTTGTAAGAGTAGGGTTCCAGCATCATTCAAGTGAAAGTATTATGTCTGCCAAAGAGGTAGCAGATTTCCTTAAGATGGATATTAATGTGATATATTCAAAGTGCTCAAAAGGAGAGATTCCGTTCTTCAAGATGGGAAAATTATATAAGTTTAAGAAAACGGAAGTCCTCGAGTGGATGAAAAAACAGGAAAGCAATTCTCCTTTTTCCGTGGATTTTTATGTTGACAGGTATCTGCAAATGAACACGTTAAAGGGATAGTTGAAGAAAATTTACATTTGTTTTCGCCTGTTTTTCTTAGTATCTTCCTATAAGGAAACCCGTTATAGGGTTATTGTTTTACCTAGAATAATGTGAAGTATGATAACGCTGGAGCAGGTAAAAGATGTACCTTTTATTATAAGAGTACAGGAGACAAGTGCATTTATCCGAGAGGTCCCATATAGTGACCAATTTCCCAAAGCATTCCGATGGCCCCTTGATTTTGATGTGGTCGCCAACCACGCACTTCATAATTATTATTGCGTTTCTTTCATAAGTTGTCCGTTCCGACTTGACTTTGATAACCTCATCAGTCACTTTGATTGGATTTGCAGGTATTTGTATTTTAACTTTGAATTATCGGTGCTCCGCTTGAATATTTTTACCAGGTTGGACCAGCGCTCCCTGGATAAAAATCAGTTGGAATATCTCATAGCACTATTGATACAACACCCCGCAGCATATAAGTATAATATAGAAACGGCTGATAACAGGCAAAAATGGGCTTTGCGCAAGCGAGCTAATTTCATGAAATGCCAGGACTTTCAGCAAATATCACAAGTTGATCAAACTCAAAGGAGTTTGCTCTTGGAGCATTTGCAAATCCTACTAAATAAAATAGAGGTTCCGGCCAGCCAGGCGCAGCAGTTACCAGATCCTTCTAATCCCGAAAAAATTGAACTGCCCGTCAAGAAGATAAAACGGGAGGCTAGCCTTTATAATTTCTTGAAGTTAAATGATGGTCTATCCGCTCAAACTCAGAAAACAATCATCGATTTTTTATTTGAAATGCTTGGGCCTTCCTTTCGAAGGGTTTATGATCGAAAGGAGTTTACCGACATTTTTTATGTAGAAAGTGGTCCGGATTTGGAACTCCTTAAAAAGTCCACGCTAGATAATCAATCATTCAAAGTACTGTTTCAGGAATTGAAGAAAGCCAAAATACTGACTGTATCGTGGGAAGTGATTAATAAAAAGGTGCAGGTGTTTAAACCGAATGGAGAATCATTTTCCAGTTTTTCGGAGTGTAGCTCCGGAAAAATAAGCCCTCCGAAGCGAAACAGAATCAAGAAGGACCTGCAGGCCTTATTTTCTTTGGCTCACAAGGAATTGGAACCAAATATGAGAAAATAGGCAGCGAGCAACAGCCAAATAAATTCCGGTTTTTCATTCTTTTACCTGTGTTTCGCCAAAACAGGTATTTTCTCAAATGAGATTTGCTGTGAACAAAATTAAGAAGAGATGTCGCAGCAGGTACAGTTCATTGGATTTTCCTTAGAGCAAGCCAAGCTCTTTATCCAAAGTATAGTAAAAGAATGTCTGGCAGAAAGTTCCCCCTCCGTTGGGAACGATTCTGAAACACCCCTTAACATCAGGCAGGCATGTAAGATGATAGGTGTTTCCGCTCCCACTCTCCGCAAATTCGTGGATATGTCACTTATCAGGCGGCACGACTTAGGCCCCCGGAAGAAAGTCTTTTATCCATCCGAGCTGGAAGAGGATATTAAACGGCTTAGGTCAGTTAAACCCCCAGAATATAATAAGTGAGCCTGGCGTAACGCCTCCGCATTCTGAAGAATCAAACCATGTATAGAAAAAACGTCAACGTACAATTTAAATGGCTGTTTTATGAAAAGGTCTAAGCTTTCCATTGCTGAAGCGAAACAAATTAATTTGGTGGATTACCTTACTATCTTAGGACATCACCCGGATCCTATAAAGAGTAATGAAAGAGATTATTGGTATATATCTCCTCTGCCGGGACGAAATGAGAAAAATGCCTCCTTTAAAGTCAACATACAGAAGAACGTATGGTTTGACCATGGCATCGGAAGAGGGGGAAATATAATCGACTTTTGCATTTTATATTATAATTGTCCAATTCCGGAGTTATTAGAGATATTACAAACCTCCTTTTCTTTTCACCCGCCTTTGCTTCCACCTCCTTCTGCATCTCTCCACACAAAACAGGGCGATGCTGGTGAAAAGAAAATAAAGGTGATTTCTCATTCTCTGATCACATCACCCGCACTTCGTATCTACCTACGGCATAGATGTATTCCCCTTTCGGTTGCTCAAAACTGGTGTCAGGAGGTAAGATATGAGCTATCCGGCAGAGAGTTTTATGCTATTGGTTTTAAAAATAATGCAGGAGGATTCGAGCTGCGTAACGCTGGATTCAAAGGGAGCAGTTCACCCAAAGACGTAACATTTATGGACAACAATAAAGAACAAGTAGCTGTTTTCGAAGGTTTCTTTTCTTTCTTGTCGTTTATGACTATCCGCTCAAAAGAACCCGGCCTGACAAATTTTCTTGTCCTCAACTCACTTTCATTTTTTGAAAAAGCCAGGTCAACTATGGAAGCTCATCGGCAAATTCACTTATTTCTTGACAGCGATTCCGCCGGTAGGACATACACACAAGTAGCATTAAAGACAAGCAGTAAGTATTTAGACGGAAGTGAGTTCTATCGAGATCATGATGACTTAAACACGTGGCTCATTCAAAATGAGCGCAGCCAGAAGCAGGAAATCGGAAGAGGACGGCATTTATAATGCTTGCACAACCGCACTATTTTATGGCTATATGAATTTTGGGTTGCCCGGGGGCTTGCGCCCCATGAGAAGGGTCAAGGTGCCTGGGGCTGCACCTTGCAAGATGTCCGTTTGTCTGACAAACGGGGGCTCTCCCCCTTTGCTCCGGAGTCGCGGGGAGTACTCATTGGCAGGATGTGCCGACATTTTTTCAAGATAGCAAGCCGGGATAGGCAGCTACGGATAGCTTACTTTATACCAGGTAAACCTTTAAATGACATAAAATTTTTAACTGAGAAACTGATTCTGTGATGAAAGATTCAAAATCAAACCGGACCCGGCGAGTGACCTTGCGGTTCACTCCCGAAGAGTTTCAAAAAATCGAAAGCCGCTTCAATACCACTACATCTCGTAAACTAAGTGACTTCCTGCGCAAAGTTATACTGGGCGAAAAAATAAATGTTCTTACCAGAAACCAATCAATAGATGACTTTTTGACGGAGATGATTTCGCTACGCAATCAGTTAAGTGCTATTGGAAACAACTTTAACCAGACGGTTAAAAAATTAAATGCAGCCCGGCAAATCCCCGAGATTTTGCCAAGCTATTTCGAAATAAAGCTTCAGTATAAATCGATATCGGCGAAGATTGATGACATAAAATCCAGTATCAATAAACTCTCAGATTTATGGTTGCACGGATAAAAAGAGCTGATAGTCTTTCAAAGACGCTCAATTATAACGAAAAGAAAGTTCAAAAGGGAGTGGCGGAAAATATCATGGCCGTGAATTTTACGAAAGATTTGGAGCATCTGAACTTTTATGACAAACTGAGATTTCTTGAACGCCAGGCTTCCAAGCGTGAAGAAGTAAAAGCAAACAGTGTTCATATATCCCTCAACTTTCACCCTGATGATCTACTGGATAATGAAAAAATGAAGCGGATAGCCGTAACCTATATGCAGATGATCGGGTTCGGAAAGCAACCCTATCTCGTATACCGGCACAACGATGCCGGACACCCTCACCTTCATATAGTAACAACTAATATCCGGCCAAATGGAGATAAAATTGAAATGCACAATATTGGTCGCAACCAGTCGAGAATTGCGTGTGAGGCAATAGAAAAGTTCCATGAACTGATAAAGGCAAAGGGGCGGAATCAAGAAAATTCTGTGGCGCCACGACCTGAGCATGTGTTGTCTACGGTTTACGGGAAATCAGAAACCCGCCGCGCAATTACTAATGTTCTGGACCATATTTTAAAGGACTACAAATTTTCCTCCCTTCCTGAGTTGAACGCAGTTTTGAGTTTATACAATATAAAAGCAGACTGTGGTGCTGAAGATTCGCGGATGTATAAGAACAAGGGGCTACTTTATCGTGTGTTGGATAAAAATGGCAATCCCATCGGTGTCCCTATTAAAGCCAGCGCTATTTATAATAAGCCTACACTAACTTTCCTGGAAAAGAAGTTCTCCCAGAATCGGGTTTTAAAACTTTCCAAAAACAGGGAATATATCAAGACATGGATTGATATAGCTCTTCTCCGGGATCCTGATGCTTCACTGGAGGATTTGAAGGATGCACTGTTAGATAAACAAATTCATGTTGTCCTGAGAGAAAATGAACGGGGAGATATTTATGGAATAACTTTCGTGGATATGAGAAACCGGACTGTTTTTAACGGAAGTGACCTGGGAAAGGAGTACAGTGCAAAACGCATTTTGGAGCGATTCAATGAGATAGACACTCCAATGGGAAAACTGGCCCGTCCTAGAAAAGTTATCAAAGATATCCAGTTACATCCACGTATCGCTGAAACTAGAAATTCTGATTATAATGTACTAACAAATGAAATTGGCAGAAACGTTGGGGAGTTATTAAAAACCTGGCTGGAACCCGTACAGGACTATTCCAATTATGTTCCTTACGAATGGCGGAAGAAAAAGAAAAAGAAGAAAAAAGGGCAGTATCAATCTAAATCATTAGGATTATAACCATCAAAGGATATTGATGTACCATACAGTAAACACCGTTACACTTGAGCTGCAGCCAGTGTGTTAATTAAGGTTGCCGGTTCTATCTCCAACGCTTTGGCAATCTCAAAGAGATTTTCCATCCGAGGCTGCTTGATATTCCTGCACCAGGTAGAAACGGTTCCCTCCGTGACCCCTAACATATCAGCCAATTCTTTATTGGAAACCCCTTTTTCAGCCAATACTGCCTTGATTCGGTTGAGCTTTGGTATTTTTTTACGGTTTTGAGATTCGGGTTTTGTCATATCAGGACTAGTATTATCGCATAAAGATAGCGATCATAAACATTATGAAAATGAACCTATTGAACACTAAAAGTATTTTAAAATGTGCTTTAAGCATCTTTTAAAATGCTTTTTGCTTGTTTTTATAAAAAAATTAGTAATTTTGACTCCATAAGGATTAGTAAAGGAGCTTTAAGTACTATTAAGCGCACTAACAGATTTGCTAGTTCTTGTGAATTTTACATTGATACTGGCTTTACGTCAGTGACATATTATATTTGTATTCTTCAAAAATATTGAAGCTTGCTTCTGAAATCTCACCTGGGAAACGTCGGAAATTTCACATGGGGGAGGGATGACAGAAGTTGGCCTACGGTTAGGCGTGGGCCCTTCTTGTCCGTTCCCATACCCCTCCGACGGGGTCCCAGGCGGCAAGTTGGGACCTGCGCCATTTTTATTCTTCCAGCACCCCTCCTTGTTTTTTATCAAACTTAGACACTGCGGCATTATAGAACATTAGAATAACTATTCCCAAAGGGAACGGGTGGCTATGTCGTTTCATTACAAATCTAAACGCACTTTTAAGCCAAGGGACACATAGACAGACACAGGTATTTTTTGTTTGATTACTTCACCTTCAAAAAATAGATTATGAGTCCTCATGTAAAAAAGATAAGAATGTTTATGAAGGCATTCGGCTCTCCAAAAGAGATAGCCAAAATGTTATGGACCCTCTACGAAGCAGCCATCAATAGTAAGATGGCCGATAGCTGGGACAAGAACGAAAGGGCAGATCTTTTCTTTTTCGTAAAAACGTTGGTTAAATTCTTTCAGGGGTTTACTGTTGTTTACGAATTAACTGAAGAAACAATGAAGCAGAGAAAGGCAAAGGAAAATTAATCCAACCTATTTAAAAATAAACCTTTAAAATTCTATCAAATGAAAAAGCTAACGCTTAGTGCACGACCGCCAATGCCACCGACTTTAGACGGTAATACGCTTATGGACATCCATGACAGATTTATGAATCTTTCAATCATGTTCAGAGCAAAAGTTTGTGAAGAATGTAGTTACAGCGTCCCAACTTATTACCGTAAAGCAAAAGGTGAAGAAAAGAACATTAGCAATGCCGAACGGGAAAAGATTAAGGATATTGAGAAAGAATGCATCAGGCACTTGATGCAGCATGCTGGGATGTTGCCATCAGACACTTCGCCTGGTGCTGCTGCATGAGCAGAAGCGCTTCATGTTTTCGTCCAAAAGCCGGGGCTGAGGGAAGCACCGGCTATTTCTTTATACAGAAAAGTTTTTATCCTTTGCCCTAAATGTCTTATTTGACGAAAATGTGTTACCAACCCTACCGCATTGGGAGTAGGTCTAGCATTGCTGGGATAAAGATTGATGTGGTTCTCGCATTTGTGAGTGCAAAATATTGAAAATCAATTATTTTTACTTGTTGTATTGAGGAGGTGATCTCTTTCTCCTATTTACTTTTATTTTCTTTTATTTGCGTAATGTGATGTTTATCAACACCGTGTTGTAGGGAATTCTATATTTTTCCCCACGTTTTATTTTTTTGCTGATCCTTTTACCCTTATCTTAGGTATAAGGTAGAGAGGTACAAGGTATCTTTTGAAAGGCCTTAGCCCCTGCTATTTTTATCGTGACTATACGCTTTACCCTCCAGAATGAAGCCCTGGGTAAAAAATGGTTATGATTTTTTTATCTTTCTTTGGGTGGGACTGCTATGAATCTTGACTTATACCTGGAAATAAAGTATGCATTATTAATTTTTCACTCCAAATTTTTCGAGCTTTTTTTTGTTATATTCAAGGAAATTTGTTTATTGGCTTTCAGCTAAATAGTAAAAAGTGACTGCAGAAAAAGGAATGAATAATTATAAAGAGTTCACAAGAATGCTTATTCGGCACTTGGATTCTTTTCCTAAAGTACCACGGAAGCAATGGGAAGAGATAGCTATGCACTATGTAAATGGGGTTGCTGCAGACGAGCTTCGGAGATTGATTTCACTGGAACAACGCAGAGCTAGCGGTGCTTTTTTTACTGAACATGAACTTGCAAAAAAGGTATTACAACACCATAAGTTTCTTTTTGATAGGAATCCAGTTTTTTATGATCCTAGTTGCGGTACAGCTAATTTATTATTAGCAGCTCAGGAAATATATACGAAGGAGTTAGATAATATCGGCTTGAAATATGAGCTTTTAGGAACAGATATTCATAAGGAATTTATTCAGGCATCAAAGGCGCGACTTTCGATGAACGATATTTTGTTAGGAGGGAGTGGAAGTAACTTTACTTTCGATTTTCTTATCGCTGATGGAATGAAGGATAATGATTTCTATAAAAAAGCAACGCATATTGTTGTTAATCCTCCTTTCAATTTAATAGAAGCATGTAAAGAGGATATATGGACGTCTGGTAAAGTATCAGCAGCAGCTGTTTTTATAGACCGAATAATCAAGCACATTCGTCCCGGTACTCAGGTTGTGGCTATTTTGCCAGAAGTTCTGCGTTGTGGATCTAGGTATGAGAAGTGGCGCCGACAAATAGAAAAATCATGCAAAATAATTGGACATCAACAATTAGGTCAGTTTGATGAGCATGCTGATATAGATGTTTTTTCCATTTTATTGGAAAAAAGAGAAGATGAGGAGAGCGAGGATGCCTATCCATGGGTAGAGCGGGCTTCGGATGGACAAATGGTAGAGGATTTTTTCGACGTAAGTATTGGCCCTGTAGTTGATAATCGTGACCCCCAAAGGGGGAAAAAAAGGCCTTACCTCAAAAGTCGTGGCCTACAAGGATGGACGGAAGTTCAACACTGGCCAAATTTTAGGAAACATGAAGGCAGATTTTTTACCTCACCATTTATCGTAATTAAGAGAACATCGAGAGTAGGGGAATTAAACAGGGCTACGGCGGCAATTATTAATATTCCTGAGCCGGTTTATGTAGATAATCATTTGATAGTTTTATCTCCCAAAACAGGTAAGCTTTCGGATTGCAGAAATCTATTAAAGGTTTTAAAGGAAGAACGTACGGACAATTGGATTAATAGCCAAATTCGTTGTAGACACTTAACAGTAAAGGCTGTTTCAAAAATCCCCATATAGTGATGGCAGTATCTCAGAAGGCACAATCTCAGAAGGCACATATAAGGTTTTCGACTCAGATTCTTAGAAGATTAGGTGAAGAATTGAATCCGAGCATTGATCAAAGTATTCTTGAATTAGTCAAAAATTCCTATGATGCCGACGCCACTACATGTACAGTTTCGTTATCTAATATTTCTGAAGAAGGAGGAACCATACAGATCAGCGATAACGGTGATGGTATGGACAATAAAGGTATCATTGATGGTTATTTAGTGCTCGGTAAATCTCAAAAATCTTTCGATAAAAGGACTAGACTAGGACGCATACCGGCAGGAAGTAAGGGATTAGGAAGGTTAGCGGCATTAAGGATGGGTAACAAGGTGCTGCTGGAAAGCGTTCCTTTGAGTGATCCTGGCAATAAATTTTTGCTGGATATTGATTGGGAAAGATTTGATAACAATAGCAAAATGGTTGAAGATGTAACATTGGAGGTGGAAAAAAGACAAGTTAGAAGTAACGAAAAGGGCGGAACAACAGTAACAATAAAAGCGTTAAAGCATAAAGTAGGTGCGAGAGATGTAAAAAAGATCGCTAGAGGATTAATTTTACTCTCTAATCCGTTTGAAGATGATCCTACTGCATTCAAACCTAGATTAATATCTGAGGAGTTTAAGGATATAGAGAGCTTGGTGGCGAGGCGATATTTTGATGATGCTGAATACCATTTAAGTGCGAGTATTGAAAAAAACGGCATGGCCAAAGCATCGGTACTTGATTATAAAGGTAACGAATTGTTTAAAGCAGGACATAAGGAACTTCGCAAAGCGGACAAAAGGAATACTCCTTATGTCTGTCCTGCATCAACATTTGATTTTTGGATTTTTATTTTAAATGGTACGACGTTCGCAACACGAGCTAATTCGATAGGAGAGGTTAAAGAATGGTTGGATGAGTTTGGCGGCGTTCATGTTTATGAAAATGGACTTAGGGTAAATCCTTATGGAAATCCAGGCAATGATTGGTTAGACCTAAATTTATCCCGTGCCCGAAATCCGGAAGAACGGCCATCAACTAATACATCAATCGGTGTCGTTAGAGTGAAAGATTCCCAGGGAAAGTTAGTACAAAAGACAGATCGATCGGGTTTTATTGATAATGATGTCTTTCATGATCTAAAAACGTTTTGTGAGGATGCCCTTGAATGGTTGGCAAAGAAAAGATTAGAAGTTGCTGAACGAAAGAGAAGGGCTAGACGAAATGAAGCTGCAACAGAATCTCAAAATAGTAAGGAAGAGGTTGATAAGGTGATTCGGACGTTAAAGACAAACGACAAAGCTCAGGTGCAAAAGGCTTTTGATACATACGAACGAGCTCAGCAAAAGGTTGTAAATGCTCTTCGTGCAGAAGTGCAATTATACAGGACACTTAGTACTGTCGGTATTACAACTGCTACCTTTTCTCATGAGTCTACAGGGAATTCGATCAAAGTACTTGAGCAGTCAATTAATGCAATTGAACGAAGAGGTAAAAAACATCTTGGAGAAAAATTCGCTTCTTTATTGTCTGATCCAATTAGTACTGTGAAGGGAGCTATCAAATCATTAGCAGTTTTGGGAAAGGCTACTCTCAATTTGTTAGCTAATGAGAAACGAAGAATCACAAGAGTTGAAGTTCACCCAGTAATAACTGAAATTTTAAAAACATTTGAGCCTTTTCTATTAGGGAGGGATATTACAGTTGCGGTTGAATTTGCTAAAGGAGGCCCTTATTTGCGTTATAGTGAAGCAGCTATTGAATCTATCATAACAAATCTCTTAAATAATAGCATTACTGCCATAGAGGTTGCAAATCCCAAGGAGCGAAAAATTGCTATAAAGACGGAAATTCAAGAAGACATTTTACTAATTTCTGTAAACGATAATGGTACTGGAATCAATGGCATTTCGCTGAAAGATATTTGGTTGCCTGGCCATACAACTAGCCCCAATGGAACTGGACTAGGTTTGACCATCGTAAAGGATACTATTACTGATATAGGGGGGGATGTGAGGGCACAAAAGAGAGGATATCTAGGTGGTGCAGAATTTATTGTTGAACTTCCAATCATAGGTAAATAATGTCGTTAAGCATTTCAAATAGGGTGATATCCCGCATTCATGTTATTGACGATGACAAGGCTAGCCGGAAGAGTTATGGCTATACAGTTGAAGATGTGGAGGTAGAAACAGTTTTGCAGGAGGACAGGGTGGACAACGTAAATACGTTTCTTTTGAATTTTGGTGATCAGGATGCTATCGTATCAGATTTTCATTTAAAGAAGACCACGAGTTATTTTCCAATGAACGGAGCAGAATTTGTTGCGTTATGTTACGATAAACATATACCATCGGTTTTAGTGACAAGATTCGAGATATCTTCTATTCATGAAATAAGACCCTTTAAACATAAAATTCCTACAATCTTAGCTCCTGATGAGTTTAACACTGATACCCTAGTCGAGGCGCTTGAAATATGTGTGAGCGAATTTCAAGGCAGAGTTTCTGCTAAACGAAAACCTTGGCGAACCTTAATCCGTGTGGATGAAGTGATTGATGGATCCATAGTAATTTTTATACCAGCATGGAACCCAAATCTTGCGATTGATCTCAAAATAAGTGAACTGCCAGAAAAGTTTAAGGATATTCTTACTCCTGATTTGAGGTTTTATGCGAAGGTTAACATAGATGCTGAGAATGTAACTGATTTGTATTTTACTGAGTGGATGTTAAAATAAGGATAATGAGCAAAACAAATATATCTATCATAGATGTAGGGCATGGAAACAGTTCAATCCTCTTCGACGGAAACGAAACTGTAATTATTGATTGCGGCGCTAGGGGCGCATCATTGTTGCAGTACCTGGAAGACAGAGGTATAACAAAGGTCAAAACTATTTTTTTATCTCATTCAGATCAAGATCACATTGGAGGGTTAATTGCTGTACTAAGTTCAGGGATGTTTGATATAGATGCAATTTACTTGAATTCTGATGCATCTAAGGAATCTAAACTTTGGGATGACTTGGCCTATTTGCTGGATAATTCGGATAGAAAAGGAATAACGAAATTTGAAGTTGCAATTTCTGATGGATTGCCATCGTTTTTCGCTGGAGAAATCGAACTTTCAGTTACTGGACCATCTAAATATTTAGTTGCAAAAGGAGCAGGAGGTAAAGATTTAGTAAAAAGAACAATTACTTCCAACTCGCTTTCTGCATCATTTTTGATAAAATACAAAGGAGCACAACTTGTTTTTTTGAGTGGAGATATAGATCAAATAGGATTAGATGAACTTGTCAGAACTGGAAAAGATATCAAAGCGAAGGTGTTAGTCTTTCCTCATCATGGAGGAAGACCTGATGATGCTAATGTTACTACTTTTACAGAGAAAATTTTTGACATGGTGCTTCCTAATTCTGTCATTTTTTCAACAGGTAGGAATAAATTTGATAATCCAAGACCTGAAGTAGTTAAAGCGCTTCGACTCAAAGGTGCGGAAGTACGTATATCTTGTACGCAACTATCACGGAGTTGTGCAGCTACATTACCAACAGAAGCTCCGCCTCACCTTCATCCTTTTTATGCGAAGGGCAAACCCCAGAAAGAATGTTGTGGTGGAACATATGTTTTGGAGCTAGATGATAATGTCCGAGAACTTCCAGACTTATCTTCTCATCAAGATTTTATATCTAAACACGCTATTACAGCAATTTGCAGGTCATAAACACAGGTGCATTTTTTAAAATTTGAATCCTGTCTGTACTTTTCCCTTGCAAATATTTGTAAATCAATTGATTTTACTTTCTGTATCGGCAAATAGGCCCTTTCTTTTACTTTCTTATATTTTTATGTATTTACCTAACGGAATGCTTGCCAGCACTGTATTGTAGCAGATTGTCTAATTTTTTCCGCGTTTTATTTTTTGTTGATCCTTTTACCCCAAAATTAGTTCCAAGATACGGAGGTACAAATCGGAATGGGGAAATAGGGGAAATAATGCAGTTATATGCAGTTTGTAGCAGTTTAATGCATCTCAGCGCAATTTCATGCAGTTCTAAAAAAGCCGGTTGATCTTAAACAATGAGTAGTAACCAGCAAATAAAAAAGATATGTCAGCATTGTAACGAAATGTTCATTGCTCAGAAGGCGACTATTAAATTTTGTTCTTTAAAGTGCGCCCAGCGTAATCATAAGCTAAGGGAAAGAAAGGAACGGATTAATAAGAGCAATGATAAAAATGTAAAGATTTTACAAACTGCCCCAGTTGTTGAAAAGCAAATGGATATTTCTCAACCACAATTAGCTGGCGAATTGATTGACATAAAGACACTTTCAGCTATTACCAATATCAGCGAGTGCACCTTATTTTATCAGATTAAACGGGAGACAGACTTTTCCAAACTGAAGAATGGCCGCAGCCTTTTATTTCATAAGCAAACAGTCGTTAACCCGATACGGGCGTAGCTGCGTCTTTTGTGCTATAGGCCGTGGTAGGCCTTTAACGGCAGAAGATTATGGTTGCGCCCTCTTCTTTTTTTTCGCTCAAAACTACCACACAGATGAAGCGTACACTTTTAACAGCATGCTTGGTGATCTTCGGTGCATTTACTTTCGCACAAAGCAGTCCGATCACTTATTTATCAGATTACCGAGTTTCTGCCCAAAACGGTAAAATAGCCTATAGGCTAACTGAGCCAGCAAGAATTGTCATTCACAGCACCTCCTGCATCGGAATCGAAAAACTTCTCCTGCGCACCTATCTGTTTAGTATATGTTACTTCTGCTAGTCTAAAAGGCCCTTTCACCATAAAGTATCTAAAGAAAACAAATGAGAAGATGGGGTAACATTACGGTATGTAGTGATAGATCATGGCGAAGCCCTTCGATGTAATTAAGATCTGTAGCTTAAATAAAGAGTTTTCAAAGCGGTATGTGGATAAATACTCCTTTTTAAATTGGGGAAATTACATGAGAGTGTTCAATTTTATGATCGATTATATAAAGAGTACTTCGCTTTTGGGTCGAGGGGTTCAGAATGGTAATTGTTAATAACGTATTTTAATATTTATTATGTTTAATAATTCTGGGATTTTGTACATATTTGCATATGAAGAATAGAAGACTGGTCATTGAGACCTCTACTGAAAAAAAGAAAGTTTTAAATAGAATCTTAAATGATCAAGGTAAATCTCTAACAGATTGGTTTAATGATCAGCTAGAGCAAGCTGCGGCCCCATATGGTCACTTCACTAGTGATGAGGCAATCTCTGAATTTGCAAGTCTAGACCAGCTAAATGCCCCAAGTGTTATACTGGAAAAACTTCGTGCAGTAAATTGGTCGTTTGTTGAAGAAGATACAACTTATTTATCTCATAATATTCATCCATATCCTGCAAAGTATATTCCTCAGATTCCCAATGAGTTAATTAAGAAATTATCCCTGCCAGGTGAGGTGGTGTGGGATCCATTCGGCGGAAGCGGGACTACAGCGCTTGAGGCAATTCTATTGGGCAGGCAGGCTGTAAGTTCTGACATCAACCCCGTTGCATTGGTAGTTGGGAAAGCCAAAACAACTACAATTTTAAAAGAAGAAGAGGAAGAGCTGAAGAAATTCGTAGGTAATTTGAAATTGTTGGCTCAGGATACAAGTAGCCTGGAGTATGCTATTTCTAGGCATCAATCAGATATTGAAAAGTTTGTTCCTTTAATACCCAATATCGAAAAGTGGTTTCATCAACATTCTGTTAATGAACTAGCATATATAAGGTGGTCCATTGAAACAAAATTGAACGATAACTGTAAAACCATTGCGTTATCAGTATTTTCCAAGATAATTATCAGAGTTTCTTTTCAGGATAGCGAAACGAGATATGCAAGTAAGCCAAGGGAGGTTACTGAAGGAGAAACTTTAACTGTTTTTTGTAGCGAGTTTTATAGTACACTAAACAAGATAACGCAGCTTCCGAGTTTTTTGAAGCATAGAGATGCAAAATTTATCCTGGCCAATTTTGTTGAAGAAAAGGTGGTAGAGAATAATTCAGTAGATCTTATTGTAAGCTCACCGCCATATCCCAATGCAACTGACTATCATTTGTATCATCGCTTTAGAATATTTTGGTTAGGATATGACCCCAGGCAGATGGCAACAAGTGAAATAGGTTCGCATTTAAGACATCAGAAGGAAGGTACTGCAATTCAAGGGTATCTTGATGAAATGAAAAGTTGCCTTATAAAAATGTACTCCAGTTTGAGAGGAGGGAGATATGCGGTTTTAGTTTTAGGAGACGGCGTATTTAAAGGTGAAGTTTTTGAAACTGCAGAGTTATTGGAAGATATTGCTGCCGGGATCGGTTTTGAATTTGTGGGTATCGTTAAAAGACCCGTTCATTCAACTAAACGGTCCTTTGCTTCTGCGGCAAGACGTCTTATGGAAGAAAAGTTGCTTGTTTTGCGAAAGCCATCGGGATTGATTGATTTTCATCTCGAATTGCCGCCCTATCGCTTATGGCCATATGAAGATAAAATCAGAAAGATGGAAATTATGAATCTCCTTCAAAATAATCTGATCCAGGCCAACAGCGACTTTAGTACGCTTACCGTTGATGCATTACATGTAGATAAATTGCGAAGATTAACCTTTACACATGGATTTAGTGCAGATAGTCATTTTAAAGAACTCACGTGGCAATCAATACTGGAAAATGGAGATGCACTGGATGCTAAATCAAATAGAAAGGATCCAAAGTATGTTTTGCACGGAGTGCATCCTTATAAAGGGAAATTCTACCCGCAATTAGCGAAGAGTTTATTTAATATAGCAGGTATCCAATCAGGTCAAAAGATCTTGGACCCATTTTGCGGAAGTGGAACGGTTTTGCTGGAAAGTCAATTGAATGGGATTCATTCAACCGGATTTGATTTAAATCCACTTGCAATAAAAATTGCCAGAGTTAAAACAACAATTCCGAAAGTCGATCCCATTATTGTTGATATGTTGATCAGAGAGTTTCTGAAGGAGCTTAAATTAATCAATTATCAGGAAGAAAATAGGCAGATTTTTAATGCTGAGGCATTACCTGAACTTGAGTCCTGGTTTGCTGGCAAAGTGCTAAATAAATTGGGCTATGTTTTTAGAATAATAGATGGCATTCCGGATCAAACCGTGGCAGAATTTTTTAAGATATGTGTCAGTAGTATTGTTAGAGATATTTCTCAACAGGACCCCAGGGATTTAAGGATCAGGAGAAGAGAGGTTCCGCTGGAAGACGCTCCGGTTCAGGAGTTGCTTGAGAAAAAGATCATCGATCAATGGCAGCGGCTAAAGAAATTTAATAAAGCTTCTAAATGTGCTCCTAATTTATTTGGGAAAGCAACAGTAATAGAAGGAGATTGCCGTGCAGCAGGGACATTTAAAGCAGGGGGGATTGCCCAAAATTCAATCGATGCAGTTGTGACGAGCCCGCCATACGCAACTGCTCTTCCGTACATAGATACTGACAGGCTGAGTATTTTATTGCTCCTTTCAAAAAATAATAGGGAGAGGGTTGAAATTGAAAGACGGCTCATTGGTGCAAGAGATATTACCACTGAAGGTAGAAAGACCTTTGAGAGTATCATTGAGTCTGGTAATATACTGGATCTCGGTTCTGCGCTGGCAATTAATACAATAAAGCGTGTTTATGAGTTAAACCGAAACGCTGATGTTGGATTTAGGCGTAAAAATATGGCTTCTTTGTTATTAAGGTATTATAAGGACATGTATGAAGTGATGAACAACTTACATTTTGCCGTAAGACCAGGTGGGAATTTGTTCTTTGTAATTGGTGATAACTTAACGACCGCCGGCAATGTAGAGGTAAATATTCAAAGTGGTAAGATATTGGCTGAAATGGGCCAGAGCATAGGCTGGAATTTAAAGGAAGTAATCCCAATAACAGTGACGCAGGAAAGCAAAATCCATAATAAAAATGGCATTACAGAAAATGATATCATCTGGTTTCAAAAGTAGATGTGTCCGATAGCAAATGGTGTAGTTGGCTATATCCAACCAAACCTACGCGAAACAGGCTTTCCTCCTGAAGGCATCGTTTGATTACAACGGTTAAAATAGTGATTGAAATTTGCTTCATTGGGCGGGTAGATATAAATATCATAGTCTACGCCATGTAGAGCAGACTCCCTGAGCACCATAATTGAATAGTCAGGAGTGTTTTGAACAACATCTGGTGGAACAGTTATCCGGATTTCAGATTTTGCTGTATAGTAAACCATATTAAGATTATGGTTTGCAATATTGACAATATTTGCACCTTGTTGGTTGAATACAAAAATATTCACAATCGGATCCGGAGTTCTTTGCGGGTATGATGGATTTGACGCTTTTTTGGGTCTTGTCAGACCCGTAAACGGCCAGCCCAAAAAAGATGGGTTTTGGTTTACCGCAATTTTGCTCAGGAAAATTTCACCATTGTGATGTGGGATTATTTGAATAACCAGCGCTTGTGTATTTGCATTGTTGAGAATACCGATATTTACAGGTGCAGCCGGATTTTGGGGGGCAGGTGTTCTTTGACGTTGAGTTGCTAAACCTGCGGGTAATGGGCTCGGGGGGACTACATTATAGTTTGGAAAGTTGATTTGATTTATAATTCCCGGATTTTGCTGCCCGATTCTGGCGGTAGCTCTAATATGCCTCATTTGTTGCTCATCTATTACCAGTTGAGCATTATGCAAGTCCGTTAGAAGATTTTGCGTCAGTGGCAGACATACGGCTAACGTTTCGGCCCAAGTCCTGTATATATCGTCCCGTTGCTGTTGCTCAGCCGGTAACAATACTTCAATTTTTACAAATGATTCTGCGTTAGTTTCCATACCTCCTAACGTCATATTATTAGATCCGATATAGGCGATACATCTGTTAGCGCCTTCAAATAGATAAATTTTAGGGTGAAATGTCGGATTAAATGCACCTTGGCCTACCTTGGCAATTAATACCTGATCGAAATTTGAAAGGGCAAAATCAAGAGCCTGATAGCTGGTTCCCTTTTCGTCTATTCCAAAAATAGCATCTATGCTTTTGCCATTTTGTCGCCATAGGTCGACATGAGGTTTTATTCTGAGTAATGGCCCCACCTTAGCGAAAGCAGTTACAAACTTAAAATGGGATAAATCTGCAGCGGACAAGTTATTTTTTATTTCATCCAACAGACGCAGTCTCCCACTAGACTGATCTAAAGGTGATTGTATTGTTATGACGGGCATTTAAAATGGTTAAGCTACAATTATACTGAAAAACTGGGATATGTGGAGATAATGTGAGAGCTTAGAATAGTTATTATGTTTCTTTCTACTTTGTTACCCAAGTAATCTTAAAATATTGAATGTAAACGTTTTAGTGCTTTTATGTAGTTAATCATAATGATATATTAAAAAATAGTGTCGAAAAAAATCTAAATCCGGTTTAAATAAAATTGTGTCTGCCCGGGGTAAAGCTCTTGACAAATTGAAATCTTGACGAGCAGAACTTGGGACTTGGAAGGAGAGCTTGATTTTGTAATTCACCAGGCAATTGCAATTGTTGACCGGTTTAAAGAAATAAAACAGAATATTTATGGCAAGACCCCGGGCAGACATGAAATCCATGAATGTTAATCTGAGTTTTCAACATCCACCCTTGCTGCGTATGGCATAGATCACGTTGCCTGAGACAGATAAATTGAAGACCTTATTTTCTACAGAAGGCAGTAATAATTTCCATGTTTTTCCCTTGTCAGATGATTTGAAAATGCCGTCAGGATGAGCACAAAGGAAGTTTCCACCAACCTGGATAATTGAAGTCATGAAGGCTTGCACACGAGGGCGATCATTCCAGGTCCGCGATATTGAATCAATAACAACTTTGTCCTGAAGGCCGGCATCAATGGGCTGCCAGGTTTTACCCCCGTCGTAGGATGTCCTTAGCCTCCTGGTATTCAACACTGAACTGGCAGTGATGGCAGCGAATCCACCTTTGATCTGTTTTACATCGAAAGCCACACCGCCTTCACTGTCCACCACCGCCCAGTTTTCGCCATTATCGGTAGATCTTATTATTTTGCTCATACTGATCGCCAGCAGTACGCCATTCGATTCAGCCAAATTTCCTACCCCGCCTCCGGCATGAACATGTTTCCAGGTTTTTCCACTGTTAGCAGTTTTAAAAAGGCCTCTGTTGGTGCCGATGAAAATTGAACCTCCGGCAGTTTCAAAAGCGCTGCGTATTCGTGGCTCCGGAAAATTTTCGAATATCGGCGACCATACACTCGTTCCGTTTGTTTTTTTCAAATTTATACCCCAGTAAAATATCCCGGACTTGCCGGGGGCAATGCTGCTATGTTCGCCAGGGAAGGTCTCTTGGGTCCAAAAAGGAGGGGTGGCGTTTGGTGTACTGTGATAGAGTCTGTTTCCAAGCCTTAAAAACAGCCCTTTATCATTTGCAAAGAAGTCATTTCCCCGGATATCATCTTCGCGCAAATTTTCTGGCAGCCCTTTGCTAATGTCCTGCCATGTTTGTCCGCCATCTGTAGATTTAAAAACGATGTTTACAGGCCCGGATTTAGTCCTTTCGGTTGTTTTCTTTCCCGCTTCCTTTTCTTTTAGCACAAAAGAATTTAATAGAAATAATACCAGGAGGATAACCGGAACGAGCACCAATAATCTTTTCATTTTTTTAAAATTTAGAAGAATAAGGCATATTGATTAATAATTAGCGGAATGTAGCAGGTAGGGCAGTACTCCGCTCTGAGGCCTGTTAGCAACCACCTTTTCGAGGTAAATGCTTATAAATTACTTTACCATCTCGTTCTGCATATTCGCCCGATACTATCGGATATGCATACTTGGGCGCGTACGATACGCCATGGCTTTTTATAATTATTTTGTCGTTGACCTTCAGACTACGTAGCTGCTGAGGATCATCGTCAAACCTGAGAATATAATCCACACCATTAATCCTGGCCATCACTCCGAAACCTAATCTTGATCCTGGCGGAAGAGAAAGAGAGGTTATAACAGCCTCCATATTAGTAAAGCCACTTATATGACTCCTTATTTTAGCTGCACCGGCATACACTTTTTTACCTGCGGGGGACGCTTCCCATTGTTTGAACTTTACACCTGCAGGGGTGGCCTCCCATTTTTTTCGTTCGGCATCCCTTTCAGCAGCAGAGAGGGGTTTGGGGCTTGGACTTTTAGAAGGGTCATTTTTAATTTCGCGATTAGCAAATACTAATCCGCTTACCACAAGCAGGGCTAAGCTCAGCGCATAAATACCTTTTTTCATAATTTTTGTTTGTTTAAATGATATAGATTCGTAAAAGACATTTTCTTTATTTTTCAATATCCTTTCAAAGCCGGTGCAACAAAAATACTTTGATATGTTTGAGCCTGAGGAACTTGGATTGTAAATAAAAATGTAACCTTTGTAAATAAATGGTAAAACGGTATGTTTGACAGCCGAAATCTACTTTCCGGGAAAAGCAAATACCTGTGGGGATTGATACTACTCCTGGTTATCTCTGTAACATGCGTGATTTTCAGTATGACCGGCAGTGATGACTTTGATATCGCCAGGAGGGAAGTTTTGCTTCGGAAGATAGGAGACGAACTACTCACCCAGTCGGGCGACAGTAGATCAAGGGTTCTTCCGGTAAAAAAGATCGCCGAAAATGAATACCAGATCAGCTTTGAGAATGAGCTTACTTTTCAACCGGGCTCCCTGGTGAATACAACCCGGCGTTTGTTGGCCCAAGACCCCCTCGCAAGTGATTATGTTGTTAATGTTCTGAACTGTAGCAACTCCAGTATAGTCTATGGATACGCTATATCCAACAATAAAAAAAACGATATTATAGCTTGTAGGGGAAGAGTGCAGCCCAGGGGATGTTACAGGGTCAACATTAAATTTAAACCGACAAGCCTAAATACAGTAAAGAATGTCTTTTTGTTAGGCGGTTTGCCAGTTTTAGCTTTTATTGGTTTTATATTTTTTAGGGTTGTTAAGCCGCGCCAGGTTTTATCTGATGGTCAGATTACTGGTGTGGTCACTTTGGGCTCGATATTGTTCGATGCAAAGAATCGTAAGCTCATAATAAATGGAAAGACCATTGATCTCACAGGAACTGAAACCCGTGTGTTGCATATTTTCGCATCTTCTCCTAACGAGACCATAGAGAGAAGCAGGCTACAAAAAGAGGTATGGGAAGATGAAGGTGTTATAGTAGGCCGCAGTCTTGATATGTTCATATCAAAACTCAGAAAAAAACTGGAACCCGATCCCAATATTTCCATTGTTGTTGTACGTGGCAAAGGATATAAGCTTGAAATTAGCGCTTAAGTGTCCCTTTTGTTATCTAAATTGTTGATAGCCAATATTCTTAATTTTTTGTATAAACATAAAAAATCGGGGTTCCTAAGAACTCCGATTTTTTTACTGCTTCATGATGAGCTCGAAGAAGTTATTTTAACAATCGGCCAATCATGGAAGAAAACAGCCCGCCCGATTTCCATTCCTTTTTCCGTTTCAACGCTTCTTCATTTCCCGGAGACATCTCCAACACCGTGTTCACCGTCCCGATGGCCGCCTGTTTGTCACCGGTAGCCATGCAGGCATCCGCATATCGAAGCACTGTGGCGAAGCAGTCTTCATCCCATTTCCAGCCATTATTGTTATAGCAGTCAACAGTGCTTAGTGCGTACGTTTTGCATTCTTCCCATTCCTGCTGCAGGTAACAACATTTTGCGAGCAGCATGCTGACGTTGCATATGCTAGACTGCATGCCTTCATCTGTGGGATCAATCTGGTTCAGTGCTTCAATAAGGTCTTGTTTAGCCTGCTTGTACTTTTCCGTGTTCAGATAGGAAACGCCGCGCATGTAATATACCTTCAGGCTGGACTCCGGTTTAATGGCTTTCCCTTTTACAGACAGGTAATTATTAGCGCAGGCAATGCACTGATGATAATCTTTCTGCTGGTAATAGTTTTGCATCAGCATGAACCAGGCTGAATTATCATCCGGGTGTTTTGCTAATTGTTCCTGCCAGGCTTTGATGGCATCTTCCGTACTGGCCTTGCTCAGCAGGTCATGCCGTGTATTCTGGACAGTGATATACCGTTCGCTCAGGATAAATAATTCTTCTTCGGAAAGTTCGGCGCCATGATCCCTGATAAAATTGTTGTATTCTTCTTCGGTACGTTCCAGCAATGCCTTCACTTCATCCGTTCGCCCCAGTGCGAATGTAGCTGTCAGTATATCTCCCTTTAATTGAATGTAGTAGGCAAAGTCAAGATAGTCGCGGCCAATTTCCAAGGCCTGCTTAAACGCGGCAATGGCCTCCTCGTATCTTTCCAGCCGCAGGAGGGCTGCTCCCAGGTTGCTTGATTGTTCCCAGAAAGGAGAAATGGAATAACCCAGTGTGTGTACTTTAACTGCCTGTTTGTATTCTCCACCTTCTCTTAGCGCCATGCCATAGTTGTTGCAGCACATCGCAAAAATGTGGCCCTCGTTGAATCCGGCTTTCCCTTTATTGTTATAGAAATAATCATAAAATCCTTCATAGGAGATGCGATAGAATTCGGTCCTGATCTTTAGCAGTTCGGGCGCGACCAGCGTTCCTGCCATCAGCTCTTCGAATTCAGCGAAAATTACGCCTGCGTTGTAGTAGTCAACAGGAGGGCCATCAGGCCACTTTTTTATCTCAGGCAATTCACCGTTCACATGATAAGCCGTTTCGATGAAACGCTGCAGGCTAAAGGCGGTGCCTCCCAGCTCCAGGCTTTTTACAAGATAGGGAAGCGCGGCCTCGTAGCTCTGGACGTCGTATAAGGCAGCCCCGGCATAGTGATGGGCTACATACCAATCGGGGTAGATCTTAATGTACTGTTTCGCAAAGTTCAGTATTTCTGTGGTGTCTGTCCCCACTGCTTCAGCAAATATTCTTTGCCCGATAAACAACGCCTGGATCACCGGTTGATGGATGACGCCCTGGTGGTTTAGTTCATCCAGTCTATGATAGAGCGCCAGCCGGTCTTCCTCTTCCACGGTATCCGAAAAGAATGCCAGGATAGCGGCTTCTCCGGCAGTATCATAATCTCCGTTGTCAATGGCAATGTCTGCGATCCTGCAATAAACCCTGAAGTCGGTATGACGATGTTTGAGTACCTGCCTGAAAGCTTCCAGGGCCTTGACGTGGTCGCCATATCCTTCCAGGTGAACCTTTCCTTTTCTGAAATAGATGTCACCCAGCTCCTGGTCCAATGTAGGCAGGTGCTTGCTATAAGTTTCCCTGGTGAGCTTAATTAAGGATACAATATCTTCAAGGGCAAGATCAAAATTCCCGGTCAGATAATATCCCTGATGGCGGTAGCCAAAGGCGCGTCCCCGAATTTCGGGATCGGGTGATGCAGTGAGTTGGGTGCAGTAGCCAATGGCTTTTGCTACATTGGATTGTGTGATGAAAATATTGATATATGCTATGAATGACAGTGCCTCTTCATTTGAAGGCGACAGCTTCAGCACTTCCTCAAAGCTGTTGCAGGCAGCGGTAAACCCGTCAGTGTCGTCCGGGGCTGCCTCGTTCAGGGCTACCTGGTATAAACATTTACTCTTTAGTATTAGGGCGTCTATATGCTGTGGATTAAAAAGCAATAGAAGATTTATTTCTTCAAGGCATTTGTGATAGTCCCCCTGGTTGAAAAGTGATTGCAATTGTTCTATATTCAGCATGGTTGCGGTTTATTTTTGTTTGTTTACAGCTTTTTGTGTGCTATCTGTTCAGCCTATCTCATTCCCATAAACTTTCCGTTTACATCAAACTTCACCTGGTAATTGTGCCTGGCTCCTTTTATCATCAGGTACCATTCCTTTACATGTACTTCTTTTATCTGGTTAAAATAGACGTGGGTGATGGGCTCTGCTCCCTCAATTGTTTTCGATTTTTCCAGCCCGGCATCATATACTTTTTTTGCCGTACTGAATTTTACTTCATCCAGGGGCGCGAGCAGGAATTTAAGTGGAAAATGTTCCATGATCTTCACAGGTCCCTGTATGCTCCATTCTCCATTGCTGTAGGTATAGGTGTCAACATTTTTGGGATTGTCTGGATCCTGCATATCGATAGAAATTATTCCACCCTGATAATCGTAAAAAAAGAAACCACGGAGGAAGAACAGCTTCTTCCCCTTGAAATGCGGAAGATTGCTAAGCTCCTGTTGAATGCTGTCCAGCGCTGCTGCGCTTTCAAAAATACTTTTAAAGCTTTCCTGGCTGCCTGTTGAAAAGCTGTAGGAGGAAGAGGAGGAAACTACCGTTGAAGATGTTGGGCTGTCAGCGGGAGCAACTTTTTTCCGTGGTTTTGGATGCAAGGTTTCTTCAATACTTTTCCGGACCTCATTGCAAGATACCAGGAAGGGGAGTGACAGCAAAATAAGGAGAACACTATAATGTAAGGTCTTCATAAAATACAATGTTTTGCGGTTGGGCAGGCAGATACATGATCTCTTTGTGTTCTGCATAGATCTTGTGCATTTCGAGCAATGAGACTATTTTCTTATATAGCGTTGTTTGTTTGAAGCCTTGCTGATCAACGTATTCAATTTCAAATTGAACCTGCGGTTGATCATTAATGGACAGGCCTGTCTGGCTGTAGCTTAAAATAGTGCCGGTAGCCTTTACGCCATACAATACCATGCGGAGCGGTTCTGCAGGATTGCCCGATGCTTTCCCGATAAAGCCCAGGAAAAGCCACACCACTATAGCAAGGCCCAGGTTGATAAGCGGCACCAGGACCCAGGGATGAGCCATGCTTAGAAAGCGCCAGCCATTTCCCTGGCTTTCGAGCTGGTAGGAAAAAATGGGATAAATAACAGCCGCTCCAAACAGCAGCAAAAAAACAAATGAATAGAGAAATACGAAACCCTTGTCACGTAATACCTCCATCCTTTTGGGAACAAATACTGCGTTTGAGCCGTCTAAGCTGGCGCGCATCTCAATGGTGTTGCCCACTACAAAGCGGTTTTCATCAGGTCTGCCATCGTTCAATTGGTAAGGTATTTCTACGGCGGTACCGGAGAGGTTATTGAATGCGAGTTTGAGATCAAGCATCGCGCAGCCCCGGGCGGTTCCAACCCGCCTCATACCCGTGATCTTTGCTATAATGGTGATCCCTTCCTCTGCTGCCTTCTCAAAACGCTGTTTTTCTGTAAAGACAGCCTTAATAAAAAAACGGCCGTATAACAGCAGGATGACCAACCAGGTGAGCACGCCAAGCCCAAGGTATAGGAAAGCCATCATCGCGTTTTCGGCTGGTGCAGTATCCTGGTAGCCTGTGGTATAATACAGCACCGTTGGAAGAGCGACAGTGAAACCAAGCGTGTATAATGACCAGAAAGAAATACGAAAGTTCATCTTTTTAATGATCTTAGGTTATTGGATTTAGCGGTTAAATTTGGGCATTTCCACTAGCGGAATATGATGGTCTTTGGCGTATTGGATGCCGATATTGTACAATTTGTCATACTTGACTAAAAATGCTTCATACGATTTTTTATCCAGGGCTTCCATCGCTTTGGCTACCTCTTCCTGCGGGGCCTGGCGGTCAATCATCTTAGCTATTTGCAGGTGATCCGTACGGTAGCTCTCCAATGTGAACTGAAAGAGGTCTTTGGAGGCCTCCAGCAAGGGTTGGGTATCTTTGGTCGACATCAGTTCGTCCACGTTCTTCAGATAACGTTCTACCCGCTGAATGGCAAAACCTATCTGCTGCTCGTAGGTATACTGGCCAGTGCTTAGTGGCCTTTTACTATATCCAAGGGCAGTAATAAAGTAATCACTACCGAAATGTGAAACCGCGTTGGCATTCAGGGCAGCTGCATCAAAATACTTTTCGGGCGATGCAGGCATTTTGCAGGCTAGTGCTGTTATAGTGCATAACAGCAGGATGACCCGGATGTATCGTTGTTTTTTCATGGGTAAGGTTTAGTCTTTAATGAATTGAAGGATGGGGTTTAATATGTTCTCAACATATTCCTTTTCCCTGGCCAAGCTTTTTTTGCTGTTGCTGAAAGTATCGCTGATGGAATAGTTCTTTTCGAATTGTTTTTTCTTCCGGCCGATTGAATAGGTCATCAGGCCTGCTTCTGAGCTGGTCAGAATGGTCATTTCATCGAAAGCCATTAAACGTTTTTTGAAAATCAGTCCGGTGATCTTATAAATGGACCTCGTCCTTTTGTCAAACAAAAACATGGTTTTTACATTGAACAGGTAATCGTAGATCGTATAAAAGAGGAGGACGCCCCCAAGGCTCAATACTATTCTTACAATATCCGTAGTTAGCAGGGTGTGAAAAAATGGAAGAAGGCCAAATATTAAAACAAACAGGAATGCGAACAGTCTTATTTTGGGCATATAGCCAAAATATGGCCGGATGCTTAGTTCGCAGGGTGTTATTTTTAGCTGATAATTGTTCATCAGGAATTATTCTTATTAAAATACGCCGTCAGGCTGCTTCAATGCCCATGATATCGCCGACCTCATTTACAGCCTTTTGTGCTGGCCGGGTACTGAAAAGTCCTATCACTACCAGTACCCTCTTTTCCTTCCCCTTTTGCTCAAATACCAGGAAAGCAGTGCTGTCCATTGTTATGAACTTAAAAAGATAGCTGCTGGTGAGCACATAAAACTGCACGAACTCATCAAAACGATAAGTCATCTCTCCGCTCAAGACGTTGTTTTTGTGAATGATGATTTTGGCCCCCGTGTCAATCGTCAGTTTTTTTGTAGATATCAATAGGTTAATCAGGGCAAATACTACAAAGAAAACTGCTCCCCAGACCCCGATCTTTTTCTCCGAAGGAATAAGGGCATACAAACCTGCGGCTATCCCAAGACATATCAGCGCACGGACAAGCGCCGTAGACAATTTACTTTTCAGGTGGAATTTGCTACCCTCTTGTGTAAAATAATTGTACTGAGTCATAGTATGGTTTTTTGTTATTAGTTGCCTGCGCTCGCTATTATCTATCCATGCAAATTTCCATCAGACACTTGCCTGTTTCCAACTTCCACTATCCTACAGTACATCTACTTTCTGTGAAAAGAGCGTATACAGAATGTCTACAAGCTTGGTTAGTTGTTGGTTTAAAATGCTTTATAAATATTGATAATGAGTGAAGTAAGAGGTCGGATGCATGGCCGCTGCCAATTTTATTGTAATTTGGCCGCATGAAACCCTGCCTCCATATATTATTAATGTGCATTTGTATGGTGATACCTTCCGGCAGTATCGCACAAACCCGGTTGTCAGACAGCCTGGCCGCAGTGATTGATCAAGGCAGGTTAAGCGACGAGGAAAAGCCGCCTTTATTGAATCAGCTGGTGGAAATATACAGGATCAATAAAAACTATAAGGTGGCAGAGGCCCGGGCACGGCAAAGTGCCGCCATCGCCCTGCAGCATAACAACTATACGGATGCTGCAAAGGCTTACACCTTGCTGGTGGATATAAAGATCAATACCCAGCAATTCAGTACCCTGAAGCCGGTCAGTGATTCTGCTTTGGCACTGGCAAAACAGGCAAATAACCCGCTTGCCATGGCCTATGGCTACTATTCCCAGGTATTGCTCTTCAAAATGCTGGATAATGGGGAAGATGTGGTAAGGTACTGCAACCAGTCACTAAAGGAGCTTGAAAAGGTGGATGACCCTTATATCACCGCAAAGATCTACTACCGGCTTTACGCCGTTTATTCGGATTGGAATAATGAAGCCCGGGTGAACAACTATGCGCGGAAAGCCACTGAAAACGCCCTGCGTACAAAAGATTATAACCTCTTAAGCAATTGTTATATGGCGCTATCAGTAGCGCATGAGTATAACTTTAATGCTGCTAAGAGCCAACCGGAGCTTGACAGTACCTTGTTTTACCTGAACAGGGTGGAAGACCTTTATGGAAAATACCCGGGGCAGGTGGCGGCTTTTACCTATGCAATTGCTTGTATCAACCTCTCCAACTGCTATCTGAAATATTTTCCTGAAACAGATGGGCAGGCCCGGGAAAAAGGGATTTATTATGCTAATACGGCCAGGGAAGTATTAAAAGGCGTAGCGAATTGTGAAGAGGTGGTGGGCAGCAGTTTAGGCATCCTTAGTGAATATGCCAGCCGTGCAGAGAACCATGCACAAACCGAAAACTATCTGCTGGAGGCCTACAGGGTGATGAAAACCCAGCAGCCGCCTTATTCTTATTATACAATGATCAATATCGTGCAGGCCCTGTCTATTTTTTATGAACAAAAGAACGACTACAGGAAAGCGCTGGATTTTCAAAGGGAAGTAACGGAATACAATAACAAGAATTTTAATCAGAAACAGGCGCTCAATGCACAGAAGCTCGAAATTCAGTATGAGACTGAAAAGAAGAATAATGAAATGCAGATCCTGAGAGAGCAGGCCAAAAGCCGAAGATTACAGAATTATTTATATGGGTCTATTGCGCTTGCTGCTATTTTGGGATTGTTATTTATGTTCCGGGCCTATCACTTTAAGGTGCGCTACGCTAAGCAACGGGAGAAGCAACTGCAGCTGGAGCAACAGGAGTCTGCATTGCAGATAAAGCTGGAGAAAGAAGAACAGGCCAGATTGAAAGCGGAACAACAGCTGCTGGAAGCACAGCAGCAACAGTTGAGAAAAGAGGTGATGGCAAACGTACT
>Ga0209257_1001114_pt1 | contig 34848 bp, 39 predicted proteins | sample AraplaCvi_mCL_r2_FD_184277 | JGI IMG/M metagenome (GOLD analysis project Ga0209257, IMG submission 184277) | Arabidopsis root microbial communities from North Carolina, USA - plate scrape MF_Cvi_mCL_r2 (SPAdes) (version 2) | ecosystem: Host-associated > Plants > Roots > Endosphere | place: USA...
GACGCCGACGGCGGGCGGGCTTCCCAACGATGGAAGGCCCCGGACACGCTGGAGTAACCCCCTCCAGCCCAGTCCCGCTCGATCGCCCCCCGCCGCCGCATCGGTCGCTGGCCATGCGCCCTTTCCACGCGACGAGGTGGGATCAGGATAAGGGCGGTCTGGAAGGGTGAGGACAGATTGGGGTCGAGAAAGTTTTGGGCGTTGAAATCGCAAGTCTTTGTCCGCTGAACGCCGAGGATAACCGCCCCACATGATCCTTCTCCCCTTGCGGGAGAAGGTGTCAGCGCAGCTGACGGATGAGGGGTCTCTCAAACGGTTACCACCGCGTCTCGCCCCAAACGCCGCTCCAGCGTCGCCCGCCTTCGACCCCTCACCCGACCCGCTTTGCGGGCCACCCTCTCCCGCAAGGGGAGAGGGAAGGGCGGCTTGCCAACTCGCGATGTTCCTGTATTGTTCTCGTCATGGTCGATAGCGCCCGACAACTCGCCTTCGCGCGACGCTTGCGCCGGCAACCGCCCGCCACCGAGCGCCTGCTGTGGGGGCTGCTGCGCGACCGGCGCCTGGAGGGCCTGAAGTTCCGCCGCCAGGTCCCGCTCGGCCGCTATGTGGCCGACTTCCTGTGCCTGCGCCATCGCCTGGTCGTCGAGGCGGACGGGCCGCATCACGAGGACGGGCTTCACGACGAAACACGGGACGCCTGGTTGCGCGCCCAGGGCTTTCGGGTGCTGAGGTTCACCAACAAGCGGATCCAGGACGGCCCCGACGCCGTGCTGGCTGAAATTCTTCGCGCCTGCGGCCGATAAATCCTTCTCCCCTTGCGGGAGAAGGTGTCAGCGCAGCTGACGGATGAGGGGTCTCTCAAACCCCGGCCGCCCCGCCCCGCCGTTCCGCCGTGCGCGGCCGACCTCGCCTTCGACCCCTCACCCGACGGTCCTCCGGACCGCCACCCTCTCCCGCAAGGGGAGAGGGGAAAGGCGCGATCCCCGGAATCCTTCTCCCCTTGCGGGAGAAGGTGGCGGCGCAGCCGATGTATGAGGGGGCGCTCAGAGTCCCGCCGCGCCCGAGGCCCGCAAAGCCGCCGCCGTCGTCTGCACCAGGGCGGCCAGGCGGTGGCGCAGCGGGCCGGGCGGCAGGTCCAGCCAGGCCTGCGCCAAGGCCAGGCCGCCGGGCGCGCCCAGCATCCGCGCCGTCAGCGCCGTCCCCGCCTCGGCCGCGTCGCCCGCCCCGGGCAGGCCCTCGAAGAAGCTCGCCACCGGGACCTCCAGCGCTGCGGCGATGGCGTGCAGGGCCGAGGCGCTGATCCGGTTGGCGCCGGTCTCGTACTTCTGCACCTGCTGGAAGGTCAGGCCGATCCGGTCGGCCAGGGCCTGCTGGCTCATCCGCATCAGCTTGCGCCGCCACCGCACGGCGCGGCCGACATGGGCGTCGACGGGGTGGACGCTGGAGGGGGTGGGTTTCATCGGTCGCCTTCTGCCTGATGCGAAAACGGGAGCCGCCACTCAACCACAATCTGTAGGATATAGACAGTGGTTTAATAGGCCGCATCAACCGCGTCATGCGGCTATGGACGGACGTTCCCTGGTGGCCTGGAACCTGCGGCGGTTGCGCGTGGCGCGCGGCCTGTCGCAAGAGCGGCTGGCCCTGGAGTCGGGCGTCGACCGCGCCTATGTCAGCGGCCTGGAACGGGCGCGGGAAAACCCCACCGTCGACGTGCTCGACCGTCTGGCCGCGATCCTCGCGACCCCGCTGGCGGCGTTCTTCGCCGAGCCTGAAGACCCGACGGAACCTGCGCCCGCGCTGAAGGCGGGGCGGAAGGCGAAGTAGGTCTCCGTCTCACCTTGCGGGCGATCACCCCAAATGTTCCGGCACGTCCATGGCTTCGTCCAGCACGCGCAGGATCACCACCGCATCGCCTTCAAGCCGGAACGCCACGACATGGCGCGGACGGCCCACGCGTTCGGCGGGCGGGAGGTCGGCGCGGCTGAAGCGGATGGGATAGAGGCGCAGGTCGGGTGGAAGGTCGGGGTCGGTCCGGACGCCGGGCCGATCCGGGTCCTCCCGCAGAGCCGCGAAGGCGCGCTCCAGCAGCAGACGGTAGAGGCGGCGCTGGCGCTTGCCGAACCGGTCTTCGCTCCACGCCAGGATGGTCGCCACGTCGCGGCGGGCGCCGGTCGTGAGTTGCGATCGCCTCACGCGGCCCGCGACGCGTCGTCCAACTCGGCCTCGATCTGGTCGAACCAGGCGCCCAGGTCATCGACGATCTCGAAGCGGCCGGCGTCGAGGTCGTCGAGCCCCTCCTGGATCAGGGCCTTGAAGCGTTCGACCTTGGCGGCTTCGCGGCGCTGCTCGCGCTGGAGCAGGTCCACGGCCGCGGCCAGCACGGCGTCGGCGTCGGGATAGGCGCCGGAGGCGACCTCGGCCTCGACGAAGGCCTCCAGCGGTTCGGGCAGGATGACGGAGCGCGCGGTCATGGCCGGTAGGCTAAGGCGAAATTGGGGTTTCTCAAAGCGCGGACGGCGCCCCCTTCCTCGCGAAGGGGAGCCAGCCTTTCATCTCACGGCGAGACGATCGCCGGTCTGGACAGGTCACTCAAGGACGGCGCTCCGCGCCGCCGCGTCGCGGCTGGCCGAAGGCCAGTCCTTGACTGACCTGTCCAGACCGGCACGCTGCTGCCTACGAGAGACGTAAGGCGGGCGGTGCGCGAGGCGCGCGCCCTTCGAGGGGGGCTCTCAGAGTCCCGCCGCGCCCGAGGCCCGCAAAGCCGCCGCCGTCGTCTGCACCAAAGCGGCCAGGCGGTGGCGCAGCGGGCCGGCCGGCAGGTCCAGCCAGGGCTAGGTAGTCCTGGACCGCATAGGCCAGCAGGAACCCATCGCTCGCCATCAGCTGGCGGACCTGGGCGATATAGGTGTCGCGTTCGAGCTGGGCGCGCAGATGGGCCATCACCTCGAAGGTGGCCGGGATCTTGGCGTCGGTGCGGGTTAGGACGGTCATGGGCGATCGGTAGCTCTTCTCCCCTTGCGGGAGAAGGTGGCGGAGTGAGCGGGAGATAAGCTTTTGGCTCCGGAGGAATGTAGGGACCAACATCCGTGAGTGGCTAGCAAGACCAGGGCACTCTCAGCTCAACAGGATTTGGTGTGCGTAGGCTGGAGCCACGATTCAGGTTATGGCCGAAGGCTCATGCATGCCGCCATACTACTTTTGGGCGATCTGTACCGTTCGAAAACCAGCGCTCCTACCTTGACAATGTCGCCAAGTAGAAGAACAAGGAAGTGGGGGATAAACTTATGCGCGATCAATCACCGACATGACGCCCTTTCTGAAATGGGCTGGAGGGAAACGATGGCTGGCTAAGCAGCTTCGCGAGCAATTCCCGTCGGCAATCGGCACGTATGTTGAGCCGTTTTTGGGTAGTGGGGCGGTTTTCTTTGATTTCCTGCCGAAGCGCGCTGTCCTTAGCGATGCAAACAGCGAACTCATACAGACCTATCTGGCGGTGAGAGACTTTCCGCGCGAGGTGCACGAGCGGCTTGGCGAGTTCCATGAAATTCACAGTAAAGAGTTTTACTATGCGCAGCGTTCTGCAAGCCCTGACGACGCTATAGGGCGTGCATCGAGATTTATTTATTTAAATAGAACATGTTGGAATGGCCTATACAGGGTAAACAAGAAAAATCAGTTCAACGTTCCAATTGGAACTAAAACGGCCGTTTTGTATCCAGAGGATAATTTTCAAGCCATATCTGAAGCGCTGTCGTCATTAGAAATTAAATGTTGCGACTTTGAAGTTTCAATAGACGAGGCTAGGTTTGGAGACCTAATCTATGTTGATCCGCCATACACGGTTAAGCATAATCTTAATGGGTTTCTGAAATATAATCAGAATATATTCTCATGGGATGATCAGGTCAGGCTGCATGACAGTCTTGTTCGAGCCAGGGCGCGCGGATGCCATATTGTGGTCTCGAATGCTGATCACCAAAGCGTGCGTGATTTATATGCTGATTTTGATGATCTGAGGGCGGTGCCTAGAAGTAGCGTAATTGCGGGAAATTCAAGCGCGCGAGGGGCAACAAGTGAGTTGCTAGTAGTGCATCATGGCTGAAATCGGCTACGCTCAAGCAATATATCGATCAGGTCGTCGAGTTTGGGGTGAGGCCCTATTAGAGATAATTGTTATTTGTGGAGTTTCTCTACTGCCCCTTTTGGGGGCTGTTATTCGTGAAATGCTTCCGTTAGGATCTAAGGTATACATTGCTGACGCTTTTAGCCGGGCATTCCTCAGCGGTCAGCTGCTCTTCTACGCGCTTGGGTTAATAGCTACAGTCGTTTGGCAGTGCAATAAGGATCTGAGATCGTTTTTTCCTCTAAGGGCGATTTTCAACTTATATAGCTTCGGCTGTATCGCCATATGTTCGATTGTCATCGGATATAACCCAGAATTGTCCAGCGTAAATAAGGGTTTTGTTGGTCCGCTATCGATTGCTATATTTTGTATTTCCATTGTCGCTTATGGGTTAATGTCAGTTATATCCCAAGTTCATGTGAATGTCGGAAAAGATCTTTCGAATTCGGATGCGGCACTTGGGGATGCTGTGCGACGCAGTAGAGGGTTAGAGCAATGATCGTAGAGGGACCTCGCAGCATCACTGTCTCTGCCTTGCGCATCAAGCAACCAATTGGCGATATCTACGTTGGGAGTATTCCGGCCAAGACATTGGTGGATATAACAGACTTCGACATCAGAATGCTCGTTTCTGAGCGCGGTATAGACTCCTATCTAGGCATTCAGCGAGAGCTTGACCCCAAGCGAGTAAAGGAGATCGCTCAGTACGTTAGCGGGCCGGATGCGACCTTTCCTACGGCCGTGGTGCTGGCGATTCCCGAAAAGTGCGTTTCTATCGAAAGTCCATGTGAGGCTGACGATAGATTTGTGCGAATGACGCTTTCAAACTATCCAGCAGTGGAGGGGGCTGATTCCGAAGATGGAGGGGCTGTCCTCTACCGTCACATTGCGCGAGTGATCGATGGGCAACATCGAATAAAGGGGCTTGAGGGGTACGAGGGGGAGGATTTCGATGTCAACGTATCGATATTTATCGATGCAGATATAGCTGACCAAGCTAGCGTATTTGCTACTGTAAATTTGGCTCAAACAAAAGTAAATAAGAGCTTGGTGTATGACTTATTTGAATTAAGTCGCAGTAGAAGTCCTGAGAAAACATGCCATAGTGTGGTTGTAACTCTTGAGTCGACGAAAGGTAGTCCGTTCTATAGAAAGATTAAGCGCCTAGGAAAGGCGACACCGGGTAGATATAGCGAAACCTTGTCCCAGGCGACAGTCGTGTCTGGAGTGCTTCAGTATATATGCAAGGATAGATTGCAAGTTATAAGTGATCGCCAGATTGGCAGGCGTGGCGGAATGTTCCCACCCGCCACTTCAAACTATGCAAATAGACTAGTGCTGCGTCCATTCTTCATTGAGGGGCGGGATGTGGAGCTCACGAATCTCATTTGGAATTATTTTGATGCAGTTCGTGGTCGTTGGGAAACGGCATGGATGGAGAATGGCACTGGTGTCATGTTGAACAGAACGAATGGTTTTGACGGTTTGATGAAGTTCTTTCGAAATGCCTATCTTCACTTCGCTGCGCCGGGTGAAATGGTTACGACCGATCAATTTTCTAAGTTGTTCGAAAAGGTAAAGCTTTCGGATGCTGACTTCAGTCCACAAAATTTTGTGCCGGGATCGTCAGGTGCGTCAATGCTCTATCGCACGCTGATGGATCAGACAGGTATTCTCTAGACTCAATTTGGAGGGGCGTGGCGCTTTAAGTCGCTTCGCGGCAGTTCTTCCAGAAGGGCTTTCGCTCCCCTACAACCGCCCCTTCCGAAACGCCTCCGCCTGCTCCGCCCTTAACTCCTGCCGGATCCGCTTCGGCGCCGCCTTGTCCACCGCCTCGCCCGGCGCCGTAAGCGCCTCGTTGGCGAATTCCAGGTCCATCAGCTTCATGCGCTTGATCTCGTCGCGCAGGCGGGCGGCGGTTTCGAACTCCAGGTTGGCGGCGGCCTCGCGCATCTTGGCCTCCATGTCCTTGAGGGCGGCCTTGAAGTTGTCGCCGCTGAACGGCTTGGCGTCCTTGCCCTCGCCGATCCCGCCGATCGGCACCAGGATGCGGTCGCCGCGCTCGTAGGGGCTGTCGAGGATGTCCTTGATGTCGCGCTTGACGCTCTCGGGCGTGATGCCGTGCTCGAGGTTGTAGGCGTGCTGCTTCTCGCGGCGGCGGGCGGTCTCCTCCATGGCCCGCTCCATGCTACCGGTGACGCGGTCGGCATAGAGGATGACCTTGCCGTCGACGTTGCGGGCGGCGCGGCCGATGGTCTGGATCAGCGAGGTCTCCGAGCGCAGGAAGCCTTCCTTGTCGGCGTCGAGGATGGCGACCAGGCCGCATTCGGGGATGTCCAGGCCCTCGCGCAGCAGGTTGATGCCGACCAGGACGTCGAACTGGCCCAGGCGCAGGTCGCGGATGATCTCGATCCGCTCCATGGTGTCGACGTCGCTGTGCATGTAGCGGACGGCGATGCCCTGCTCGTTGAGATATTCGGTCAGGTCCTCGGCCATCTTCTTGGTCAGGACGGTGACCAGGGTGCGGTAGCCCTTGGCCTTGGTCTGGCGGATCTCGTCGACCACGTCGTCGACCTGGGAGGCGCCGTCCTTGCTGACCGGGCGGACCTCGACCGGCGGGTCGATCAGGCCGGTGGGGCGGATCACCTGCTCGGCGAAGACGCCGCCGGCCCGCTCCAGCTCCCACTTGGCCGGGGTGGCGCTGACATGGATCGACTGCGGCCGCATGGCGTCCCACTCCTCGAACTTGAGCGGGCGGTTGTCCAGGGCGCTGGGCAGGCGGAAGCCGTACTCGGCCAGGGTCCATTTGCGGTTGCGGTCGCCCTTGTACATGGCGCCGATCTGCGGGACGGTCTGGTGGCTCTCGTCGGTGAACAGCAGGGCGTTGTCGGGGATGTATTCGAAGAAGGTCGGCGGCGGCTCGCCCGGCCGGCGGCCCGACAGGTAGCGGCTGTAATTCTCGATGCCGGCGCAGGAGCCGGTGGTCTCGATCATCTCCAGGTCGAAGGTGGTGCGCTGCTCCAGGCGCTGGGCCTCCAGCAGCTTGCCGTTGGCGACCAGCCATTCCAGCCGTTCCTTCAGCTCCTGGCGGATGCTGACGATGGCCTGGCGCAGGGTGGGGCGCGGGGTGACGTGGTGGCTGTTGGCGTAGACCTTGATCATCTCCAGGTCGCCGGTCTTCTTGCCGGTCAGCGGGTCGAACTCGCTGATCGCCTCGACCTCGTCGCCGAACAGGCTGACGCGCCAGGCGCGGTCCTCGTAGTGGGCGGGGAAGATCTCGATGGTGTCGCCGCGGCGGCGGAACGTGCCGCGCTCGAAGGCGGCGTCGTTGCGCTTGTACTGCTGGGCGACCAGGTCGGCCATCATCTGCTTTTCGTTGATGGTCTGGCCGACCTCGAGGGTGAAGGTCATGGCCGTGTAGGTCTCGACCGAGCCGATGCCGTAGATGCAGCTGACGCTGGCCACCACGATCACGTCGTCGCGCTCCAGGATCGCCCGCGTGGCCGAGTGGCGCATGCGGTCGATCTGCTCGTTGATCGAGCTGTCCTTCTCGATATAGGTGTCGGTGCGCGGGACGTAGGCTTCCGGCTGGTAGTAGTCGTAATAGCTGACGAAGTACTCGACCGCGTTCTCCGGGAAGAACGACTTCATCTCGCTGTAGAGCTGGGCGGCCAGGGTCTTGTTGGGGGCCAGGATCAGGGCCGGGCGCTGGGTGGCCTCGATGACCTTGGCCATGGTGAAGGTCTTGCCCGAGCCGGTGACGCCCAGCAGCACCTGGTCGTTCTCGCGGCCTTCGAGCCCGGCCACCAGTTCGGCGATGGCGGTCGGCTGGTCGCCGGCCGGCTGGTAGTCGCTGACCAGCTTGAACCGCTTGCCGCCCTCGGACTTCTCCGGCCGCGCCGGGCGGTGCGGGGTCCACAGGGCCGGGGTCGCGGCCCCCAGCTCGCCGTCCAGGGCGACGTCATGGATGAACTTGGCGGAGACGTCGGAGACGCCGCCGGCATCGGTCTCTTGGGATCGGGCCATGGTCGGAAGGTAGGACCGCGCGGCCGGGAAGGCTAGGGGGGCTGCTGACAAGGACTGTCAGCAGCTGGCGGCAGGTGGCGGCATTGCCTTTGACGGTCAGGGTTGCAATGTTGCGGGGACAACCACGGGGGTGGCGATGGCGAATGTGAAGCGCGGGGGGCTGGGCCTCCTGCTGGCGATCGGCCTGGGGGCGGGGGCATCGGCCCAGACCCCGGACATGCGGCTGGTCCGCGAGCCGGCCTATGGCGAGCTGCGCGACGTGCTGGGCGCGGTGCTGCCGGTCGCGACGCCCAATCCGAAATGCCCCAGGCCGGCCCAGCTGCCCGACGGCGCCTGCCTGGACCAGGTGCTGGCCGGGATGAAGGCGCGGGGCGCGACGAGCGGGCGGGTGCTGACCGCGCCGGGCGCCGGCGGCGGGGCGGGGACGGTGATCTCCGGACCGATCGGCCAGGCCTACCGGCTGTACGCGGTGTCGCTGGGCGGCGGCGCGCCGGCCGTCACCCCGCTGACCCTGCCCAGCTCGGCGGTGCGGGTCCCGCGCGACTGCTACGCCACCGGCCGCGGCGTCGACTACCGGCTCGACCTGCGCGACGGCCAGCTGGTGGCGCGGGAGGTCCAGGCCGCCAGCTGCGGCGGGCCGGTCCCGCCGATCGGCTATGGCGGGCCGCGCCGGCCGCCGATCGGCCCGGACGAGCCGGGCGAGCGCTGGCCGGCCACCGCCACGGTCGAGGTGCTGGGGACACCCCGGCAGCTGGCCGCGCCGCGTCCGGACTGCCCGCCCGAGGCCGCCCTGCGCGACGGCGTCTGTTTCGCGGCCGGGATCGCCGCCCTGGACGCGCGGCCCGACCTCAAGGAACTGGACGTGGTCGGCGCCAAGCGGCCCGTGTCGCCGGGCGCGGTGCTGGCGGCCAGGGAGACCGAGCAATATATGCTCAAGCGAGGCCGCAAGGGCTTCAAGGCCGACAAGCGCTGGTTCGACAAGTCCAGCCTGGCCGCCCCGGCCGGCTGCGGCCTGGCCGGCCCCGTCGACTTCGAGGTCGAGCCGGGCGATCGCGTGCACGAGCGGGCCCTGGCCGGCTGCGGCGCGCCGCCCGCGCCGCCGCCGGTGGCGACCTACGAGGCCTATGGCGCGGTGATGCCGGTGGTCATGGGCAACCGCCCCGGCTGCGCCGAGCGCGGCGAGCAGCTGCTGGGCGACGCCTGCTTCACCGAGGTGATCGGCTGGATGCGCGCCCGCAAGATCCCCAAGGCCGAAGCCCTGGTGCTGGACGGGTTCCACCGCCCCGGCGAGCGGATCTACGGCGGCGGCCCGGTCCGGTTCTCGTACGCCTCGGTCTGGGTCAATCCGGACGGGACCTACAAGGCCGACCGCAAGCACAGCTATTCGGCGCAGATCCGCTCCGGCGGCTGCTCCAGCCTCACCGACGCGGGCGGGGAGGCCAGCGGCGTCATGCTGGTCCGGGCCGACGGCGGGGTGATGGCCCGGGCCTATCAGTGGGTGGGCTGCCCGGTCCGGTAGGGGCGAGCGCGGAGCGCTTGCCAAGATGCAATCTTGGGGCGAACCTGCAGGTTCGGTCGGGAGAGCGTTCCATGGACATGACGCGCAGGGGCGTCGCGACGGGCCTGGCGGCGGCCGGCGCGACGCCGGGTCTGGCCTGGGGGCAGGCGGCGGCGCCGGCCGCGACGCCCACGCCCCAGACCCGCCTGTTCATGGAGGCGCGCTACCTGCCGGTCTGGCGCGCCGTCCAGGCCGCGCCGAACGATCCGGGCCTGCGGCAGATGGCGTCGTTCGTCGGCGCAGAGGCCGTCGCCCTGGCCACGGCTGGGGAGGGACCGCGGGACGATGGACCCCTGCCCGCGGACGCGACCGCCCCGGACGCCCTGGCCGCCATCGTCGAGGCCGCGCGCGACCGCCGCGTGGTCATGCTCAACGAGGCCCACGTCGCCTCGCGCCACCGTCATTTTCTCGCGCGGCTGCTGCGCGCCCTGCGTCCCCTGGGCTTCGACGTCCTGGCCGCCGAGGACTTCATCAACCCGCCCGCTGGGCCCGGCGCGCCGGACGTTCGGACCTACAAGGCCGGCGCGGCGCTGAATCCGACCTTCGGCTTCTACCTGCATGATCCGGTCTATGCCGAAGCGGTTCGCGAGGCGGCCGGGCTGGGCTACCGGCTGGCGGCCTACGAACAGCGGTCGGACCAGCGGGTGCGCGGCGAGGCCGGCCTGGCCGCCATCGTGCGCCGCGAGACGGCCGAGGCCGACAACTTCATCGCCGACGTGCTGGCGCCGAATCCAGGATCGCGGATCCTGGTCCACTGCGGCTACTCGCACCTGCGCAAGGTCCCCGACCGGAGCGGCTCCTCGTGGTTCGCCGCCCGGCTGCGCGAGGCGTCGGGGATCGACCCGCTGTGCGTTTCCCAGGCCTATACGGGGTCGTTCGGGCCTCACGGCGCCGATCCGGCGACGACCACGGCGGTGCTGGAGCGTTTCAAGCCCGCGGACTCGATCGTGGTGCGCGCGGCGGACGGCTGGATCGGGGCACGGTCGGCGGGGGCCGACCTGGCCGTGTTCCATCCGCCCCTGGCCGACGTCGCTGGCCGCCCGGGCTGGCTGGCGGCCGACCCCGCGCGTCGCCGGGTCGAGGTCGCCGTGCCCGGTCCGCGCGCGGCGACGGTCCTCGTCCAGGCCATCCACGCGGTCGATCCCGACCTCGCCATCCCGGCCGACCAGCAGGTATTGGAACCGGAGGCCGCCTCGGCCGTCCTGTTCCTGCGGCCCGGCGACTATCGCCTGCGGCTGGAGGCCGAGACCGGCTTCGTCCCCCTCAGGACGGTGACGGTCTGACGACGGCGAAGCTCCGACTTCCTCGGACCTTCGACGTGCGTTGGTCAGTCGCCCCGAGGCGCCAGGCGCTTCCGGGAGGACATCCTGTCTTGCGTCCGGAAACGCCTCAGAGCTTGGGCGGCGCGGTGACGTCGGGTCCGGCGGGGGCCGGCACGCGGCGGGCCGAGGTGATCGGCACCGGCGGGTCGAGGATCTGGCCCTTCATCACCGGGTTGATCGCCTTGCCGGGCGTGGGCAGGGCCAGGATCTTCTTGGCCACGTCCATGCCCTGGACCACCCGGCCGAAGGCGGCGAAGCCGAGGTTGTCGCCGCTTCCGGCGGGATTGGCGTCCAGATAGGGCGCGTCGCCGATGCAGATGAAGAAGTCCGAGGTGGCGGTGCCGGGCGCGGTGCGGGCGATCGACACCGCGCCGTCCACGTGCTTGAGGCCGGTCTGGCTGGTGGGCTCGTGGGCGATGGGCGGCAGGGCCCCGACGTTCTGCAGCCCGCCTTGGATCAGGCCGTAGTCGACGGCGCCGGGCGCGCGCGAGGCCCGGAAGAAGGTCGCCTTGTCATAGAGCTTGCGGTCGACATAGCGCAGGAAGTTGGCGGTGGTGATCGGGGCCTGGGCGACGGCCAGTTCGATGACGATCCGGCCCTGCGGGGTGTCGAGGGCGACATAGACAGGCGGTTTGGGTGCGGGCGCGGGCGCGACCTGGGCGGCGGCCGGAAAGGCGGCCAGCAGGCCGGCGCCGATCAGGACGTCGCGACGGGCGAGGGGGCGTTGGGTCATGGCGGCGAGACTAGCGTAGTCCCGCATCATTCTTCCACCGTCATCCGGGGCGCAAGGCCCTGCGCCAGCCTAGATCCACCAAGGGTTTAAGGCGTAGCTGCATCCGGGGCGGATGCGCGGGCTTGCGCCAAGCGGACGTTTTGAGGGTCTGCGATGAGTGGAAATTCGTGCTTGGCGTCCCGCCTGCAAGCGGACGTTCAGATCATCACCGCCAGCTCTTGTCGGTTCCGGCGGGCGCAAGGCCGGGATGACGGCCGAAAGAGGGATGGGCGAACGCTCTAAACCCTAGACCAGCATCCCGTGCCCGCGCAGCACCACCAGCCGGCCGGCGTTGAAGAACGGCAGGGACAGGGTGACGGCGATCAGGATCTCGAAGGCCAGGCTGCCCAGGTTGAAGCGGCCGCGGGCCTTGTCGACCAGGGCCGAGACGGCGCGGCCCAGGGCGGCGCCGGCCCAGGCCATGGCCAGGGCGAAGGCCATGGCCGCCCCGACATGCGATTGGTAGCCCAGGAACAGGGCCGCCGCGCCATGCGACAGGATCAGCAGGCCGCCCAGGGCCCGGCCCTCGGTCTTGTCCTCCATCTGGCCCTCCAGCGGGGGATCGGCGGTGGGCGGGGCGTCGCCGTCCAGGGCGGTGAGGCCGAGGACCGCGCCAGGCCGGACCAGGGTCAGGCCGCCCAGCACCCCGCCGATCACGCAGGCGATGATCGCCAGGAGAAGCGAAAGGCCGTAACTCGAAATGATCACGCGGGTCAGGTCTCCAGGTCTTTGTATTCGCGTCGCTCTTGCGGAAAACCGGCCTCCACTTTTCCGCGCGGCGCTTTAGGCGGGCGCATGGCAGACGGCCTCGATGTTGCGGCCGTCCGGGTCGAACACGAAGGCTCCATAGTAGTTGGGGTGATAATGCGGCCGAACGCCCGGCGCCCCGTTGTCCACGCCGCCCGCGGCCAGGGCGGCGGCGTGGAACGCGTCCACGGCCGCGCGGGTCCTAGCCACGAAGGCCACGTGCATCGGGCCGGTCAGGGTCTCGCCGCCGCCGATCCAGAAGCTGGGCTTGCCCGCCTGGATGTCGCGGCCGTCGGCGCCGGGGCCATAGCCGAGATAGCCGTGGGATCCGGTTTCCTCGGCGGTGACGCTCATCACCACCTCGATCCCGAGAGGCGCGAAGGCGGCGTCGTAGAAGGCCTTGGAGGCCTCCAGGTCGCGCACCGTCAGTCCGATATGGTCGATCATCAGCGCACCCTTACCTTGAACACCACCTTGCGGTCGTCGGGCCTGTCGGGCTCCCACGGCCGCTTGAACGTGAAGGCCAGGTCGGCCCTGCCGCGCCCGGCGCCCTGGTAGGTGTAGACGGTGGTCAGCCGGCCGCCGGGCAGGCCGGGCGAGGCGGCCACGTCCTGGCTGGAGCCGCCGCCCAGCACCAGCGGCGAGGCCTCGCGGTCCAGCCGCCACGCATAGCCGGTCCCGGCGTTGGCGCCCAGCCGCACCTCCAGCGTCTGGCCGCGCGCCAGCTCGACCGGGCCGCCGTCGGCCTCGGTGACGACGCGCGGCGCGGGCGGCGCGGCGGTGGCGCAGGCGGCCAGCCCGGCCGGAAAGGTCAACAGGCCGATCAGGGCCAGGATAGGTGGCTTCATCGTCTTCATGCGGCCGTCTTCGTCCCTATCTATGTCCGACGCCGGATCGTCGCCCGATCCAGGGCCGATTTGCCCACAGCAAATCGGAGCCCCTCGTCCTTGACTCCCTTCGCCGCCGGTCCTAACTCCTGCGCGGCGTTAGCACTCGATGGGAGCGACTGCTAACAGCGGCGCTCCCCGACTGCCGACGAACCATAAATGAAAACCGTCCCGACGGAGAACGAGTCATGAAATTTCGCCCTCTCGGCGACCGCGTCCTGGTGAAGCGCGTCGAAGAAGAAACCAAGACCAAGGGCGGGATCATCATCCCCGACACCGCCAAGGAAAAGCCGCAGGAAGGCGAAGTCGTCGCCGTCGGCCCCGGCGCCCGCAACGACAAGGGCGACATCGTCGCGCTCGACGTGAAGGCCGGCGACCGCATCCTGTTCGGCAAGTGGTCCGGCACCGAAGTGAAGGTGGACGGCCAGGACCTGCTGATCATGAAGGAAAGCGACGTCCTGGGCGTGGTCGAGGCTTAAGCCTCCCTGTTCCCACGCGCTTCCGACCTCCAGTTTCTCATTTAGAAGGGCTCTCAAATGGCCGCTAAAGACGTCTATTTCTCCTCCGACGCGCGCGACAAGATGCTGCGCGGCGTCAACATCCTCGCCAACGCGGTGAAGGTGACCCTGGGCCCCAAGGGCCGCAACGTCGTGATCGAAAAGTCGTTCGGCGCCCCGCGCTCGACCAAGGACGGCGTCTCGGTCGCCAAGGAAATCGAACTGGCTGACAAGTTCGAGAACCTCGGCGCGCAGATGATCCGCGAAGTCGCGTCCAAGACCAACGACAAGGCCGGCGACGGCACCACCACCGCCACCGTCCTGGCCCAGGCCATCGTCCAGGAAGGCCTCAAGTCGGTCGCCGCCGGCATGAACCCGATGGACCTGAAGCGCGGCATCGACAAGGCCGTGCATATCGTCGTCGACGAGATCAAGAAGTCGTCGAAGAAGGTCACGACGAACGCCGAAATCGCCCAGGTCGGCACCATCTCGGCCAACGGCGACAAGGAAGTGGGCGACATGATCGCCCGCGCCATGGACAAGGTCGGCAACGAAGGCGTCATCACCGTCGAGGAAGCCAAGACCGCCGAGACCGAACTCGACGTCGTCGAAGGCATGCAGTTCGACCGCGGCTACCTGTCGCCGTACTTCATCACCAACGCCGACAAGATGGAAGTCCAGCTCGAAGAGCCGCTCATCCTGCTGTTCGAAAAGAAGCTGTCGTCGCTGCAGCCGCTGCTGCCGGTGCTGGAAGCCGTCGTCCAGTCGGGCCGTCCGCTGGTGATCATCGCCGAGGACGTCGAGGGCGAAGCCCTGGCCACCCTGGTGGTCAACAAGCTGCGCGGCGGTCTCCGCGTCGCCGCCGTCAAGGCTCCGGGCTTCGGCGATCGCCGCAAGGCCATGCTGGAAGACATCGCCATCCTGACCGGCGCCCAAGTCGTCAGCGAAGACCTCGGCATCAAGCTCGAGAACGTCTCGCTCGACATGCTGGGCAAGGCCAAGAAGGTCTCGATCACCAAGGACGACACCACCATCGTGGACGGCGTCGGTGAGAAGTCGGCCATCGAGGCCCGCATCTCGCAGATCAAGAAGCAGATCGAGGACACCACCTCGGACTACGACAAGGAAAAGCTGCAAGAGCGTCTGGCCAAGCTGGCCGGCGGCGTCGCGGTCATCCGCGTCGGCGGCTCGACCGAAGTCGAGGTGAAGGAAAAGAAGGACCGCGTCGACGACGCCCTGAACGCGACCCGCGCGGCCGCCGACGAAGGCATCGTCCCGGGCGGCGGCACGGCTCTGCTGAAGGCCTCCAAGGCCCTGGCGAACCTGACCGGCGACAATGACGACCAGACCGCCGGCATCGCCATCGTCCGTCGCGCCCTGCAGGCCCCGATCCGCCAGATCGCCGAGAACGCCGGCGTCGAAGGCTCGATCGTGGTCGGCAAGATCCTCGAGCAGGACAACGCCAACTTCGGCTTCAACGCCCAGACCGAGCAGTATGTCGACCTGGTCGCCGACGGCGTCATCGACCCCGCCAAGGTGGTCCGCACCGCCCTGCAGGACGCCGCCTCGGTGGCCGGCCTGCTGATCACCACCGAAGCCGCCATCGTCGAAGCGCCCAAGAAGAACGCTTCGGCCGGCGGCCCTCCCGGCGGCGGCATGGGCGGCATGGGCGACATGGACTTCTAAGGAAGTCCTGTCAGCTCAGCTGATTGGAATGGAGAAGGGCGGGGCCGAAAGGTCCCGCCCTTTTGCTGTTCTGGCTCGGCGCGCGGCTCATGGCCTTGAGATCGACCCGCCGCGAGCCCCCTCCGGCCCTCCGGGCCACCTCCCCCAAAGGGGGAGGATCTGATCGCCCCAGATGCTCCCCCTCTGGGGGAGCTGTCGCGGAGCGATTGAGGGGGTCTTCCTGCAAGTCAGGATCAAAGGCCGCTAGGGCGCCTGGTGCGGCGCCAGCGAGAAAAGCGCGTCGGCGATCTGTCGGGGATGGTAGGGCTTGGGGATGAAGATCGAGCCGTCCACGCCCTCGGCCAGATGGCGCGCCGCCGCCGCCGCCGAAACGAAGACCACGGGAAGCCCAGGATAGGTCAGGCGGGTTCGGCGGGCGACCTGGAAGCCGTCGTCGCCGGGGCCAAGGTCGATGTCGCACACCAGGCCCGAGAGATAGCCCCGCTGATCGACGATCTCGGCGGCCGATCGGGCGTCCGCCACCTCCAGCACCCGAAAGCCGCGATCGCGAAGAAAATCGCAAGAAGAGAGGCTGGTGATCAAGTCGTCTTCGACAAAAAGAATTTGCTGGGCTCGCATGTCTGCAATCCTCTCGGGATTACATAACCCGTGAAGACTCGGACGTTTCCATGGCGGGGGCGAACTTGTGAGTGGAAAGTCGAGGAAATCGGGGATTAGGAAAGCCGTTCGGCGCTCAACGTCGATCGGGCCGAAGTCCAGAAACCGCCGCCCGCCCGAGAGTTTGTGGTGAGCGCAAGGCGGGAGTTTTATCAACGATTCCCGCTCCGCTTGTGGATAACCGATCACGGTCGCGTTAACGGATGCAGCGAATCCATGGCGACGCTCGTTCCTGATTCCGCGAACGCAGGAGGCGTTCAGGAGGCTGGGCGATGGCGAGACACCAGATCCACCATTTCCGTAACCGGCGTACCCCCAAGGCTATCTACATCGCCTTGGGTCTGGCCCTGTGGCTGACCCTGGGCCTGGTCAGCCAGGCGGCGTTCCAGGTGCTGGGCTGAGGGCGAGTCACGCCGGGTGACGGCGCGCCGAAACCTGCTACATCGACGGGCATGTTCCGCCAGCGCCCCGACGCCGATCTGATCGTTCAAGGCTGGGTCGTCGGCGTGATGGTCGAGATCGCGGGCGAGCGGCTGCCCGTCCGCCACTACTTCGCCGTCGGCAAGCCCGATCGCGCCCAGGCCGAGTGGGCGGCGGTCGACCTGGCCATGCAGGCCGGCCCCGTCGCCTCCAGCCCCTCCGGCGGCCGCGAACCGGTCGAGGCCCTGCGCGAGGTGGTCGCCTACAAGATGCGCGAGCTGGGGCTGAAGCCCGGCGAGGCGCGGGCCCTGGGCGACAAGTTTCCGCGCCGGTGGCTGCCGGCCTAGAAGGGGTTTCCTTCCCCGTCGTCCCAAGCCATCCTCCGCCGCGAACAGGCGTTGGAGGGGTGTCGATGTCACGCAAGTTGTGGGCCGCTCTGGGCCTGATCGCCGGCCTGGGCTTGGGCATGGCGGCCTGCGCCCAGCCGGCGCCCGCCGGTCCGGCCGCGCCGAACGACTACGCCAAGGACGAAAACTGGCTGTGCCGGCCCGGCCGCGCCGACGCCTGCGCCGCCGACCAGACCGCCACGGTGATCCAGGCGGACGGCTCGACCCGGGTCGAGACCTTCAAGGCCGACCCGAACGCCCCGATCGACTGCTTCTACGTCTATCCGACGGTGTCCAGTGACCCCGGCGGCAACAGCGACATGACGCCGGACCTGCCGGAAAAGGCCGTGGCGGACCAGCAGTTCGGCCGCTTCGGCCAGGTCTGCAAGCTGTACGCCCCCAGCTACCGGCAGGTGACCATCGCCGCCCTGCGCAAGGTCATGATGGGCCAGGCCTCGCCCGGCGACGGCGAACTGGCCTATGCCGACGTGCTGGCCGCCTGGAAGGACTACCTGGCCCGCGACAACCACGGGCGCGGCGTGGTGCTGGTCGGCCACAGCCAGGGCTCGCGCATCCTGCTGCGGCTGATCAAGGAGGAGATCGACGGCAAGCCGGTGCAGAAGCAGCTGGTCTCGGCCCTGATCCTGGGCATGAACACGCCGGTCGACCCGGCTCGCGACACCTATGGCTCGCTGCCCCTGTGCCGCGAGGCCGGCCAGACCGGCTGCGTGATCTCCTATGTCTCGTTCCGCGCCGACAGCCCGCCGCCGGCGACCAGCAAGTTCTTCGGCAAGGTCGCCGAGCCGGGGATGAAGGCCGCCTGCGTCAATCCCGCCGCCCTGGCCGGCGGCCCGGCGCCGCTGCGTAGCTATTTCAGCGACCGCACGATCATGGGCACGGCCATGCGCCCGGCCACGGTCTGGGCCAGGGACGTGACGGTCTCGACGCCGTTCGTGGAGCTACCGGGCCTAGTCTCGGCCGAGTGCGTCAGCAGCGGCGGCTTTGACTACCTGGCCGTGACCGTCCATCCCGACAAGGCCGACCCGCGCACCGACACCATCCCCGGCGACCTGCTGGTGCTGGGCCAGCCGTTGAAGGACTGGGGCCTGCACCTGGTCGACGTCAACCTGACGATGGGCGACCTGGTGGCGGTGGTCGGGGAACAGAGCAAGGCTTACACGGCCGCTAGATAGCGGCTCACGCACTTGCCCCCACCTGACGGCTTCGCCGTCTGTCCGCCCCCATAGGGGGCGGAGCCTTCGCGCTTCAGGCTCTTCCCCCTCTGGGGGAAGACGGCCGAAGGCCAGTAGGGGGCAAGTGCGGTTCCATCGAGACTCCTACTTCGCCACGCTCTTGAACACCGTCACCCCCAGGACGGCGAAGAGGATGAAGCCCAGCAGGAACAGGAAGAACAGGATCTTGGCGACGCCCGCCGCCGCGCCGGCTATGCCGGTGAAGCCCAGGGCGCCGGCGATCAGGGCGACGATCGCCAGGATGAAAGCCCATTTCAACATGGTGGTTTCCTCGGATACTGCGCCCGCCTGTCGCGGGCTTTGCAAAGGCAACGCGGCCTCGGCGCGCCCTGTTCCCTTCGTGATCCCCTTCGGCGGCTTGTGTTGACGGCCCTGGCTCGGTAACCCATTCCCATGGCCTCCAAGCCCGAAAGCCCGACCGAACCGTTCAAGCGCGCCCTGGCCCACGCGGCGCGGTCGCTCGCCGAGACCCCCGACCTGGAGGTGGTGTTCTCCGGGGAGGGTCCCAGCCTGGTCGGCAAGCGGGCGGTGCTGCCGCACCCGCCGCGCGACCTGAACGCCAAGGAGGCCGCCCGCATCCGCGGCCTGGCCGACCAGATGGCCCTGCGCCTGGCCCACCATGACGCGGTCGCCCACGCCCGGGCCCGTCCCGGTTCGCCCGACGGCCAGGCGGCGTTCGAGGCCATCGAGCAGGCGCGGCTGGAGGCGATCGGGTCCAACGCCCTGGGCGGGGTGCGCGCCAACCTGACCGCCGCCCTGGAGGCCCGCCTCGAAAAGCAGGGCCTGACCCGCGCCGTCGCCACCGACCGCCAGTCCGCGCCCATGGCCGAGATCCTGTCGCTGATGGTCCGCGAGCGCCTGACCGGCGACGCCCCGCCCGATGGCGCGAAAGCCCTGGTCGACATCCTGCGGGCCGACATCGAGGCTCGGGCCGGCAAGGACCTGGACCGCCTGGCCGCGGCCATCGACGACCAGGCCGCCTTCGCCCGGGTCACCCGCGAGATCCTGCGCGACCTCGATCTGGGCGAGGACATGTCCGACGCCACCGAGCAATCCGACGAGGACGAGGGCGACGAGGACCAGAACACCGAGGCCTCGGAGGACGACAGCGGCGAAGGCGAGGGCGAGCAGTCCGACGGCGCCCAGCCCGAGCAGGCCGAGACCTCGGACCGCGAGTCCGAGGCTGGCGACGAGGAGATGGTCCAGTCCGAACAGGACGGCGATCCGGAGGACACCGACGAGGCGCCGGAGATGGGCGACGGCGCCAAGCCGGCTCGTCCCGACCAGGGCCAGGGCGGCGCCAACGAGCCGACCTACAAGGTGTTCACCACGGCCTATGACGAGGTGGTGCCGGCCGAGGACCTGTGCGACGCCGACGAGCTGACCCGGCTGCGCGCCTATCTCGACCAGCAGCTGGCGGCGTTCTCCAGCGTGGTCTCGCGCCTGGCCAACAAGCTGCAGCGCCGCCTGCTGGCCCAGCAGAACCGCGCCTGGACCTTCGACCTGGAGGAGGGGATGCTGGACGTCGCCCGCCTGACCCGGGTGATCATCGACCCCACCGCTCCCCTGTCGTTCAAGCAGGAGGAGGACGTCGAGTTCCGCGACACGGTCGTCACCCTGCTGATCGACAATTCCGGCTCGATGCGCGGCCGGCCGATCATGGTGGCGGCCGTCTGCGCCGACATTCTGGCGCGCACCCTGGAGCGCTGCGCGGTCAAGGTCGAGGTGCTGGGCTTCACCACCCGCGCCTGGAAGGGCGGCAGCGCCCGCGACGAGTGGATCAAGGCCGGCAAGCCGCCCGCCCCGGGCCGGCTGAACGACCTGCGCCACATCATCTACAAGAGCGCCGACGCGCCGTGGCGGCGGGCCCGCAAGAACCTGGGCCTGATGATGCGCGAGGGCCTGCTGAAGGAAAACATCGACGGCGAGGCCTTGATGTGGGCCCACCAGCGGCTGATCGGCCGGCCCGAAGCCCGCCGCATTCTGATGGTGATCTCCGACGGCGCGCCGGTGGACGACTCCACCCTCAGCGTCAATTCGGGCCACTATCTGGAGCGCCACTTGCGGCAGGTGATCGCCGAGATCGAGACCCGCAGCCCGGTCGAGCTGATCGCCGTCGGCATCGGCCACGACGTGACGCGCTACTATCGCCGGGCCGTGACCATCGTCGACGTCGAGCAGCTGGGCGGCGCCCTGGTCGACCAGCTGGCCGGGCTGTTCGACGAGGAGCCCAAGGCGGTCAAGCGAGCCAGGGGCCTGCTGAGCGCCCCGCCGACCGTGCAGCCGCAGGCGCCCAAGTCCGCCCGCAAGGTTCCCGCGTGATCGGACTGCGCGGCTTCCTCGTGCTGGGCCTGGCCTCCGTGGCCCTGGGCCAGTGCGCCAAGGCCCCGCCGCAGCCGGCCGTGCTGCCGGTCGCCCCGGTCAAGGCCGGGCCGGAGATCGGCCTGACGACCACGCCCGTGCCGCTCAGTTCGGCCAATCCGCCTCCCGTCTCCATCGGCCGCTTCGTCTATGCCGGCGGAATCGCGATCAGCAGTCCCGACACCCAGCGCCTGCACGGCCTGTCGGACCTGAAGTTCGGTCCGGACGGTGGGCTGGTGGCGATCGGCGACGAGGGCGATCTTTTCGAGGCCCGACTGAAGCTGGACGAGGCCGGTCGCCTGGTCGGCCTGACCGACGGCAAGCTGTCGCCGCTGAAGGGCCTGGACGGCCAGCCGCTGCAGGGCAAGGAAAAGGCCGACGCCGAGGGGCTGGCGATCCTGCCCAACGGCGACCGCCTGGTCAGCTTCGAGCGCGACCACCGCATCTGGCTCTATCCCCGCCAGGCCGACGGAACCTACGGCGCGCCCCGCGCCGTCAACAAGCCGAGCACCACCTTCCCCGACAACGAGGGCATGGAGGCCCTGACCGCCTATCCGATCGCCGGCCCCGACGCCTATCTGGTGGGCGGCGAGGAGGGCGAGGTGTGGCTGTGCCGGCTGTCGGTCCCGTGCGCGGGCCTGAGCCCGCAGTCGCCGCCCGACTTCACCTGGGGCCTGACCAGCTTCGCGGCCTTCGAGGGGCAGTCGGTGGCCAGCCTGTTCCGCGCCTACGACCCGATCCGCGGCTGGCGGGGGCAGGTGCGGTTCGTGATCGACCCCCGCGCCCCGGCGGCCAAGCAGTACCTGGCCGCCACCCTGACCCTGGACGGGGCCGTGACCCGCGACAATTTCGAGGGGATCGCGCTCAGCAGGAGCCCGTCCGGCGCGACGCGGATCTACCTGATCACCGACGACAACGACGCGCCGCAGGAACGCACCCTGCTGATGGCCTTCGACTGGACGGCCCCGCCGCCGCCCCCGCCCGCGCCGCCGAAGCCGGCCAAGCCGGTGCGGCGGCGGTAGGGGCGTTGAGGGGAAAACAAGCGCCTCCAGCCGCCCCCTAAGCCCGCCCGATCCCGTCCAGGTCGGCCATCACCGCGTCCGGCAGCGCCAGCGAGGCCGCCGCCAGGTTCTCGCGCAGGTGGGCGACCGACGAGGTGCCGGGGATCAGCAGGATGTTGGGCGCGCGGCGCAGTAGCCAGGCCAGGGCGACCTGCATCGGCGTGGCGCCGAGCCGCGCGGCGACGTCGGACAGGGTCGTCGACTGCAGCGGGCTGAACCCGCCCAGCGGGAAGAACGGCACATAGGCGATCCCGTCCTCGGCCAGGGCGTCGATCAGGGCGTCGTCGTCGCGGTGGGCCAGGTTGTACTGGTTCTGCACGCAGACGATCTCGGCGATGCCGCGACCCTCCGCGACCTGGGTCGCGGTCACGTTGCTGAGGCCGATGTGGCGCACCAGGCCCTGGCGCTGGAGATCGGCCAGCACCTCGAGCGGCTCGGCGATCGAGCCCTCGGCCGGGCCATGGACGTCGAACATGATCCGCAGGTTGACGATGTCCAGCGTCTCCAGGCCCAGATTGCGCAGGTTGTCGTGGACGGCGCGCTCCAGCTGGTCGGCGCCGTAGGCCGGGTTCCAGGAGGCGTCGTCGCCGCGCACCGCGCCGACCTTGGTGACGATCACCAGGTCGTCGGGATAGGGCGCCAGCGCCTCGCGGATGATCTGGTTGGTGACGTGGGGGCCGTAGAAGTCGCTGGTGTCGACGTGATCGACGCCGGCCGCCACCGCCTCGCGCAGGACGGCCAGGGCCGCATCCCGATCGCGCGGCGGGCCGAAGACGCCGGGCCCGGCCAGCTGCATGGCGCCATAGCCCAGCCGCTTCACGGTCCGGCCGCCGAGGGGGAAGGTTCCTGCCTGATCGATCGCCTGCATGGTCGTCTCCTTTGTGACGGCCGCTAGTTAGGGCCTTGGCGGGCCGGCGATAATCCGAGGTAATCGGCACGGGCTGTGCGGATCGGCGAACAATGCGGGCGCTCGTCGATGGGGGTGCGGGCTTTCGACGAGAGGCGTCCGGGCGCCCGAAAAGTCGGCAGTCTGGGGTAGTTTCTTTTGAAACTCAATATTTTACTTCAATAGACAACGTTGTCATGTTACCGCTACCTTCGATGGATTGAGCGGGCGAGATCCCAACGGCCATCAGAGGAACGCGTCGGGAGGTGGTTGAACTCCAACCCCCTTTCGGAACTGAAATCATGAAGACTCTGTTTGTTCTGGCCGCTTCGGCCATGGCCCTGACCACCGCTTCGTCGGCCTTCGCCGCCGCCGAGCAGCACGTCAAGGTCCGCGGCCGCACCGACGCCGCCATTCACGCCGACATCGTCGCCGCCGCCTCGTCGATCTGCCGCCAAGAGCGGGGCGAGCACCCCTACGACCTCTATTCGGACTGCGTTCGCGAAGTGACCCGCGACGCCGTCGAGAAGGTGGGCAGCCCCACCCTGACGGCCTATGACCGCCAGGCGTTCCGCGCCAGCGGCCTGCTGAAGGTCAATTACTAGGACCCGCTCGGGCCCGGTTCCGCGCGGCTTCGGCGGCGCGGAACCGGGTTTTCGCCCGCGGTTGCCGGGATAATGGGCGTCAACCGGTTTTGCGACCGCACTGCAATATAACCGTTGATAAGTGACGGGCGTCTGGCTATAGCGTGACCAGGGCGGCAGAGCGGGCGAGATCCTGGACCAGCCGCAGCGGGGAAACGCATTTCGGACGGGTTGAAGATCAACGCTGTCCTGGAATCCGTCCCATGATCCGCTCCATCGTCCTGGCCGCCTCGGCCGTCGCCCTGTTCGCCGCCGCGCCCGCCGGCGCCGCCGAAGTCCGCATCAAGACCGCCGGCAAGGCCCCGGCCGAGCTGCGCGCCGAGATCGTCAAGGCCGCCTCGACCGTCTGCTGGCAGACCGTCCGTGGCGAAACCCTGGCCACCTACATGTACCCGTCGTGCGTCCGCTCCTCGGTCAACGATGCGATCAGCAAGCTGAACAACCCGGAGCTGGTCTCGTACAACGAAGCCAACCCGGCCATCCGCGCCCGCTAGGGCCCGGCCAAGTTTAGTACGGGGCGGCGTATCGGCCCCTTTTCAGTGGCGTTGAAGAGCCCTCTCCGGCGACGGGGAGGGTTTTTTCATGGCGAAGGGCGGGGGCGCCGATCCGGGCCTCGGCCGCCCAAACGCGAAAAAGGCCCGCGAGGTGAACCTCGCGGGCCTTCCGTCAACCGAAGCCGAGAATGCCTTAGGCGGCGACCGCGGCCGAGACCTTGGCCTTCACCTGGCGCTTGATCTTCAGGGCGCGCGGCGACAGCTGCTCGTCCTTGGCGCCCAGCAGGAAGGTGTCCAGGCCGCCCTTGAAGTCCAGGGTGCGCAGGGCCGCGTTGCTGATGCGCAGCTTGAAGGTCTGACCCAGCGAGTCCGACTGCAGCGACGCGGGCGACAGGGCCGGCAGGAAGCGGCGCTTGGTCTTGATGTTCGAGTGGCTCACATTGTGGCCGACCATCGGACCGATCCCGGTGAGTTCGCAACGGCGCGACATGGTGGATACCTTGGGCTTGGGCGGAGCCGACGGCTCCGCAACATGAATTTCGGCGCGCGAAGGACGGACCGCCGCGCGAGAGCGGGCGATATAGGCGAAGGGGCCTTCCCGAGTCAAGCCGCGCCTGACGATCCCGCGCCCCAACATCGCCTTCAAGCGCGGTTCATCTGCCTCTCTATATATGGGCAGTCCCTCAAGGAGATCGACCGCATGCGCCTGCTCGCCCCCGCCATGATCGCCGGAACCCTGATTCTGGGGACGGTGGCGGCCGTCGCGGCGCCCCGGATCGCCCATCAGGCCTCGGGCGCTGGTGGGCGGACGACGATTCTGCCCGGCCAGTGGGAGTACAGCTATCGCATCGGCCCGATCCCGGCGGGCGGCGAGGACCGCTGCCTCAAGCAGGCCGACGTCGAGCAGTTCGCCAAGGGCATCTGCACCCGCAAATACACCTGCGACTACGAGACCCGCGTGGTGCAGGACGGCAAGATCCAGTTGAAGGGCGCCTGGACCGACAAGAAGGGGCGCGTGGCCCCGGTGACGGCCAACGGGACCTACACGCCCGAGAGCTTCCGCCTCAACGTCCGCATGAAGACCATCAACGGCATCCCCCTGGCCGGGGTGATGGACGCCAAGCGCGTCAGCGCCGAGTGCAAGGCGGGCTGACGGGCCGGACGGAGACCCGTTTGTGGTTAATGCGAATTAAGCTACAATAGCTTGTAGGGAACAAAGGCTGAATCGGGCCAAGTCGCTGATTCGGTCATGATTCGTTTCGCTCGTGTTCGGGTGAAGGTTAGCCGGCGTTAACCGATCAAGCTTTTCGACCCCTCAGCCTTGGCGGACGGGCGGCTCCAGGGCCGTCGCGACCAGCTGGGTGTCCATATATTCGGTCAGCGCGGCGATCCTGCCGTCCCTCATCCGCAGCACCCAGCAATAGGTGTTGTCGTAGGGCCGGCCCGCCTTGGTCGTGACCTTGCCCCGGCACTCGACCACCACCGTGTCGCCCTCGGCGATGATGGCGTCGGCCGTGTTCCGGTACCGGTCGGCGAACTGGGCTATCAGCGGGGCCAGCAGGTCGCGGCGGATGGCGGCCTTGCCGGTATAGACGCCGGACCAGGCCGTGGTCCCGATCATCCGCCAGACGGCGGCCTCGTCCAGGCTGTCGAGGAACAGGCGGGCGTCGCCGCGCGCCAGGCCCTCGAAGATCGTCTGAATCAATTGCTTGTTGTCGTCGGTCGCGCTCATGGCGGCTCTCCGTTCGCGGTGGAGCCTCATGATCCGGCGACCAGCATCATTCATCCAATCGATGCTGATGATGATCTATATTCGCCGGATGAACCTGGCCCAGCTCGACCTGAACCTTCTGGTGGCCCTGGACGCCCTGCTGGCCGAGGGCGGCGTGGGGCGGGCGGCGCAACGCCTGAACCTGTCGCAGCCGGCGGTCAGCCACGCCCTGCGCCGCCTGCGCGAGGCGACCGGCGATCCGCTGCTGGTGCGGGTGGGGCCGCGCATGGAGCTGACCCCCCGCGCCCAGGCCCTGCGCGCGCCCCTGGCCCAGGCGCTGGAGCAGGTGCGCGGCCTGTTCCAGGCCCAGGGCTTCGACCCCGCGACCAGCGCCCGCGGCTTTCGTCTGATGATGCCCGACCTGTGCGTCGACCTGCTGATGCCGGCGGTGCTGGCCCAGGTGGCCGCCGCCGCGCCCGGCGTGCGGCTGGACGTGGTGCCGTGGCGCGGTCCGGCGGTGCTGACCCCCGACTTCGCCCGCACCATCGACCTGGTGGTCGCCTGGACCGGCGAGGCCTATCCCGGCTTCCATCGCCAGACGCTCTACACCGATCGCGACGCCCTGGCGGTGCGGCGCGGCCGTCCCGACGCCGGACGGCTGTCCACCCTGGCCGGCTTCAACGCCGCGCGCCACGTGGCCGTGGTCGGGGCGGGCGAGCGCGACGACGCCATCGAGCCCTTCCTGCGCCAGAACGGCGTCGAGCGCCGCATCGCCCTGACCGTGCCCAGCTACCTGCAGGCCCTGCGGATGACCGCCCGCTCCGACCTGGTGGCCTTCGTGCCCGGCCGGCTGATCGCCGCCCTGGCCGGTCCGCTGGACCTGATGCGGGTCGAGCCGCCGCTCGATCCGGGCGAGGACCCGCAATACCTGTTCCACCCCGTGGTGGCGCAGAAGGATCCGGGCTCGATGTGGATCCGCGACCTGGTGCTGCGGGTCGGGCGGGGGCTGTAGGCCGAGGCGGCTCAGCGCCCCCGCTTGGGAGCCACCGAGAACTCCAGGTCGAACAGCGTCGGCGCCGGGCTCGTCCGGGCTCGCTCGATGGTCAGCATCCGCGCCTTGGTCTGCAGGCCGCCGGGCGAGGAGAAGCCGCCGGGCTTGCCGTCGGCGCCCAGCACCCGGTGGCAGGGCACGATGATCGGCCAGGGATTGTCGCCCATGGCCTTGCCGATGGCGCGGGCCGCGCCCGGCTCGCCGATGGCCTTGGCGATCTGGCCGTAGGTGATGGTCTCGCCCGGCGGCACGGCGCGGGCCACCTCATAGACCCGCCGGTTGAAGGGCGGCGCCAGGTCGTAGTCCAGCGCGACGTCGGCCAGGTCGTCGCGTCCTCCCGACAGCAGGTCGTTGATCCGGTCGATGACCTGCTGGACCTCGGGCGGGGGCGCGGCCTCGGCGGCCTCCGGATGGCGGCGGCGCAGGCGGTCCCAGGACGCCCCCGGCGTGGGATCGGGCAGCTGCGCCCCGGTCAGGCCCCGCTCGCCCCAGGCCAGGCCGCACAGTCCGATCGGGGTTTCGAAGAGGGCGAAGCCTTGGGTCATCGGCGCGATTATAGCAGCGGCCTGCGGCGTTTCGAGCGGGTTTGGCGCTTCGGAGTCCGTTATCCGCGATCGGCGCGTGGGAGCGGTGGCGCCGGCCGACGCTGCTGAAACGTCCGTCAATCGGGGCGCGGCGGCGGGCAGGGAAGACGGGAAGCTTTCAGCGCGGAGGGTCCCGGCCTAGATTTCCCGTTTCTTGCTGTCGGGAGATCGCCTTGCGCCGCACCCTCGTCCTCGCCGCCCTGCTGTCCGTATCCGGCCTGGCGTCCGCGTCCGCCGGCGACCTCCTGATCCATGGCGGGCCGATCCATACCGGGGTCGCCGCCGCGCCGACGGCGGAGGCCGTGCTGATCCGCGACGACCGCATCGCCTTCGTCGGCGACCTGGCCGCCGCCCGGGCCAAGGCCGCCAAGGACGCCCGCGACATCGACCTGAAGGGGGCGGCGGCCTTCCCCGGCTTCGTCGACGCCCACGCCCACCTGACCGGCGTCGGCCTGCGCGAGCTGACCCTCAACCTCGACCGGACCGACTCGGTCGAGAGCCTGGTCGCGGCGGTGAAGGCCTATGCCGCCGCCCATCCCGACGGGCCGATCTTCGGGCGCGGCTGGATCGAGACCCACTGGCCCGAGAAGCGCTTCCCCAACCGCGCCGACCTCGACCGCGCCGCGCCCGGCCGGATCGTGGTGCTGGAGCGGGCCGACGGCCACGCGGTGGTCGCCTCCAGCGCCGCCCTGGCGGCGGCCAAGGTCGCCCGGGACACCGTCGCGCCGGCCGGCGGCCAGATCCTCAAGGGGCCGGACGGCGCGCCCGACGGCATGCTGGTCGACCACGCCCAGAGCCTGGTCGCCGGGGTGATCCCGCCGCCGTCCGACGCCCTCAAGCGCCAGGCCCTGGAGAAGGCCGGCGCCCTCTACGCCGCGCGCGGCTGGACCGGCCTGGGCAATATGAGCGTCGAGGCGCCGGACCTGGCGATCCTCCAAGCGCTGGCGGCCGAGAAGAAGTTCAGCCTGCGCGTCGACAACTACATGGACCCCAGCGGCGCCGCCCAGGTGCTGGCCAAGGGACCGTCGACCGACGCCACCGGCCTGATCCGGGTGCGCGGGATCAAGCTCTACATGGACGGCGCTTTGGGCTCGCGCGGCGCGGCCTTGCTCGAGCCCTACAGCGACGCCGAAGGGCTGGGTCTGCAGCTGACCCCGCGCGACAAGGGCCTGGCGCTGATGAAGCAGGCCAAGGCGGTCGGCGCCCAGGTGGCCATGCACGCCATCGGCGACCGCGGCAACCGCATGGCCCTGGACTGGTTCGAGCAGAGCCTGGCCGGCGACGCCGCCGCTCGCTGGCGGATCGAGCACGCCCAGATCGTCGCCGACGATGACCTGCCGCGCTTCGCCAGGCTGGGGGTGGTCGCCTCGATGCAGCCCAGCCACGCCATCGGCGACCTCTATTTCGCCCCCGCCCGCCTGGGCGAGCGCCGGCTGCACGAAGGCTATCGCTGGAAGGACTTCCTGGACAGCGGGGCGGTGGTCGCCGCCGGCTCGGACGCCCCGGTCGAGGTCGGCGACCCGCGCATCGAGTTCTACGCCGCCGTCTACCGCCACAGCCTGGACGGCTTCGCGAACGCCGACTGGCATCTGGAGGAGGCCGTCAGCCGCGACCAGGCCCTGCGCATGCTGACCTGGGCCCCGGCCTACGCCGCCTTCGCGGAAAAGGACCGCGGCACGCTGGAGGCGGGCAAGAAGGCCGACGTCACGGTGTTCAGCCGGGACCTGATGACCATCGCCCCGCCGGAGATCCTCAAGGTCGACGCGGTGCTGACGGTGGTCGACGGCAAGGTGGTGTTCGAGAAGTAGGGGAGGGGGTGAACCCTACTTCCGCGTCCGTTCGACCACCTCGCGCACGGCGTCGATGACGGCCTGCGGCTGGTCGAGCTGGATCTGGTGGCCGGTGTTGGCGACGGTCACGATCCGGCCGGCCGGCGCTGGCGCCAGCTCGGCGAACTCGGCGACCGCGTCGGCCACGATCCCGTCATAGGCCGCCTGGCTGACCGAAGCTGGCTTGCCGTAGACGCGCCTGAGCAGGATCACCGGCGGGACCTTGGCCAATGGCGGCGCGGCGCGCCATTGGACCTGGTCCGGCGCCGGGTCGGCGGGCGCCTCGCCGTGGAAGCCAAGATACTCCGACAGGGTGGCCGCCTGGGTCTGGGCGCGGGCTAGCTGGCGGTCGGTCTCGGCGTGCAGGACCGGATCCTCAATCGGCGGATCGTCCAGGCAGGACGCGTTGGCGGCCTGTCCCGGAACCAACTGGCCGGCCTTGGCCAGCTCCAGGCAATGGCGATAGCGCGCGATCTGCTCCAGGCGGCCGGCGTCCTGCTTGGCGACGGCGTCCGGACCCAGGAATCTCTGATAGCTCTCACGCTGGCCGAAGGTCGCGGGATCGACCAGCACCAGGCCGGCGACCTGGCCGGGATGGGTGCGGGCGTAGTAGCTGACATAGCGCCCGCCCAGCGAATGGCCGACGAGCACCGGCTTGTCGAACCCCGCGGCCTTGATCAGCCGCTCCAGATCGGCGGCGTTGTTCACCAGGTCGGACGGGTGGTCGGCGGCGTCGCTGAAGCCCAGGCCGGCGCGGTCGTAGGAACAAGCAGTGGCGAAGGTCGCGATCTGCCCCTGCACCTTGCGCCAGGTCATGGTGGTGTCGCTGAAGCCGGTCTCCATCAGCACGACAGGTCCGTGGCCCTGGCAGAACAGGTTCAGCCTGCGACCGCCGTCGATGTCGACCAGGCGAGCCGGGGCCGTGTAGGTGGTCGAGGGGATGGCGGCCGGAACCTGGGCCGTCGCCGCGCCCGTCGTCGCACCCGCCGCCGCGCAGGCCATGGCGGTCGCCGCCCAAATGGGATGTCTCATGCTCGCCCCCGTGTCAGGGGATGAGAAAGCGTGAATGGGGTCGGATGATGGCGCGGACCAGGCCCGCTACCGCACCACCGTCGCCTGCCGGGCGCTCAGCAGCCAGGCCGCGCCGTCGGGTCGCCACAGCTCGGTGAAGCGGCGGCGCACGGTCTGGCCGGCCAGCGGGTTCTGGCCCTTGGGCACGACCGTCTCCTCGCCCATCAGCAGCACCATGTCGCCGCGCAGGGAGGCGTGCTCGATCAGGCGTTCGTACTGGCTGTAGCTGATCTTGCCGTCGGCGTTCAGCTGGGCGACCACGGCGCGCGAGGCGACGATGTTGACCGGATTGTTGACCACCAGCTCGGGCGCCAGGGCGGCGGCGAACACCGTGTATTCGTCGGCGATCAGGGCGGCGTCCACCTTCTCGATCGCCCGCATCACCGCCGCGATCTTCTCGTCGAGCACCGCGGCCTGGACCTCGGGGTTGGCGGCCTTCCATCGGGAATTCTGCACGGCTCGATCCTCCGGTCGGTGACGTCAAGGACAGCCTGGGAAGCATAGGCTTCGCGGGGGCCAGGGCAAGCCGCCCCGATCCCGTGCGTCAGTTCACCACGCGACCAGGACCAGTCCCGGAATATCCTGAAAATCGGCCGCGTTGCGGGTGACCAGCGCGGCGCGGTGCACCAGCGCCTGGGCGGCGATCATGCGATCCAGGATCTTGCGGCGGGAATAGCCGGCCGCCTCGACGATCGCGCGGTAGGCGTCGGCGGCCTCGCGACCGAAGTCGAGCACGGGCAGGGCGTCCAGCATCAGGTCCAGTCGCGCCCGCCGGACGCCCGTCTCCTGCGGGTCGCGATAGACGCCGCCCTCCAGCTCGACCCGCGAGATGATCGACAGCAGGACGGCGCCCTCCAGCGCCGCGACCTTCGCGCTCACGGTCGGGTCGCCGTCGCGCAGATGGATGGCGACGTTGGTGTCGAGGAGATGGGTCAAAGGCCGGGACGCTCGTCCAGCGGCTCTTCGTCCCGAACCTCGATCCCGGCCGGCCGCGGCAGGGCCGCGAGGCGTTCAACCAAGGCGGCGACAGAAGTCCGCGACGGATAGACCGTCAGGACGTCCCCGGATCGCACGAGGGTCAGCTCCACATCCGCGCCGAAGGCCATGTCGCGCGGCAACCGAACCGCCTCGCTGTTGCCGCTCCTGAACGTCTTGCTGTTGCTCGTGGCCATTCGCGTCTCCGTATGTACATGTATATACCTGGGTGGGGTGAGCCTCAAGCCTGCCCACTCGTCCGACCGATCGCCGATGCGGCGTCCAGCCGCTCCACGCCCCGCTTGCCCCGCCGCGATTCCCATCCCACCTTTGACTCATGAGCGACCGTTCGACAGGCCTGGCCCCTTCCAAGCTGACGGCGGTGCTGGGCCCCACCAACACCGGCAAGACCCACCTGGCCGTCGAGCGGATGCTGGGCCACGCCTCGGGCATGATCGGCCTGCCGCTGCGCCTGCTGGCCCGCGAGATCTACGACCGGATCGTCAAGCTGCGCGGCAAGGCCTCGGTCGCCCTGATCACCGGCGAGGAAAAGATCGTCCCGCCGCGCGCGGCCTATTTCGTCTGCACGGTCGAGGCCATGCCCCTGGGCCGCGAGGTCGAGTTCGTGGCCATCGACGAGATCCAGCTGTGCGCCGATCCCGAGCGCGGCCACATCTTCACCCACCGGCTGCTGCACGCCCGGGGCAGGTTCGAGACCATGCTGCTGGGGTCCGGGACCATGGCCCCGCTGGTGCGCCGCCTGCTGCCCGACGCCGAGATCGTCAGCCGCGAGCGCTTTTCGACCCTGACCTATTCCGGCTCCAAGAAGCTGACCCGCCTGCCGCGCCGCTCGGCGGTGGTCGCCTTCTCGACCGACGCCGTCTACGCCATCGCCGAGCTGATCCGCCGGCAGAGGGGCGGGGCGGCGGTGGTCATGGGCTCCCTGAGCCCCCGCACCCGCAACGCCCAGGTCGCGCTCTACCAGTCCGGAGACGTCGACTTCCTGGTAGCCACCGACGCCATCGGCATGGGCCTGAACATGGACGTCGACCACGTGGCCTTCGCCGGCCTGCGCAAGTTCGACGGCCGGCGCACCCGCTGGCTGCACCCGCAGGAGGTGGGCCAGATCGCCGGCCGGGCCGGGCGCTACACCCGCGACGGCACGTTCGGGGTCACCGGCGACTGCGAGGAGATGGACGAGGACCTGGTCGAGAGCGTCGTCAACCACCAGTTCGAGCCGGTGATGGGCGCGGAGTGGCGCAACGCCCGGCTGGACTTCGGCAGCCTGCAGGGCCTTTTGCGGTCTCTGGCCGAGCCGCCCCAGCGCGGCGGGCTGAAGCTGGCCGAGGAGGCGCTGGACGAGCGCACCCTGCGCAAGCTGGCCCAGCAGGAGGACGTGGTCGCCCGCTGCAAGGCCGACCGCTCGGCCCTGATCCGGCTGTGGGACGTCTGCCAGACCCCCGACTTCCGCAAGACCACCGACGACGACCACCAGCGCATGGTCCGCACGCTGTTCGACGACCTGACCACCGGGCGCAAGCGCCTGCCCGAGGACTGGATCGCCGGCCAGTTCAAGGCGCTGGACCGCACCGACGGCGAGATCGACAGCCTGGCCGCCCGCCTGTCGGGCGTGCGCACCCTCAGCTACATCGCCAACCGCGGCGACTGGCTGCACAACCCGGTCCAGTGGCAGGGCATGACCCGGCAGCTGGAGGACCGGCTGTCCGACACCCTGCACGAAAAGCTGATGGCCCGGTTCATCGACCGGCGCACCAGCGTGCTGATGCGCCAGCTGGGCGACCGCGAGACGATGCTGGCCGGGGTCGGCGCCGACGGGGCGGTGACGGTCGAGGGCCACGTGGTCGGCCGGCTGACCGGCGTCACCTTCGTCCAGGAAAAGGGCGCCAGCGCGCTGGAGGAAAAGGCGCTGCGCAACACCGCCCAGCGGGCCGTCACGCCCGAGATCGCCCGCCGCCTGGGCAAGCTGGCGGCCGAGCCGGACGGCGCCTTCGCCCTGACTCCGGACGGGACGGTGCTGTGGAACGGCGAGGCGGCCGGAGCGGTGCGGGGGCTTCCCGGAAGCGGTGGCGGCGACCTGCTGCATCCGCGCGTCCGGTTGCTGGGCGAACTGGGCGACGCGGCGGCGCGCGAGCGGGCCGAACGGCGGCTGGACGCCTTCCTGGCCGGCGAGGTCGACCGCAAGTTGCCCGGCCTGCGCAAGCTGGAGCGGGCCCTGTCCGGCGGCGAGCTGAAGGGCCTGCCGCGCGGCCTGGCCCACCGCCTGCTGGAAGCCGGCGGGGTGCTGGACAAGCGCGCGGTCGAGGCCGACCTGAAGGCCATGAGCCAGGCCGAGCGGCGCAACCTCAAGGCCCTGGGCGTGCGGATCGGGGCGTTCAGCCTGTTCCTGCCGTCGGTGCTGCGCGCCGAGGCCCTGGCCGCGGCCCGCGCCCTGACGCCGGGCGGCTGGCGCGGCCAGAGCGAGCGCCTGGCCGCCGCGCCCAGCCCGCCGCCCGACGCCCGCGCTCTGTCGGCCAACGGCCTGCGGCTGGTGGGCAAGCACCTGGCGCCGGTCGAGATGCTGGAGCGGCTGGACGCCCTGCTGCGCGAGGGCCAGCGCCCGGGCGGCGTGGTGCTGACCGACGCGGCCCGCGACACCCTGGGCTGGACCCCCGCCGAGGCCGCCGCCGTGCTGCGGGCCCTGGACTACACGCCCGCGATCCGGCCCAAGGAAGGCGATTCGATCCTGTGGAAGCGGCGCGGGGCCCAGCGGCCCGAGCCCAAGGTCACGACCCGCCCGGACTCGCCGTTCGCCGCCCTGGCCCGCCTGACCGAGCCGCCGCCGCGGCGCCGCAAGTCCCGCCGCCGCAAGCCGGCCGCCGCCGCCGCGAAGGCCGCCTCATGAACGACGAGGATCCCGGCCACTGCCGCGCCGACGTCTGGCTGTGGCGCGCGCGGTTCTTCAAGACCCGCTCCCTGGCCGGGCGCTTCGTCGAGGAAGGCCGCATCCGCCTGACCCGGACGGGCGTCGAGAGCCGCGTCGACAAGCCCTCGCGCGGCCTGCGCATCGGCGACGCCCTGGTGTTCGCCATCGGCGGCCGCATCGTCTCGGTGCGCGTGCTGGGCTTCGGCGAGCGACGCGGCCCGGCGACCGAGGCGCGCGAGCTGTACGAGGCGGTGGAGGGGTAGGTTTGCTCCCCTCGGGGGGCACGGCTATCAAAATGCCTGTCATCCCGGACGCGCGCGCAGCGCGAAGATCCGGGACCGGGGCGTAAACTCAGAGTTTCCGGCGGTCCCGGATCTGCGCCCGGCTCACGCCGGGCTTGTCCGGGATGACAGCCCTCTTCGGCGCGAATCCTTATGCTGTAATCCTGCCCACGGGGAGGAGAACCCGCCGGCCCTACCGCCCCGCCTTGGCGTAGGCGTTGATCGCCGGGGCCATTTCCGGCGTGGGGGCGACCGGCGACGGAGGGGGTTCGGCCGGCGTCCCGCCGGCCAGGCGGGCCTGGGCTTCGGGCGACAGGGTGACGGTGTCCGTCGGCGCGGCCGGCGGCTGAGCCGCCTCGAGGTCGGACTGCAGGCGGGCGCGGTAGTCGTCGACGCTGGCCGGCGGCGGCGAGCCGGGCACGCCGACCTGCAGCGAGGCGATGATCTGCTGGTGGTCGTCCGACAGGCCCTCGAAGGCGTCCTTCATCCGCTGCTGTGGTACGGGCGGGGCGGCGTCGGCGCCGGGCCAGGCGGCGCGGGTGAAGGTGTTGACGGCCGTCTGGATGGTTTTAGCGAACGGCGACTCGGTCAGGGCGTGGGTCAGGGCGGCGCGCTCGCCGTGGCCGGCCCCGGCCCAGCGGCG
>Ga0209257_1001117_pt1 | contig 34675 bp, 30 predicted proteins | sample AraplaCvi_mCL_r2_FD_184277 | JGI IMG/M metagenome (GOLD analysis project Ga0209257, IMG submission 184277) | Arabidopsis root microbial communities from North Carolina, USA - plate scrape MF_Cvi_mCL_r2 (SPAdes) (version 2) | ecosystem: Host-associated > Plants > Roots > Endosphere | place: USA...
GTAGTCCCCTCCGTTTTCCGGTATTTCCCGTTTTCCGCTCTGCAAAGGAGCATGCATGCGCTGGTTTGAAATCGCCCTGGTCGTCCTGACCCTGTTCACCGGCCTGGTCTGGCTGCTCGACAAGCTGGTGCTGGCCAAGCGCCGCGAAGCGCGCCAGGGCCTGCTGGACGATGGCAAGGAACCCATCGTCGTCGACTATTCCAAGGCGTTCTTTCCGGTGCTGGCAGTGGTTCTGATCCTGCGCAGCTTCGTCGCCGAACCGTTCCGCATCCCCTCCAACTCGATGATGCCGACGCTTCTGACCGGCGATTTCATCCTGGTCAACAAGTTCACCTACGGCCTGCGCCTGCCGATCAACAACCACAAGGTCGTCGGCATCGGCGAACCGCAGCGTGGCGACGTGGTGGTCTTCCGCCCCCCGCACCATCCCGACCAGGACTGGATCAAGCGCGTCGTCGGCCTGCCGGGTGACCGCGTCGGCTACCACGACAACCAGGTCAGCGTGAATGGCAAGGTCCTGACCTACGCGCCGATCGGCGTCTACCAGGGCAAGGGCAACGGCACCGAAATGACCGGCGCCGAGGAGCTGCAGGAAGACCTGCTGGGCCGCCAGCACCACGTGCTCGAGCGCACCAACCTGCCATTCATCGACCAGGGCGAGGGCGACTGGATCGTGCCGGCCGGTCATTATTTCGTGATGGGCGACAACCGCGACAACAGCGAAGACAGCCGATACTGGGGCTTCCTGCCGGAGCAGAACCTGCGCGGCAAGGCGTTCCTGATCTGGATGAACTTCGACGGCGGCGTGGACACCTCGCGTATCGGCAGCAGAATCCAGTAACAATGCTCCACCGGCGGGGGGAACGCGCCGGTGGGCGTAGCAATGCAACTTCATGGGGGATTGGTGTATGAGGCGTACTCAGAGTGGTATGACCCTGATCGGGTTCATCCTGGTGCTTGGCATCGTCGGTGTGTTCATCTACATGGGCATGAAGGTCATTCCGATGTACTCGGAATACTTCGCCGTCAAGCAGGCGCTGAGCCAGATGTCGCAGGAAGCGGGCCTGAGCCAGCAGGACCCGTCGAGGGTCAAGGACGCATTCTTCCGCCGCCTGTACATCAGTTATGCGGACAACGTGAAGCCGGCCGACTTCAAGATCGCCCGCAAGGACGCCGGCTACTTGATCACCGTGGACTACGAAGTGCGTCGTCCACTGGTCGCCAACTTCGACATCGTCGGCCACTTCAACGCCGAACAGGTACTTTCGCGCGGCGCGGAATGACCGATCCTATTGGCCACCGATTCGAGCGTGCGGAACTGCTCCAGCAGGCCCTGACGCACCGCAGTGCGGGCGCTCCGCACAACGAACGGCTGGAGTTCCTCGGCGACGCGCTGGTCAATCTGATCGTCGCCGAGGCGTTGTACACGCACTGGCCACGCGCTGACGAAGGCGCGCTCACCCGGGCGCGCGCAGAACTGGTGCGGGAATCGGCGCTGGCGCCAATCGCGCGCACGCTGGACCTCGGCCCGAAGCTGACGCTCGGGCCGGGCGAGATGAAGTCCGGCGGCCATCGTCGCGATTCCATCCTGGCCGATGCGCTGGAAGCGTTGATCGCCGCCATCTACCTCGATTCGGATTTCCCCACCTGCCGCGCCGCAGTGATGCCGTGGTTCGAGGAGGCGATCGCCGCGCTCCCGCCACCACACAAGGTCGGCAAGGACGCGAAGACCCGCCTGCAGGAGTGGCTGCAGGGCCGGCAGAAGCCGCTGCCGGTGTACGCCCTGCTGGGCGAAACCGGCGAGGACCACGCCAAGAGCTTCCAGGTGAGTTGCACGCTCAGCCAACCGCCGCTGGTCGCCGAGGGCACCGGAAATTCACGCCGGGCGGCCGAGCAGGCCGCCGCCGAAGCCGTGCTCGAGCTTCTGCAGGAGCGCTGAGCGCGCCGGTTTGCCGCACGCTGCACCGCGGCGCCTTACAATTCCGGGATGAATACCCCCGCCCATCGAGCCGGCCACGTGGCCGTCATCGGCCGTCCCAACGTCGGCAAATCCACCCTGGTCAACGCTCTTGTCGGCGCCAAGGTCAGCATCACCTCCGATCGCCCGCAGACCACGCGGCATCAACTGCTCGGCATCGCCACCTTCCCTGAAGGCCAGCTCCTGCTGGTCGACACGCCCGGCATCCATCGCGAGCAGAAGCGCGCGATGAACCGCTGGATGAACCGCGCGGCCCGAGGGGCGCTGGAAGGCGTGGACGCGGCGATCCTGGTCGTGCGCGCCGGACAGTGGGACGACGAGGATTCGCTCGCATTCGACGCGCTGAAGAAGGGCGGAGTTCCGGTGGTGCTGGTCGCCAATCAGGTCGATCGCATCAAGGACAAATCCACGCTGCTCCCATTCCTCGCGAAGGCGAGCGACGGGCGCGACTTCGCTGCCGTGCATCCGATCTCCGCGCTCCGTCGCAAGGGGTTGGAGGCACTGGTGAAGGACGTGCTGGCGCTGATGCCCGAACAGCCCGCCCTCTACGGCGAGGACGAGATCACCGACAAGAGCCAGCGCTTCCTCGCTGGCGAGATGGTCCGCGAGCAGCTCATGCGCCAGCTCGGCGAAGAGCTTCCGTACGCGACGACCGTGGAGATCGAGAAGTTCGAAGTCGACGGCAATCTGTTGCGCATCGGCGCGGTGATCTGGGTCGAACGCGACGGCCAGAAGGCCATCGTCATCGGCAAGGGCGGCGAACGGTTGCGCGAGATCGGCTCCAGGTCGCGCCAGCAGATGGAGCGCCTGTTCGGCAGCAAGGTGTTCCTGGAAACCTGGGTGCGCGTGCGCGAAGGCTGGTCTGACGATGAAGCGGCGCTGCGGGCGTTCGGCTATCACGATTGAGGGGTTCGGGATTCTGGTTTCGGCCCCCGCGGAGTTGGATTTCCCGCCTTCGCGGCAATGATTGCCGTAGTCCCCGGACTCAACCCCGCCCCTGACCGATGCGCATCACCGCCGAAGCCGCCTTCGTCCTGCACACGCGCCCGTGGCGCGAGACGAGCTTGCTGGTCGAAGTGCTGAGCGAACACCACGGTCGGCTCGGCCTGGTCGCGCGCGGCGTGCAGGGACCAAAGAAGCAGGCGTTGCGTGCAGCCCTGCAGCCGTTGCAATGGATCCGGCTCGATGCGGTGCAGGTCGGCGAGCTGGCGCGGCTGAATACTGCCGAGGCGCTCGACGTCGCGCCGCGGCTGCCGGGCGAGGCGATGCTCGCGGGTTTTTACCTCAACGAACTCACGCTGCGCCTCGCACCTCGCCAGGATCCCTCACCCGAACTCTACGACGCCTACGGGCGTGCCCGCCTGCGGCTTGGCGCCGGTCAGCCGCTTGCGTGGACCCTGCGCCGCTACGAGCGCGAACTGCTCGACGCGCTCGGCTTCGGTTTCGACTGGTCGCACGACGGCGATGGCGCGCCGATCGATCCGGCCGCGCGATACCGGCTCGATCCCGAGCATGGTCCGCGCCGCGTGCTGAGCGATCGCGGGCACGGCGACCGGAGCCGCGCCGCCACCGGGCGCGGATTGCTCGCATTGTCGGAAGACCGGCTTCCGGACGCCGATGATCTGCCCGGCCTGCGTCGCGCGATGCGCGAAATCCTTGCGTATTACCTCGGACCGCGCGGGCTCAAGTCGTGGGAGATGCTCGCGGAGTTGAACCGTGTTTCGCACCGGCCCGATCAGACCGCGGCGGATTGAGCTTCCGGAAGCTGCGTGGAAGGCGGCACCACGCGGGCGTGTTCGAGCGTGTCCTGCGCGATGCCCTCAAGTGCTACCAGTCGCGTCGATGACGAAGGCTCCTGCTGCAGTGCCTGCACGGCGGCCGCCAGTCGCTCCGCGCCGACGAAGCCGCAACTGGCGCGCAGCCGGTGCAGGTCGCCGCGCACCGAATCCAGATCGCCGCGCTCGGACGCAGTAGAAATCGCATAGACCGACTTCGCCAGCTCCTGCACGAACAGGTCGCGAAGCGTGTTCACGTGCGCGCGGTTGCCGTTGAGCGCCAGCGCCGCCGCATCGTCGTCCCACAGCGGCAGCTCCTCGACGATCGGCAGCGCGCTGATCGCGGCGTCCTGCGCCGCGAGTCCAAGCACGCGCCGCAGTGCGGCCTGCACCGTGGCCGTGGGCATGGGTTTGACCAGCGCCTCGACGAAGCCCGCGACGAGCAGGGCTTCCAGCACGGTCGCTTCATGCGCGGCGGTATGGGCGATGGCTGGCGTGTCCGCGTCGCGTTCGCGCAGGCGCGACAGCAGTTCCTCGCCGGTGCCGTCGGGCAGGCGCGCGTCGATCATCCAGGCCGAGTACGTTTGCGACGACGCCAGCGCCAGCGCGGCGGCGAGCGTGTCGACGGCATCGACGTCGGCCGGCGTCGCGCGCAAGGCGGCCGTCAGGAAAGTGCGACTGGTCGGGTCGTCCTCGACCAGCAGGATGCGGGGAAGCGTGTCGGGCATCATCGGCATTTCGCGTCCTGTCGGTATGCTGATTCAATGTCGCGTTCGATCTTACGCCTGCTGCTGACTGCTTCGGTCATCGCGTTCGTCGCGTGGACCAACGCCGCGTCGGCCGCGACGGCGAGGGCGAAGATCGCCAAGGTAAGCACTGCGGTGGCGACGCTGGAAGGCGTGCGCGTGCAGCTCGACTGGCCCGATGCCGCGCCGCAGGGCACCTTGCGCCTGCAGGCCGCGCGCATCGACGCACCGGGGCTGGGCTACCGATTCCGTGACATCGCCTGGCAGTGTCCACTGTCGCACGCAGGAAACCGCTGGCGGTGTGAAGGCCCCGTGCGTGAGGGACGAGGGACCGCGCTCACACTGGCGATCGACATCGACGACGCGCGCACCGATGCGCGACTTTCCCGCGGTCGCAGCACGATCGCCCTCGATCGCGAGGCACGGACGCCCGACCTGACCCGCATCGACCTCGCGCAGGTGCCGGTCGCGTGGGCGCAGGCCCTGGTGGCCCGGGCATGGGAATCGGGCCGCTTCAGCAAGGGCACGCTCGATGGCCGGATCTCGGTGCACGCGCCGGCCAACGCGCCGTTGCGGGTCACCGGCCCGCTGCGTCTTTCGGGCGTCGCATTCGATACCGCCGACGGCCTGACCGCCGGCGAAAACGTCTCGGCCCAGGCCAACCTCGACGCGAGCTTCGGCGCGGACACGAGTTTCGCGATCGAGGGCGCGCTGCTCGGCGGCGACCTGCTCTTCGGCAATGCGTACCTCGCCTTGCAGCAGCGACGCATCGCGGTCGATCTGCTCGCGACGCAGCACGGCGCGGAAGGCTGGCGCCTGTCGCGGATCCGCTGGGACGACCCCGGCATCCTCACCGCGCACGGCAGTGCGGCGCTGGGCACCGACGGTTCGCTGCGCTCGCTCGACGTGCGCGCGCGCAGCGACGACCTCGCGCCGATGCGCGACGGCTACCTCACCGGTTTCCTGGGCCTGGCGGGACTGGCAGACCTGCAACTGCGCGGCGCGGCCGACGTGGCGCTGCGCATGGACGACGGCACCGTGCACGAGGCGTCTTTCGTCCCGCACGACGTGTCCATCGACGACCCGCAGGGGCGGTTCGACTTCGCCGGACTCGAAGGCGACGTGCGTTTCTCCCGTGCCGAGCGGCTGGACAGCGAATTGCGCTGGAGCGGCGGCAGGCTGCACGGACTCGCGTTCGGTGCGGCGCGCCTGCCGTTCGTGAGCGACGCGGGTGACCTGCGCCTTCGCAAGGCCTCGGATTTAGCGATGCTCGGCGGCGAGGTGACGATCAATCACCTGAACCTGCGGCCGCCAGCGGGCGGGCAGGGCCTGGAGATCCGGTTCGGCCTGGACCTGGACCGGCTCGATATCGCCCAGCTATCGCAGGCGCTGGCCTGGCCGGCGTTCACGGGCGAGCTCACCGGCCACATTCCCGAAGCGCGTTACGCGGACGACCGGCTCGATTTCGAAGGCGGCCTGTCGGTGCAACTGTTCGGCGGCACGGTGCAGGTGTCGTCGCTGGCGATGGAGCGGCCGTTCGGGGTTGCGCCGACGCTGTCGTCGGACATCGCGTTCGAGGACATCGACCTGCAATCGCTGACCGGCGTGCTCGGTTTCGGTGAGATCACCGGCAAGCTCGATGGCCGCTTCGACCGGCTGCGGCTGGTCGACTGGCAGGCGGTCGCGTTCGAGGCCGCGATCGCCACCGACGCCAATGCCGCGCGGCGCGCAGGCGTGCGGCAGCGCATCAGCCAGCGCGCGGTGCAGGACTTGTCCAGCGTGTCCGACGCCTCGTTCGTGAGCAGCCTGCAGGCGCAGCTGATCGGACTGTTCGACGACTTCGGCTATCGGCGCATCGGGTTGTCGTGCTATCTCGGCGACGAGGTCTGCCGGATGAGCGGCCTTGGTTCAGCCGGCAACGGTTTCACTATCGTCGAGGGTTCGGGCATTCCGCGGCTGGCCGTGGTGGGGTTCAACCGCGACGTGGACTGGCCGACCCTGCTGGAGCGGTTGAAGGCGGCCAGCTCGGGCGACGTGAAGCCGGTCTTCGAATAAGTCTCTCGCTTCGGCAGGCGGTTCGGGTAAGTTGCGCTGCAGCGGGCCGGGCGCATGCGCCGGCAACGGATCAACAGGAGAAGCGTCATGCGTCGTTGGATGGGCATTCCACTTGCAGCGGTTGCGTTGACCGCCTGCGTCACGATCAATGTGTACTTCCCGGCTGCCGAGGCCAAGGAAGCGGCGCGCGAGTTCGTCGAGAAAGTCATCGGCGACGATGCGCAGCCGGCACCGAAGCCGCAGGACAAGCCGGGCGGACAGAGTGCCTACGTGCCTGCGACGGAGCGTTCGCTCGCCTCGCGCATCGACTGGCTGTCGCTGGTCGGCATCGGCACCGCGCATGCGCAGGGCCAGCCGGACATCACGATCAAGACGCCGGCGATCCAGGCGATCCAGTCGCGCATGGCGCAGCGTTTTGACAGTCAGTTGAAGGCGCATTTCGAATCCGGCGCCCTGGGCATCGCCAACGACGGCACGATCGACGTGCGCGACGCGGCGAAGGTCCCGCTGCCGCAGCGCGTGGCCGTGAACCAGGCCGTGGCCGAGCAGAATCGCGACGCGCGCGCCGTGTATCGCGAGATCGCCGTGGCCAACGAGCACCCCGAATGGGAGCAGCAGATCCGCGCGGTATTCGCGCGCCAGTGGGTCGACAGCGCGCGACCGGGCTGGTGGGTGCAGGACGCCGGCGGCGGTTGGCGCCAGAAGTAGGCCGGGCGAGGACGCTGCTGTAGCTCCTCCCCCTGCGCGCAGGGGGAGGTTGAGAGGGGGTGTGAAGCGCGCCAGCGCCGAGCCTGGGCCGTGACCAGCGCCACTTCACCCCTCCCAACCCCCCCCCTGCATTCGCAGGGGAGGGAGTTTTCGGATCTGCGACAATAGGCGGCCCTGTTGAGCAGTACGCCAGCCGCTGTGGCCCGCATCGATCAAACCCCCTTCGAAATATCCGTCACCGATCTGACCCATGACGGCCGCGGCGTTGCCCGCCGCCCCGACGGCAAGGCCGTGTTCGTTGCCGGCGCGCTGCCGGGCGAACGCGTCATGGCCTCGCAGACCGGTCGCCACCGCAGTTTCGACGAAGCCAGAACCGTCGAAGTCCTCCAGGCCGCCCCCGAACGCGTCGTGCCCCGCTGCGCGCACTTCGGCGTGTGCAGCGGCTGCGCGCTGCAGCATTACGACGAGAGCAAGCAGATCCTCGCCAAGCAGCGCGTGCTGATGGACAACTTCGAGCGCATCGGCCACGTGATGCCCGAGCGCATTCTGCCGCCGCTCACTGACGCCGCCTGGGGTTATCGCCGCAAGGGTCGTTTCTCGGTGCGCCGCGTGGAGAAGAAGGACAAGACGCTGGTCGGTTTCCGCGAAGTCGACCCGCGCTTCGTCGCCGACATCCGCGAATGCCACACGGTGATACCGCAGATCGCCTCGAGGCTGCCCGAGCTCTCCGCGCTGATCGACAGCATGCAGGCGCGGCGCGAGATTCCGCAGATCGAGTTCATCGCTGGCGATGCGCAGGACGGCACGCATGGCGATGCCTTCAGCGGCGTCGCGCTGACGATCCGCCATCTGGTGCCGCTGGTCGACAGCGATCGCGATGCGCTGGTCGCATTCGGAAAGACGCACGGTTTCGCCATCTACCTGCAACCCGGCGGCTTGGATACCGTGCACGCGCTGTGGCCCGAATCGCCGAAGCTGGCGTTCTCGCTGCCGCAGTGGAACCTCGAATTCCTGTTCCGCCCGCTCGATTTCATCCAGGTCAACGCCGGGCTCAACGGCAAGATGATCCAGCTGGCGATCGACCTGCTCGATCCGAAGCCCGAAGACCGCGTGCTCGATCTGTTCGCCGGCCTGGGCAATTTCACCTTGCCGCTGGCGCGCCAGGTGCGAGAAGTGGTGGGTGTGGAAGGCGAGGCCGGGCTGGTTCGCCGCGCGCGCGAGAACGCCGCGCACAACGGCATCGCGAACGCAGAATTCCACGCTGCGGATCTGGCGAAGGACCTGTCCGGCGAACACTGGATGAAGCAGCCGTTCGACAAGCTGCTGCTCGACCCGCCGCGCTCCGGCGCCGACGTCGTGCTCGCGCAGCTTCCGCTGAAACAGTTCGACCGTATCGTGTACGTCAGCTGCCATCCGGCGTCGTTGGCGCGCGATGCGGGCTTCCTGGTGAAGGAGCGCGGCTGGAAGCTCAAGGCCGCCGGCGTGATGGACATGTTCCCGCACACGGCGCACGTGGAATCGATCGCGCTGTTCGAGCGCTGAGGTCGGCATGGGTATCGAGATCGAACGCAAGTTCCTGGTCACCGGCGACGGCTGGCGCGCGGCCGCGCGCGAGGTCGTGCCGATGGCGCAGGGCTACATCAACGACCAGAAGGCGATGGACGAGGGCGCGATGAAGGCGTCGGTGCGCGTGCGCATCGCCGGCGACGAGGCTTTCCTCAACCTCAAGTCGCGCGAACTCGGCCACACGCGGCAGGAGTTCGACTACGCCATTCCGGTGGCCGACGCACGCGCGCTGCTCGCACTGTGCGTGGGCGGGCTGGTCGACAAGCGCCGCCACTACGTGCAGCACGAAGGCCATCTGTGGGAAGTCGACGAGTTCCTTGGCGACAACGCTGGGCTGGTGGTGGCGGAGATCGAACTGTCCAGCGCCGATGAAGCGTTCGCGCGGCCGGAGTGGATCGGCGCGGAAGTCACCGAGTCGTCGCGTTACTACAACCTCGCCCTCGCCACGCGGCCGTACGGGCAGTGGAGCGCGGACGAGCGCGCCGGCCTCGTTGCGTAAGCCGGTTGCGTAAGGCGGCCAAGCCCCCACTTCGATTGCATGGAAACGACACCTTTGCGCATCGACATCTGGTCCGACGTGGTCTGCCCCTGGTGCTGGATCGGCAAGCACCGCCTGCGTGAGGCGCTCGCGCAACTGGGCGAGAAGGGCCGCAATGCCGAGATCCACTGGCACGCGTACCAGCTCGATCCCGAGTCCGACGAAACGCCCGTGCCGTTGCGCGAGGCGTACGAGAAGAAATTCGGCGGCGCGCAGCGCACGCAGCAGATCCTGTCGCAGACGCAGGCGACCGGTCGTGCCGAAGGTCTGCCATTCGATTTCGAACGCGGCCAGGTACGCGTCAGCACGCTCAAGGCCCATCGGCTGATCTGGCTCGCCGGTCGCGAAGGCGATGCGGACAAGGTCGGCGAGGCGTTGTTCCGCGCGCATTTCGCGGAAGGTCGCAACCTGGCCGATGTGCAGACGCTGGTCGACGCCGGCGCCGAAGGCGGGCTTGCCGAAGCGCGCGTGCGGGCGATGCTCGACTCCGACGAAGGCATCGCCGACGTCCGCGCACAACTCGCGCAGGCGCACGCGCTGGGCATCCAGGCGGTGCCGACATTCGTCTTCGACGGCCGCCTGGCAGTGCAGGGCGCGCAGACACCGGCGGTGTTCGTGCAGGTGTTCGAGCGATTGGGTGTCGAGTCCCGCCCGACGGACGAGCGCCCCGCGGGCGATGCGGTCTGAGCGCGCCTTCACGCCAGCCACACGCGCCCCGGTGCCCCGTTCGGGCATCTGCGCGACAATGCGGACCCGCGCGCGCTGCGCGGGCCTTTGAATCTTTGGAAGCAGCGCCTCCACCGGAGTCTTTCGCATGCTCGTGATCGGCGTCGCCGGCACCGAACTCACCGCGCAGGAGCGCGACTGGCTGCAGCACGACGCCTGCGCCGGCGTGATCCTGTTCAGCCGCAACTTCGCGTCGAAGGGGCAGGTCACTGAACTTTCGGCGGCGATCCGCGAAGCCGCGCCGCGTCCGCAGCTGGTCTGCGTCGACCAGGAAGGCGGCCGCGTGCAGCGCTTCCGCGAGGGATACAGCGCGCTGCCGCCGCTGGAGGGTTTCGGCCGACGTTACGCCGCAGACCCGGCCGCCGCGCTCAAGCTCGCCGAAGAGCACGCGTGGCTGATGGCGAAGGAAGTCCTCGCCAGCGGCGTGGATCTCAGCTTCGCGCCGGTGGTGGACCTGGGCCGCGGCAACCTCGCCATCGGTAACCGCGCGTTTTCCGAGGACCCGGCGGTCGTCGCCGAGTTCACCCGCGCCTACATCCGCGGCATGCACGGCGCCGGGATGCCGGCCACGCTGAAACATTTCCCGGGGCACGGTTCGGTGCAGGCCGACACACACTTCGGTGAAGCCGTCGATCCGCGTTCGCTCGACGAATTGCGCGCGTCGGACCTTATTCCCTTCGTCGCCGGCGTCCAGGCCAAGGCCGACGCGGTGATGATGGCGCACGTGAAATATCCGGCCGTGGCGGCCGAGCCGGCGGGGTATTCGAAGCGCTGGATCGAGGAGATCCTGCGCGGCGAACTGCACTTCCGTGGCGTCGTCTTCAGCGACGACATCGGCATGAAGGCCGGCGAACACGCGGGCGGCGTGAAGGGCCGCATCGACGCGCACTACGACGCCGGCTGCGACGCGGTACTCGTCTGCCACCCGCAGCTGGTGGAGGAATCGCTGGCGGCCGTCGAAGGCCGCAAGCTCAACACGATGGCGCTGGCCGGCCTGATCGGCCGCGGCGCTTTGGGATGGGACGGGTTGCTGGCCGACACCCGTTACGGCGCGGCCCGCAACCGGCAGGAAGGACTGGCTTGATGGAAACCATGGCGAACACACACGACCTGGCCGCGGCGCTGGCCAACTCCGACCTGCTGCTCGATCGCGCCACGCTGGAACAGGCGATCGCACGCATGGCGCGCGACATCGACGCCGATTACACAAGCGACGACGTGCCGGTCTACCTGACCGTCATGCACGGCGGCCTGCCGTTCGCCGCGCAGCTGGCGATGGAGCTGGGCGCGCTCGGCCAGGACCTGGAATTCGACTACCTGCACGCCACGCGTTACCGCGGCGAGACTTCGGGCGGCGAGCTCGTCTGGAAACATCGTCCGGCCACGAAGTTGCAGGGCCGTCGCGTGCTGCTCGCCGACGACATCCTCGACGAAGGCCACACGCTGGCCGCGATCCGCGACTGGTGCATGGAGCAGGGGGCGCGCGACGTGCGCATCGCCGCGCTGGCGGTGAAGAAGCACGACCGCTGCGTCGAAGGCGTGTGCGCGGATTACGTCGGCGTCGAAGTGCCGGACCGCTACGTGTTCGGCTACGGCATGGACTACCACGAGCAGGGCCGCAACCTGCCGGCGATCTACGCGTTGAAGGACTGACCCGATGACCGACATCGCGCTGGCTGTCATCGGCGGCACCGGCCTGTACAAGCTGGCCGATCTGCAGGACGTGGAAACCCACCAGCCGGTCACGCACTACGGCGCGCTCTCCGGGCCGGTCCGCGTCGGCACGCTGGGCGGGCATCGCGTGGCTTTCCTGGCGCGTCATGGCGAAGGCCATTCGCTGCCGCCGCACAAGATCAACTACCGCGCCAACCTGGCCGCGCTGCAGGCGCTGGGCGCCACGCGCGTGCTCGCGCTGAACACCGTGGGCGGCATCACCGAACGCTTCGGCCCGCGCGTGCTGGCCTGCCCGGACCAGCTGATCGACTACACCTGGGGCCGCGTCTCGACGATCTGCGAGGAGCCCGGCACCGAGGTGCTGCATGTGGATTTCGGCGAGCCGTACACGCGCTCGCTGCGCGCGGCGGTGATTGATGCCGCAGCCCGGGCCGACGTCGCCCTCGTCGCCGACGGCTGCTACGGCGCAACCCAGGGGCCGCGTCTGGAAACCCGCGCGGAGATCGTCCGCATGCGCCGCGACGGCTGCGATCTGGTCGGCATGACCGGCATGCCCGAAGCCGGACTCGCCCGCGAACTCGGCCTGGATTACGCCTGCCTGGCCATCGTCGCCAACTGGGCGGCCGGCGCCGGCCCGGACCCGGACGAGGTCATCACCCTGCAGGACGTCCTGGACAACGTGGCCGCGGCTTCGTCGGGCCTGCCTCGCCTCCTGTCGGCCCTGCTGGACGGCAGTGCCACAAGATGATTGTCAAGCCGGCATTCAGTTTTGCATACTCGACCCGCGCTCCGGATCGCATCCGCGTCGGTGCGCGACTCGCATCCAGCATGAGGTTGACAAGGACATGCAGTACGGCACCGTGAAGTGGTTCAACGACGCCAAGGGCTTCGGGTTCATTTCCCCTGAAGATGGCAGCGCAGATGTGTTCGCGCACTTCTCCGCAATCAACGCCAAGGGCTTCCGCAGCCTGCAGGAAGGCCAGCGCGTGAGCTACGAGCTTACGCAGGGCCCGAAGGGCGCCCAGGCGTCCAACATCAACGTGGTCGCGTGATCCCTAGGGAATCACGCCACATCGCGTTCGAAGGCCCCGCACACGCGGGGCCTTTTTTTCGTCCCGAGCACGACGTACCGCGGCGATGAGTGCACCCCTGCGCATCGGCATCGTCGGTTACGGCACCGCGGGTCAGGCCGCGGCGCTGCTGCTCACGCGCGATGGCCACCACGTCGAAGTCTTCGAACGCGCGCCGGTGCTTGGCCCGGTGGGGGCCGGCTTCCTGCTCCAGCCCACGGGACTGGCGGTGTTGTGGGAACTGGGGCTGCTCGACGACGCACTCGCGCACGGTGCGCGCATCGGCCGGCTGTTCGGCGAGAGCACGACCGGCCGCGCCGTGATGGACATGCGGTACCGCGAACTGCAACCGCACTTCTTCGGCCTGGGCATGCAGCGCGGCGCCTTGTTCGGCCTGCTGGACGACGCCTGGCGCGAGGGGCGGCACGTGAACTGCGGTCGACGCATCGTCGATGTGGACGCCGGGTGCGGCCTGCTGCGCGACGAGCTGGGTGACGAGCATGGCGCATTCGATGTGGTGATCGTCGCCGACGGCGCCGCCTCGCTGCTGCGGGGCACGATCGCCGCGCCGGCGCTCGATCGCCCCTACCCGTGGGGCGCGCAATGGTGCCTGGTCGGGCAGGACGCGTGGAAATTCCCGGACGAACTGCGCCAGCGCTACGTCGGCGCGCGTCGAATGGCCGGCATGTTGCCGGTCGGTACGCGGCCGGGCGATCCCGTGCCGCGCCTGAGCTTCTTCTGGAGCCTTCCCGCCGCCGAACTGCCGACTGCCGGTGTGGACGAGGCCGCCTGGCGACGCGACGTCGCCGCGGTCTGGCCCGAAGCCGCCGAACGCCTGCGCGACGTCGCGGTGCCGTCGGGCCTGGCGCAGGCGCGCTATCGCGACACCGTGCAGCGTCACTGGCATCGCGAACGCACGGTGCTGATGGGGGATGCCGCGCACGCGATGAGCCCGCAGCTGGGGCAGGGCGTGAACATGGCGCTGGCCGACGCGCTCGCACTGCGCGATGCGCTGCGGACCCATGCGCGAGTGGAAGACGCCTTCGCCGAATACGAACGCCGCCGCCGCGATCACCTGGGCGTCTATCACTTCTGGAGCCGCTGGCTGACGCCGCTGTTCCAGTCCGAGCGCGACCGCCTGGCGGCGATGCGCGACCGCGTCTTTCACCCGCTTTCGCGCCTTCCGGGCGGTCGTGGGCAGATGCTGCGCATGCTGACCGGCACGCGACGCGGCTGGCTGGGGACCTACCCGCTGGATGCCGCCTTCCTCGCCGCCCTGGCGGAACGCACGCAAAACGCACCCGGCCGGCTCGCCGCCGAAAACGCGTAGCCGACAGTACGGGGCCTAGAATCGATCCATCCCGCGCGCCTGATCCGCGCACCCTCCACGCCGGAGCTGCAGATGGACCCGCTGCCGCCGTTCGCCACGCATCGCGTCGAGAACCAGCCGCCCGAGTTCGCACCGCGCGATCTCTGGCACGACGACGTCGCACTGCGCGAAGCCGTGGTGCGCGAGGGCGGTGGCGATTTCGCCGAGACGCTCGCGACCTACGGTGCACTCGCGGGCGATGAGTTGTATCGGCTCAGCTTCGACGCGCATCGCGATCGTCCGAGGTTGCGCACGCACGACCGCTTCGGGCAACGCATCGATCTGGTCGAGTTCCATCCGAACTATCACCGGATCATGCAGGCGGCGATCGAGCATGGGGTTGCCGGAGTGTCATGGACGCAACCGCGTCCGGGCGCGCACGTCGCGCGCGCTGCGTTGAGCTACCTGCATCACCAGGTCGAACCGGGTACCAGCTGCCCGTTGACGATGACGCACGCCGCGGTGCCCGTGCTGCGCCACGCGCCGGAGCTCACGGGCTGGGAAACCAAGGCGACGTCGCCGTTCTACGATCCGCGCGACATCGCGTGCGAGCAGAAGCTCGGCATCACGATCGGCATGGGCATGACCGAGAAGCAGGGCGGCAGCGACGTGCGCTCGAACCGGACGGTGGCGACACCGCTATCGGGCGAGCACGAGTACCGGCTGGTCGGGCACAAGTGGTTTTTCTCCGCGCCGATGTCGGATGCGTTCCTGGTGCTGGCACAGGCAACGGGCGGCCTGACGTGTTTCCTCCTGCCGCGCTGGACGCCGGACGGCCAGAAGAACGCCTTCGCACTCATGCGCCTGAAAGACAAGCTGGGCGACTGGTCGAACGCGTCGTCGGAAGTGGAGTTCATGGACGCGTGGGCGTATCGCATCGGCGATGAAGGCCGGGGCGTGGCGACGATCATCGAAATGGTGATGCTGACGCGCCTGGACTGCATGCTCGGCGCGGCCGCGGAAATGCGCATGGCGCTGGCGCAGGCGATGCATCACACGCACCACCGCACGACGTTCGGCAAGCGCTTGAGCGACCACGCGCTGATGCGCAACGTGCTGGCGGACCTGGCGATCGAGGCCGAAGCGGCGATCGTGCTGGCGATGCGGGTGGCACGCGCGGTCGACCGGGCGCCGTACGACGCGCAGGAAGCCGCGTTCGCGCGCGTCGCCACTGCGGTGGGCAAGTACTGGGTGTGCCGTCGCGCGCCGGGCTTCGTCAACGAAGCGCAGGAGTGCCTGGGCGGAGCGGGCTACGTCGAGGAATCGATGCTGCCGCGGCTGTACCGCCAGGCGCCGCTGAACTCGATCTGGGAAGGCAGCGGCAACATCCAGTGCCTGGACGTGCTGCGCGCGCTGCAACGTGAGCCGCAGGCCGGACGCGCGCTGCTCGTCGAACTGGAGACCGCGCTGCAACTCGATCCGGATCTCGACGCGGAGATCGCCGAACTGCGTCCGGTGCTGGAAGGCCAGTCGGTGCCGGGTGAAGTCGAAGCGCGGCGTTGGGTCGAAGCACTCGCACTGGCGCTGCAGGCGAGCCTGCTGCTGCGCAACGGCAGCCCGATGGCGGCGGCGTTCTGCAGCACGCGCATCGGCGGCGATCACGGCAATGCCTACGGAACGTTGCCGCGGGATTTCGAGCTGGGGGCGTTGATGGGGCGCGCGTGGACGGGCTGATCGAGCGCTTTATCGGTGCGTTTCGAACGTCCGCTCGCAGTCGCCGGGCGTAGTCGCAATCAGTCCAGGAACTGCAACTTCGCCAGTTCTGCATACAGCCCGCCCTGCGCCAGCAGTTGCTCGTGCGTGCCTTCGGCGATGATGCGGCCGCGGTCCATCACGACGATGCGGTCGGCCTTGAGCACAGTGGCGAGGCGATGTGCGATCACCAGCGTGGTGCGGCCTTCCATCAGGGTCTCCAGCGCCTGCTGCACGGTGCGTTCGCTTTGTGCGTCCAGCGCGCTGGTGGCTTCGTCCAGCAGCAGGATCGGGGCGTCCTTCAGCAATGCGCGGGCGATGGCGATGCGCTGCTGCTGGCCGCCGGACAGGCGCGCGCCGCGCTCGCCCAGTTCGGTGTCCAGGCGTTCGGGCAGGGCTGCGATGAAATCGGCCGCATGTGCGGCCTTGACCGCGCGCTCGATGTCCGCGTCAGTCGCCTCCAGGCGGCCGTAGCGGATGTTGTCGCGCGCGCTGGCGGCGAAGATCGTCGGTTGCTGCGGCACGAGCGCGATGGATTCGCGCAGCTCGGCCAGGTCGAGCTGGCGGATATCCGCGCCGTCCACGCGCACCGCGCCCGACTGCGGATCGTGGAAGCGCAGCAGCATCGAGAACACGGTGCTCTTGCCCGCGCCCGACGGACCCACCAGCGCGACCGTTTCGCCGGGCTGCACGCGCAGGTCGAATTCCTCCAGGGCCGGCGCATCGGGGCGCAGCGGGTAATGGAAGCTCACGCTGTCGAACGCCAGTTCGCCGCGCACCGGTTTTGACAGCGCGACGGGATGCGCGGGCGATTCCACCGCCGCGGTTTCGACCAGCAGTTCACTGATGCGTCCCATGCCGCCGGCGGCGCGCTGCAGTTCGTTCCAGACTTCCGCGAGTGCGCCGACCGAGCCGCCGCCGATCATCGCGTAGAGCACGAACTGGCCGAGCGTGCCTTTGCTCATGCGGTGGGCCACGACGTCGTGCGCGCCCGACCACAGCACCAGCGTGATCGCGCCGAAGATCAGCACGATGGCAATCGCGGTGACCCAGGATTGCGCCTGGATGCGGCGTCGCGCGGTCTGCACCGCTTCTGTCAGCGCGGCGCTGAACCGGGCGCGCTCGTACGGCTCGCGTGCATGCGCCTGCACGGTGCGGATCGCGCCGAGGGTTTCGTTGGCGAGCGTGTTGGCGTCGGCGACGCGGTCCTGGCTGACGCGCGACATCTTCTTCAGGCGTCGTCCGCCGACGACGATCGGCAGCACCGCCAGCGGAATGCCCACCAGCGCGAACGCGGCCAGCCGCGGCGCGGTGACGAAGAGCATCGCAAGGCTGCCAACCACGGTGACCATGCTTCGCAGCGCGACCGACATGCTGGAACCGACCACGCTGCGCAGCAGTTCGGCGTCGGCGGTGAGGCGCGAGACGAGTTCGCCGCTGCGGTTTCGATCATGGAAGCCGGCGTCGAGCGCGATGAGGTGCGAGTAGAGCCGTTCGCGCAGGTCGGCGACCACGCGTTCGCCCAGCAGCGAGACGAAGAAGAAGCGCGCCGCGGTGGCCAGCGCCAGCGCCACGGCGACGGCGAACAGCAGCAGGAACGCCCGGTCGATGGCCGCGCCACCGCCTTGTGCGAAACCCTGGTCGATCATGACGCGCACCGCGACCGGCAGGCTCAGCGTCGCCGCGCTGGAGGCCGCCAATGCGACGAGCCACGCGATGAACAGCGTGCGGTGGCGGCGCACGAACGGCCAAAGCGTACGCAGGCTGCCGATCGGGGCTTTGGCGGGAGAGGCGTCGGTCATCGGATGGCCAGTATGGATGCGGCGGCGGAAATGCGAACGCGGAACGGACCGCGCAGGAGCGTCGGAAGTTTCCGCGGTTGGGCCTGGGCGGGTATCGACTCAGACGTCGGAGAAACGCACTCGATCACGGGTGGCGTCGCGCAGGCGTGCTTTCAAGGCATCCATGCCATTGGCCGGAAGGCGCACATGCAGGCGGGCGCCGTCGGCGTCGAAGCGTTCGTCGAGTTTCTCGGCGCCGGCCTGCGCGATCAGTGCGTGCACCGTACCGGTTTCGGCGAACGGGTAGGCGAGGGCGAATTCGGCGAACACGACCAGTTCGCGGCGCGGGGCGATGCGCAGGCATTCGGCCGCGCTGCCGCCGTAGGCGCGCACCAGCCCGCCGGCACCGAGCTTGATGCCGCCGAACCAGCGCGTCACCACTGCGACCACGCGATCCAGGCCCTGGCCGTCGATGGCGGCGAGGATGGGGCGGCCGGCCGTGCCGGCAGGTTCGCCGTCGTCGTTGAAGCGGTATTCGCTGCCGATCCGGTACGCCCAGCAGTTGTGCGTCGCCGCCGGATCTCCGACGCGCGTGACGAAGGCCAGCGCTTCCTCGGGCGATTCGACCGGCGCGGCATTCACCAGGAAACGGCTGTGCTTGACCTCGAGCAGGTGCGAGGTCGGGCCGGCCAGCGTGCTGCTCATCGCTTGGTGGCGGATTGGGCGAGTGCGCGCAGGTCGTCCGGCAGACGCACGCGCGGGTGCGCCTTGCGGAACAGCGCGAGGCTGTCGCGCGCGTCGTCCAGATCGCCGGCGTCGCGACGTTCGCGGACGCGTTCGAGCCACTCTGCGGGCTCGAGGCGGGCGTCCTCGGCTACGGGCGTGTCGGCCAGCAGCGCTCCCGACCGGATGCGACTGCCGGTGACCTCGATGCGGTCCAGTGTCGTCTGCTGCCCGGTGTCGGACGGTGCGGTCGCCGGCGGCGGGGCAGGAGCGGCAGCCGGAGCGGGAGCGGCTGCCGCCATCGCGGCCCGCTTGGCACTGACGGCCTGATCGTCACTGCGCTGCTGGCGGGCACGGGCCTGTTCGAACGCCTCGCTTCGCTGGGCGTCCGAGTACGCCTGCACCTGCGCCGGCGGCGGAGGCGCCGCGGCAGGCGCGGGCGCGCTGAAGGCGTCCGCGGCGGGCGCATCGGCGGCGACCTCGCGGAAGGCGAGGGGCTGTTCGTCGGGTCCGACCGTCCCGGGGCGGGACATCAGGTCCATCGGCGCTTCCTCCGGCTCGGGTGCCGCAGCCGTGGTAGGCGCCATCTTCCGCTGCGCGACCGTCGCGCCGCGATCCGCGCGCGGCGGGTTCAGCGCCCTGGCGGGTGCGGGCGCCTCGGCGGCTGGCGGAGGCGGAGCGATGACCTGCTGGCGGCGCTCGATGATTTCCGCGCTGACATAGGCACCGTCGCCTTCGCTGCGGGCCGGACGCGGTGCCGGATCGGCCGGCCGTAGCTGCCACACCGTGCCGATGACCAGCACCAGCGCGGCAGCCATGCCGGCGCCGGTGATCAGGCCGCCCGGAAGGGCGCTCAGGCCCAGCCAGCGACCACGGCGCCGTTGCGGCGGGGCCACGGCGGCGTGGGCGGCGGCGAGGATCTTCGCGTCCAGCGCCGGCGACGGGCCGTCGTGCGGACCCAACCGCGCCAGGCGCTCGGCCAGCGCGCGTTCTTCCGGACTCAGCGGTTCGTCGTCGAAGCGGTTCATTCGTTCAATCTCGCGCGCAGCTTGTCCATCGCATAGCGAAGCCGCGACTTGACGGTTTCCCGGCCGGCGCCGGTGATCGCGCCGATCTCCTCCAGGCTCAGTTCCTGCTCCAGGCGCAGCAGCACGACTTCGCGCTGCTCGTCGGGGAGTTCCTCGATCGCCAGCTGCAGTCGGCGGCGCTGTTCGAATTCCGACAGCTCGCGCTCCGGGCTGCTCGGGTCCGGAACGCGCTCGGTGCGCTCGTCGGCGTCCTCGGGTGCGGCCGGGCGGTGCTTCAGGCCGCGCCAGTAATCGTTCAGTCGATTGTGGGCGATGCGGAACAGCCAGGTCCTGAACGCGGCCTCGGGTTTCCAGCCCTGGCGGGCGGCGATCACGCGCTGCCACACGTCCTGGAAGAATTCGTCGGCCAGCGCGGGATCGCGCAGCTGTCTCAGCAGGAAGCGGTACAGCGAGCCGCGATGGCGTGCGTAGAGCAGTTCGAACGAGGCGGCGTCGCCGGCCGCCCAGGCCAGCATCAGCACATCATCGTCGGTGTCCGCGCCCGCATTCATGCGCGGCAGCGTACGGGGTGAGGGCGCCGGCGTGAAGTCACACGATGCGTGGCCGGGGCCGGCGGCTGCCCGGATTGCGAGGTTCATATTCAGACGAACGGGTCGCAGTTCCGGAAGGGGTTGAGCACGTGGGCGAATTGCCGCGTTATCCTGCCCCGTCCGCCCAGGGGTTCCTTCCGCTGTGTCCACTCGCACCAGGCCCAAGGCCGTGAGAATCGTCGATGCCCGTCACGGGCGCGACGCGCTTGCGGACACGCTGCAGGAAGCCCTGCCGGCCGGGTCGGAAGTCGCCGTGCTGTGGCGGGACGGCTATGGCGGCGTGGCGGGTTCGGCTTCGCTGGGCGCCAGTTCCTCGCTGGCCAACCGCGCCGAGTCGCTGCTGACCCGCGAGCCGCTGACGTTGCATTCCCAGCGCATCGAATCCAGCTGGACCACCTCCGAAGGCGTGCGCGTCGGCCTGGCCGCCCAGCTGCCGACGCCGATGCCGGCTGAAGCCCGGCAGATGTGGCTGGACCTGGCCCGCATCGTCATCGGCGCGCACCTGGTCGCGCTGCGCACGCTGGCCCGGGCCGAGTCGCTGGAGAAATCCGAACGCCTGCAGCAGGCGTTGTTCGAAATCGCCGACCTCGCAGGTTCCGACCTGGAACTGGCCGACATGCTGCGCCGGATCCACACCGTCGTTGCCGGTCTGATGTACGCGGCGAACCTGTACATCGTGCTGTACGACGATGTGCGCGATTCGATGCGCTTCCTGTATTTCGCCGACCAGCGCGATACCTACGTCGCCGAACCCGAGCGCGACATCCCCGTCGACGAGATGCCCAACTCGGTGACGGTCGCGCTGCTGCGCCACGGCGAGCCGCTGCAAGGGCCGTCCGAGCAGATCCGCGAACGCCTCGGCGTGCCGCGCGACATCCAGCACGGTCCGGACAGCGAGGACTGGCTCGGCGTACCGATGCGCCGCGACGACCGCATCTGCGGCGCGATCGTCGTGCAGAGCTACGACCGTCCGGACGTCTACGGCGAGGAGGAACGCGCACTGCTCGCGTTCGTCGCCCAGCACATCCTCACCGCGCTGGACCGTTTCCATGCGCGAGAGGAGCTCGAACGCCGCGTCGAGGAACGCACCCAGGCGCTGCAGCTGAGCAACCGCGACCTGCAGGCCGAGATCATCGAGCGCCAGCGCGCCGAACGCCTGCAACGCGCGTTGTTCCGCATCGCCGAGTTGTCGATCACCTCCGAGACGCTGGAGCGTTTCTACACGCAGGTGCACGACGTCGTCAGCGACCTGCTCTACGCGCGCAACTTCTACATCGCGCTGCTCACCGAGGATGGCGAGCGGCTGGAATTCCCGTACTCCATCGACGAACGCGATGCCGTGCGCGTCACCCGCAACCTCACCTCGGGCCTGACCGAGTACGTGATCGCACGCGGACGCCCACTGCTGGCCGACCGCAAGCGCATCGCCGCGCTGGAGTCGCAGGGGCTGGTGCGCAGCCGCGGTTCGCTGGCGCACTGCTGGCTCGGCGTGCCGCTGTTCCGCAACGAGTCGGTGGTCGGCGTGATCACCGTGCAGAGCTACTCGCCGGCGATCAGCTTCAGCGTGCGCGACCAGGAACTGCTGACGTTCGTCGCGCACCATATTTCAATTGGCCTTGCACGCAAGCAGTCGCAGGATCGCCTGGTGTCCGCGCATGCGGAACTCGAGCAGCGCGTGGAATCGCGCACGCGTGAACTCGCGCAGGCGAACGCGGAACTTCTCTCGCAGATCGGCGAGCGCCTCCGCGTCGAGCAGCAGCTCACGCACCAGGCCACGCACGACGCGCTCACCGGATTGCCGAACCGCAGCCAGTTGCTGGACCGCCTCTCGCACGCGATCGCACGCGCGCAGAGCGAACCGCAACGCACGTTCGCAGTGCTGTTCCTCGACCTGGACCGCTTCAAGCTGGTCAACGATTCCGTCGGCCATTCGGCGGGCGATGAACTGCTGATCGAAACCGGTCGTCGCATCGTCGATGCCGTGCGCACCGGCGACACGGTCGCGCGCCTGGGCGGTGACGAATACGCAATCCTGATCGAGGACATCGACGGCCCGCAGGTCGCCGAGGAACTCGCGCAGCGCGTGCTGCGTGCACTGGGCGAGCCGTGCTGGATCGCCGGACGCGAAGTCTTCCCGTCGGCGAGCCTGGGCATCGCGCTGTGGCACCCGCGCTACCGCACAGGTGCCGAGCTGCTGCGCGATGCGGACGCCGCGATGTATCGCGCCAAGTCGTCCGGCCGCGACCGCTGCGCCATATTCGACGAGGCGATGCGCGAGGAAGCCGTGCGCATCCTCGACCTTGAAGCCGACCTGCGCCGCGCCATCAACGGTGACGGTTTCGTCGCGTTCTACCAGCCAATCGTGCGCCTGGACGACCAGCGCGTGATCGGCCACGAAGCGCTGCTGCGCTGGCGCCACGAGCGCCGCGGCCTGCTCACGCCGGGCGAGTTCATCGGCGTCGGCGCGGACAGCGGGCTGATCGAAGAGGTCGACTGGATCCTGTATCGACAGGTGATGGACGAACTCGCGCGCGGCGGCGAAGGCTACATCTCGGTCAACGTATCGCCGCGGCATTTCCGCTCGTCCGACTTCGCCGATCGCCTGCTTCGCATGATCGACCAGGCCGGCGCGGATCCGCACCGCCTGCGCATCGAGATCACCGAAGTCGCGCTGCTCGACGACGTGCCGCGCGCGCTGCGCATGCTGCGAACGCTGCGCAGTCATGGCGTGCTGGCGCAGCTGGACGACTTCGGCACCGGGTTCTCGGCGCTGTCGTACCTGCACCGTTTCCCGATCGAATGCCTGAAGATCGACCAGAGCTTCGTTGCCGGCCTGGTCGGCGACACGCAGCCTGAGAGCGTGGCGGTGGTGCGCGCGATCCAGGCGCTGGCCGGCACGCTGGGCATCCACACCATCGGCGAAGGCGTGGAGAACGAAGCCCAGCGCGCGACGCTGCGCGAGCTGGGCTGTACGTACGGCCAGGGCTATCTGTTCGGCTATCCGGCCGAGCGTACGAACGTCGTGCCGCTGCGGTTGGCCGTCACCGGCTGATCAGTCGGCGCGCCGTGACCGGCGCGCCTGTCTCCATCCACGAAGCAACGCGCGTTACCTGCGCACGCCCACGCGTTCGTCCGGACCCGCCTGCTGGCGCGCCGCATCCATCAACTGGATCATCTCCGCGCGTTCGCCTCGCGGATCGTCCCCACGTGCGCTGCGGGCAGCGGTGATCATCGCGTCCCAGCCCCAACCGTCCATGCGTTCGCCGCCGCGCAGCGCATCGGCGAAGCCGGCGACGGCGCTGGCGAAGCGCAGCGATTCGCCCGGCGTGCGCGTGAGTTGCGAGGCGAGGATCGGCGTCTCGATCAGCTTGCTCGCGTCCTGCCCCGGAAGCTTGTAGCGAAGGCGCAGGTGCGCGAGTTCGTTGCCGATGGCGATGTCCGGTCGGGTGGCATTCGCCGCGTAACGCAGGGGGGCAATGCGCGTCGCGGAAGAACCGGCGGGCGTGATTTCGTACAGCGCGGTGACCTGGTGGCCGGCGCCGATGTCGCCGGCATCGACCTTGTCGTTGGCGAAGTCCTCGCGCTGCAGGATCCGGTTTCCGTAGCCGATCAGCCGGTATTCGGCGACCTGCGCCGGGTTGAATTCCACCTGGATCTTCACGTCGCGCGCGATCGTCAGCAGCGTGCCGCCCATCTGCTGCACCAGCACCTTGCGCGCTTCGCGCACGCTGTCGATGTAAGCGTGGTTGCCGTCGCCGACGTCGGCCAGCCGCTCGGCCATCTCGTCGTTGTAGTTGCCCGTGCCGAAGCCGAGCGTGGTCAGCGCGATGCCGCTCTTTCGCTGGTCGGCGACCATCGTTTCCAGCGCGTTCTGGTCGACCGTGCCGACGTTGAAATCGCCGTCGGTGGCAAGGATCACGCGGTTCGCGCCGCCTTCGATGTATGCCTGCTTCGCCATCGCGTAGGCAAGCGCGATGCCTTCGCCGCCGTTGGTGCTGCCGCCGGCATCGAGCTGGTCCAGCGCGGCGAGGATCTCGCCATGGCGATTGCCCGGCGTAGGCGGCAGCACGAGACCGGCGCTGCCGGCGTAGACGACCATCGACACGCGGTCCTGCGCGCGCAGCTGCGGCACCAGCTGGCGCAGCGCCTGCTTCACCAGCGGCAGCTTGTCGGGCTCGTCCATCGAGCCGGAGGTGTCGATGAGGAAGACGAGGTTGGCCGGCGCGAGCGTCGCCTTCGGCACGTCATAGCCCTTGATGCCGATCATCAGCACCTGGCGTTGCGGATTCCACGGCGCGGTCGCCAGCTCGGTGGTGACGCGGAACGGCGTCTCGCGCGAGGCCGGCGCGGGGTGGCCGTAATCGAAGTAGTTGATGAACTCCTCGGCGCGAACGGCATCGCTGGGCGGCCGCACGCCGTCATTCAACATGCGTCGCACGTTCGCGTAGCTGCCGGTGTCGACGTCGATGGAGAAGGTCGACACGGGCTGTTCGGCGGCGCGCTGCACCGGGTTGTCGGTGCGCTCCGCGTACTTTTCGGTGTTGGCCGGCTTCGGCCAGGCTTGCGGTATCAGCCCCATTGCCCGGGCCTGGGGCGGAGGCGGCGACGGCGCGGCCGGGGCAGGGGCGTACTGACGCAGCCGGCTCCCGCTCACTTCGATGCGGTCGAGCGTCTGTGCGCCCGCGGCGGCATCGGCGGCCGCGGCCACGGCTTCCGCCTTGGCCTGCGACCGGGCGGCTTGCTCGCGTTCGGTGCGGGAGTCGGCGGCGGACTGTTCGGCCGGTCCGGTGCTGCGGCAGCCGGCCAGCGCCGCGACGACCGCGGCGCACAGCAGCATGGGGGCAAGGGCGGTGCGGTTCATCGGCGAGCTCCGTGGTTGGGTCGCCGATGGCAAACGCGCGTCTGCGCGGAACGGGGTTGAGGTGCCGTCGGGGGAGGCTCACCCCACCGGGTCGCGGATCACCAGCAGCCGCTGCTCGGTCATGTCTTCGATCGCGCAACGCACGCCTTCGCGGCCCAGGCCCGAGTGCTTCACGCCACCGTAGGGCATGTTGTCGACGCGGAAACTCGGCACGTCGCCGACGATCACGCCGCCGACTTCCAGCCGATCCCAGGCGCGCATCGCGTGTTCGAGGCGGCCGGTGAACACGCCGGCCTGCAGGCCGAAGTCGCTGTCGTTGACCTTGTCGAGCGCCTGTTCGAAATCGTCGAACGGTTCCATCAACGCCACCGGCGCGAACGCTTCCTTGCGATACAGGTCGGCGTCGTGCGGTACGTTTTCCATCAGCGTCGCCGGCACCATGTTGCCTTCGCGATCCCCGCCGACCAGGCGCTTCGCGCCGCCCTTGCGCGCGGCGGCGATCCACGCTTCCACGCGCTGCGCCGCCTTCTCGTCGATCATCGGCCCGATGAAGGTCGATTCCTCGCGCGGATCGCCCATGCGCAGCTTCGCCACCGCGGCCTTCAGTTTCTTGCGCAGCTTGTCGTACACCGCGGCATGCGCGTAGATGCGCTGCACGCTGATGCAGCTCTGGCCGCTCTGGTAATAAGAACCGAACACGAGGCGTTCGACGACGTGGTCCAGCGACGCGCCCGGCTCGTCGTCGACGATGCAGGCCGCATTGCCGCCCAGTTCCAGCGTCACTTTCTTGCGTCCGGCGCGCGCCTTCAGGTCCCAGCCGACCAGGCCGCCCGTAAAGCTCAGCAGCGCGACGCGTTCGTCCTCGACCAGTTGCGCGGCGTCGTCGTTGCTGCACGCCAGGATAGAGAACGCGCCCTTCGGAAGGTCGGTCTCGGCCAGTACCTCGCCGATGATCAGCGCGCCGATCGGCGTCTTCTCCGACGGTTTCAGCACGAACGGACAGCCCGCGGCGATCGCCGGCGCGACCTTGTGCGCGACCAGGTTCAGCGGGAAGTTGAACGGCGTGATGAAGCCGCACAGCCCGATCGGCACGCGCTTGACCATGCCGCGATAGCCGCGCGTGCGCGGCGATATCTGCATTTCGATCACCTCGCCGCCGATGCGCGTGGCTTCGCCGGCGGCGATGCGGAAGGTGTCGATCAGGCGCGTGACTTCACCGCGCGCGTCGCGGATGGGCTTGCCGGCTTCGATGCACAACGCGAGCGCGAGTTCGTCGAAGCGCTGCGTGAACCGCTGCACGCAGTGTTCGAGCACGTCGCGGCGCGCGTCGGGCGGGAACGCCGCCACCGCTTCGCGCGCCTGGTAACCGGCGACGATCGCCTTGCGCACGGCCGCCGCGTCTGCCTGCGCCACGCGCGTGGCGCGCTGGCCGCTGTACTTGTCGAGCACGTCGAGGTCGGTGTTGGCCGGGACCGGACGGTTGGCGAGGTAGTACGGATAGCTGGACTTCAGTCCCTTGCCGGCGCGGTTCTTCTTGTCCTTGGCCATGGTCGGCTCCGGGGAAAGCGAGGCAGCAAGGGTAGGCGAGTTCGCGTTACGGGTGGGTCACACTGTCCGGCCGCTGCATGTCGCTCACGCGTCGCCGTCGTGCGCCTCCACGCGCACCGCGAGCTCGCCGTCGGACAGTCGCGCCGACAGGCGATCGCCCGGAGCGGCATCGAGCACGCTGCGCACGATGCGCCCGTCTTCGTGCCGAAGGATCGAGTAGCCGCGCGCGACCGTCGCCAGCGGGCTCACCGCTTCGAGTGAGCGCGCCAGCCCGCGCAGGTGCAGCGCGTCCTTCGACAAGCGCCGCACGATGGCCGACTGCGGTCGCTGTGCGATGGCCGCCAGCCGCTCGCGCAGGCGGACGATGCGGCGTCCGGGATGCGCGGCGCGCAGCACGGCGTCGGCATGGCGAAGGTGCGCGCGCTCGCGTTCCATGAGCTGCTTCCACGCCGCGTCGAGGCGACGCAGCGCATCGACCTGGCGACGTCGCAACATGTCCAGCCGCGCACGCGGGCGCAGCGCGTTGAGGCGAAGCGCGGCGCGATCGGCGCGCTGCATCGCCTGGCGCAGGCGCTGCAGCTGCAGGTTGCGCAGGCGTGCGTCGAGCACGTGCAGGCGATGCAGCAGGTCTTCGCGATTGGGCGCCAGCAGTTCGGCGGCGACCGACGGCGTCGGCGCGCGTACGTCGGCGGCGAAATCGCTGAGGCTGAAGTCGGTTTCGTGGCCGACCGCGGACACGACCGGCACCGGCGATGCGGCGATCGCGCGCGCCAGGCGCTCGTCGTTGAACGCCCACAGGTCTTCCAGCGAACCGCCGCCGCGCGCCAGCACGATCACGTCGTAGCGCTGTGCGGCGATGGCCTTGAGCAGCATCGCGGTGATCTGCGCCGCCGCGCCTTCGCCCTGCACGGGCACGGGAAGGACCTCGGCCTGCACCAGCGGGAAGCGTCGCGACAGCACGCTCAGCACGTCGCGCACGGCCGCGCCGCTGGGCGAGGTAATCACGCCGATGCGGCGCGCGAACCGCGGCAGCGGCCGCTTGCGGTCGGCGTCGAACAGGCCTTCGGCCGCAAGCCTGGCCTTGAGTTCATCGAACGCACGGCGCAGGGCGCCTTCGCCGGCTTCCTCCAGGTGGTCGAACACCATCTGGTATTCGCCGCGCGCTTCGTAAAGCGTGAGGCGACCGCGACCCAGCACCCGCAACCCTTCGCGCGGCTGGAACTTCAGCCAGCTGCTCTTCGGACGGAACATCGCGCAGCGCACCTGCGCGCGCGCGTCCTTGATCGTGAAATACAGGTGCCCGGACGACGGGCGCGAGACGTTGCCCAGCTCGCCCTCGACCCAGATCGACGGGAAGGCGCCTTCCAGCAGGTCGCGCGCCAGCGTGTTCAGCTGGCTGGGCGTGAGCACCGTGTCGGGGCGGTTGTCGTCGGGGAAGTCGCGCATGGCGGGGGAACTGCGATGGCCGGCCACGGTACCGCACGCGGGGGGCGGGGTCACGTGATCGGGGGCGTGAAGGCGCGGCCGGGAAGGTGCGCGGTCGCGACGCCGGCCTGGCCTACAATAAGCGGATGAATTCGCATGCCCAGGCGCCCTGCGCGCACCCCGGTTTCGGACCCCTGCCGCGCCGTCTGACGACCGCGGTACGCATCGGCGGCGTCGACGTCGGCGGCGGCCATCCGGTCGTCGTCCAGTCGATGACCAACACCGATACGGCCGACATCGCCTCCACGACGAAGCAGGTCGCCGAACTGTGGCGCGCGGGCTCGGAAATGGTCCGCGTCACCGTCAACACGGTCGAAGCCGCGGCCGCCGTGCCGCGCATCGTCGACAAGCTGGTAATGATGGGCGTGAACGTGCCGATCATCGGCGACTTCCACTACAACGGGCACCAGCTGCTCACCGCCGAGCCAGCCTGCGCCGAAGCGCTTGCGAAGTACCGGATCAACCCGGGCAATGTCGGCTTCGGCAAGAAGAAGGACAGCCAGTTCGCCACGCTGATCGAGCTGGCGATCAAGCACGGCAAGCCAGTGCGCATCGGGGCGAACTGGGGTTCGCTCGACCAGGCGCTCGCCGCGCAGCTGATGGACGAGAACCATGCGCTCGCCGAACCGCGCGAAGCGGCCGAAGTGCTGCGCGAGGCGCTGATCCGTTCGGCGCTGGATTCGGCCGCGCGTGCGGAGGAGATCGGCCTGCCGCGCGAACGCATCGTGCTCAGCGCGAAGGTCAGCGGCGTGCAGGAACTGGTCGCGGTGTATCGCGAACTCGCCCGCCGCGGCGACTACGCGCTGCACCTGGGCCTTACCGAGGCCGGCATCGGCAGCAAAGGCATCGTCGCTTCCAGCGCGGCGCTTGCGATCCTGATGCAGGAAGGCATCGGCGACACGATCCGCATCTCGCTCACGCCCGAGCCGGGGCAGTCGCGCACGAACGAGGTCATCGTCGCGCAGGAACTGCTGCAGACGATGGGCTTGCGCGCGTTCACCCCGATGGTCACCGCGTGCCCGGGTTGCGGCCGCACCACCAGCAGTTTCTTCCAGGAGCTGGCCAAGACCGTGCAGGAACACGTGCGCGCGAAGATGCCGGAATGGAAGATCAGCCACCCGGGCGCGGAGAACCTCACGCTCGCGGTGATGGGCTGCGTCGTGAACGGTCCGGGCGAATCGCGCCAGGCGAACATCGGCATCTCACTGCCGGGAACGGGCGAAGCGCCGTCGGCGCCGGTGTTCGAGGACGGCGAGAAGACCGTGACCCTGCGCGGCGAGAACATCGCGCATGAGTTCGTTGCGCTGATCGACCAGTACGTCGAGCGCAAATTCGGGGCCGATGCCGCGCGTGGCGGCTGAACCCGGCGGTAGCGAATCCGCGGGCATCCTGCGCTACGGCGCGGAGCTGGTGCGCCGTCATGGTGTGCTGCTGGCGTTCGTTTTCGCCGGGTTGCTGCTGCCGCTGTGGGTCTTCGGCGAACTGGCCGACGAGATCCACGAGCAGGAGGCGATCGCCTTCGACGAACCGATCCTGATGTTCGCGCACGCGATGGCGCGACAAGGCTTCGACGACTTCTTCGTGTTCATGTCGAAGGTCGGCTACGGATGGGGCGTGGTGCCGTTCGACGTTGCGCTCGTCGTCGTGCTGGCCGCGATTCGCAAGTACCGGGAGGCGGTGTTCGCGGCGGTCGCGCTGGGTGGCTCGGCGTTGCTGAACATCGGCGCGAAGCTGTTCTTCGCGCGCGACCGTCCCTCGCTGTGGGATTCGATCGCGCCGGAAACCACCTACAGCTTCCCCAGCGGCCACGCGATGGGCTCGATGACGCTCGCGTGCGTGCTCGTCATGCTGGCCTGGCATACGCGCTGGCGCTGGCCGATGCTGGCGTTGATGGCGCCGTTCGTGGTGCTTGTCGGCCTGTCGCGCGTCTATCTGGGCGTGCATTACCCGTCGGACATCCTGGCGGGATGGGCGGTCGCCATGGCGTGGGCCGTGGCGGTGTACCTGTCGGTGTATCGGGTGCAGGGGCGGCCTTGGCGTCGCCGCCTCGCCGCGCACTGACGCGGACGCTTACTCGCCGGGTTTGGCGGCCTCGACCGGCGCCGTCGTCGCGTGCCTGCGCAGCAGCACCGCTTCGCGATGGGCGATATAGGCGTTGGCGGCGAGGATGATGCCGGCGCCGACCCAGGTGTAGACGTCGACACTCTCGTTGAACCAGAGCCAGCCCACCAGCGCCACCAGCGGCAGCTGGATGAAGCTGATCGGCGTCAGCGCCGAGACTTCGCCCAGCTTGAGTGCGTGCGTCCAAAGCACCTGTCCACCGGTGCCGAACAGGCCGGCGCCGATCACCCACACCCAGGCGATTCCCTGCGGCCATTCCCACACGAACAGCGCGGGCACCAGCGAGATCGGCACCCAGAACAGGTACGTGTAGAGCACGATGGTGTTGGCGGCGTCCACGCGCGCCAGTTGCTTGATCTGGATCGCGACCACTGCGCTCAGCACGGCGGCGGCCAGCGCGATGAGCGTGCCGCCGGTGAACTCGTGCGAGAACGGCCGCACGATCACCAGCACGCCGATGAAGCCTGCGGCCACCGCGGCCCAGCGTCGGCCGCGCACATGTTCGCCCAGCATCATGGCGGCGAGGATCGTCACGAACACCGGCGAGGAATACGAAAGTGAAATCGCCTGCGCCAGCGGCAGGTGGCCGATGGCCCAGAAGCCGCACAGCATCGAGAAGATGCCGATGAAGCAACGCACGAAATAGCGCGGCAGTTGCGTCGTGCGAAGCGATGCGGGGTCCACGCGCATCACCAGTGGCAGCACTGTCAGCAAGCCGAAGAAGTTGCGGAAGAACGCGATCTCCAGCGTGTTCAGCGAATGTGACGCCAGGCGGATCGCAATCGCCATCACGCCGAAGCACAGGGTGCTGGCCAGCATGAAGCCCGCGGCGCGAAGCGGATGGGGCAGGGCTTCGCTCAACTCCGGGGCTCCTTTACCAGCTCGCGCCTACGATGCGCGGTTCGGGTTCGATGGATACCGCAAAGCGCGTGCGCACCGAGTCGGCGACGCGTCGCGCCAGTGACAGCAGTTCCTGGCCACTCGCGCTGCCGTGGTTCACCAGCACCAGCGCATGAGTCGGCGCGATGCCGGCATCGCCGTCGCGATGGCCCTTCCATCCGCAATGGTCGATGAACCAGGCTGCGGAGAGTTTGCGCGTGTGGTCGTCCTTGCCGCGAAACACCGGCATCGACGGGTTCTGCGCATGCAACGCCTCGGCTTGCGCAACCGGCACGATGGGATTCTTGAAGAAGCTGCCCGCGTTGCCGAGTACCGCCGGGTCGGGCAGCTTGCTGCGCCGGATCGAAATGACCGCCTGCGCGACATCGCGCGGCGTGGGCGTCGTGATGCCCATCGCGAGGAGTTCGTCGCCGATGCCCGCGTAGTCGAGCTTCAGCGCCGGCGCGCGTGGCAGTGCGAACTCGACGGCGGTGACGATGTAGCGGTCGGGCTCGTGCTTGAACACGCTGTCGCGATAGGCGAATGCGCACTGTGCGGCATCGAAGCGGTGCGCCTTGCCGGTGGCCGGCTCGAAGCATTCCACCGCGTGGACGAACTCGCGCACCTCGACGCCGTAGGCGCCGATGTTCTGGATGGGGGCGGCGCCCACCGTGCCCGGGATCAGCGAAAGGTTTTCGAGTCCGGCGAAGCCTTCAGCCAGCATGCGCTGGACGAAACCATGCCACTCGACGCCGGCGTCGGCACGCACGATCGCCATGTCGCCTTCATCGCGGACCACGCGAACGTCCTGGCCGGTGAGCGCGAGCAATGGGACGTCGGGATTGCCGGCGAACAGCAGGTTGCTGCCACCGCCGAGCACCAGCGGCGCGCAGTCGGCGAATTCGTCGCGCGCGAACAGCGCGGGCAGGGCGTCGGCGTCGGCGACTTCCGCGAGCAGTGGGGCTGTCGCGGCGACGCCGAAGGTGTTGCGCGATTGCAGCGGTGCGTTGCGGAAGAGGCGGATCGAATCTGTCATTTCACTCAACAGCGTCATTCCGCTAAAGCGCGAAAGACGGAAAAAGGGCTCATACGATCGGCGGCATGTTGCCGCGACTCGGGGCTTCCTTGCGGCGGCGCATGGCCTCCACGCATTCGTTGATCAGCGCCGGCCCTCGGTAGACGAGGCCCGTGTAGCACTGCACCAGGGTCGCGCCCGCGGCCATCTTCGCGGCCGCATCGGCGCCGGACAGGATGCCGCCCACGCCGATCATCGGAATCGACTCGGGAAGGCGCGTGCGCATCATGCGCAGCACCGCGGTTGCCTGGCCGAGCAGCGGCTTGCCTGACAGTCCTCCGGTTTCGTGCGCCAGCGGTGAACCCTCGATGCCCACGCGCGAGACGGTGGTGTTGGTGGCGATCACGCCATCCACATGCAGGTCGCCCAGCACGCGCGCGGCGGCCTCGACGTCGTTGTCGGTCAGGTCCGGTGCGATCTTGACCAGCATCGGCACGCGGCGACCGTGCACGGACGCGAGACGTTCCTGCGCCTCGCGCAGCGTGCCCACGAGGCGGCGCAGCGCCTGTTCTTCCTGCAGCTCCCTCAGGCCCGCGGTATTGGGCGAGGAAATGTTGACCGTCACGTAATCGGCGATCGGGTACACACGCTCCAGGCAGAACAGGTAGTCGTCCTCGGCCGAGTCGTTGGGCGTGTCCTTGTTCTTTCCGATGTTGATGCCGAGCAGGCCATGGCGGCGCTTGGCGCGTTCGACATTGCGCACCAGCGCGTCGACGCCGCCGTTGTTGAAACCCAGCCGATTGATGACGGCGCTCTGCTCCGGAAGCCGGAACATGCGCGGCTTCGGATTGCCTTCCTGCGCGCGCGGCGTGACCGTGCCGATTTCGACGAACCCGAAGCCCAGCGCCATCAACGCGTCGATGTGCGCGCCGTTCTTGTCCAGGCCGGCGGCCAGGCCGACCGGATTCGGGAACGTCAATCCGAACGCGCGTGTCGGCAACGGCGTCGGGCGCCGCGAAAGCAGCGCGCTGGTGCCGGTGCGATAGGCCACTTCCAGCGCGCTGAGCGCGGCGCCGTGCGCGGCTTCGGCATCCAGGCCGAACAGGAAGGGGCGGGCGAGTCCGTACATGGGATCCGTGATTGGTGATGTGTGATTCGTGATTCGAGTGGTCGTCAGGCGTTTCCGCGAATGTACCGGATTGGTGGAGACGTCAGCTTCGCGGAGACCCGCTTGTACGAATCACCAATCCCGAATCACGAATCACGGCTGGCGCCTCACAGATCGAACTTGATGCCCTGCGCCAGCGGCAGCGCGTCGGAGTAGTTGATCGTGTTGGTCTGGCGGCGCATGTACGCACGCCACGCGTCCGAACCCGATTCGCGACCGCCGCCGGTTTCCTTCTCGCCGCCGAACGCGCCGCCGATCTCCGCGCCGCTGGTGCCGATGTTGACGTTGGCGATGCCGCAGTCCGAACCGGCTGCCGACAGGAACGCTTCGGCCGCCTTCAGGTTCTGGGTGAAGATCGACGACGACAGGCCCTGCGGGACGTCGTTCTGCATGTGGATCGCGTCGGCGAGATCGCGGTACTTCATGACGTACAGGATCGGCGCGAACGTCTCGTGCTGGACGATCTCGGCATCGTTCGACAGGCCCGTCACGATGGCCGGCAGCACGAAGTTGCCGGGGCGGTCGATGGCGGCGCCGCCCGTCTCGACCTTGCCGCCGCTGGCCTTGGCCTTCTCGATCGCGTCCAGATAGGCCTGCACGCCGTCGCGGCTGTTGAGCGGGCCCATCAGGTTGGTCGGGTCGGTCGGATCGCCGATCTTCTTCTCCACCTGTTTGTAGGCGGTGATGAGCTTGGCGAGGACGTCGTCGTAGATGGATTCATGGACGAACAGGCGGCGCGTCGTCGTGCAGCGCTGGCCGGCGGTGCCGACGGCGCCGAAGGCGATGGCTGGGATCGCCAGCTTCAGGTCGGCCGTGGCGTCGACGATGATCGCGTTGTTGCCGCCCAGTTCCAGCAGCGAGCGGCCCATGCGGCGCGCGACGCGCTCGCCGACGATGCGGCCGACCTTCGTCGAACCGGTGAAGCTGATCAGCCCGACGCGCTTGTCGTCGACGAAGCTGGATGCGAGCTCCGTGCCGGCGTCGTTGAACAGGAAGAAGATGTCCGGGAAACCGCCGGCCTTCAGTGCTTCGTTGCAGATCTTCATCGATGCGATGGCCGACAACGGGGTCTTCGGCGACGGCTTCCAGATGGTGATGTCGCCACAGATCGCCGCGATGAACGAGTTCCACGCCCATACCGCGACCGGGAAGTTGAACGCCGAGATCACGCCGACCAGGCCGATCGGATGCCACTGCTCGTACATGCGGTGGCCCGGGCGCTCGGAATGCATGGTCAGGCCGTACAGCTGGCGCGACAGACCGACGGCGAAATCGCCGATGTCGATCATCTCCTGCACTTCGCCGTCGCCTTCCGGCTTGGACTTGCCCATCTCCAGCGCGACCAGCGAACCCAGCGCGTCCTTGTGCTTGCGCAGGGCATCGGCGCACAGGCGGATCGCTTCGCCGCGGCGCGGGGCCGGCGTCGTGCGCCACACCTTGAAGGTGGCCTGCGCGCGCTCGACGATGGTGTCGTAATCGGACTGCGAGGACGCGTGGACCTTCGCCAGCACCTCACCGTTGGTCGGGTTCACCGACTCGAGCACGCCTGCGTCGCGGGTGCCGGACCACTCGCCGTTGC